>Ga0208040_1001204_pt1 | contig 26589 bp, 24 predicted proteins | sample AD_UKC083_MetaG_FD_184431 | JGI IMG/M metagenome (GOLD analysis project Ga0208040, IMG submission 184431) | Active sludge microbial communities of municipal wastewater-treating anaerobic digesters from USA - AD_UKC083_MetaG (SPAdes) (version 2) | ecosystem: Engineered > Bioreactor > Anaerobic >...
CTTTTTCATGATCTGTTACCTCCTTGAGGGTTTTTGTTTTATTTGCCTTTATACTAATGAAATTTGCGTGCCAGAATCTAAAAACAGGCAAAATATTATCGTAAGATTATGATATTCATTGTGATTTTGTAATAGCGGCAGATTGGACTTTTGATTTTAAAAGGCTGTTTTCCCGTTTTCCTTCCATGAAATGTTCAAGCGGGGTGAACGAAATGTGGAATGATCAACCAGCAGGCACGTCTTTGTGGCGTGCCTGTGTGGAGTAATCGTTATACGGCCGGCTCACAGCAAAACTATTTCTTCAGCATGATCCGCGAGTCCACGACGGTGCAGGTTTTTGCGGTGCACATGACGGGATTGAGGTCCACCGATTCCACAATATCCTGCAGATCCATCATTAATTTGGAAAAATTGACGATGGTTTTCTTGAGCGCGTTCATATTGATAGGTTCCGAGCTGCGATATCCTGTCAGCAGTTTCCTTGCGGTAAGCTCCTGGATCATGTGGTCAGCGTCCCGTTCTTTCAGAGGCGCCATTCGCAGCGAAACATCCTTGTAAATCTCCACACCCACACCACCCATGCCCAGCAGCACCATGGGGCCAAACTGAAAATCGTTTTTCGCGCCGATAATCAGTTCTAGCCCTTTGACCATCTCCGCAATCAGCATGCCGGCAAAGCCGTCGATTTTAGAAAGCCGCTCCAGCGTCCGGACGAGGGTTTCATCGTCTTTAATGCCCACGACCACGCCTTTCACATCCGATTTGTGCACAACGGCCGGCGAAACGATTTTTGCCACCACCGGATACCCGATCTGGTGCGCCATGCTTATGGCCTGGCGGGCCTCTGTGGCCACGCCGTATTTCGGTGTTTTGAAGCCGTAGAGGGAGAATATTTTTTGCGCGTCGGGTTCCAGCACCCAGCCCCACTGTTTTGATTTTTCGAGGATCGCTTTGATTTCTTTTTTCAACATGGTTTTTTCCTCATTAATGCTTTGGCCATAAGGACTGCGCCTTCAATGGAAGGCGACACCGGAATGCCGTTTACTTCAAAGCCTTCGATAAGCATATCATATTTTTGTACCTGTGGCACATACGCGATGAACGGCTTGTTAAACTGTTTGCTCAACCCGCTTAATTTCACGCCGATATCCAGCGTAATACCCGGGATATAGGGCAGCAGCAGGATAATGACACAGTCAACTTCCGGTGAGGCGCCCATTACCCTGGCGCAGGCGACAAAATCGTCGTCAATGGAACTGCCGGTGAGATCGGCTGGATTTCCCAGGGAAGCGATGTTCCGGATGTTATCGGTCAGATTATTTTTTACCTCTGTTTTTGTTTCCTCGGAGAGCTGTGGAACATTCAAACCGGCGATGGAGCAGGCATCCACCGCCATTGCACCGTGGCCGCCGCTGCCGGTTATGATGCCGATATTGCCTTCGATCGGTTTGGTGTAGGAACTTAGAACCTCACAGAAGGAAACCAGTTCCTGTTCGTTGGCAGCTTCCAGGATATTATGCTGCGCGATTGCAGCGGAAAAACTTGCGTAGTCTCCCGCAAGGGACGCGGTATGGCTGGATACGGCACGGTTTCCGGCAGCCGTCTTTCCCGATTTCATGATGATGACCGGTTTGGGGGAGTGGTCCGCAGCCAGGACAAAATCTCTTCCCTCGCCTTCTCCAAATCCCTCGATATAATAAGCGATCACTTTGGTTGACGGATCATGGACCAGGTAATCAAGCAACTCCTTTTCTTTGATGAAAGCCTTATTGCCGATGCTGATGGCTTTGGCCATGCCCACACCCTGCTCGGCGAATTTGATCATGTGGTCTACCAGGATGCCTCCACTCTGGCTGACAAAAGTAACACCGCCGTATTCCGGCTTGATCATGCGCTCCAGGGGCAGGAAGAAAGTATCGACTTTAAAGGGGACATAGACTCCCAGGCAGTTGGGGCCAATGAAAGGAAAATGTGCCTCCGTGGCTGTCTTCACGATGCGGTCCTGCAGATCTCCGCGTCCCCCTTCGGTGAACCCGCCGGAGATAACAGCGGCCGACTTGACCCCTGCCTTAATGCAATCGGCCATGACATCCGGCACAAGATCCGCGCGGGTGGCGATAACGGCGAGGTCGATCTTCCGGGGGATATCCGCAACGCGAGGGAAAATGGTATGGCCGTGCAGATGACCGCCTTTTGGATTCACGGCATATACCTCCACGGGATAGCGAGCGCTGTTCTTCGTGAAAACAACGTTGGCGGGGTGACGATCATTGTTTGCCGAGATGCCGATCACCGCCATCGTTTTAGGTTCAAACATCGGTTTCAGATTCATAAATCCTCCTTCCGTTTTCTTTTGGTGCTAATGGAATCGTTCAGAGACTCCATCTACCAATAGTGCCTTGCAGAACGTGTCCCCTTTAATCATCATGAAATTAATCTGCCGGCCGGTTACTCCTCCCGATCCCCGGTGTGAAAAAAATATATCCTGACGGCACACGGTGCAGAGTCCTGCCGTTTCGATATTGGCCTCGGGAATGCCGCAATCCAAAACCTGCCTTCGGTTGACTTCGACAAGGTCAAGCATCCACCTTCCCCTGCGCGCTCCCGGAGATAAGAAATTTTCGGCATGTTTCTGCCGGCGGAAAGAGTCTGCGGTGGCATCGTCGATCTCATAGCAGCAGCGACCGATGGATGGACCAATGGCGGCCAGGATGTCAGCCGGCCGCGAACCATAGCTATTTTGCATGAATCGAGCAACTTTGGCGCTGATTTCCAGAGAGGATCCGCGCCATCCCGCGTGTACGGCGCCAATGATTTTCTTCACACGGTCGACCAGGAAAACCGGAACGCAATCCGCTGTTTTGATGCAAATGGCGAGATTTGTCCGGTTGGTGACAATAGCGTCATAATTTAAGGCTTCGCGTGAGCTGAAGTAGTCGCCATGCGGTTTAATGACAAAAATATTGTCCCCGTGCACCTGGTTGAGCACCAGAAAATTTTCCATCGGGATTTCAAAAGCCGATGCGAGTTTGTTCCAGTTTTGCAGGACGTGGAATTCTTCATCACCTTCCAGAAAGCTCATATTCAAGCTTTTGTAATCATCTCGTGAAACGCCGCCGATTCTTGTGCCGAAAGCGTGTACGAGAAAATCGCAATGACTCAGCAGCTCCGAGTGCAGATATTCGATGCCGTTTTTTTGGGATCGTGAAAACATATTTTTTATCTTAATGGATCCTTCCGGTTTTGTAAACCGGGATTTCCACTTCTGTCCGGCGCGGAACCGCGAAACAGGAAAAGCAGATTCTCTATGTCTTCGGGAAGTTGTGCTTTGAAGGCCAGTCTTTCGCCGCTTTGCGGGTGAAGAAAGGAAAGCTGGGCGGCATGAAGCGCCTGGCGCTGCAATGATTTGATCCGGGCTTTTAGTTCGGCGTTTTTAATGATGTTTATTTTGGATGGATTGCCGTAAACGGTGTCCCCGATCACGGGATAGCCTCGCTCGGACAGATGAACGCGGATCTGATGCGTTCGTCCCGTTTTGATCTCTATGTCCAGCAGTGTTGCCGTACCGTAGCGCTCACGGACTTTCCAGAGGGTCAGGGCATCCTTGCCGTGGCGGCTTTTTGTGGACATTTTTTTACGGTCTCCGGGATGTCGTCCCACGGGCAGGACAATTTCTCCACTTTGCCCCTTCACGTCTCCCCAGACCAGAGTGATATATTTTTTATGGACCTCGTGTTTTTCAAACTGCGCAGAAAGACTACGGTGCGCCTGGTCCGTCTTTGCGGCTACAATGAGCCCCGATGTTTCCTTGTCCAGCCGATGGACAATGCCGGGCCTGAGCACGCCGCCAATGCCGGAAAGATCGCGGCAATGAAAAAGCAGCGCGTTGACAAGCGTCTGGTCGGGATTACCGGGCGCGGGATGAACCACCATGCCCGCGGGTTTGTTGATAACGATGATCGAGGTGTCCTCATAAACAATGTCCAGGGGAATGTCCTGGGGTACGGCGGCTGCCTCAATGACCGGTTCCAGATGAAGTTCCACGACATCACCGGCTTTTAAGTGTTGACTGACTTTCGGTTCTTTTCCGTTGACGGTAACATCGCCTTCTTCAATGGCGTATTTAATCTGCGAACGCGAAAACTCAGGATCTGCATACGTCAGAAACACGTCCAGGCGCATGTCCGCTTGTTCAGGGGAAACCGTAAAAGACAAGTCTTTGGATTCATCAGGTTTGTTTGACAAATTCTAACATCCTTTGTCATTACCCGGCTTGACCGGGTAATCCAGTCTGAGGACTGTTCGGGAAACAGTCCCTACATTTTACCATTCCTTTTATCCTGAAGAAGAAGGTTACAAGAAGGTACGGGATAAAAGGAGAATTAATTGACGGGTATCTGTTGCAGTCTGTCCACGATAAACCCGAATTCATCTTCGGACACGGTACGCAAATCCAGAAAAATCTCGTCTTCATTCCACGCGGACGATGATAAGCGATGCAGCCTTTAGTCGTGTTGTCTTCTTTCGGTCGACAAGCTGCTCATATCAGTGCCGCTAAATTTTTTGCGGAAAAGCAAAAAAATGGCGAATATTTTTGCTTTCACACAAATAAATCATCGCACCCGCTTGGTTGCCCGGTCAATCGTCAAATAATGTTTTCCATGTCGCATTCGAGCGCGCGCGCCAGCTTCACCAGCAGGTCAATACTGGGCTTACGCTTGTTGTTTTCAATCTGGGAAACAGCGGCAACGGACACCCCGCAGGCCTCGGCCAGTTTGGCAATCGTGAGATTGCGGTGCGAGCGCCAAATCTTCAGTCGATTTTCTCCGGAAACCAAGCGTTTGACGAAATCACTGCCATAGGTTTCTTCGCCTTCGGCAATTGCTGCTTTGACATTGCGCGCATCGCGGATGTCTTCAAGTTCTTCAAGGCGGCTGACCATTTTTTCCCATTCCTCAAACGGAACAATGGCATATTCTGGCGCGCCTTTATGTTTAATAATTTGAACGTTCATTTATAAACATCTCCCCTCGATCCAATTTTAAGGACATAAACAATCAATTCTTTTTTAACAACATTGCAAACGGCGCGCCAGTCACCCACACGCAGTCGCCAGAATGCCGAACCCTTTAACCGTTTCCAGTCGCCCGGATACGTTGCCGGATCCTTTGCGATTTTTCCAAGCTCGGTATCAATTTTTTCCCCGATTGCTTTCGGCATTTTCAGCCTGGTTTTGACAGCCTGCTTGCTGTACCTAATTTCATACATGATTTGATATTAACTAAAAGTGAAATAATAGTCAAGATGATTATAACAAATGATATGGTTTCTTCGGCTGCGCAATTCCCATTTAGCACGATCAGCGGATCTGATGACCCTTAGGGTCACATGAGACCCGTGCTGCGTTCGGATCGCAACTGGTTCAATCGTCACCGATTGAACCAGTTGTTCAGTGACATGAGAAACCTGTCCGGCCCATCCCGAATGGCAACTCCGGCGGAAAAATCTCCCCCGGCCCCTCTTTAAAAAAGGGGAAACCCGATTATTGGTCCGATATTTGTCGCAGTCCGTCCTCTATAAACCCGAATTCATCTTCGGACACGGTACGCAAGTCGATGAGAATTTCGTTCTCATTCACACGGACGATAACCGGAACTGGGGTCTTACGAAGCATGGCCTCCATCCGGTTTGCCGACAGCTTTTTATGTCTGACGGCCAAAACGACGGTGGGGATGTCCTGCGTGGGCAGCGACCCGCCGCCGGCTGCTGCCACATCTTCACGAATTTCATATGTCAGGTGGGGGATATTAGCTTTATTGAGTTTGTTCATCAGTTTGCGCGCACGTTTTCTGACTTCGCCCTGCCCTTCGGTGAGGGCCTTGAGGGCGCGCAGAGATGAAGCGGCTTTTTCCGGTGTGAGGTAGTGCATCAGGGTTGCCTCCAGGGCGGCAAGCGTGAACTTGTCAATCCGCAGCGCGCGGTTGAGCGGATTTTTTTTGATTTTTTGAACGATATCCTTTTTGCCGACGATAATGCCCGCCTGTGGACCGCCCAGCAGCTTGTCGCCGCTGAAGGATACCACGTCAACATCTGTCGCCAGCACCTCCCGAACCGTTGGTTCATGCTGCAGGCCATGATCGGAAAGATTGACCAGGCAGCCGCTACCCAGATCATCAAAAACAGGAATGCCGTGCTGCTTTCCCAGTGCCACCAGGCGGGTCAGTTCCGCCTCCTCGGTAAAACCGACAATCCGGTAATTGCTGGTATGGACTTTCAGGATGACCCCGGTATCGGGGCTGATGGCTTTTTCATAGTCGGAAAGCCTGGTCCGGTTGGTTGTTCCCACTTCCCGCAGAATGGAATTGCTCTTCGTCATGACATCGGGAATCCGAAACTCGCCGCCGATTTCAATCAATTCTCCGCGCGAAACAATTGCCTCTTTGTGTTGTGCCAGGGTATTGAGGACCAGCAGTACGGCCGCTGCGTTGTTGTTGACAATGAGAGCGTCTTCCGCGCCGGTGAGCGCGCACAGCAGACGGCTTACGTGATCATAGCGCAGGCCACGTTCGCCCCGCTCCAGATTAAACTCCAGGTTGGAATATCCTCGTCCGACTTCCAGGATTCTCTCCAGGGCTTCGTGGCACAGGGGTGCACGGCCAAGATTGGTATGTAAAATTACACCAGTCGCGTTGACCAGCCTTTTCAGCCGGTAAGCATACAGGTTGTTGATCTGGTTTAAAACGTATCGGGCCGCGCCTGCCGAATCGGTGGTCACGGCAGGCAATTTTTTGTCCGGCGCGGTCAAAATGTCATCCCGCATTTTCTGCACAACGCTCCGGCAGACCTCCAGGACAATCTCACGCGAAGCTTTCTCGTAGATGCCCTGTTTTTCAAGAAGCCCGATGATTTCGTCAATTTTGGGCAGGCTTTTCAGCATGCTTTTTCTTTTCTCATCCATTATTTTCTCCGTTCTTTTTCCTGTCAGATCAGGCCGGCCTCTTTGCGGCAGTAATCACGGAAATTATTGACCGCGATGAAAAATTCCCTCATCATGACCACCCACAGGTAGCGGCCGCCAGGCGTCAAATACAGACTGGGCGAAAAGTAGCGGAACGAACCGGCCAGGGTGAAGGCGGCCATTTCCTTCCACAGGGTTTTAAAATATCGGCCCGCATATTTTTTTTCAAGGTCATTGACGTTCATTTTTGTGCTGAACAGTTTCATCAGGAAATCATAGCGCATTTGGTCGGGGAGATCGAACTTACGGGCGGCCTGAAGAGGCAGGTTGTTTTGTTCCAGGCTGCCGATGTAGTGCCGGATGTCAAAGGTATTTGCATAGCACACCCCGTTTAGAAAACCGATGGCGCCGCTTCCGAGGCCGGCGTACTCCTCAAAGTCAACGACGTATTCGTCGATCAGTGATTCAGCAGCCTTTTTCCTGGAGAAGCACCAGGCCGAAGAGGCGTCATAAAACGGCTCCAGTTTTCTGATGATCTGTTTGAAAAGACTTTTCTCGCGGCTGAAATTCACTTCTCCCAGCGTTTCCTGCATCAGGCGCTGCGTCATCGTTGAAACCATCAGGGGATAATAGGTGATTTGCTGCATCCGGAGTTTCAGTAATGTGGCCAGATCGGCCTCGAGCATTGCTTCGGTCTGCTCGGGAAAGTTAAAAATCATGTCGGCGTTGAGGGTATCAAAGCGCCCCATGAATCTGCTGAGACGGTCGGCAATTTCTTCGCCGGAGCCGTATTTATCATAACGGGCTGTTTTCTTGAGCAGATTATCGTCAAAGGTCTGGACTCCAACGGAAAGGCGGTTGACGCCTGCCTGCTTCAGGATGCTGATATTGGCGTCTGTCAGGTGGTTCGGGTTCGTTTCCGCCGAGATGGACTTAACGGGAAACAACTCCCGGGCCAGCTGCAGGGTACGGGCCAGCTCGTCAATGAGCACGGTCGGTGTGCCGCCGCCAACATAAATTCCTGAAAAACGGTAGCCTTTTTGCCGGTACAGAGCCATTTCGCGGCGCAGGGCGGCATGATATTTAATGGCCAGGTTTTCATCCAGGCGAACACGGTGAAAGGAACAATACGGGCAAAGTTCCTCGCAGAAGGGGATGTGAAGGTAAAGCAGCCGCGACACAGCATCATCACAGGGGGGTAAATCCGGAATGGCCCCGCCTTCAAATTTCAATGCACGGGCAAATTGACGCTTTGCAGCCAGGGTAACAATTTGATTAATCACGGTTCAATCCCTAATCTTTCTTCATAATAAAACAAAGGTTTTACTGTTTAACAAAAGATGAAGCCAATATGCAAGCTTCGTTTGCTTGAAATAAGAATCGATAGATGTTATAGGCCAGAGAAAATTTGGCAAACCGGTGAACAACATGGCCCCCAAAAGAGTCTTAACCCTTTGGAATGATGAAGGTGTCAACGAATCTGACACCTCGGTTCTGAGAAAAAAATCGGTTGAATTCAAAACGCCGCTGGATCAGGAAGCAAAAAAGGAAATTCAGGCGCTGGTGGATTCGTTCACCTGCCGTGATGACGCATCCGGGCTTGCGGCGCCGCAAATCGGCATCAACAAAAGGGTGATCATATTCCGGAATAAAACCGTGGAAAACAAGAAGAAAAAGATGAGTCTGGATGACTACGATGTGCTGGTGAATCCCCGCATCACCCAGGCGCGGGGCGAAAAAGCGACTGCGGCGGAGGGGTGCCTGTCCTGTCCGGATATTCAAATTGAAGTCAGCCGCTTTCCCGAAATCAAAGTTCGTGCACTCAACGAAAAAGGTGAAAAAATCAGCAAGCGTTATCTGGACTACACCGCCCGTGTTGTGCAGCATGAGATCGATCATCTCGACGGGAAACTCATCGTGGATTATGAGGGCAATCTTTATTACCCGAAAAACAAGCAGGCGCTGATTGAAAAGCTTTTTAAATAGACCATTTTTTATTCAGGAACACAATATTATTCATGAAAAAAACCCCTTTATACGAAAAACATGCTGCCCTGGGGGCTAAAATCATTGACTTTGGCGGATGGGCCATGCCCGTTCAATACACGAATGTGATCGAGGAGCATAAGGCAACCCGAACTGCCTCCGCCCTTTTTGATATTTGCCATATGGGAGAAATCGAAGTCAGGGGGCCGCAGGCCGCCGATCTTCTCCAGTTCGCCCTGACCCGTGATCTTTCGGGGCAAAAAACCGGCCAGGTCAAACTTTCCGCCCTGCTCAACGACCGGGGAGGCATCATCGATGATCTGACCGTTTATAAAATGGCGGATGATTTCTTCATGCTGGTGACTAATGCGACCACCCAAGAGGCGGATTTCCAAAGGATACAGGCAATCCTGGATCAGAAAAAGTTTAATTGCCGGATGGAAGATATCAGTGGGAAAACCGGCAAGCTGGATTTGCAGGGACCCCGCGCTGAAGAAATTTTGCAGATCCTTGCAGATGCTGATTTAAAGAGCATTCGTTTTTATCATTTTGTCGAATCACCGGTGGCGGGGATTCCGGCAATCATTTCCCGGAGCGGCTATACCGGCGAAGACGGTTTTGAGATTTATGCCGCGGCCGAGAAAATCAGCCTGATCTGGGACGCCATGATAGGCGCAGGCCGGACTTCCGGCATGAAACCGGCCGGTCTGGGTGCCCGGGACACCTTGCGCCTGGAAGCCGGCATGATGCTCAACGGCCAGGATATGACCCAGGACATGAGCCCCCTGGAAGTTCCTTACGGCTGGCTGGTGGATTGGGACAAGGATTTTGCCGGTAAAACCGGACTCGTTTCTCTCCGGGACCGTGGTATTGCAAAAAAAATTGCCGGCCTGGAAATGACCGGGCGCGGCATCGCGCGGCACGGCTATGCTGTCAAAAGCGGCGACAAAGAAATCGGCATGGTGACATCCGGCACCTTTGCGCCGACATTGAATAAGGCGGTTGCTCTTGCATTCATCGACACAGAATTTACCGCACCCGATACGGAAGTATCCGTCGTCATTCGTAACACGGAAAGTGCGGCCAGAGTGGTCAAGCTTCCTTTTTATAAAAGGCCGAAATAAAATAAACCGCGTGAAATCACGCGCAATCAATAAATCAAAGGTTCAGAGCCCGGTGAATGCCGGACTTTTTCTATAAAAGATAAAATAATTTTTCCAAGGAGATTTGACATGTCCAAAACAAGCCCCGCAGACAGATTGTATTCCAAAGATCATGAATGGATCAAAAACAACGGCGACGGCACGGCCATGATCGGCATTACGGATTACGCCCAGGAAATGCTCACGGATATCGTGTTTGTGGAGCTTCCCGCTGTCGGGAAGAAAGTTGCGCAGGGAGAACCGGTCGCCGTGGTCGAATCCGTCAAATCTGTGTCTGATGTTTACGCGCCGGTCAGCGGTGAAGTGATTGCTGTCAATCAAGCGCTCGAAGAAACACCCGAACTCATCAACCGGGATGCCTTTGGAGAGGGTTGGATCGCGAAATTGAAGCTGGAAAACCCGAACGAAATGACATCTCTGCTTAGCGCCGCCGACTATGACAGATTGATCCAGGAGGAGAAACACTAGAAGACATGGATTATTGCCCGCACACCTCTGACGATATCAATCAAATGCAGGCGGCAATCGGCGTGAAAAGCATAGAAGAGCTGTTTGCCGATATTCCGGAAAAATTCCGTTTGCACCGGATACCCGATGTGCCGGCTTCTCTGTCCGAGCAGGAAGTATTCGGGATGATGCAGGCGATCAGCGGGAAAAACAGGATACCCCGTTTAACGCTTACCGGTGCGGGAGCTTATGCGCATTTCATTCCGGCGGTTGTCGGACACATTGTGGGACGGGCCGAATTCTACACTGCCTATACCCCTTATCAGGCGGAAATCAGTCAGGGCATTCTGCAGGCAATCTACGAATACCAGACCATGATCGCCCGTCTGACAGGAACGGAGATTGCCAACGCCTCCATGTATGACGGAGCCTCGTCTTCGGCGGAAGCGGCTGTGCTGTCTGCCAAGATGTCCAACCGTTCAAAAATTGTGGTTGCCCGTTCTGTCCATCCTCAATACCGTCAGGTTCTCAAGACCTATTGCTGGGCGAACGGCTATACAATCGCCGAGGCTCCCTATACGGATTCGGGCCAGTTGGATTTATCCGGTCTGCAAAGCGCGATTGATGAAAGCGTTGCCGCCGTTATGGTGCAGAGCCCCAATTTTTTCGGATGCATTGAAGACATCGAACCCATCGCGGACGCGGCACACAAAAGCGGCGCTCTGCTGATTGCCGTGTTTACCGAGGGCACCTCCCTGGGCATTTTAAAACCCGCGGGCGCCTGCGGCGCGGATTTCGTGGTCGGAGAAGGTCAGAGCTTCGGCAATCCGGTCAATTACGGAGGTCCATACCTGGGAATCTTCGCGGCGCGCGAAAAGTATATGCGCCGTATCCCCGGAAGGCTGGCTGGTGCAACCGTCGATAAAAACGGGAAGAGAGGATTTGTCCTGACGCTGCAGACCCGCGAGCAGCATATCCGCCGGGAGAAGGCCACGTCCAACATCTGCTCCAACGAAGCGCTCTGTGCGCTGGCAGCCGGTGTGTATCTGGCCGCGCTGGGAAAAAATCTCGGCAAACTTGCATCACTCAATGTCTGCAAGGCGCAATATTTGAGAAACGGCCTTTTGCGGCTTGCAGGATGGGAGGAAGTATTTTCCGCTCCTGTGTACAACGAATTTACCCTGCGCTGTCCTGATGCACGAGCCGTCAATGAAAAGCTGCAGGCGGAAGGGATCACCGGCGCCTACGATCTTCAGAAGGATTATCCGGAGCTTGCAAACACGCTGCTCTTTTGCGTAACGGAAATGCTCTCCAAAAACGATATGGATCGGGTGATCGAGATCATTAAATAAGAGGTTCATTCATGGAATTAATTTTTGAAATCAGCAGGCCCGGGCGCAGCGCGGCAAATGTATCCGTAAGTGATGTGCCGGTCATTGATATAGAGAATGTCATTGGCGGGAAATACCTGCGCGACGATCTGGATTTGCCGGAAGTGGCCGAAATCGACCTGGTGCGGCATTATACCAATCTGTCGCGGCGAAACTTTGGTCTGGATCTGGGTTTTTATCCGCTCGGTTCCTGCACGATGAAGTACAATCCGAAAATTAACGAAAATGTTGCGGCCATGCCCGGATTCACCGGCTTGCATCCCGAAGCCCCGGATGCTTTTGCCCAGGGGAATCTGGCGCTGATGTATGACCTGCAAAAACTCTTGAGCAGCATCTTCGGCATGGCTGAGTTCACCCTGCAGCCGGCGGCCGGCGCGCACGGCGAACTCACCGGTGTCATGATGATCAAAAAGTATTTTGAGAAAAAAGGCGAAAAGCGGCATCTGATTCTGATTCCCGATGCCGCTCACGGGACCAACCCCGCGTCCGGAGCACTGTGCGGGTTTGAGACAATTACTCTGCGGTCCAACCCGGAAGGCGGTGTTGACCTTGAACATCTGGAATCGCTGATGACGCAGGATGTAGCTGCTCTGATGCTCACCAACCCCAATACGCTGGGCCTGTTTGAACGCAATATCGAAAAAGTTGCAGCCATCGTTCACGGCAAGGGTGGTTTACTCTATGGTGACGGTGCCAACGCCAACGCCTTTTTAGGCAAAACAAGGCCGGGAGACCTGGGTTTTGATGTCATTCAACTTAATCTGCACAAAACCTTTTCCACACCTCACGGCGGCGGAGGTCCGGGCAGCGGTCCGGTGGGCGTGAGCGCGGCACTGGTGGATTTTCTTCCGGTGCCCCGGATAGTCAAGAGCGATTCCGGCTACAGCTGGTCGGATCATTTTACCGATTCTATCGGCCGGGTGCGGGCTTTCTACGGAAACTTCAATGTGATTGTCAAGGCCTACGCTTACATCCGGTCGCTTGGTGCCGAAGGACTTGCACGAGCCACGGAAATGGCCGTGCTCAACGCCAATTACATCAAAGAAAAATTAAAGCCGTATTTTGATCTTCCCTATGACCGCACCTGCATGCATGAGTGCGTCTTTTCCGGCAGCAGGCAGGTTGAGCAAAACGGTGTGCATACCAGTGATATAGCCAAGCGGCTGATTGACTTTGGATATCACCCGCCGACGATCTATTTCCCACTCATCGTGCACGAAGCCATCATGATTGAACCTACCGAAACGGAAAGCAGGGAAACACTTGACGCTTTCTGTGAAGCAATGATCTCCATAGCTCGGGAAGCCAAAGAAAACCCGCAGCGGGTGAAGGACGCACCGCTTTCCACGCCCGTCAGCCGGCTCGACGAAGTGCTCGCCGCGCGCAAACCCGATGTTTGCTGGAAAAGGTGAACAGACCGATGCTTCGGCAACGAAACAGTTAAACAGTTGTCGCCGCTTTGCCCTCCGCCGGCGGAGGTGTTACGAAGTGACGGAGGTGGTTGTTGTAGGGATTGCTCCCCGAGCAATCCGAATCTCTGCAAGTTTGACAAACACAGGACGGCTACAGGGCACTTGATGGAATGCAAAAAAGAAAGTAATCTGAACAAATGCAATTGTTCCTACGAACCCTGCAGCCGGAAGGGTGTATGCTGTGATTGCGTTTCGTATCATCTGGCCAAAAGGCAGTTGCCGGGTTGTTTTTTCCCGAAGGATGCAGAGAAAACCTACAACCGTTCGTTTGAATATTTTGCAGAACTGGTTTCCAAAAAACGCGTATGAACGCGGATGATGGATGATATTGGTAAGACATTGATCAATGAATACGGTTGAACCGGGTCTTTACGGAATTCGGCGATGGATAGACCACAACAAAAAATGCCGTTTTTGCGAAAGCCTTCCTGGCTGAAAGTACGGCCGCCTTACGCCGACGAAGGCCATAAAATCCGGTCAACTCTTGCCGGTCTGAAACTGCACACCGTCTGTCAGGAAGCGGCCTGTCCCAACATGGCGGAATGTTTTGCAAGCGGCACCGCCACCTTTTTAATTCTCGGGAATGTATGCACAAGAAACTGCCTTTACTGCAATGTTGCTCACGGCGTGCCTCAAAAACCGGACCCGAAAGAAGTTGAAAATTTAATCGCCGCCGTGCGGCAGATGAAGTTGAATTATGTTGTCATCACATCCGTAACGCGCGATGACCTGTCCGACGGAGGCGCCAGTGTCTTTGCCCGGGCCATTACAGGGCTTCGTCAATCCGAGCCCGGCTGCAAAATCGAGGTCCTGATTCCCGATTTTCAGGGCAGCCGCGAGGCGCTGGAAAAAGTGACCGCCGCCGGTCCCGATGTGATCAATCACAACATGGAAGTCGTCGAGCCGTTATTTGGCCGCCTGCGTCCTCAAGGGAATTATCACCGTTCTCTGGAACGGCTGTCCTGTATTGCAAATACAGGGATGATTTCCAAAAGCGGATTCATGTTGGGCTTCGGCGAAGAAAAGGCGGACATTCTGCGCCTGATGGATGATCTTGCAGCCGTTTCCTGCCGCCGCCTGACCATCGGGCAGTATCAGCAGCCGACTCTCAAGCACTGGCCGGTCGCAAGGTACTATCATCCCGATGAATTTACAGAATTCAGGGAGATTGCCTTTTCCAAAGGTTTTGAATATGTGGAATCCGGGCCGCTGGTGAGAAGCTCCTATCGTGCCGCCCATGCAAAAACCCGGAAACAACCTTCTTGAGATATGCAGGGTATCATGTTAAAATTTAATAGTATGATGTATAGACGGCCTGTTGCCCAAACGATATCCCTTTGAGCGGCCATTGAAAGCGTTTTTTATAAATCAAAGCGCAGCGAAAGATCAGTAATGACAACTGTTTGAGCCGCAGGTGAGTTTTGTCATTACCTTTCGCTAGTTTTAGATTTATTCAAAACGCTTTCAGGCAAGCGAAAAGGATATTTGGGAAACAGACCGTAGATACTGAATCGTTTCCTTTAATTTGTCTGTATCAATTCTTTCCCGGGAGGCCCTATGAAAAAGATATCAAAGCTCTGGCGTCAAATCTTCTTTGTTGGATTGATTGCTCTGACGTTTCTTATCACCGGCTGTTCCAGCAGCGGTGATACTCCTTTCTGGTTTCTGCCGGAGCCGGAGGATGAGATCGTCAGGATGACCCTGCTGCAAACCACGGATATGCACGATACCGTGTCCGGTGTCGGATCGTTCAATGATTATACCCCGGGCAGCACGGGCGATGATACCGTACAGGGCGGCTGGGCAAGGCTGGCCGCAAAAATCAACCAGGTAAAAATTGACAGGCTCTTAAGCGGCGCATTGGTGCTCCTTGTGGACAGCGGTGATTATAATATGGGTACCGCTTACGATATGCTGTGGAACACAGATCCGGCGCCTTTTCGGTTATCAATACAATGGGGTACGACCTCATTACCCTGGGAAACCATGAGTTTGATTACGGACCGAAAAAGCTGGCCCTTATGATCAACCGGGCACGCGCTTCAACAGGCGGCTTTTCCATCCCGATCATTGCCACCAATACCGTGTTTGACGGTATTGCCGGAACGGATGATGATGATCTCCAGGCACTCAGCGGCTCTGTGATTATCAATGACTATTATGTTAAAACTTACTCAAACGGTCTGAAGGTGGGTGTGATCGGCCTCATGGGCAAGACAGCTGATGCTTACGCCCCCAACGCGCCGCCGGTCACTTTCAAAAGCGATTACGAAAACGCCGATGTGAAGGCATTCATCCAGGGGAAAGTGGACGCACTGCGCAACACGGAGGGAGTCCACGTTGTCATCGCCCTTTCACACTCAGGGGTTATTGATCCCAACGGAACCCCGTCGGGCGACGATATTAAACTGGCCGAGAATATTACCGGCATTGACATCATTGCTTCGGGACATGAACATCGCATGACAAACACGGTCATCCCTATTGTCAACGGCAGCCATACCTCCTATATCATCTGTGCCGGTGCAAATGGAACCAACCTGGCCCAGCTCGATTTCCGCGTGAATATGACGCAGAAAAGGCTCGACGAAGCACCAACGCTTACCAATCACACCATCAATGACACTATTTTGGGGAACGTCCTCATCAATTCGATGGTGCAGAACATGAACGATACCATCAACGCCATACTGGCTTTGCTTCCGCCTCCGCTGAACACTAGCCTGGAGACGATTGTTGCAACATCAAGTCTTGCTCTTGATGATCCGGGAAGTGCCCGGGAGTTTGGTCTGGGGAACCTGCTTGCCGATTCCGTGCGTTACGTGGGAACGGAAGCCAGTATTCCGACAATCGGCGCATTCGCAAACGGTGTTATCAGGGGCACTTTCCAGGAAAATCAGCAGATCGCTTTTGCCGATCTCTTTGCGATCGTTCCCCTCGGGATCACCACGGACGATACCCAGGATCCGCTCCTGCCCGGCTATCCGCTGCTCAAGGTCTATCTCAACGGCAATGAAGTGAGGGACCTCTGTAAATTTGATGCGACGATCATGGCATATCAGCTGCTTTTCCCGCAGTATATAGCGTATTTTTCCAGTATCTCGGGTCTCAAATGCACATATACCGGCACAACGGTAAACGATGCGCGGGCCTACGCGTGGGACGATTATACATGCAGCGGACCGACGACTTCAATTCCCACAGGAACGACGCCGCTTTATCCTGTTGTCATCGATAAATATACGATGGACATGCTACTCACTCCCAGTATACAGAATTTGCTGACGGCGCTTGGTATATCGCTGCAGCCGAAGCTTTCTGGTGGAACAGTAATCGACGCAAGCAATCTGATGGAGGCCCGCCTGGATAGAGATACGGGAACTCCAGGCGTCCAGGAATATTATGCCTGGTCCGCCGCGCTGAAGTTTTTTACAGATCCCGGCGGTTTGAACGGAACCATACCCGTATCGCCTTATAATCTTTCAGAACGGCGTCTGGTTGAAGAATAGCAGCCGCAAGGCGCATTCATACAATGAAATAAGGGGCGAAAGTCATCAGACTTTCGCCCCTTATTTCTTTTAGACCCTTGCATAATACCTGCGGTGTCGTAACCTTGACAGTCAAGTGTTTCAACTTCTTGTCATTTCGACCGAAGGGAGAAATCTTGTTTTCAATATATCCAATGTATCAAGATTCCTCACACGCCTCAGGCGGTTCGGAATGACATACGATTTTTCTCGGTTATGACACTTTCGTTCATTGCAGACGAGGTCTGCACGAACAATCAATCCGCCTAGACCAACTTCAGGTAATTTTTCACCAGGTATTCCGCGGTCTGCAGGGCGCCTTTGGCCGCGCCCAGCTTGGTGTTGTGCGCGAGACAGACGTACTTGATGCCGTTTTCAATAATCGGATCTTTGCGGACCCGCCCGACGGTGACGGTCATGCCGCCGCCCTTGTCACGGTCCATGCGCGGCTGGGGACGGAACGGGTCATCGGTCACGTCGATCAGATGCGCCGGTGAGCTGGGCAGGTGCAGCTCGGCAAAATCCCTGCCGTATTCCCTCATGACTTTTTTCACGTCCTCGGGCGAACAGGGTTTTTCAGTCTGCACAAAGGCTACGACCATATGTCCGTCGATCACCGGCACCCGGGTGCAGGTGGCGGTAATGCCAAAGGATGCATCCTGAATACCGTTGCCGGTGAATTTTCCCAGAATCTTCTGCGGTTCAGTTTCAACTTTCGGTTCTTCCCCCGATATGTACGGAACGACATTTTCTGTCATATCCATGGCGGAAAGGCCGGGAGTCCTGCCGGCGCCCGACATGGCCTGAAGCGATGTTGCCACGACCTGTTTTACCCCAAAATTATCGAGGATCGGCTTTAATGAAACCACCAGGCCTGCAATGGTGCAATTGGATTTGGGTGAAATGAAGCCCTTCCACCCGCGGTTTTTCTGCTGAACGGCAAGAAGCGCCGCATGATCCATATTGACGCCGCCCACCAGGATCGGGGTGTCGGCTTCATAGCGGAAAGCCGACGCGGTGCTGATGACCGGGGTGGTTTTCGCGTATTTCGGCTCCAGCTCCTTGGCCGGACCCGCGTCCATAGTCGAAAAAATGATATCCACGGATGTCGGATCAAACCTGGCCGCTTCTTCCACAACCATGCCGGCGATATCCTCCGGAAGCTCTTCGGGGCACCACCAGCGAATGGAGCCGTTGGCGTCCCTCAGTGCGTCGATATATTTCTTTTCAGCCGAGCGTTCCGAGGCGACGAGCTTGGTGATTTTAAACCAGGGATGACCGAGCAAACTGACAATCGCCTGTTGACCGACAATGCCGGTAGCGCCCACAATGGCAATTTTTAACATATACAATACCCTCCAGAATTATTGTTTTTTAAAATTATTTTTGTTTTTTCCACGTCCGCCGCTATCTGGCGCTTCAAACTTTCGGGGCCGTCAAACTTGACGATATCCCGAAGTTTCTCCACAAACAAAACATTTAATTTTTTCCCGCGCAGATCGCCCTCATAATCCAGAAGGAAAACCTCCAGCGTGGATGTGTAATCTTCAAACGTCGGTTTCGCCCCGATATTGAGCGCCCCCATGTATCTCTTGCCATCAACCATCACAAATGCCGCGTAAATGCCGGATGGCGGAAGCAGTTCTTTTTCCGGTTCGATATTGGCGGTGGGATACCCCAGGCCGGTCCCTCTGCCGGCCCCTGAAACAACCACTCCTTCAACATTGTAGAATCGTCCCAAAAGCCTGGTTGCGGCGGGGATGTCTCCCGACAGGATGCAGTTGCGGATCAGCGTGCTGCTGACAATTTCATTGTCGATTTTAAACGCCTTAATCACCTCGACGGAAAAACCGAGTTTTCGTCCCTGGGCTTTCAGGAAAGCGTCGTTGCCCTGCCTGGCCTGCCCGAAAACATAATCATGTCCGATAATAATTTTCGTGATGGCCAGTTTTTTCCAGAGAAAATTCCGCACAAACTCTTCGGCGGTAATTTTGGAGTAATTCAAATCAAAGTGAATAATGACTGTCGCGTCAACGCCGCATCCCTCCAGCAGGGCCATTTTTTCGGACCGGGTGGTAAGCAGATAAAATGGATGAATATTCGGATGCAGGATCATTTTGGGATGGGGATCGAAAGTGATCACCAGCGATCTTTGCCCGGATTTTTTTGCCTCCGCGGCAAGTTTCCGGCAGATATGCTGATGGCTCAGGTGCACGCCGTCAAAATTGCCGATGGTGACAAAGGCCCCCCGAAAATCTTCGTCTATCGATTCAATTCCTTCAAATATTCTCATGATACGCAGCTAAAAAACTCCATGAATAATCTTTATAACATAGCATTTTGGCCATTAATTTCAAGCGGATTTTATCTTGACAAGACTGCATGGTTCGGTATAGAGCACAACTCGTGCCGAAGTGGCGGAATTGGTAGACGCGCTAGGTTCAGGGTCTAGTGGGTGTACGCCTGTGCTGGTTCAAATCCAGTCTTCGGCACCATATAAAAATCAAGGGGTTAGCAAAATATTGCTGGCCCCTTTTTTCCTTTTTAAAACTTAAGGCATCTTATGCATGTTAATTTTTCCAGCCTTCCGAGGCTGTGGTAGATTGCGCCCGGAGTCTTGATGCGAAATCCAAGAAAGCGCATATCAATATATTCCAGAATGATGCCCGCCTGCGCGACTGAATCCATGTAGGCAAAGTCGGTTACAACGGGGAAGGCTTTTATCTGCCCTCTGATCCAGGTCGGGCAGCCGGCCTGTTCCAGCCTTTTTCTGCAGGCGTCAACATCCTTCACCAGAAAGCCCAGATGCTGCACAACCATTCGGCCTTTGTTATCTACGCAGGATTTATAAAAATCAGACCCGACGCCCGGTTCCAGCAGTTCAATTTCATACCCTTTATAGATGGCCATTCCGAGCTTGCCTTTGAAGGTTTTGTTTTGGTTTCGTTCGTTCCAGAAGGTGAGCGTGTCCGAAGCGATAAAAAAAGGACCGACTCCTTTTTCTTCCAGTTGCAAGGCGGCGGCTTCCACATCCGGCACGACAACACCCAGTTGGCGCACTTCCGGGAAATCATATTTTTTACGGAAATCTTTGGCTATTTGGGACACGGTATAATCAATATTATTGTCTTTTAACAAATCGTCAAAATAAATCATATCTCCTCCCCCTTTGATTTGCCGCCTGGGTAGTGCGCGTTTACCGAATGCGCTGACCATTTTTTGTAAACATTCTGTTTTGGTCTTTCATCCTTTCGCCTGCTGCGAGAAAGCCATGATTTAAACGTCTTGCAATAACGGGCTAGGGCGTGTTCGTTACGAAAAAGATTGACAATCTGACAGCCTGCACGTTAAAAATACAAAAGTCAGGATACGATGATCTGGTATTGTCTCCCCCCAATTGTGAATTATTCGTGATATTTATCACGGATGTCACCTGAATTTGTCAACAACATTCTTTATGAGGGTAACGAAATGGAATCTTTAATCTGCAAGCACTGGCATCACTGCCCGGCCGAGGAAGTTACAACCCTGCTGACAACGCATCCGGACCGCGGCCTTTCATTGTTCGAAGCAAAAAAGCGGCTGGAACATTTTGGCCCCAATATGGTTACCGCAAAAAAACAAAAAGGGCCTTTCATCCGGCTCCTGCTGCAATTTCACCAGCCGCTGGTTTATATTTTGCTGGCTGCCGCCGCCATAACGCTGTTTTTGAAGGAATGGGTGGATTCTTCCGTTATTTTCGGTGTTGTGATTGTCAATGCCATTATCGGGTTTATTCAGGAATCCAAAGCGGAAAAAGCCATTGAATCCCTCAAGCAGATGATGACGACGCAGGCAACGGTTTTACGTGACGGCAAATGGATGCAGATCGATTCGACGAATCTGGTTCCGGGCGATATCGTTCGCATCCAGTCCGGAGATAAGATCCCCGCTGATCTGCGGTTGCTTTCCTGCCGGGATTTACAGGTGGACGAATCCGCCCTGACCGGCGAATCCGTCCCCGTTATAAAAAAAGAGGGAACGCTGCATCCCGAAACAATTCTGGCCGACCGGCACAACATGGCCTACGCGGGCACGCTGGTCACGTATGGACAGTCGCAGGCGGTTGTCATTGCCACCGGAGATCAGACGGAGACGGGGCGCATCTCCGAAATGATAGCCGGGGCGGCGAATCTTTCCACACCGCTCACGGTAAAAATTGCATCATTCAGCAAGGTCCTTCTGGTTGCTATTCTGATTCTCGCGGCCCTGACGTTTGCCGTGGGGATGTGGCGGGGCGAAGGCGCGGTCGATATGTTCATGGCCGCTGTCGCGCTTGCTGTCGGCGCCATCCCGGAGGGACTGCCTGCCGCTGTGACAATTACGCTGGCCATCGGCGTAAACCGAATGGCCAAACGAAAGGCCATCATTCGCAAGCTTCCGGCTGTTGAAACGCTGGGAAGCACAACGGTTATCTGTTCGGACAAAACCGGCACGCTCACCGAAAATCAGATGACTGTCCGCCGCATTTTTGCGGGTAACGAATATTTCGATGTGCAGGGAAACGGTTACGCGCCGGAAGGGGAAATATTATCGGGAGAAGCATCTGTCGCCGGAAAACGGTCCGTCGCTTTGTCCGAGACGCTTTTTGCAGGACTGCTGTGCAATGATTCCCGACTGGTCGAGTCGGATGGTCTGTGGCGCGTCGAGGGAGACCCGACAGAAGGGGCGTTGATTACGGCCGCCGCCAAAGCGGAATTGACTCCACAAAAGGCGCTGGATGAAAGGCCGAAGCTGGATGTAATTCCCTTTGAATCGGAACGTCAGTTCATGGCCACACTGCACAAAACGGAATCAGGCAATGTGATCTATTTGAAAGGGGCCATAGAAAAAGTCCTTGAAGCCTGCTCGGAGAGTTTGTCAGCGGACGGAACAGCGTCTGCGCTAAACAGCCAGGACATCTTCGAAAAATCAGACGAACTTGCCTCAAACGGTTTGCGGGTGCTGGCGCTTGCGCGCAGGAAAGTTGATAAAGACAAACTGGACGTTGATGACTGTCTGTCCGGCCTGACCTTTCTGGGGCTGCAGGGCATGATTGATCCGCCGCGCGTGGAGGCGATTGCGGCCATTGGCGTGTGCCGGCAGGCGGGTATTACTGTAAAAATGATCACAGGAGATCACGCCGTCACCGCTACGGAAATTGCCAGACAGCTGGGTATCGGCCGTGTTCAGGGCCGTGAAAATGAAAAGCCTGAAACCCTGACCGGAAAGCAGCTGGAAAGCCTTTCGGATGAAGAACTGATTGAAAAGGCCGAAAGCGCATCGGTGTTTGCGCGCGTTGCGCCGGAGCAGAAACTGCGGCTGGTCGAAGCGCTGCAGGCACGCAGCCATGTCGTGGCAATGACCGGCGACGGCGTCAATGACGCGCCGGCCTTGAAGCAGGCGAATATCGGCATCGCGATGGGGATCACCGGTACAGATGTTTCCAAGGAGGCCGCCGATATGGTGCTCACCGACGATAATTTTGCCAGCATTACGGCCGCCGTCGAGGAAGGCCGCCGGATTTTCGACAATCTGGTCAAATTTATCACCTGGACGCTGCCAACCAACGGCGGTGAAGGGCTGGTCATTCTGGCGGCCATCATGGCCGGCGTGGCGCTGCCTATTCTGCCGGTGCAGATCCTCTGGATCAATATGACCACAGCAGTGCTTCTGGGACTGATGCTGGCTTTCGAGCCGGGTGAAAAAGACGTGATGAATTATCCTCCGCGAAAGCCCGATAGCCCTATTTTGTCAGGCATCCTCATCGGTCGTGTTCTTTTGGTATCCTTTCTGCTGCTTGCGGCGGTATTTACCATCTTCAACTGGCAGAAAAGTATGGGCTACCCGGTGGATGTTGCGCGCACGGTCGCGGTCAATCTGTTTGTGATGAGTGAACTCACGTATCTGTTTAACTGCCGGTCGCTGACACGCTCCATGTTCAAAATAGGCGTTTTTTCCAATCCCTGGGTGCTGGTCGGCAGCGGCCTGATGATTGTCCTGCAGCTTTTATTCACATATGCGCCCTTTATGAATAAAATTTTCCATAGTGCTCCCATTGGCGCAAACGACTGGTTTTTGATCGTCGTGATTGCCGTTGCTGTTTACGGGGTTATCGGCCTGGAAAAGTCGGTGCGATTGCACATCCTGAAAAAAGCGCGCTGATGTTTATGCCGAGCCGCGATAAACGCCGCCATAATCAAATGTGGAGAGCGTTTCGGCTTTTTCGGGGTTTTTCATGCCCCCTGCGACAATCTGTCCGATGAAGAGGGTGTGGTCGCCCGCGTCAACGGTTTGATCCAGAATACAATCCAGGTAACCGATGCACTCATCTAACACGGGCAGGCCTTTTGAAGACAGGGAGTGTCTGGCTTTGTCGAATTTATTCTTCCAGTCCGCAATTTTAAAGTTCTTAATGACACCGGCAAGCTCTCGCGGCAGGACGTTGACGCAGAATTTCTTCGTCTCCAGGATCTGCCCGTGGGATAGCCGATTCTTGCGGATGGCCAGCGCAAGGCGCGGCGGTTCGTGCGAGCACTGCGTTACCCACGAGGCGATCATGCCGTTGGGGCCTTCATCCGTGGAGATTGTGATCAGATAGATTCCGTAGATAAACCGGTCAAACACATCCTGCCAGGACTTTTCCATGCCCATTCCTCCGTATTGTTTGGCCATCGCCGGTTTCGGGTTCAGGGACGCCTGTTGAAACAACAACGAAAACGACGGGCGCATATAAAAAATAATCAAGCATATTTTTATCCGTTGAAAAACTATAAAAAAGGGCGCCCGGAAAGTCAAGGCGTCATGAAAGACCCGTGCAATGGCTTGATCCCTGCCGGTTTTCACTTTGTGACGTTTCCTGGCGGGCAGAACAAAAACCCTTGCCGGAGTTATCCGCTTTTATTTTAGAGAAAAGATGAAAATCTGAAAAGAAGAATTTCCACGGCAGTGCAGGAAGGTTTTCAGGTAATTTCCTTGGAATGAATTTCGGCAAGAGAATTGACAAACTCAACTTCCCGGGGTACTTTGTAAGAGGAGAGATACGTTTTGCAGTACCGGATGATTTCCTTGTCGTCAGGTTGAAATCCTTCGCGCAGGACAATCTCCGCTTTTACCAGTTCCCCGCGCATTAAATCTTCCTTACCGACTACCCGCGATTCTTTTACCGCCGGATGCATGTTCAGCACGGTTTCCACCTCACGCGGATAGACATTGAACCCGCTGGTAATAATCATTCTTTTCTTGAGACCGGTCAGGAAAATATAGTGGTCTTCGTCCATTCTGCCCAGGTCGCCGGTATAAAGCCAGCCGTCCCTGATCACCGCCGCCGTGGCGGCATCATCCTTATAATAGCCCTTCATTACATTTTCGCCCCGGATGATGAGTTCGCCAATTTGATTTGTCGGCAGTTCGCGGCCTGCTTCGTCGACAATTTTGATTTCAATACCATTGAGCGGAGAACCAATGGAACCGGGTTTTGCAGCAAATTCAATCCGGTTGAAAGAACACGCGGGCGATGCTTCCGTCAGGCCGTAACCTTCCAGAATGCGCACGCCGAATTTCTGTTCAAAAAGAGGGATAAACTCAGGAGGCATAGCTGACCCCCCGGTGACGCAAAGCCTCAATGAACTTACATCATGTTTTTCTGCTTTATCGTAAAAGACCATGCCAATATAGAGACGGGGCACAGCACAGATATAGGTTATTCTGTTTTTTTCTATTGTGGAAAAAAGACTGTCCATGGTTAAGCGGTCCATCATGACGGTGGAACAGCCTGCCTGGATAACGTTGAGCATGTTTACAGTGGCTCCAAAGGAGTGAAACAGGGGGATCAGGCAAAGGCCGACGTCATCCGGCTCTCTGCGGAAAATCGGCTGAATCATGTTGAGCTCTGCGCAAAGATTGCGGTGCGTGAGCACTGCCCCCAGAGGTTTGCCGGTCAAACCGGCCGTGTAGATCATCATGGCCGGGTCATCTGGATCAATATCGGTTGCGGGAGGTTCTTCGGGATCTCCTGAACTTTCCGTTGAGGTATCTGCCGATATCTGTCCGGGATGGATGGTGTGCAGGACACGGCAGGTTTCAAGCTGATCCTGAATTTCTCGGAATCTTTTTTCGCCGGGTTCCTGGGCGATGAGAATTTTTGCGTCACTGTTGTTCAGAAGGTAGAGCAGTTCAGCCGGTGTGGATGACGTATTGAGCAGAACGACGACGGCTCCGGACCGGATGGCAGCCAAGCAATAATAGAAGAATTCCGGGACATTCGGAAGCATTAAACCGACCTTGTCACCTTTTTTCATTCCCAGATCTTTTAAGATTTTTGCGGCTAAAGACACGGCCCGATGCAGTTGCCTGTAAGTAATACGGCGATCATCCGCGATCAGGACAGGACGGTCAGCATGGCGATGGACAGATTCGTTGAACAGTCGTGCAAGATTAATTGTTTTTGCAGTCTCCCTGAACATTTTGAATTCAATCTAGCAAAGAAAAATCATTTTTTCAAGAGAGGATAAATCTGTTTTTTGTTTTTTTTGCTTGCCAGAGGGTTGATTTTGCCATATACTCCGCTCCCAAACGGGATGAAAATGGAAGTTCATCCATAGGTTAGTGTTAAAAAAATTAATGGAGCACAAAGGGAGGGGCAAAATGAAAAAGTTTTCTGTTGCGATTTTACTGGTTTTATCGTTGTTCGTTTTTACATCTTATGCTGCTTCGTTGAAAGTGGGGGACAAAATTGGCGATTTCAAACTAAATGATGCACTCAATGATAAGGTATACAGCCTCAGTTCACCGGAATTCGCCGGCAAGGTTGTGTACATGGTATACGCCAGTTCAAGCTCAACAGATGATAATGATCATGTAACTGCTGCATTGAAAGCCAATAAGGATGTTGAGCGGCTTAAGGCTGAAAAGAAGTATGCCGGGTTGGGTATAGGCAACCTGAAGGACAGTGCCGTGCCGAATTTCATGATTAAGCAGATTGCAAAGCGCAAGCAGAAGAGCAGCGGTTCCATCATCCTGCTTGACCCTGATTTTACGATAGGCAATTTAGTGGGGGCTCCGCACAAAATTGCCACATCCGTCCTCATCGACAAGAACAGGGTTGTCCGTTACATTTATTCAGGTAAAACTCCTGAGGCTAACATTCCTCAGATTATCGAATTAATAAAGAAATATTCTGAAGCAAAGTAAAAAGTACATTGAAGGTCATTTAACAATAAGCCCCCTCGATTTTATAAACCATGAATCGAGGGGGATATTTTATTGTGAAACTACCAAGGAGTGAAGTATTCCATGGTCAGAATTATTGATGGCAACAAGATAGCAAAGGACATTCGTTTGCAACTGCGGGAGGATGCCCTGGCGTTAAAGGAAACCACCGGCCTGGTGCCAGGCCTGGCTGTTATTCTCGTCGGCGAAGATCCGGCCTCGCAGGTCTATGTGGGGCGCAAAGCCAAGGCCTGTGAAGAAGTGGGATTTCTTTCCCGGGAATACAGGCTATCCGCGGACGCGACCGAAGCAGATCTGTTGAAACTGATCCACGATCTGAACGGGGACAAATCCATTCATGGTGTTCTCGTTCAACTGCCGCTGCCTAAACACATTGCCACGGATAAAATCATTGCC
>Ga0208040_1001205_pt1 | contig 26583 bp, 22 predicted proteins | sample AD_UKC083_MetaG_FD_184431 | JGI IMG/M metagenome (GOLD analysis project Ga0208040, IMG submission 184431) | Active sludge microbial communities of municipal wastewater-treating anaerobic digesters from USA - AD_UKC083_MetaG (SPAdes) (version 2) | ecosystem: Engineered > Bioreactor > Anaerobic >...
TATTCTCTATTTCTTTAAAATCCATATTAATTTTTTCAACCATTTCACGGGTTTTGAAAGAAACATCCTTTGCTTTCCCCGCGCCATTCTTTACGCTGCTTACAATATCAGATATCTCCTGAGTTGCCGCTTTGCTTTCTTCTGCCAGTTTTCTTATTTCATCGGCCACAACGCTGAAACCCTTTCCTGCTTCTCCTGCTCTTGCGGCTTCTATTGCAGCATTAAGTGCAAGAAGATTGGTTTGTTCTGTAATGGAGTTTATGGTTTCCAGTATTTTTACAACTTTTTCGGCGCTTTGAGCAACTTCGGAAGAAGTTTTTTCATTTTCAGCTGCCTGTATAAGTGTTTGTTCCATCATGGCAGAAGATTTTTTTACAATGCTGTTTCCCTCAATAGATATATTATTTGTTTCTTCAGATTTTTTGAAAAGATTCTGCGAGTCGTTTGATATAGTGATAGAGCTTTTTGAAATTCTGTCTATAGATGTATTTATGTCAACTATACTCTCAGTTGATTCGCTTATGCCGGCGGTAAAGTCAGAAATATCTCCCTGAAGTTTTGTAACGTGTTTTTCGGAAGTTTCACTTGCATTTTGAAGCTTTTCTGATGATTCATTAAGCTGTTCACCGATTTCTTTTATCTTTATCATATTGCCATGAAGATTTTCGGTCATACTTCTTAGTGCTCCAACCATCTGTCCCACAGAATCCTGCGTTTTTTGTCTGAACCTCACTTTTAAGTTTCCGTTTCCGAAATCAACAACCTGAGAAGATAGGTATTTCAGAGGAAGACTTACTCCTTTTATTATGACTCTGTATGTAAAAAAAACTGAAACTGCTATCCATGATGCGGCTATAACACAGGCCCATATCATAGGTTTTGTCAAAACTTGCTGAACATTTAAAGATAGATCGGAAGTCTGCCTGTTGAGAACATTTGCAAAAGTATTTCCTAGATAAAGTAAAACCGTGAAAAATGCTGCTACCTGAGTTAACGTCAGAATTAATACAATCTTTTGTCCAAGCTTCAATTTCATCTCCCCTTACCTCCAATACATTACTGTAATAATTGATCTTCTATATGATAACATATTTTTGTGGATAAGATAAACCTTATTATTGAAAAGAATTTTGATATAAATGGGTTACGCTGCAAATAAAAAAACTGCACCTGTCAATTTACAGGTGCACTAGAGGAAGAGTAGGAGTAAAGTACTTAGTACAAAAAACATGCTACATTGTGGTTTTTTTCCTTTTCTGTAAGTACTGGTGTTTCTCTAAAACATCTGTCAAAAGCCTTAGGACATCTTTTTGCAAACCTGCATCCTTCGGGCGGATCTACAGGCGAAGGAATATCTCCCGTTATCAGTATTCTTTTTCCCATTCTGCGCGTATGCGGATTAGGAATTGGAATGGCATGCAAAAGACCCTGGGTATATGGATGAAGTGAATTTTCGAAAAGTGTGTCTGTGTAGGCGCTTTCGACTACCTTGCCAAGATACATGACGGCTATCTTGTCTGAAATATGCTTTACCACTGAAAGATCATGGGCTATAAACAGATATGTCAGATCAAATTCATGCTTCAGATCTTCAAGGAGATTGATTATCTGTGCCTGGACTGAAACATCCAATGCAGAAACAGGTTCATCACAGATTACAACTTTGGGTTTCATGATCATAACTCTGGCTATGCCTATTCTTTGCCTTTGACCTCCTGAAAATTCATGGGGATAACGCTTCATATACTCTGGTCTTAACCCAACTTTTTCCATTATATCCGCTATTCTCTCGTTGGTTTCTTTTTTAGAAGAAGTGAGTTTATTTACCCTGAGACCTTCTGATATTATATCCTGTACTGTCATTCTCGGATTAAGCGAAGCATAAGGATCCTGAAAGACCATCTGGATATGGCTTCTTATTTTCTGCATCTGTCTATCCTTAAGCTTAAATATATCTACGGGCTGTCCGGTAAGCTTTTCATCATACCAAAACTCTCCGCAAGTTGGCTGATATATTCTCATCAAGGTTCTTCCAACCGTAGTTTTTCCACATCCTGATTCTCCAACTATACCAAGAGTTTCTCCGGCATTCAGTGAAAAAGAGACATCATCAACTGCTTTAAGAAAGGATTTTTTGTTTGAAAACATCTGTCCTTTCATCTGAAACCATTTCTTCAAATTTTTTACATTAAGTATTTCTTTTTTTTCAGACATCTGCATCACCTTGCTCAGAGTTTTCATAAAGCCAACATTTTACTGTATGGGTATCGCTTATTTTAAAGTTATGTGGCTGGTAAGAAATACATTTTTCACTTGCAAACTCGCACCTGGGGTTGAATCTGCATCCTTTTGGGAATGCCGATGGATGAGGAACATACCCTTTTATTACGTGAAGTTTTTTCTGATCTTTTTTCGCTATTTCAAGAACAGGTATAGAGTTAAGAAGCCCCTGTGTGTAAGGATGCTTGGGGTTGTCAAAAATACTGTATACATCGGCAGTTTCGACAATTTGACCTGCATACATTACGATAACTCTATCGCACATCTCGGCAATTACGCCTAGGTCATGGGTTATTATCATGGATGCCGTATTTTGAATAGTTTTCAATTCGTTTATGAGCTCAAGTATCTGGGCTTGTATTGTAACATCCAATGCTGTAGTAGGCTCGTCGGCAATCAAAAGAGAAGGCTTGCATGCGAGTGCCATTGCTATCATTACCCTTTGGCGCATTCCTCCGGACAGCATATGCGGGTAGCTTTCCATACGGTTTTTAGCTTCAGGAATCCTGACCATCTCAAGTATCTCCAAACTTTTTTGCATAGCTTGTTTCTCATTAAGAGCTTCATGGAGCATAAAAACTTCCGAAAGCTGCTGCCCTATGGTGAAAAGAGGATTAAGCGATGTCATGGGTTCCTGGAATATCATTGAGATGCTTTTGCCGCGGACTTTTTGTAGCTCCTCCTTGGAGTATTTGGAGATATCGTTTCCGTTGAACATAATACTTGTGGCAGGACCCAAAACAGCATTTTTTGGAAGAAGCCTTATTATCGAAAATGCGGTGACTGTTTTTCCGCAGCCCGACTCTCCGACAATACCAAGACTCTCCCCCTTGTTTATATGAAAGTTCACATCATCAACGGGTTTTACCAACCCAAACTGTGTTTTAAAACTTATTTCAAGATTTTTCACTTCAAGTATTTTTTCGCTCATATTGACAACCCTCTCAACTATTGCTTGTAAATTTCGGATCAAGCGCATCACGTAACCCATCGCCGAGGAAATTTACATTTAAGACAGCAAGAAATATGAAAAGTCCCGGGAAAAAAGTAAGCCACCACGGGGTTGTCCCGGATACTGTCCCGAGAATATAGTTCATGGACTTCTGGAGCATATTGCCCCAAGAAGGCATCGGAGGCTGTATCCCAAGTCCAAGATAACTGAGCGATGATTCCGAAAGAATTGCATATGAAACGTTCAGTGTTGCCGATACAATAACTATCGGAAGAACATTTGGAAAAATATGTTTAAGAATAATCTCCATATTTTTTACGCCCACCGCTTTGGCAGATATTACATATTCAGACTCCTTAAGGCTAAGAGTAAGGCCTCTAACAAGCCTGGAAATGCTCATCCATCCGAAAACCGTCAGAACCATTACGATGTTCATAAGACCTGATCCGAAAACCATGGTAAGGATAAGAAGTATAGGAAACATTGGTATTGAAAGCATTATATCGACAAACCTCATTAAAAAACGATCCACAATACCTCCGTAAAAACCTGAAAGCAATCCCACTATGGTTCCTATAACAGTAGTAAGCAGGGCTGAAAGAAATCCTACTATAAGTGAGATCCTTCCGCCGTACATTATCCTTATAAGCACATCATGTCCCAACTCGTCAGTTCCAAGAAGATGTCCGCTTGAAATAGATGGCGGAGAAAAAATTGCACTAAAATCCATATCTTCATAGCTTTTGTTTGTAAAGAGAGGACCAAAAAAGCAGAAGATTATCAGAGCCGCAAGTATAATCGAACCTATAAGTGCGAGCTTATGGCTTTTAAACTTCATCCAAACAAGCTTTCTGTATGTAAGGATATTTATCGGAGATGCTTTTTCTTCAATTTCTTTTACTTTATTTTTATAGAACAGTTTAGATAATCCCATTCATATCACCATCATGCCTTTTTGCCGACTCGAATCCTAGGGTCAATAAGGACATATATAAGATCAGCGGCAAGGTTCGAAATCAGCGTTATAACCGTAAGAAACATCAGACAGCTTATGGCAAGGTTATAATCGCTACCTATTACCGCCTGATACATAAGCCTTCCCATGCCCGGCCATGAAAATATACTTTCAATTATGAGTGCTCCACCAAAAAAATAAGGTATATCAAGAGCAATTATGGTAACTATAGGTATCATGGCATTTTTCAGTGCATGCTTAAAAATAACCTTTTTATCCGGAACACCTTTTGCATAAGCAGTCCTGACATAATCTTGGTCAAGCACCTCAAGAAGCGAGGTTCTTATATATCTTACCCACGACGCAACCTGTACCAGTCCAAGGACACATACGGGCAGGATAAGATGCTTTAACCTATCCCAAAAAACATTCCATGTGCCTGTCATTCCATAGGTCTCCATTCCGGAAACAGGAAGCCATTTTAAGGTTACGCTGAAAAATATTATTGAAACAAGGGCAAACCAGAAGCTTGGAAGTGATATGCCTATAAAAGCCATTACGGTTGTGGAGTAATCAAAAAAAGAGTACTTCTTCACCGCAGAGTATATGCCTATAGGAAGTGCTATTATGAGTCCAAGTATCCATGCACCTATTGTGAGTATCAGAGTATTGGGAAGACGGTTGGCTATCAGATCCCACACCGGCACCTTATACATGCTCGAATATCCAAAATCTCCAGTAAGAGCACTTTTAAGCCAGATAAAGTACCTCACTATAAGAGGATCATCAAGGTGATAGTACTCTCTGAGTACCTGCATCCTTTGAGGATCGTTCATTACAGCCCTGGGATTGTCCATCCTCATCTGAAGCAAAGGATCTCCGGGCATAAGGTTTATTAGCATAAATATTATAAATGAGATCAGAAAAAAAACAGGTATAAGCTCCAAAAATCTTTTCAGGAAGTACTGTTTCATTACTTCTCTCCTTTTTCCTGGAGTCTGTACATAGTATTAAGCCCTGCAATCATCTGCACGCATACAAGACTCTTTATGGGAATGGTCTTATACTTTAGATTTTCTTCAAGGAAATGGTTAAGCTCTTCAAATCTCTTATCAGCTTCCTGCTTTGCCTGAAGGAGCACATGATTTTCAGGATCATGCTTTAAATTTTCATTTATGAGCCTTCTGAGCATTCCCTGCATAAGTGAGTCATAAAACTTTCTGGCATAAACATTATCAAACTCTTCAGCAACGGTTGCAGGTCTTCTGAGGGTTTCATCATTTTCTATCCAGTTTTCTGTGGCTTTTATATGATCTTGTGTCACTTCAACATAATTAGATACTGCGCTGTAGAAAGCGACAGACTTATCCTTGAGCTCAGATTCTATCATGCTCAGAATCTTCTTCACATGATCGTAAGCTTGTTTAGTACTTTCAAGAGATTTTTTGAGAAACTCCTGTCTTGTCTGTGCAAGTTCTGTCTTATCATCTACTCTGGAATCATAGTAGTATGGCATTTCACATACCAAAGAGTAGGTATTTCCAACTTGCGAGGCATAGTCATCAGAGCTTGTACCTGCCTTTATTACTTTAGCGGGATCAGTTCCCTGGGGAAGATGTTTAACAAGATATTCATACTCTTCTGAGATTCCAAAAAGCTGGAATATTGCAGGAGCAAGTTGTTTTAGGTAAGGTGCTTCAGGTTCCCCGAGATTAAGGGGAAGATCAAACTTTCCCGGAAGAGCCTGGAAATCATCGAAAAGCTGGCTGCCAAGGTCACCGGAAACATAGTAATAAACACCTCCGAAACCAGAATTATGCAGTGAGTACATAAACGCCGGCTTTTTTTCTTCCATAAGCTTCATAAGGATCTTAGTCTCAGGAAGAGGTGTATCAAAGTTAAGAGTTTTATAGTGTATAGGAAATGTCCATTCAACCTGTTCGTGTCCTGGTGGCCTGTAAAAATGCTGCGCATACTTTTTTATGGACGAACTGTCTTTAAACCATCCCTCATTCAACTTGGTGCCGTCAACATCAATAACCTTTATTATATACCATGTATAGTCTAGCTTATCAAGACTTTCTTCACCTTTTGCAAGCATCTCGCTCAAGCTGTCGAGCATCATTGCTCCTATCGGTTCATTGGGATGTGGACATCCAAAAAGAAGTGCGTTTTTACTGCCTTTACCTATTTCAAGAATGTATATGGGTTCATTTTTTCTTGAGTACCCTCCCATGTGTATTTTTACCTTATCTGGATACTTCTGTGCTAGTGCAAGAGATCTTTCATTGAATTCGTCAACTGTATAAAAACTTTTATAATCTGGAACCTTTGCTATTAATTCTTCAAATAACATTAGAGTGCACCCCTTTTTTATTATAAGGGCGGGTTTCCCCGCCCGAATATTTTACTTTGAAATGTACCAGTTCTGAATTATCCAACCTAAACCGTTATCGTACCCTGCATCAAAAGATTTGACATATTTTTTGGCAAAAATAGGGGTAGGAGCGGCAACCAAAGGCAGATAAGGAAGTTCTTTTGACCATATAGCAAAATGTTTCTCGTAAAGCTCAAGTTTTTTCTTACTGTCAAGCTCATTGAATGCTTCTAAAGCTATTACATCATTTTCTTTGTTTGACCAGCCGCCGTAATTGGTTCCACCAAATCCGTTAGCCTCAGAAGGAATCATTTCAGAAGTCCAGTAGTTAAGAGCTTCGTCTGGTATACCGTATCCCCATCCGGATAGATTGGCATCAAACTTTCCCTGAGGCTGGAGTTCCCATATGGAAACCGCAGGTTTGGTATCTATTTCCATTGATATTCCAACTTGTTTCAGCATCCCCTGAATCATCTGGGCCATCTTGAGATAATCGCTGTTTCCTGCGCCTACGATCATCTTGAATGAGAACTGCTGTCCATTTTTCTCAAGAATACCGTTTTTCCCGGCTTTCCATCCTGCCTGTGACAGAAGATCCTTAGCTTTTTTCATATCGTAATTATACTTGTTTATGCCAGGAGACTTAAGAGCCTGTCTCATAAGATGCAGATCGGTTATCCATGTATCGACAACTGTCGCTTTACTGCTGTATACAACACTGTTAATTGCATCCCTGTTTATCGCATACATCAAAGCCTGCCTTACACGTATATCGCTGAAGAACTTATTAGGCTTGGTAACATCTGAAGAATCCCTGAAATTTAACCATATACAGTCGGGAGCTACACTCTTGACATAGAAAACATTGAAAAGATCTCCATGCTCTTTTTCCAGCTGAACAGACTGATTAAGTGAAAGAGAGTATCGTCCGAAATCAACCTCGCCATTTTTTGCTGAAGCATATGTGACGTCAGAATCAGGAATAATCTTCATGACTATGGTATCAACATTCGGTCTTCCCATGAAGTAATCGTCGAATGCTTCCATTATTACGTACTGACCTTCTTTGTACTCTTTGAACTTGTATGGTCCTGTCATTATAGGATTTCTTGTAACCTTAAGCACAAAATCATCCCATTTTCCGGATGCCTTGGCACTTTCGAAATCTTTTCTGAAAACATGTTCTGGAAGCTGGAACCAGCCAAAATAGTATGCATAAACAGAAGATCCGAAGTATGCAGAACCAGATGCCTGGTTCAAATGAATGGTAAATGTATAGTCATCGGTTATATCGACTTTATCAACAGTCTTTTCAAAAAAGTTTGATGTAACGGGTGCTTCAGATACCATAACCTCCCACTGGAACTTTGCATCTCTGGCGGTTACAGGCTTCCCGTCGTGCCATTTCATTCCTTTCCTGAGCTCATAGGTTATGCTCATTGAACCATCGCTGTTAACTTTTATAAGACCGTTTTCAATGGTCGGTATTCTTTTTATCATTCTTGGTATATAAAAACCATCCTGATCGGTTCCCATATTTCCGTCGCCTATTATATTACAGATTGTCCAGGTAAGTCCTGCAGAAGTGAAGAGAGTATTGAAGCCTGGTGCGTCTGCACCTACGGGTGTGGTAAGCGTTCCGCCTTTCTTAGGAGGATTGAGTGCCATGAATAATGAAACAGCTGCTTCTTCCTTGGTTATGGAAGCGGTTGGGTCAATAATATGCCCGTATCTGTAGTTTAGGAGCTGCCTATCGCTCCTGTATGCCAAAGTAACAGCACCTATAGCATCTTTCGGAACTGAAAATTCATCGTTCGCCATTGCAACTACTTCTGTATATCCGCTGGCCTGTGAAGTCAAACCAAGAACCTTCACCAAAGCAACTATATAGTCACTTCTGGTTACAGCTTTATTTCCCGAGCCAATAAGATTTTCTTTTCCGGGAAATGCTTTTGCAACGGCTGCCTTATACTCATCGTAGGTAAGATTGCTCTTATCAACGTTTTTCAGAATTCCCTGTTTCAGTATCAGAGCTTTCGCTTCATCTAAAGAAACCTGTGCAAAGGAACTTACTACCAAAAGAACTACCAGAGCAAGTAAAACAAGTACCTTTTTCACTTTGACACCCCCGTTATACTTAATATGATGAACCAAACCTTTTATTAGACTGCAAATGAGGTGAACTTAGTATTTAAACCAAACTAATTAATTGGAACGATTATAACACAATTTTTTTTGATATAAAAAAAACGTTTTATAGCCAAATAAGACCATTTAAAGAAAAATAATTATTATTAAAGACATATTTCTTCTTTTATCTACCATATCCTCTTGCTGTAATCAAAATCACTATTTATGTAATTTTTTTTGCACTTTTGTCACATAGTACTTTTCTATGAAAGTTTTTTCATACGTGTTTATAAAAATATTCAACGAAAAAAAATACTTGAAGAGCAGAATTTTAACAGATGACGGGAAATGTTTACTTAATTAGTTTGCCGTACAAATAATTGGTGTGAAGTTTTTTTCAATAATTTTTATGAAAAGGTTATAAAATGTTTAATCACTAGATTTTTTTATACAGTTTTTAATTTAATCAATTTATCCAAAAAAGACATTTTATTTTAAATATCTTTATTTTATTAATATTTTTTTGTGTGCAAAAATTTCCTTATTAAAAACCCTATATTTTTTCACTCAGAACTTTTTGAATTTTTTTTCTTAAAAAAAATCTGTGAATCTTTTTTCACAGATTTATGTATTTTTTTCGCTGAAAATAAGACACTTGTCCCGTCCATTGTTTTTGGCTCTGTAAAGTGCTGAATCTGCCTTTTTGAAGACATTGTCATACCTTTTTTCATTCTGGGAAACAGCACATCCGATGCTTATTGTAATCTTTATTTCTTTTTCTTCAAATTTGAAAACAGTACGGGATATTTTCTTTCTAATTCTTTCGCAGTATCTGTAAACTTTCATATCTCCGATCTCTTTGGCAAAAATCCCGAACTCTTCTCCACCTATCCTGCCAAATATATCGTTATCCCTTATAGCAGATTTTATAAGAGCAGAAAGATCTTTAAGAATGCTGTCCCCAGCAAGGTGGCCGTACGTATCGTTTACTTCCTTGAAGAAATCTATGTCAAGCACAAGAAAAAGAGAACGGGAGCCAAAACCTTTAGTATCCATATACTTTTGAACGTACTCTATGAATGATTCCTTGTTGAGTATTCCCGTAAGACCATCTGTTTCTGATTTTATCTTCAAGGATATTGCACTGTTTTTCTGTAGAGTAATATCTTTTATGACCGATATGCTTCCCTGAGGATTTCTAAGAGAGTCAAAAACAGGATAGGTACTTATCATAAAGTATCTATCATGGCCCAGGATACTCTCCTTTATCTCTAGTGTTTCCTTGAAACAGTTAATTATGCTGGAGTACCAATCTTTGTGGTGGGCTTTTATATATTCTGCAATATTTCTGTTGAACTCTTTTGTTTTGTACTTTTCAAGATTTCCTTGGTAAAGGTTGAACATATAGCCTATGCTCACAAGAATATTCATGGCCGTCGGATTGATATCTATAACCTCACCTTCCGCAGAAAAGATAACCATTCCCTCCTCTACTATTTCAAAGACCTTCTCACGTGCAATAGGCGAGTAAGAAAACAAGCTGTATCGAAAGTATCCCATGAGTATAAGCAGTGCAAACGGAATGAATAAAAATACAAAAGCAAAGTATACGCTGTTTTTTTCAAGCCAAATTATCTTGTTCCACCAGCCTACGGAGATAAGAAGTATACCTAAAAAAATAATCATAAGTTGTTTTTTCAGATCATCAGAACTTTTACGGTATCTTGCCAGTATCATAATCTCTGAAAAAATACTGAAAACCGAGCAGTAAACAACTGAAATTTTATTTAAAATGGTTCTTTCAAACAAGAGAACAGTAAAACTGCCGAGTTCTGCCGACTGTACATTGAGTCTCAAAAGATGATGATAGTTATCTGTAAAAAATAGCAGGATAAAAAGTCCGGAAAAGATTGCTGAAAGAACTTTAATCATTTTCAAACCTTTAAAGTCAATACCAAGAAATCTTACAGTAAAGAAAAACATCATAGGCGAACCGCCAAAAGAACCTATCTGTGTGAAATTACGCCAGAAGAGTTTGTGCTGAAGCTCCGGAGAGTAAAGTTCAAAGAAAACTCCGCTTGCCCAAAAAATCATGAAAAAAATAACTCCCAGAAAATCTTTAAGCACTGGGCTCTTCTTTTTCCTATTAGTTATAATTATTATAATCATATATATGAACATACTAAGTACATACAGCATCAAAAGCAATGCCCTATCCAAGACTCTTCCCCTCACATGACTATCAAAAGTATATTTTCAATATTTTATGCAGATTAGGTAACTTCAATAAAGTTTTACTGTTATATCTTTTTACTTCATATTTTTTAAAGAAATTATACCATAATCTTTCATTTTCTTGCACTTTTGCATACTGTTTTTTGTTTTGTGATGCACAACATTAATGTTTTAGAAATATATCTTACTAGCTTGTTTTTAGCTATAAAATATTGTAGAATAGGTATGAAAAATATTTCATAGGAGGTCACAATATGAAAAGCCTTAATGAAGTAATTGAAATGGCAAAAATGAAGGGCAGAAAAAGAGTTGCGGTTGTGGGCGCTGAAGATGTGGAATCTCTGAAAGCGGTTTATATGGCTCACGATGCAGGATTTGCCGAGCCTGTTCTTGTGGGAGATCCTCAGAAGATTAAAGAAAGTATTGCCCAAGCGGGATTACAGGACAGGGATTTCAGCATAGTATCGGCAGTCAGCTCAGTTGATGCCGCAGAAAAGGGTGTTCGCCTTGTTTCCTCCAAAAGTGCGGATGTTCTCATGAAAGGATACATAAAAACATCAGAACTTCTGAAAGCTGTCCTAAACAAGGAATGGGGTCTTAGAACCGGAAGTGTTCTTTCTCATGTGGCTGTGGCTGAAACACCTGCACTTTCGAAACTGATTCTTATCACTGACGGAGGAATGCTTGTACGGCCAACACTCGATGAAAAAGTGGCTATGATAAATAACAGCGTAGCTATCGCTGCAAGTCTTGAAATAAAAAATCCGAAAGTCGCTGTTATTGCGGCAGTTGAGGTTGTCAATCCTGATATGCCCGAGACTCTGGATGCAGCAATCCTCACGCAGATGAACAAAAGGGGTCAGATAAAAAACTGCCTGGTGGACGGACCTTTAGGTCTTGATAATGCTTTGTCACTAATGGCGGCAAAGATTAAGCATATTGAAGGTGACGTGGCAGGACAGGCAGATATTCTTGTTGTTCCTGATATACATTCAGGAAATTTCCTCGGAAAGTCCGCCATTTATCTTGCGGGTGGAAAAATAGCAGGAATAATAGCAGGGGCAAAGGCTCCGATAGTAATAATATCACGTGCCGATGAGGCTGATTCAAAACTTTGTTCCCTGGCACTAGGAGTACTTAACAGCTAAAATAACAGGCATGTCCGGTCATTAGACCGGACATGTTTATATTTTTTTCAGATAACGGTACATAGGCTCAAGTTTTTTCATGCTTTCTGTAAGATACTGTGCAAGCTCTGGACTGAAAAGTTTTTCGTCTTTTTTCCTGTTGCAGGTTATGTAAAAGAACTTATAGTCGTACCATTGTGCTATATACTCATTTTTACCTTTATATATACTTCTCTTGTAACTCTCTCCTTCAACGGAGAAAACTTTTTCTTTCAAAAACTCTGTACACATTAAAAATTCTGCCGGTCTGCTCTCTATCTTTTCTCTGAATCTGTCCATAATATTTTTTTCAGATGTATAGTATCCCATCCCAAATCTGTACCAGTCTGGAAAAAGCTCAAAAAAGAAGGCCGGTTTATTTTTCCAGTCTGTTGTTTTGGTTTTGAAGGTTATCCATACATTTGACCTATATGGCGTTTTATCTTTGGAAAAGCGTATATCCCTGTATATTCTGGATATGGTTTTATCAACTGCAGGAGTAGTTTCAAACTCCGGATCAATATTGAGCATTTCCCAGGACATCTGAGCAACAAGACTCTGAAACGGTAAGAGGACATCTTTTTTATATCTCCCTTTATTGCTTTCATACCATACCTTATTGTTATTAACTTCAATATCAGAAAGAAAAGAAACTGTCTGAGGGGTAAAGCCTTCAAATATATTCGTCATACCATCACTTCCTGCCAAATCCTTTTATAAGTTTTATGAATATATCGGCAGCATCGTCTATAATCTCGTCACTTGGAATAAACCTGCTGTTATGAAGTCCGAATCTTTCTTCTACGCAACGCGTCCCCAGCCAGAACATGAATGATGGATATTTTTTGGAGAAAAATCCAAAGTCCTCTCCTGTCATCTTATACCCACAGTCTATATAGGCATAGTCTTCTGAAAGAATTTCTTCGGCTTTTTCATAAAGCTTGCCGTCCACTAGAACTTCGCTGTAAACAGAACCTTTGCTTATTACTCCTTTAACTCCGGTCATAGCAGATACGTTTTCAAGTATGCGCGAAAGTTCGCGGTAGAAGTTCTCTCCGCTTTCTATACTGAAGGCACGTATACTTCCTTCAAGCTTTGCATAGTCTGGAATAATGTTCCTCACACTTCCGGCATACATCTTTCCATTGGCGTAAAGAACCGGTTCCTTAAAACTCTTTGGCATCATATCTGTATAATCAAGATAACTTCTAAGGGCTGTAAAGGCATTTCTTCCGTCCTGAGCAAGAGCCACATGGGCGCTGCGCCCTATAAACTGGACATCTACTTCCGTGGCACTTGCAAACAAAAGGCCACGGGTACTAGCAACCGTTTTTCGCGGATACTCGTCGGTGACATGCATAGCCATGGCATAAGCTATATCATAACTGTCAAATATGCCGGTACTGAGCATCTTTTCTGCCCCTCCACCGCCTTCTTCCGCAGGCTGGAAAACAAACAAAAAGTTTTGGTCAATATTCTCTTCCAATATTTTTTTTATGGTTGCATAAAGACCTGCCATGTGTACATCATGACCACATGCGTGCATAAATCCAGTATTTAGAGATGAAAAAGGAGATGATGTCTCTTCTTTTATGGCAAGAGCATCTATATCTGCCCGTATAAGTACGTATCTGCCGCTGTTTGTCTTTCGCTCAATCACCATACCTGTCTCCAGCGGTCTTTTGATTGTAAGACTTCCCGGATACTGTCTTTCAAGATCTTCTAAAGCATTTATAAGTATTTCTGTCGTCTTTTTTTCTTTAAAAAATACTTCCGGATACCTGTGAAGCTCATGTCTGAGTTCTTTTGGGTCCATTATTGCCTCCTCGTTTCAGCCAATATAGAGTTTTTTTACTTTACTGCCACACCTAAAAACTGCTCCTTTATTAAGACAAGACGGCTAAAAAGCCGTCTTGTTTTTATTAGCTTGCGTAGGATACGCTTCTCTTTTCCCTTATTACCGTTACCTTTATTATGCCCGGATACTCCATTGTCTCTTCTATCTTGGCTGATATATCCCTTGCAAGTTTTTCGGATATGGAATCGTCAACCTTTTCAGGCTGAACAATTATTCTCAGTTCTCTTCCCGCCTGAATAGCATATGCTTTATCCACATATCTGAAGGATTTGGCTATTTCTTCAAGCTGTTCTATTCTTCTTACATAGTTTTCAAGTGTTTCTCTCCTTGCGCCAGGTCTTGCGGCAGAAAGAGCATCTGATGCTCCTACAAGAACCGCTTCAGGGGTCATGGCATCCACTTCATTGTGATGGTACTGCATTGCATTTATTACTTCTAGCTTTTCTCCATATCTCTTGGCAATTATTCCACCAACAATGGCATGCGATCCTTCAACTTCATGATCTATGGCTTTGCCAAGATCATGGAAAAGAGCAGCTCTCTTGGCGAGCTCAGCATTCAGACCCAGTTCATTGGCCATCATTCCGGCAAACATTGCTACTTCTATGGAGTGCTCAAGCACATCCTGACCGTAACTTGTTCTGAACTTAAGTCTTCCCAAAAGCTTTACTATTTCCGGATGGGGACTCTTTATTCCAACTCTCATTACAGCTTCCTTTCCGGCTTCCTTTATTATTTCTTCAACTTCTTTTTTGGACTTTTCATAAAGTTCCTCTATTCGTGCCGGATGAATCCTTCCGTCTGCAACAAGCATGGTAAGAGTTTTCTTGGCAATTTCCCTTCTGAGGGGGTTGAAACAGGATAACGCAACAACTTCAGGTGTATCGTCGATTATAAGATCTGTTCCGGTAAGTTTTTCAAATGTTCTGATATTTCTTCCTTCCCTTCCGATGATCCTTCCCTTCATGTCGTCTGTCGGGAGAATGACGGTAGAAGTGGTTATTTCAGAAGTAACATCCGATGCGTATCTCTGTATGGCTGTCGTGATTATCCACCTTGAGTATTTTTTGGCATCGTCCTCATACCTGTCTTTTATATCTCTGTACTTTTGGGCAAGTTCAAGCTCGTACTTTTCGGATGTTTGTTTCATAACTATTTCCCTTGCCTCTTCTGCATTTAGTGAAGCTATCTCGTAAAGTTTCTTTGATGCTTCATCCTTTATTTTCTCAGATTCAACTTTTTCTTTTTCTATTTTTTCTTTCATTTCATCAAGAGCCTGTTCTTTTCTGTCTATGTTTTCTTCTCTTCTTACAAGTCTTTCCTCAAGAGATTTAAGCTCATCCCTCTGTATTTTGCTCTCTTTCTCGAACTCATCCCTGAGCTTATGAACCTCTTCCCTAGTTTCTATTATCTCTCTTTTCTTTATGGCCGTAGCTTCTTCTATGGCTTTGCTTTTTATCTCCGCCGCATCAAGCTTTGCTTTTTTTATCTCTTCTTCAAGTCTTTCCTTTTCCTCTCTGTTTTTTGTCAAAAACTTTACATTGCCTATGTATAAACCTACAAAAAAGGTTATTGCTGCCACTATGGGGATCAGAATATATCCTAAAATTGTAGCCATTTATTCACCTCCTATATCTTTCAAAATATTTTTTATTGTAAAAGAGTCATATCCTTTTCTGTAAAGGAAATCATACACTTTTTTTGTGTCTTTTTTGAGCGCTGAAAATTTTTTTGCCTGAGAAAGGGCTATTTCGTAAAAATCAACTTCTTTCTCAAGGTCTTTTAAAGTATCCGCAATTATCTCTTCGGATATACCATACTCTTTAAGCTCATATCTTATTCCCTGCGGACCTTTTCCGTCAAGAGTAGCTTTGTCGTATGAAAAGCATTTGGCGAAAAGTCTATCATCCAGCAGCTTGTTTTCTTTTAGTTTTTGGACTGTATCGCTTATGTTATCTGTATCATAACCTTTTTCCTTAAGCTTATAAAAAAGCTCTTTTTCTGATCTGATCCTGAATCTGATAAGGTTAAGCGCACTTTTTAAGGCGTTTTCCCGATCACTTGGATCAAACGGTTTCTTCATTTTTCACTGGTTGCTCATTTTTCTTTGATTTTTTATCTGTTGGAGGTTCAAACTTCACAAGCAGATTTTCAGGTATTTTTACATTGTTTTTCTTTCTGATGCTGTATTCTATGAAATCAGAAAAATCTGGATTGTCAACCATGTAGGCAACCGAGTTCGGTTTTCCCTGCCCGAGACTGACTTCATTATTATTTTCATCAAAATATGAAAACCATGCTCCTTTTCTCTGTATTATGTTTGCTTCCAGCGCCAGGTTGAACAGATCGTTCTCCCTTGTGATTCCACGGCCGTAAACCATATCGACCGGTGCTTCCCTGAAAGGCGGCGCCATCTTATTTTTCACAACTTTTATATTGGTTTCGTTTCCTATTGCTTCCTTTCCTTCTCTTATCTGATTTCCCTTTCTTACTTCTATCCTCACACTGGAGTAAAATTTAAGTGCAACTCCTCCAGTCGTGGTTTCTGGGTTTCCGTACATAACTCCTATCTTCATTCTTATCTGGTTTATAAAAATTACAATGGTTTTCGACTTGTTTACATTACCTGCAAGCTTCCTCAGAGCCTGGGACATCAACCTTGCCTGAAGTCCAACATGCATATCACCCATGGCTCCTTCTATTTCATCTTTTGGGACAAGAGCTGCGACCGAATCAACTACGACCATATCAACCATATTTGACCTTACAAGTGAATCAACTATTTCCAGTGCCTGTTCTCCAAAGTCTGGCTGTGATACAATAAGCTTGTCAATATCGACACCAAGTTTTTTTGCATACTCAACATCAAGAGCATGTTCTGCATCTATGAATGCAGCAATTCCGTTCTTTTTCTGAGCCTGTGCCAGCGCCTGAAGAGCAAGTGTGGTCTTTCCCGATGATTCATTGCCGTATATCTCAATTATCCTTCCTCTTGGAAATCCTCCGATTCCCAGGGCAATATCCAACGAAAGACAGCCACTGGGTATCACATCTATCTTCTCTCTTTCATCCACACCTTTTCCCATAATCATTACAGAACCAGAACCATGGGTTTTTTCAAGCTCCTTAACCAATTTCTCGAGCATTTCCTCTTTTTTTTCGACTGTATTGTCATTTTTTGAATTATCTTTAGCCATTAATAATCACACCTCCTTCAAAATCAACTTTATACAGTTTCTTATATATGGGTCCGTCACTTGTCAGAGTCGACGAGTAAATTCCCACAGAACTTGCCCCAACAGAAAGTGGTTCAAAAGTAATAGTTTCAAGTACCTTTTTCCAATCCTTGGGTGAAAACTTCATTCTCCCGACAGATATATGAGGAATAAACTCCTCGTTCTTCAAATTTATTCCGGCTCCTGTTATAGCCTTGCATATCTCTTTATAAAGACCGGAAAGTGTCGGCCCGCCGTTAACTCCAAGCCAGATAACCCTAGGAAGACTATTATACTCAAAATATCCGACCTTGCTGACATTATAGATAAAAGTAGGAAATCCTGATATTCTTGAACCTATTTTGTAAGCCATCTCGGCTATTTTTTTCATACTCATATCTCCAAGAAATACCAGCGTAAGATGCGCGGCACTTGTTTTTGTCCATGTGGCTTTAAATCCTTTTTTAACAAGTTTATCGATGGTATCGTCAAGAAGATTACCAAGCTCCTTGCTTGATTCCAAAGCTATAAAAGTGCGTACAGTATTGTCGCTCATGGCAATTCCCCCTCTTAATAAATATCTTTCAGCTTAACACCTTCTTTAAAAATAAAATCATAAATGCTTAAATATGCTTCAGGTTTTTAATGATGTAATTTAAACCGGATACCACGCTTATAATCAATGTCATGTACATCAGTGTACTTTCAACTATGTTTCCGAACAATTGGGAGTATACACATATTATAAGGGCAATCTCAAGAACTGTCTTAAGTTTTCCCAGTTTATCTGCTGCAACAACTATTTTTTTCCCTGCCAGAAGCGTTCTCATTCCGTTAACAAAAGTATCCCTTGCAACAAGTATCACAACAAACCAAGCAGGCACCTTGGAAATAGCTATAAAAAGGATAAATATGCTGTTTATAAGTATTTTATCGCACACCTGATCCATAATTTTGCCAAAATCACTTACCTGATTTGACTTTCTTGCTGCCATACCATCGAACATATCTGTCATAGCCGCAATAACAAAAATTACAAGCGCCGGTATATAATAACTTTCACCGAGCAGAGTCAGAACCGTTATCGGAATTACGAAGAATATCCGCGACAACGTAAGAACGTTAGCCAGATTGAAAATCATATCACTTCTCCTTCCAAATCATATTCGTAACTCTCTTTTATAATAACTTCCACCAAACTTCCCAAAGTAATCTCTCTGGAACTTTTGAAAAAAACACTTCCGTCTATATCAGGAGCATCCATAAACGCCCTTCCAATATAAACCCCGTCCTCATACTCTTCAACTAATACTCTGAGCTTACGTCCAACATACTTTTTCATGATATCATAAGATATATCCTTCTGCAGCTCCATAAGTTCGTCAAGCCTTTCCTGTTTTTGAACCTCGTCAACCTTTCCGCCCATTTGGGCTGCGGGGGTACCTTCCTCTTCGGAATAAGCAAAAGCACCAAGCCTGTCAAACTCATTTCGGTTAAGAAATTCTTTAAGCTGTTGGAACTCCTCATCGGTTTCACCGGGAAACCCTACTATTATGGAGGTTCTTATCACCGATGGCTTCATTCTTATTTTTGCAATCATTTTTTCAAGGGCTGCGGTGCTTTTGGCACGCCCCATAAGCTTAAGCATTCTGTCCGAACCGTGCTGCATAGGTATGTCGAAGTAATTCACAACCTTTTCAAGCGACTGCATGCAGTCTATTATCTCATCCGTCAGATAATCCGGATGCAGATACATGACACGTATGATAAAATCCCCGCTGATACTGTCAATAGCTTTTAAAAGTTCGGTAAGTGCCTGTTTCTTATAAATATCCACGCCGTAAAGCGTATTATCCTGTGATACCAGTATAAGCTCTTTTTTACCGCTTTTTATAAGAAACTCTGCCTCATGACAGATATCTTCAATCTCCCTGCTCATGGGCTCGCCTTTGAAATTAGGTATGGAACAAAAGTTGCATCTTCTGCTGCAGCCATCCCCTATTTTTATATATGCGTAAGCTGTTTTTGGCACGTATCTTGATGTACAACTGTAAACATCCATAGGAGTATCCGGCTTTAAATAATACTCTCCGCTGTCTATTACCCTGAATACTTCCTGAGGCGGAACAACACCTATAAGTCCGTCAAGCTCAACAAGATCTTTTATAAAATCATCAAAGTATCGCTGTACAAGACATCCTATAGCTATGACCTTAAGATTTCTGTTATCTTTTTTGAGTTCAAGATATTCAAAAAAAGTATCTATAGACTCTGCTTTAGCCGAGTCTATAAAGCCGCATGTGTCAATTATTATGTAATCAGACTTAACAGGATCTTGTGAATACTTATATCCGTTCGACTCAAATATTCCCCTTAGAACATCCATATCTGCCTCGTTTTTAGGGCAGCCAAGGGTGACTATATGAAACTTGTGCAATGGTATTTCCTCCGTAATAGAATTAATTAGATTATCACAATATTATTATAGCAAAAAACACAAGAATTTCCTATAAGTATAACAATATTTTTTCTGTTTCATTTGTGGTATAATTGTAATATCAATTTAAAGGACGGTGTTTATATGGATACTTTTTTATATGCAATTCTTGTAATATTTGCTATAACTTTCATAAGTGCATACCTTAAAAGCACTGCAAAGGACGGAACTCTTAAAAAATTTTCAAAATTTAGTATCATCGTACAAACCAATGATGGAAAGACAGTATGGGGAAAAATGAAGCTCTTTTCAAACGGAATGGAGCTAACCTATCCCAAAGAAGTGACGGTTCCCCAGGCTACAAGAAAAGGATACTATATATACAAAACCGAATACGATAAGATTGTATGTATCATGAGAATCCTTAAAAATATGTCTTATGATGATCTAAGGCTTAGAGAAAAAAGAAATATATTTTATAAAAACGGTTTTTTCGTAAGAATACGAAGATGGGTAAGAAACTTTTTTGCGGCCTCTTCCGACGCTATAAAAGAAACTCTAACACTCGTAATGGGAAAAGTGGGAGGAACTATGTCGGCAAAAGGACAGGCTAATGCAACCCGCCTTGGGAACGATCTTATAGGTTTTGTAGGCAACTCATATGAACCAATTTACGAAAAACTTGCAGGAAAAAAAGTGCTTGTGGATTATCTTCAGAAAGACGGTTCAATTAAAAAATACAAGGGTATTCTCGGAAAGTACACTAAAGAGTACATAGAAATTTTGAATATAGACTTTCCAATGGATATAAAATACGAGATAAAAACCAGAACAAGCAATATAACAGGTTATCCGGTCTCCGTTATCCGCAAAGACAAAAAAATGACCTTAGTGAACGAGTCTGAACAGAACCTCAAATTTTCAGTTGATGGAAAAGAGTACAGTCTCACTTCAAAGATGACTCTTGACGTCAAATGTCCAGATTCAGACAGCTTTGACTTTATAGTGGGAACGTTAGAAAATGTTGACGTTATTCTTCCAAGAACTTTGGCAATTGTAAGGCATCTCAGCGATTAATGAAAAAAGCAGCCAGAGGCTGCTTTTTTTATGCGTGGATTGCCCAACCTTCGACTGCTCTTGCCGCTTCCATAACAGTTTCAGAAAGAGTCGGATGCGAATGGATCATAGTTGCTATTTCAGAAGGCTTGATCCCGGCAGTTTTTGCCAGCAGCAGCTCATGTATGAGTTCGGTAGCCTGTTCTCCGACTATATGTGCTCCAAGAATCTCCTTTGTCTGCGGGTTATAAATAATTTTTACCATTCCATCGGGTTTGTCTATGGCAACAGACTTTCCTGCACCTCTGTATGGAAAAACAGCTTTTTTAAAGCTTATGCCCTCTTTAATAGCCCTCTGCTCATTGTATCCAAAGCTTGAAATTTCCGGCTCGCAGTAAACTCCTCCCGGAATAAGCATTGGGTCTATTTTCTTTATAGTTTCATGTCCGCAGATATGCTCGACGGCAACTTCTCCTTCCTTAGATGCAACATGTGCAAGAAGCGGAGAGTTTATGACATCTCCTATGGCGTATATGCTTGGAATCTTGGTCTGATAGTAATCATACGTTGGAATAAAACCTCTTTCGGTTTCTATGCCTACCTTATCAAGACCGATGTCCCCTGTATTGGGACTTCTGCCTACGGCCACAAGAATTTTTTCAACTTGTATAACACTTTCCTTGCCTTCTTTATCCTCAATCAGAACCGTTACTCCATCTTCGTCTTTGGTCATTGATTTGGCTTTTGTGGAAGTATAGATCTCAATACCCCTCTTTTTGAATGACTTATGAAGAACCTGAACAACCTCACTGTCCTCAATTGGAAGTATCTGATCAAGCATCTCTACAATATGCACCTTTACACCGAAGGAACTGAGAATATGCGCAAACTCCACTCCGATTGCACCGCTGCCAAGAATAAGAATACTTTTGGGAAGCTTTTTCATCATTAGCACACCGGTTGATGAAAGCACCTTATCTTCATCGAACTCAAATCCTTTTATGACTCTGGGAGATGACCCGGTTGCTATTATTATATTCTCTGCGGATATGATTTTAGAATCGGAAAGTCTCACGGAGTTTGGCGATTCTATCTTACCTTGCTGCATTATAAGCTCAACTTTGTTTTTTTTCATAAGAAACTGTACCCCTTTGGAAAGGGTATCCGCAATTTTCCTTGATTTCTCAAAAACTTTTTCATATTCGAACCCGGAAAGATCTGTTTTTATCCCCATACCTTCAAGATCTTTTATACTGCTGAAAGCCTGTGCCTGATGTATAAGCGCTTTTGACGGTATACATCCTACATTGAGGCATACTCCACCTGGTTTATCCTTTTCCAGCAATGCAACTTTTTTCCCCAGCTGGGCTGCCCTTATGGCCGCAACGTATCCGCCCGGACCAGCTCCAATAATGATTATATCGTAATCGTATGCCATCTTCAGCCTCTCCTTTTTTGTTTTTATTTTCACTGCATTGCAGTGCTCAAAGTTAAATATATACAATATATGTAAAAATAAAATTACACAAATACAATTAACTTGGTTAACTAACAAAACAAATGTCAGACTCTCTGACATTTGTTTTTAAATGCAAGATATTTCAAATCATCCTACATTGATCATATTATAACTTTTCTTTCATGATTAAACAACTTATCACTGCTTTTATTTGTTTTTCAATTCTGTGAGTATGAAGCCGTCAGAATTGTTACCTGATATGTAAAGCGTTGAACCCGGATCTCCTTCAATATTCGTAAAACTTTCAGCACAAGCTTTCATATAAGAAATACTCCACAATTTTTCAGAATTTGCGTATTTAAAAGATTTTGTGCCATATTCATACTGTTTTAAAAAGTCATGGTACTCCTCAAAAGTAAGATCAAGCTTAGTAATTATTTCGGCATGCGGACAGCCGACATATCTAAAATGCCATGGCTCCCATGCTATATTGGTTATCCCCTCTTTGCCTTTAGGATAACGTTCAATAAAACCATAATGAGCGGCTTTATCTTTAAAAGCCTTACAAATACCGGAATACGGAAACGATGGCCGTATGTAATCTATATCAGATTGTCTTAATCCCAGATCAATTGCTAAACCAGATTGATGCTCGCTGTATCCTGGAAATGCCACATACTTTTGAGTGAACTCCAGACCCTTTTCTATCAGAGAACTGCTAAAAATATCATGCTGTTCGTTGATAGAACGCCAGCCACTGACTGCGGCTATTTCTTTCCAGCCGCCGATATCGCTCATAAGCATTAAAAAAGCATCTGCCGCCTCCTTCTCAAGAAACAGCTTTTTATTATCTGTATCTATTGGTTTAAGAATTTTTTTTACTGTATCATGATATGAAAAACTGGCATTTATTAAAATCAGACTTCCCTCAAAAACACGGTACCTGGCCAAGCTAATTGTTTTCATGCTTCCAACCCCAGTCGGATTATATCAGAAATGAGTTTTTCAAAAGTTATTCCGCAGGCTTTGAACATATTTGGAAAACGACTGCGGGAAGTAAAACCAGGAATAGTATTCACCTCGTTGAATACTATTTTTTCATCCATATCAATGAACATATCCACTCTGGCAAAACCGTGGCAACCCAAAATTCTATAGATGCATAGGGCTGTTTCTTTTATTTCCTGTGCTTTTCCATGAGAAATATCGGCAGGAACTTTTATTATTGATGATTTAGGCGTATACTTCTCTTCATAACTGAAAAAACCTTGCGGAACTCTTATTTCATCAACCTGTCCTATAACAATTTTTTCATTTCCCATTAATGCACAGCCGACTTCATACCCCTGGATATTTTCTTCTGCTACAGCCTGGTCGTCATATTCAAAAGCTTTTTTAACTGCATCAGGCAGTTCTCCGGCAGACCACACTTTGGAGATACCATATGAAGAGCCTGCCCTTAAAGGTTTTATATATAGCGGATAGTGAATTTTTTCAGCTTGTTCAAAAATTTTTTCTATATCTGTTGTTTTATCAAATAAAAACGAGGCAGGAACATTTATACCAAAAGATTTTACAAGCATATGCGCTCGGTATTTATCCATGCACAATGCTGAACAAAGCGCTCCGCAGCCAATTATGGGAATACCTGAAAGCTCCAGCAATCCTTGAATCGTTCCATCTTCGCCGTTTTTCCCATGCATAACCGGAAAGGCCGCGTCTATTTTAAGCTTTTCAACTCTATCGTTATTAAAAACCAATACAGCTTTTTCTGAACGGCAGGGAGAAAATAATGCTGGAGTACAATCGTTGGAGTTGCACCATGTATCGTTCAGTATTTTATCAAGACTGCCATCAAACTTAAACCAATCACCTTTTGAAGACACCCCTATGATCAATGGCATAAATCTGCTCTTATCCATGGCACTTATAATAGCATGGGCAGATTTTAGCGATATGCTATACTCTGGGGAACAACCGCCAAATATGACGGCGATATTTAATCTTTCCATACTTTTCTCTTCCTTTCTCACTTATTTTTATTTCAGGTTCAAGCGGATACCCTATTTCGCATTTATTACAGTAAAGAACTTTTGAACAGATACATTCTCCTTTATCAGCAGAGATTTTTTTTTGAATTACATCGACTTCTTCAAAAATTTTAGTATTTTCACGGTAGTAGAAACTCTTTGCGTTTGAAATACAATAGGAATAATCTAATTTGACATCTGAAAAAATACGTCCTATAATGTTTTTTTCGTCAAAATCAATAGCTATTTGAAATGATTGATCGGTTTCGTTTTTGACTTTCAGATCAAGCCACCCTTCCGCAACTGTTGCATCAACTCCTCTGGGCATATCCTCTGAAGTATCTGGAAAATCTTTCTTGCTATGTCCGTGGCGTTCTACAATCGTAAGTGGGGTATGCAAAAAAATCCAAAAAAGAAGGTTGCTCATCTGACACATTCCTCCGCCAGCCGATACTTCGAGTTTTCCGTCAACCATAACCAGTCCGTCTTTATACGGGATATTCTTGTCTGCGTACCGTACCAGCTTCCAGAAAGAAAAAGTTTCCTGCGGTCTTATTATAAGATTATTGAGAGTTTGAGCCGCCAGTTTGAGATTAAATACTTTATTTTCCTGATACTGCATATCAAATCCGGTCTGATGGTTGTATAAGAGGCTGCCTGCCTCAAAAATTTTGTACTTAAGCTTCTGCTCTGATATAAAGGATGCATAGCTGTTTCCATCAAAATACATTCCCGTATAAAAAAACAATAGACGCTGGTTTATTCTTAATGGCAGCAGCCAAGGGAACATTTGTGTAATCCTTTTTTTCTTCATATTTTTATTCCTTTCTGTATATAAAAAAGTTCCGTCTTATAAAATAATACCAAGACGGAACTTACGATGCTTTCGTTTTATATGACAAAACCCTTGTTATTTAATTATAAAAATCATACGTTTTTCTTACAATCTAAAGGAATTTTAACCGTAAATATGACGCTTTCATCAGTACTTTCAGCCGTTATTGTTCCACCGTGTGACTGCACAATCTCTCTGGCAATTGCAAGTCCCAGACCTGCACCTCCCGTGGAGCTTGAACGAGCTTGATCTAATCTGAAAAATTGTTCAAAGATGCGGGAAAGTTTTTCCTGTGGAATTGTATATCCATGGTTTTCAATTCTTATAAGGGCATACTCGCCTGACTTCTCAACCGATAAAACAATACTGGTATCCTTATAGCTGTAACTCACTGCATTGCGGATAAGATTGTCAAAGACACGTTCCATTTTTTCAGGGTCGCATACAGCCTGTAAATCGGGAGTCAGTTTCAGATCCCATGTCAAAGATTTTTCTGCCAGCAAAGGATTAAATTCAAAAGTTATCTGTTCAAGCATGCGTGTCAGGTTGACAGTTCTGGTATCAAGGATAAGTCTGGTCAGATTAAATCTGGTAATGTCAAAAAACTCATTTATAAGTGCTTCCAACCTCTCAGCCTTATCCAAGGCAATACCGGTGTACTTTGCCCTTAACTCCTTAGAAATCTGTGGTTCATCCCTCAAGAGTGCCAGATATCCTATTACGCTTGTAAGCGGTGTCTTAAGATCATGTGCCAGATATACTATAAGATCGTTTTTTCTCTGCTCGGCTTCTTTCGCAGCCATAGCATTACGCTGGGTTTGCTCTCTCACTTGGTTCAGTTCATCCTGAACATCTTTCATAGAATCAGGAAGAACTATCGGTTCGCTGACTGACTTTGCCAACTGTTCAGAGGCCATAACCAACTCGTCCAGATACCTCAGAGGCTTTTGAAAAAAATAGTAAGTGATAACGAGCCATCCTATGAGGAGAGATGAGCCAATCCAGAAAAATATATAGTTGTCTATGCTTTTTAAGAGTTTATAAAAGAGATTATCCGCCTGCCATGAAAAAGTGCTTAAAAAAGTGCGCATAACAAAGATAAAAACCGCAAAAACTACCACAAATCCAATAAACGTCAGTACATACTGTGCAAATAAATGCCGGAAGATCTGACTTCGGCGCACGTAGTTTTTTTTTATTTTTCCTATTGATTTACTCAATTGTATAACCCACCCCCCATACTGTTTTTATAAATTTGGGCTTGCGTGCAGGTTCATTCATTTTTTCACGCAGCCGTGCAATATGAGCCATTACGGTATTGTTGTTATCAAGATACTTTTCTCCCCATACAGCTTCAAAAAGTTCTTCAGACGATACAACCTTTCCCCGCTTCTCACAAAGATACCATAAAATATTGAACTCTATAGGAGTAAGCATAAGGTCGACACCGTATAAAGTACATTTATGATTTTCACGACAGATGTACAAACCTGAAAAATCATATACAGAGTTTTCCTCCACGGCTGCTCCATGTGAATTGTACCTGGTATATCTGCGCAACTGCGTTTTCACTCTAGCAACCAGTTCAAGAGGATTAA
>Ga0208040_1001217_pt1 | contig 26359 bp, 20 predicted proteins | sample AD_UKC083_MetaG_FD_184431 | JGI IMG/M metagenome (GOLD analysis project Ga0208040, IMG submission 184431) | Active sludge microbial communities of municipal wastewater-treating anaerobic digesters from USA - AD_UKC083_MetaG (SPAdes) (version 2) | ecosystem: Engineered > Bioreactor > Anaerobic >...
TGAAATCAGCGGTCGAAAAATGCGCGGCACCAGAACCAGCAGATGCAGAACCTGCAGCCGGGGAAGAAGCTTCGGAGAAGCTCGATCCGCTTGTCATGCTCGTCTCTTTCCTGCTCAGCTTCTCTAGTCGGACAGCAACAAGGGAGCGTCTACATATCTTCACGACCAATTACGACCGGCTGATCGAATATGGTGCAGATCTGGCGGGTCTGCATATGCTAGACCGATTCGTCGGCTGCCTTGAACCGATTTTCAGGTCTTCGCGCTTGGACATCGATATGCACTACAATCCACCCGGCATCCGCGGTGAGCCACGTTATCTGGAGGGCGTAGTACGTCTCACCAAGCTTCACGGCTCATTGGACTGGGTTTACCGAAACGGTTTCGTAAGAAGGGTTGGGTTGCCATTCGGGCCGCAGGATGACCATCCGGAGATTAATGACCAGCCAAGCGATTCCGTGATGATTTATCCGAACTCAGCCAAGGACCGGGAGACATCCGAATACCCCTACGTCGAGCTATTCCGCGATTATGCGGCTGCGATCTGTCGTCCAAACTCGGTACTTGTCACCTATGGCTATGGCTTTGGTGACGAGCACATCAACCGCACCATTGCCGACATGCTGACGATTCCATCGACGCATCTGGTCATTATCTCCTTTGGTGATGAAGGAGGACGTATCAGCTCCTTCTGCAAACACGTCGGCAGAAAGGCGCAGATATCGTTATTGATCGGTCCGCACTTTGGGAACATGCCGACCTTGGTCGAGAACTACCTTCCGAAGCCAGCGATAGACCGCATCACAATCCGCCAGACCGAATTGCTTCGAAACCGGGGCTGGGAACCTTCCTCCCATAAAGACGAGGAGGACGAGGCATGACCTCACCGATTTCCAAGATTTCGTCCCTTACAATTGGGACGGTGGAGAGTGTTGCCCCAGATGAAATCAAGGTTTTGCTGGATATCGATTCTCCAAGAAATACGGCCCTCAACACCGGCGTTCCTACACCCTTTCCGAGAATAAATAGTTTCGTTCTGCTGCCCAACGAATCGGGGGCGGTCGTCGGAATCGTTGTGTGGCTGGGAGTGGAAAGATCAGCCTATCCCAAACGACAAGGGCTCAAGGATTTTGGCTTGATCGACCTGCCATTCCCGCTGCGAAAAATGGCGGTATGTCCGATTGGAACCCTGCTTTCGGAAAAGAATAAATGGCGGCTCGAGAGAGGGGTCCAGAGTTTCCCATCCGTTGGCGATCCAGTAATTCTGCCAACAAGGGAGCAAACCATTGCCATAGTTACCGGCCAAGGAAAGGACAGCCGAGTTCCGCTGGGGACCTCTCCTATCGCGCATGATGCGCCAATCGCGGTTGACCCCGACAAGCTGTTTGGCCGCCATCTTGCCGTTTTAGGTAACACCGGCAGCGGTAAGTCTTGCACCTTGGCGGCCTTGGTGCGATCTGCCGTTGAATCGGCTCAAAAATCCATCAATAAACCCGAGATCCATGCGGGAGCCGAGGAAGCTCAAAGCGGACACTACAATCCAAACGCACGTTTCATAATTCTTGATCCTAATGGCGAGTATTCGAAATGTTTTCAGGACTTGGGAGCTGGTTGTAGGGTATTTCAGGTTCCACCGCTTACCAACACCGATGCCACTGAATTCACTTTGCCTGCCTGGATGTGGAATAGCTCGGAGTGGGCAGCAGTTGCCCAAGCGGCACCACGCGCTCAAAGGCCGTTGTTGCAAGAAGCATTGCGAAATCTAAGATCGAATAAGCAAATAACGCTCACCATAGAAAATCGACTGAGGGCTCGTTGTAAGTCGCTAAAGTCTTATTTGTTGCAGTTTGCTGGCACGGGCGCATCTCGCTTCCCTAACAATAACAATTGCGGACAGCAGCTAAGCCGCTTTATCGAAGATATTACATCCTACTGTTCCACTCTCACTGGCGACATTAAAACAATAACAGAGGGTGCGGCGGCAGCCATCACTCAAGTGGTTGATAGCAGAAAATGGACCAGCGGCGGAAAAACTGGCTTCAACGATTTTGGTGACAACGATTTAAACACTGTCGATCAATGGATCGAAAAAATCCTCCAGGGATTTCCCCAAGGCGAAGATGCTTGGACAGTAAACGAAGATTCTCCAGTACCCTTTGATCCCCAGATTTTGGCTGAACATCTTGAATCCTTGGCAATGCAAGAAGGTGGCTCGGCGTCCCAATTCATCTCTACCCTGACGATGCGGATCAAGGGGATCATGTCAGATCCGAGAATGAATGGCGTCATTAATCCCGATTACTCTGTATCTCTGAAAGATTGGCTTGATCTTCATGTCGGCTCTGATGGTGGTGAAAATGGCCCTGTAGCAGTAATCGACCTATCTCTTGTTCCTTATGAAATTCTCCATCTAGTGATCGCCGTTTCATCACGGCTGATACTGGAATCACTGCAGCGTTACCGGAAACTTAATCATAAGAACTTGCCCACCGTACTCGTCTTGGAGGAAGCACACACGTTCGTAGCAAAGCGGCTGCCTCATGGCGACGAAATCCCAAGTCCCGCCGATATGTGCCGAGGGATTTTTGAACGAGTCGCCAGAGAAGGGCGTAAATTCGGATTGGGGCTTGTGCTGTCATCTCAGAGACCTTCTGAACTATCGGAAACTGTGCTATCTCAATGCAATTCATTCCTCCTCCACAGGATTACGAATGATCGGGATCAAGAGCTGATCTCCCGCTTGGTTCCTGATAACGCACGTGGACTGCTTCGGGAACTGCCCAGCCTGCCCACACGCCATTGCATTCTTTTGGGCATTGCCTCAAAGGTGCCCGCGCTCGTCGAGGTGAAACATCTGGAGGATGGTCAGAGACCGGAATCTGACGACCCAGATTTTTGGAGTGTCTGGACCAACGAAGAACCTCGCCCAATCGATTGGGATAAAATCGCCAGCGATTGGGTAGGATCGGAAGCGGGAGCTGATGACGATTCTCCGCAGGAAGGCGGGGATGCCCAATGAATCAGAAATTGCCGCCGCTCAAATTGCTCCATACATCTGACTGGCATATCGGCCGCTCCCTTTACGGCAGAAAACGCTACGAGGAGTTCGAGGCCTTACTGACCTAGCTAGCTAAGACCATTCAGCAGAACGAAATTGATTAGATTTTCGCTCATTAACATACCTGCCAGAATCGTTTCCCACGCTATGTACTTGATAATGCAACTCTCAAGCAAGCAGCACATGGCGGATTTTATTATGGAGGTGAGAAGGAGAATTGCCTCACTTGTGCCCTGTCCCTCGGGGTAAAACCCTAGGGACACTGGATGAAAAATTTGTCATAACCACTGAAAATTGCATAGGTATATCCAAAATCACCTAGAAAGTGGAAAATGAGTATCAAAGCTGCTCCAAAACTGTCCAAGAGCAGCTCATGACCCAGTATCAGATCGAAAAAAGCCGACTGAAACACAAATTGACCTCAAAAAACCGATCTTGGACCTCCAGCTAAGATTAGGCGGGTATAATTGGCCCAACTTTCTTCCTTATTTTAGGATATCCAGTTAAGATAAAATAACGGCGGGCCGTATTTTAGGTTCGAGGCAGGTAGGATGAAGCGAGAACTCCAAGGCAGATACGTGACCATATCGACGGTGGGCGAGAAGGCCCAGGCCTTCGTGCCTGCGCCCCTGCCGCCGCATCCGCCCATCGAATGGACGCCTGAGCTGCGCGACAAGTTCGACCAGGCGCTGGTGGCTCTTGGTAGGCTTGACAGCGTCTCTACCTTGCTGCCGGATACGGCTTTGTTCCTGTACATGTATGTCCGCAAAGAGGCTGTGCTCTCCTCCATGATCGAGGGAACCCAGTCATCCCTGTTGGATCTGCTGCTGTTTGAGCTGGATCAGGAGCCAGGCGTCCCGCTGGATGACGTGCGGGAGGTTAGCAACTATGTTGCTGCCCTCGACCATGGCCTGCGTCTGTTGGAGGAGGGGCTGCCTATTTCGCTGCGCTTGTTTCGCGAGATTCATCGCGTGCTGCTGACCAAGGGGCGAGGCAGCAATCAGACTCCGGGAGAGTTTCGTCGTAGCCAGAACTGGATTGGTGGTACCAGGCCAGGAAATGCGGCCTTTGTTCCACCTCCGGCCGAAGAGGTGCTGGAGTGCATGAGCAAGCTTGAGCTCTTCCTACACGACCAGCCCGAACCGACTCTGGTGCTGGTCAAAGCGGCGCTTGCCCATGTGCAGTTCGAGACGATCCACCCATTTCTGGACGGTAACGGTCGTCTGGGACGTCTGCTGATCACGCTGCTGCTGTGCGAGCAAAAAGTGCTTAGGGAGCCGATGCTCTACTTAAGCCTCTATTTCAAGACGCACCGCCAGTATTACTACGAGCTGCTCAATAACGTGCGTTTGACCGGTGACTGGGAAGCTTGGCTTGATTTCTTTGCTGAGGCGGTCATAGTCACTGCCACCCAGGCTGTGGAGACGGCCCAGCAGCTTCTTGATCGGTCGAGCCAGGACCGTGACAAGATTAGTCGTCTGGGGCGAGCGGCCGCATCCGCCATGCAGGTCCACCGGGCGTTGATGGAGCATCCCATTGCCACCTCTGGGTCACTGGTTGAAAAGACCGGCATCACTCCGGCTACGGTCAACAAGGCGCTCAACCACCTTGAGCGGCTCGGCATCGTCAAGGAGCTGACCGCCCGGAAGCGCAACCGCGTGTTCAGTTATTCGGGATATATCGAGATCATGAGTCGCGGCACTGAACTTGTGCCTTAAACTTATCAGCATCGTCTGCTTACGAAGAATCTGGGGGCGAATCTGTTTTTTTGGGCGGGTTGGCGGGAAATGGTTGTGTGAGATGACCTCGGCATTTATTATCAAGGAGCGATGAGGTGCGCAGGCTTTGAGACGGTTTGCGCTGAGTCGGCGTTCCTTGCACCATAGCTTGGCACTAACAAGGTGGTAACATGGATTATGAAAAGTACAGGCAGGCGATTAATCTGCGGATGTCGTGTCGCAAATTTACCGGCTCGCCTATAGCTGAAGCGGATCTTGACAAGCTTCGGGCTCTGGTCTGCGCATACAACGAAGAATCAGGCCTTTCGATGCAACTGATCATCGGCGATCCAGCGCCGTTCGACGCCAAGCAAGCCATGGGGTTGTTTCAAGGCTCAGCAGGCTATCTAGCCCTGATCGGCAAAACCAACGACCCCAACAGGATGGAAAAAGAAGGCTATTTTGGCGAGCGCTTCGTCTTGGAAGCGACGTCTATGGGACTTGGCACATGCTGGGTAGCCTCAAGCTTTGACAAAGATAAAAGCAAAGCCGCTGCACGCGACGACGAAACCTTCGATATAGCCATTGTTTTTGGGAAAGGTGAGCAAAAGCTCTCTATCAGGGAAAAGGTAATTCGCACCTACCTAGGCACAAACCATCGCACCCAAGAAGACATAGCTCCAGACGCCCAATTTGCCCCCGACTGGTTCAAAAACGGGATTGAAGCCGTCATGAAGGCCCCCAGCACCAAAAACACAAAACCATTCTCCTTCTGCTTCGAAAATGGAACCGCCACAGCCAAAACAGTAGGCAACCACGAGCGAGTCAAAGTAGACCTAGGCATAGCAAAACTGCACTTCGAGGTCGGTGCAGGTGGCGGCAGGTGGGAGCTGGGAGATGGTGCGACATATTCTGGAAAGCTGTGACCATCACCCAAGAATCGGGACAACCTGGGAGGCTTGGACAAAAGCTTGAAAGCTGATCATTGGTTTCAGGTTGTTTTGAACTGGGATAACTCTCCAAAGGTTTGCAAAAGACAGGACAGTTGTTTAGTCAGCATTCTTCGGGCCTCAGCTTTTTCATAAGCCTTTTTTAACCCCCTTCACAAATGGTGAGGTTGTGATTGAAACCTGCCAGATCATTGTTGAGCTGGTAGGCTATGCCCAGCTGAGCCGGGCCAAGCTCCACGGTATTGTCGGCAACGCGACACGAAACGTTGGATTCTGCGATAAATTGCAGGAGGGGATGACATGAACCACGTCATCGGATTTCTGACTTTTCGAAGGTCATTGAGAAGGCCAAAGAATCTGCAGGAAATGCTGGAGCTACGGTACAAAACCATTTTGTCGATGTCGACAAAATGGTCAGGATAGGCTCAAAGGCAGAACGTTCGATTGAGGATCTGATGCTCACATGGTATGTCTGTCATCCCGAACTGGAGAGAAAGATCAAGTCAACCGAGAAAAAACTGGTTCAGGAATCAGAATTGCCAAAGGATGAAGCAACGTGATTGGTCTTGCTGGCTTAGATATTTGTGAAGGAATGCTAGGCGATGTGAAGATGGTTGAGAAGGTGGAGTAGATTCGGAGATGAGTAGGGCGTACCATTGAGATGTCCTTGAGGAGATTGCCATCCCAAAGGAATTCAAACAGGACCATTTGGGAGTCAGCTAAAAGCTAAAGAGTATGTAAATAATGGCGTATAAAACCGGAAACAGTGCAAGCCTCTCAGGATTAACTATGGGTGAACATACATTGACAGCAATTTTACAGTCTCTAAAGCCACAGGAAATCAGCTTATGAACATTCTACTTGACACGAATATTCTAATTCCGTTGGAGGATGCAGCACGCAAACTCGATCCTTCTCTTGCGACTATGCGTAAGCTGTCGGAACAGAACGGTCATGTTCTGTTTGTTCACCCATCACAGGAAGAAGAGATTCGACGAGATAAGGACGCAAATAGGCGAGATATCGTTCTTTCCAGGTTGAAGCAGTACCAATTGATTCCCTCTCCGCCACTATTGTCAGCTGATCATTTACGGCAATACGAATGGCCACAACAGAATGAGAATGACAGAGTCGATAATCTGTTACTTCATGCGTTATGTCGGGGAGCAGTTCACCTTTTAGTAACCAATGATAGGGGTATTCACCAGAAGGCTCGTAGTGCTCAGGTTCAGGAACAAGTTCACTATTTATCTCAGTTTCTGGGATTTCTTGAAAAGCAGTGTGGAAAGCAAAAGCCCCCTCCTTTTGGGCTTGAAGATTGCCATCTTCATGAATTTGATGTCAAGCAGCCGTTTTTTGATTCACTTCGGGATGCCTATGATGGATTTGATGCATGGTATATGCGGTGCGCTCAAGAGCATCGAAAAGCATGGTGTATCACTGACGAGAAAAAACAACCCCTCGCCATCTGCATCTACAAGGAGGAAGAATCCCCGACCATCGTAGCCAATGGAAATCCTTTGAATGGACGTGCCTTAAAGCTATGTACTTTCAAAGTGGGAGAAAATGTGCGGGGCCGAAAACTGGGTGAACGTTTGCTTTTCTCAGCGTTTAAATTCGCCGTTAATAAAGATATTCCGTACGTTTATCTGCACACCTACGGGAAAGAGCAAGGGATGTTGGTTTCTCTGTGTCAAGATTATGGCTTTGAAGAGGCTGGAAAAAATGAAAAAGATGAAGATGTTTACTTGAAAAAAATGTCTCGTCCAACTTCAACGCCGGAGGGCATGTCCGCGCTGACTTATGCGATCAATTACTACCCACACTATCTGGATTCCGATTCTGTAGGTAAATTCATTGTCCCGATACAACCGAAATTTCATGATGATCTTTTTCCCGATACTAGTGATACAGCCCAGGGTCTGTTCGCAAATGATCACAGAGTCTACAACCCACAAGCCAACGCCATAAAAAAAGCCTATATCTGCCACTCTAATACTAAGCAAATCAAGATAGGGGATCTTTTGCTGTTTTTTAGAACACGTGATCGAAAAAGTATTGAATGCATGGGAATTGTTGAGCAGACTTATTATGGGCGCGACGTGAATAAGGTGTTGCCTTTGGTTTCCAAACGTACAGTTTTCTCGCAAGATAAAATCCAAGAAAAGTTGCAAAAAGACGCGCTGGTCATTCTTTTCCGTTTTCTTCGTAATTTTGATCCGATCAGTGGTCAGACTCTCTTAGGTGCAGGCATCAAGGGACCGATTCAAAGCATTCGTAAGATTTCACATGAGCAATACGCTAAATGTTTTTCAGGGAGTTCAAATGAATAACGCCATATTAATTTCCATTCTTCCTGAGTATGTAGCTAGTATTCTTTCTGGCCGGAAGGTATTTGAGTATCGTAGAATCATGCCGGCACAAGCTATTTCACATTTAGTGTTGTATTGCACTGCGCCAACTAAAAGAGTAGTAGCTGTGGTAGAGGTTGTTGGGCGTTTAGTTGGAACTCCGTCTGAGATCTGGGCTGATACCTCTTACGGGTCCGGTATTACTCACAAATTTTACACCGACTACTTTGCCGGACAAAAGCGTGCAGGGGCATTTGCATTGGGTAATGTTTATGAGTTATCTATGCCGATAAAAATTTCAGAACTGACCAGTTGTAAGGTCGCTCCTCAGTCCTTTTGTTATTTGAATTCCCATGATACGAACTGTATTTTGAAAAGTATTAGTGTCGATTAAGAGGTGTAGATTAGTGGAGAAGTGTATGATGCACAGGTTTTACACCAACCAAACGCATATTCCTTAAATTCCCATAGTGGTTTGGTGTTAGGATGAGGTCGATAACGATGTGTAGATACCAGCAGTTGGATGCTTTGAAACTAAAGCTTGATTCTTTTCTGCCTTTGCCGTTGGAGGTTGTGGGTAATCTTCGGGCGGATTTGGTGCTTCGCTGGACCTACGTTTATCGCAAAACGAATGTCATTATCTCGGGTGCTGAGCATGTGCCGCCTGATGCTTGGCGTGTGCAAAGCGACATGGAAAGCCTCATCAGTTGGTGTCAGGGGGAGGGGGCAAACCTTCATCCGGTGGAACGTGCTGCCAGAATTCATTCGGATTTTGTGAAAATCCATCCTTTCGTTGATGGCAATGGTAGAACTGCGCGTTTGTTGATGAATCTGGAATTGATGAAAAGCGGCTTTCCGCCAGTTGTTTTGCATGTAAAGCGACGTCTGCAGTACTATGAAGCTCTTGATAAAGCTCACACAAACAACGGTTTTGAGTCGTTTTTACAACTTATTACAGAGATTGTGATGGCAGGATTTGAGCCGTACTGGCATGCGCTGGGGGTAACCGGATGAGGCCTTTTGCGTGGGAAGGACAAGCGTGACACTTCTCCAATCCATCCGTTAAAAATCGCCTTCGGTGAAGACGCCGCACAGCCTCTACAGGTTACATATGGATGCATTGGGCTGGGTGATTGAACAAATGTGACCGATTTAATGCTATAACAGGCGCGGTTCTTCTCACGGAGTTAGCTGCATGATGGAAGTTAAAGAGGCAGTGATTCGAATTCTTAAGGAAGCTGGAAAGCCGCTGCATGCGAGTGAGATCACCAAGTTGATGATTGAGGCTGGGCTTTGGGAGTCTGATGGCAAGACGCTGGAGGATACCGTCAGCGCCCAGCTACAGTTAGACATCCAGAGCAACGGTGATCAGTCGCCCTTTATGCTGGTGGCTCCTATGACCTTTGGTCTTCGGGATTTTGCTGTGGAAGTCCCTGACAGTACGGACAGTACGGACACAGCTGCGCCTGATAGGGTGGCGCCAAATGCTCCATCTGCAAACGGAAGGCTTTCCTTTACAGATTGTGCTGAGAAAGTGCTTGAGGAGTTTGGGGGCAAAAGGCCCATGCATTATTGGGATATTACGGAGAAGGCGTTGGAGATGGGGTGGTTGATAACGAGCGGGAAAACGCCCCAGACCAGCATGTTGACTCTGCTGATAACCGAGATCAAGCGCAAGCGAAAACGAGGTGAGCGGCCCCGATTTGTTCATTATGGTCATGGCTATTTTGGTCTGAGCGAATGGACTAGGCGCGGGCTGGCGCTTCAAATTGAGCAGCACAACGAGCAGGTCCGGAAGGCTCTGCGTGAGCGTTTGCTGGCGATGACGCCAGGCGAGTTCGAGGAGCTCATCTCTCAGCTGCTGTTGGAGATGGGCTTCGAGGCGGTCGAGGTGACTAGGCTTAGTGGCGACGGAGGCATTGATGTCCGTGGCATCTTGGTCATCGGTGAAGTAATCCGCATCAAAATGGCCGTTCAGGTAAAGAAATGGAAGAGCAACATCCAAGCCCCAATAGTTCAGCAGGTGGGCGGCAGCCTTGGAGCGCACGAGCAGGGGCTGATCATCACCAGCAGCGACTTCAGCCCCGGTGCCATCAAAGAAGCCGCCCAGCCAGACAAAACTCCAATCGCGCTGATGAACGGGGAACAATTGGTGCTGTTGTTAATGGAACACGACATAGGCGTTCATCGCTCCACGCATGATCTTTTTGAGGTCGATGAGGAATTTGCCGTCAAAGATAGCTAAGTGCTAACCCTTACGGGTGTTGTGGTGTGGGGCACCAAAACCGCAGTTGTTGGGAGTTAACAAATTAGTTTTGGCGACGTCCTTCGAGCCCTTGGTAAGAGTACGCATGAAGACCGGGTGTGGCAGATACAGACCTTTAGCCAAGATGTCCATCCGCTTCGAGCCGCTCTGGAATCCGACGTTGCGAGTGCTGTCACCACGCACCAGCCCAAGGCTCCAAACGACCTCATCGACGAACACCACCACAATCTGGAAGTTTTATGCATTTAACATGTTGTTGTGCACGAGTTGTGTCACTAAAATAGCCCAGTCATAGTTCGGAGCTTTTTAAGCCTCTGGATTTCGTTATGCCGGGATGGAAAGATTCAAGCACAAGCCGGGGTTTGGCTTAGGGGGTGAAAATGAAGTATCGATTTTACATGCTGGAAATTGGGTTGCTTGGCATTGAACCTGCAATTTGGCGGAGTTTTGTTGTGCCAGCCAGTATTACGCTTGCGCAACTGCACGAGGTCATTCAGATGGTGATGGGGTGGACGGACTGCCATTCATACCGGTTCCACATCGGCCATCAGCGATACACTCGGTGGCCGGAATTAGGCGAAGAAGGGTTGTCAAGTAAGGACTATCACCTTGACGAGCTGGTCTACGAGGAAGGGGCCGATTTTGGCTACCTGTATGATTTTGGAGATGGGTGGGAGCATCAACTGTTTCTTGAGGAAATCTTTTATATGGATCCTGGAGCGAGCGATGAACTGGTCTGCATTGATGGTGCGCGGGCCTGTCCGCCCGAGAATATTGGCGGTGCGCTTGGCTATTTGGAGTTTTTGGATGTGGTGAGCGATCCTAGCAACGATGAATATGAATCCACCATAGAGTGGCTCGGTGGTAAGTTTGACAGCGAGCGATTTGACATTGATGAGCTAAACAGGCAACTGAGGATGTATGTTAACTACTTTCGTGAAAGGCACAAAGAATCGTACGGGACGAACGAGGAGGAATGAGGCGCATTGGTTGGGGCTTGGTGGGGGGGATTTGTGGTGAAACTTGCAGCATGTTCTGGTCAAGCGCCCAAGTAAGCGAGCAGGGTAGTTTCACAGTTCCATGTTCAGCAAAAACCGCCAAGCTGGCAGGACGTCAATGATTCCGGCGTCGACCTCAATCTGTTCTTCTTCGTTTCTGGTCACGATGATGCCTTTCGATAGTTTTAACTCGGTCATGGCCTCGGCTAGCGCTGTGATTCCCCTTTTGCGAGTTTGTTGGTCGGCCAGTGACTCGCAAACCTGAACAAGCATATTGGGCGAGGCCTGTTGTACGGCTATGAAGTCAACCTCGTGGCCTGCTTTGGTCTTGTAGTAACAGATGTTCGGCGTGACTCGACGCAGTGCTGTGAAGACCAGGTTTTCCAGAAGGTGGCCTGAATTGACCAGAATACCGGAGCTGACGGACGTCACCAGTGCGTGGTCAACACAGTAAATTTTCTTGGGGTTGGCGTTGGTCCGGGCCAGTGAAGCATCAAAGACGCGCACCGTGAACATAACGTAGGCGTCCTCGAACCATTCCAGATAGTCGGATACTGCGGCTTTAGGCGCTTTATGCCCCAGCGATTGCAGATAGCCGGTTAGCTTGTTGATGGAATAGAGGGAACCCACATGATCGACCAGCCAATGTGCCAGATCCGTGACGGCTCTAGGGTGGGGTATGTTGTGGCGCTCAACGATATCCCTAAACAGCATCGCGTTGAAGTACTCCTGTTGTATCTTGATGCGCAGCATTCGGTCAAGGCCAGCAACTTCGGGGAAACCACCTGTGTCCCAGTACTCCTCAAATGCGTTTTGGATGGTTAGCCGCTTTTTGGTCGACAGCGGACCGTCACAATCGATTTTCTTGTAGTCGAGAAACTCCCGGAATGAAAAAGGGAAAATTTCCCACGACAGAGCCCTTCCACGCATCTGGGTCGCGATCTCACGTGACAGCATCTGGGCCGACGAGCCAGTGATATTAACCTCGCATTTTTCCGTACGCATCAAACGGTCAACAAACGGTTCCCAGCCAGTCACCACCTGGATCTCATCAAAAAAGCAATAAACCGTCTCCACATTCTTTTTTTTGGGATAAAGCGAAAAGTAGGCCTCCAGAATCACACCCAAATTATCCTTCAGCAGCCCACGCAGGCGGTCATCGAAAAAGTTCAGGTACAGGATATTCTGCCTAGACACCCCAGAATCCAGCAGCCTTTTCATCAACTGGAACATAAAAGTAGATTTGCCACTTCGCCGCACCCCAATGCAAACCGTAGCCTTACCCTGCACCCTTGAGACCTCAAGCCGTCGAGGCACACCCGTAGGCAGCTCAATCTCTTGAAAATCCAGGATTATTTCTCTCAGCGTGTTGATCATGGCACGGTCTCCGGTAATTAATCTATCCAGTTGTCTCTGCAACTGGTAATAAATATTACCAGTTAATGGTAAAAGTGGCAATAAATTTTGCTGGAGTCTTAATGCCCAAGAATCGGCTTTTTACGGGGGCTTTTACCTGCTATATTTGGGGCTGCAATGCCTTGGGCTTTGATGTTGGTTAGAAGCGTTAGCTTGGCGTTGGCGTTTATCCGATTGGAATTATAGTGAAAGTCATTTCTTCGTTTATCATCGTTGTTGAAATTATTTTTATAATTGCTCTCCTGAGTTATCTGATTTATCAGGTGGTTGGGTACTCTTCCCGTAGGGCCAAAAAACGGGGCAGATCGAAGTTTCCTGGGCGAATTAAGTTTCCGGGCGTGGGTGGAATCTTTGGTGGCACTAGGCCCAAGCCGCGTGGTGGTAGGCCTAGACCGCGGCCAGCTGGACCCAAAGCGCCTAGTGCCAGCCCCGTACCGCCAGGAGCCAAGCCCAAGCAGCCTAGTGCCAAGCCCTTAACTCCCAAGCCAAAACCCAAATCTCCAAGCGGCAGGCCTGCGAAGTGGTGGGGGCCGGGTGAGGGCGTCAGGGTGCAGGGATACAGCATTGCCGACGGTATGATTTATGTTGGGGAGAGCCTGCCTGATTTAAGCGGTCGCGATAACGATGCTTGCCTGATTGATCCCTCGCTTCAAGTGTCGCCTGCTGAACCTTGGTATGGTGGTGATGAGGTAGGGGACAGGCCTCGGTATGCTGATATGCCGCCGAGATGTCGGGGGGCATATCTGAAGTGGTTGGCGACCGGTCGTAGTGATTCTGAGGCCAATATTGGTTATGTGTTTTTGTTTTTCTATGGGCTGGAGCGGCGGCTGTTCGTTGATGGGCAAAATGGATTGCTGTCCCCTAGCGAGAGTGCTAAAATAGCTCAAGAAATCAATCGCTTGCTAATGATTTATGGTGGAAATCGCGCCTTTCGTGGCCATGCAAAAAGGCTGTTGGCCATGGAATGGGCGCTTTATCGGGGCGACCAACCCGTGCCTGATTACCTTGACTTTAATGACCGATACTGTTTGCAGCCATTCCAGGTTGTCTTGGCAAGACAGGTAGCCTCAGGACGGCCAATTCCCGCCGAAATGGCCCTGCAATGGATGACACTGCATCCAGAATTCGGACAAAAAACCCCAGCGCGACGGTGTGCCAAAGAATTCAAGGAGTTGTTTTCAATTCGCTATAAGCGGCGGTTTGGGGACGGCTTGATTGTAAAGCCTAACAAAACGCCCTTGGAGCTCGAATCCCGTTTTGCCAACCCATCGTTGGACGGGGACCTGAAGCTTAGAGTTCCAGATTTGCCAAATCCGTTCATTCTGACGGCTCCTTTAAACAGGCTGAAGCCATTAATTGAGGAATGCACGGATGATCTGGAGCCGTACAGCAGGTTTCTTGGGCGCAAGGATAACGACCCCAACTCGTTGGCAGCGTTGGGCTTGCTGCCTCAAGATATAAAGCATCTATCTCCGGCCATCAATAGAGCTCGGTCGCTGCTTACCCAATTGTGTTCCTCAGGTGCGGGGCTTGTGTATGTTGCTGACTTGTATCGATTATTTGGCGATAAGCCACCCCAACAGATCGATAAAAAAGAATCCGAAAACCTAGCCACTTTGGTGGAAGCTATCGGATTTGGGATAGCGCCCGATGTTCGATTTCATGATCTGAAGCTGAATCCTGATGGTAAGGTGGTCGTTTTTCCAAATGGATATGGCGCGGATTTTCGCCCATCCGCTGTGTTTTTGACGCTTGTCACGATTATTCGGCTTGGCGCATTGGTTAGTCAGACTGATGACGTTCTTTCCGATGAAGAGAAGGCGATACTGCAAAATCTGATTAATGAAACTGGGGAGTTAACACAGTCAGAGAGAGACTCGTTGCACGCGTTTCTGCAGTGGTGTCTTGATACCCCCCAAGGGACAGTTGGGATCAAGCAGCGGCTATCTGAAGCCAACCCAGCAGAAAAGGCGGCAATTGGCCGTGTATTGGTGGCAATTGCTATCGCGGATGGAACAATCAATCCGACAGAAATCCTGCATCTGGAAAAGCTTTACACGATTATTGGCCTAGACAAGGAGCAAGTTAGAAACGACGTCAATGCTTTGGCGGCTGCGAGGGGGCCGTTAACAGTAGGTTTACCAGATGCCGAGCCAACTTTCCCTAGTTCGGCTGGTCCAACTTTTGATGTTGAGTCGGCAAAACCGGATAGTTTTAGCTTGGATAAGGAGTTGATTGGGATCATTTTGGAGGAGACGCGACAAGTTAAGATTCTTCTGACAGGAATCTTTGCCGACCCAGAAGAAGAACCTGTGGCAAGTGATGTTGCTTTGACCGCTTTGCCGTCCGATAATCCCTTGACACTTTTGGACCAGGCACACCAAGATTTGTTTCATCGCCTGTCACAACAGGAGACGTGGGAACGTAGCTCGGTAGAGGCACTGTGTAAGGAGCTCGGGTTGATGGCTGATGGAGCGATGGAGGTGCTCAACGAATGGTCCATTAAGCATGTGAGTGCACCGTTAATCGATGATGGTGACCCAATATATGTCGACACAAATCTTGCAACGGAGATAGTAAATGTCCAATGACACTAGACAACCACTTCGCCCACGTGAGCGTGACGCTATCATACAATCCCTGCGTGCAGGTGTGACTCCACGCACGGGGCTGCAACATATTCAAGTTGGACGCGTGCGAGAGGTGGAGGCTCTTTTACAAGACATAAGGCGGATCTCGGATGGTGGGGCTTCCATCCGATTCATAATAGGTGAGTTTGGTTCTGGGAAGAGCTTTTTCCTGCAGTTGATTCGTTTAATAGCCCTGCGTGAGGGTTTGGTAACAATTAACGCAGACCTTTCCCCGAATAGAAGGCTGTATGGAACTGGGGGGCAAGCCCGCGCTCTGTATACGGAGCTGCTGCGAAATATTTCAACCAGGACAAAGCCTGATGGTAATGCCCTGACTAGCATCGTCGAACGTTTCATCACAGAAGCCAGAAGACAGGCTGAAGCCACTGACGTAGAAGTTGCGGAAATAATTGAGAAAAGATTGGCTCACTTGTCCGAGCTGGTTGGCGGGTTCGATTTTGCCAAGGTAATAAGCGCGTACTGGAAGGGACACGAGCAGGACAATGAACAGCTCAAGTCGGATGCTGTGCGTTGGCTGCGTGGGGAATTTGCAACAAAAACTGACGCCAGAAACGCACTAGGAGTGCGGACCATAGTTGATGATGCCAACGTTTATGACCATTTGAAATTGTTAAGTTTGTTTGTCCGCCAAGCTGGGTATAAAGGGCTTTTGGTTAACCTTGACGAAATGGTGAGTCTTTACAGGCTTGCTACTCAGAAAGCTAGACTGGCGAATTATGAGCAGATACTTCGTATTTTTAACGATTGTTTGCAAGGCACTGCTGAGTACATCGGATTTTTGTTAGGGGGGACGCCTGATTTTCTTATGGACACAAGAAAAGGGCTCTATAGCTATGAGGCGCTGTACTCGCGCCTGGCTGAGAATCCTCCCCCCCGTTCCCTAGAGATCGTGGATTACACCTCGCCAACATTACATCTTGCGAACCTGACACCGGAAGAGTTGCTTGTTTTATTGAGAAATCTCCGGCACGTTTATGCCTATGGAGATGAAGAGAAATATCTTCTTCCAGATGAAGCTTTAGTGGCCTTTTTGGCTAATTGCTCAAATCGCCTTGGGGATGCATATTTTCGGACGCCTCGGAATACTATCAAGGCATTTGTTGAGCTTTTGGCGATTCTTGACCAGAATCCACACCTTAGCTGGGACCAGTTGATTGAAAGGGTGCATGTTCAGGAGGAGTTTGATACGGATATGCCTGGAATTGTGGCTGATGATGACGACGACGAGCTGACCACATTTCGACTTGAAGAGGGGGACGAGCCGGAGCCTTGAGAGGGGACGAGCCGGGGCATTGAGATGGGGGGCGAGACGGGGCCTTGAAGCAGCAACCTGAGGTGAAGGGTGGGTGAATCAACTGGATTCAACTTATTGCACAGAGATGTCCAACGTTGGATTTGGGAGCAGAATTGGAGCCAGCTTAGAGACATCCAAGAACGCGCAATTCAGCCGATCATAGAGGCAAATCGCGACGTTATTATCAGCGCTTCGACCGCAGCGGGAAAGACGGAAGCAGCCTTCCTGCCTGCTTGTTCTCGCATAGCTGAAATGAAACCTGATGGGATCGGGATTCTGTACATCAGCCCCTTGAAGGCATTGATAAACGATCAATACCGCAGATTACTGAGTCTTGGTGAAGCTCTTGATTTGCCTGTAACGCCGTGGCATGGGGATGTGCTGGGGTCAGTTAAAGGTAAACAAAAGAAGCAGCCGGGTGGCATAGTGTTGATCACGCCAGAGTCATTGGAATCTTTGCTGCTTAGTAATGGCGCTTGGTGTGCGAAGGCGTTTTCATCGTTAAGTCACATCATTATTGATGAGTTTCATGTTTTTTTAGGCACCGAGCGAGGCTGCCAGCTTCAGTCTCTTTTGCATCGCATCGAATTCTTGCTTGGGCGGACTGTTCCTAGGGTTGCACTTAGTGCGACTTTGGGTGATATGGAGCAAGTTGCCCGTTTTTTAAGGCCACCAGCGCAAAACTATTCATGCGAAATCATTGAGTCAAAGGCGGCTGGCACTAAGCTGAAGATCCAGCTTAGAGGCTATCTAAACAAGGCTTCCCAAGACCAGCAGGAATCGCCAACCACATTCGAGGAGATAGTTAACGACCTGTACAGGATTTTGCGCGGGAAATCGCATCTGATTTTTACCAACAGTCGCGAGCGTACTGAGCAGATCTGTGTTGGCCTGTCGGACCTTTGCAAAAAGAATGGCGTGCCAAACGAGTTTTTCCCACACCACGGCAACCTTTCTAAAGAGATGCGGGAGGAGCTTGAGGCTCGACTCCAGAAGGAAAGCTTGCCAACTTCTGCTGTTTGTACGATGACTCTGGAGTTGGGGATTGATATTGGAAGCGTAGATTCAATCGCCCAGGTGACCGCACCGCAAAGTGTGGCGAGCTTGCGGCAGCGTCTTGGGCGTTCTGGTCGCAGAGGTGACGCGGCTATCTTGCGACTTTTCATCAGTGAAGATGAGATTACGGCCGAAAGCCATCCTTTGGAGAGCCTGCGCGTGCAAACGGCGCAAAGCATCGCAATGATTAACCTTCTTCTTCAGAGGTGGTGTGAGCCAGCTTCGGACAACCAATATCACCTGTCCACCCTTGTCCAGCAGACGTTAGCGGTGATTGGCCAGTATGGGGGTGTTCGCGCAAGTCAATTGTGGACTTTGTTGTGCAAAACTGGCCCCTTTGCTCTGGTTGATAAAGGCATGTACGCCGCCTTGTTAAGGGCTCTGGGCGAGCATCATTTGATAACCCAAATGGGAGAAGGTCCACTTGTTTTAGGGGTGCAAGGCGAGAAACTGGTTGAACACTATAGCTTTTTCACGGCCTTCAACGCTTTGGAAGAGTATCGTCTTGAATTTGGCGGCAGCGTAATTGGCACAATTCCATTGGACAAGCCTCTCGCAGTTGGGCAAACGCTCATATTCGGCGGTCACAGTTGGCAGGTGGAGGACATAAATCCGGACGAGAAATACATCCAGCTAGGCAGAGGCATAGGAGGTGTCCCTCCAAAATTCACAGGCGGCGAACAGGCTGTACACGATGTCGTACGACAAGAAATGCGTCGCATTTACATCGACAACGAGCTACCGGTTTACCTGAACAAGTCAGCAAAAGAGGCGCTAGCAGAAGGCTTCGATTATTTTCACCGGTCGGGCCTAGAGCGCACCAGCCTCATCGAAATAGGAAGCACCCTTCACGTCCTCCCATGGCTAGGTGATCGAACAACGAACACAATAACCGCCCTTCTTCGCGGCACCGGCCTAGAAGCGAATTGTTTTAGCGGCATCATTGACATAAAGAACTGCACCTTAGCCACCTTTGCCACCTCAATCCAAACAATCCTGGCAAAACCGCCCCCAAGCCCCGAAGCCTTAGCCAGCAAGGTACTAACAACAATAGTCGACAAGCACGACCCCTACATCCCAGTAAAACTACGCAATATCAACTATGGAAGGAGGCATTTCGATGTGGAAGGCGCTGTACGGTGGTTGGCTGATGAGATGGCTCGGTTGACCCCAAACTAATCTTGCCCCCAACTGTCACTTGGCCGATTTGGGAAAAATCAATACTAATCGATGCCAAGCGCTTGATTTTGGTGAGCTGTCAACATAGATTGACATGGTTAACTCGGGTTTGTGTGCCCGGATGTAGGATTTGCCTAATATCCTCGGGTTGTTGCTGAAAACATGATGAGCTAAGCCTTCGCAAGGCTGTTGACGAGAGATGGTTGACGGTAGATGACATTTGCAGATATCTGAATGCAACTAACGAGACGGTCTGTTGAGGCTGCCAAAGGGCAAGGACCAGAACAAGGTGCGGATCGTTATGGAGGAATGACGAATATGAAACCATACACAGATGATCAGCTATTGGTTCTGTTGAATGATATTGAGTCTGATCGTGTCGAGCGTAAACAGTCCTTCAGGAATGAGGAAACTCGTAAGAAGGCCAGGCAAGCTGTCTGTGCATTCGCCAACGATTTGCCGAATAGCAATTTGCCAGGCGTCCTTTTTATCGGAGCGCATGACGATGGAACTCCGTCCAACGAACAGATTACAGATCGACTTCTTCAGTCCCTAGCGGATATGAAGACTGATGGCAATATCCTTCCGATGCCAGTTTTGTCAGTTGAGAAGCGCGTTCTAAATGGGTCAGAGATGGCTGTTGTGACTGTAATGCCTTCAGATTTGCCGCCAGTAAAATACGATGGCCGGATATGGATACGTACCGGCCCTAGAAGGGCTATTGCTAACGAACAAGAAGAGCGGATTCTGAATGAAAAACGGCGGCACAAGAATCTACCATTTGATCTTTGTTCGATTCCTACAGCCAAACTTACGGATCTTTCCCGAACCATTTTTGAGAACGAATACTTGCCTAGGGCTTTTGCGGCTGATGTGCTTGAAGATAACAACCGGAGTTATGCGGAGCGCTTAGCATCCTGTAAGATGATTGTTTCTCCATCCGACCAGACACCCACTGTGCTTGGTTTGCTTACTATTGGCAAGAGTCCCCAGGACTTTCTTCCTGGGGCATATATTCAGTTTCTGCGCATCGATGGTACAGAACTGGTGGATCCGGTAATTGACGAGGCGACGATAGGTGGCGCGGTTGTTGAAATGCTGCGGCGCATGGAGGAAAAACTTAGGGCTCATAATCACACAGCGGTAAACATCGAGTCGAATGCTACCCACGAAATCAATCAAACCTATCCTGTGGATGCTCTTCAACAGATCCTGTATAACGCTGTATTTCACCGCACTTATGAGGGGACTAACGCTCCGATTCGTGTTTACTGGTTTAATGACCGCATTGAAATTTCTAGTCCAGGTGGTCCTTATGGAAACGTTACCAGCGAGAATTTTGGGCAACCTGGTATAACCGATTACCGTAATCCCAATATTGGCGTGGCTCTTAAAACCTTTGGTTTTATTCAGGCTTTTGGACGTGGCATCGCTATCGCTCAAAGGGCTATGGAACGAAATGGTAATCCTAAAATTGAATTTATAACCAGTCAAAGTGCCGTCGTGTGTACGCTGAGGAGGAGGGCATGAACGAGAAACCACCAGTCCTTACTTTTTTCAACAATAAAGGCGGAGTTGGTAAAACATCGCTCATTTATCACCTTGCGTGGATGTTTGCGAGTTTGCAAAAACGTGTACTGGCTGTCGATCTTGATCCTCAGTCCAATTTAACGGCAGCGTTCTTGGAAGAAGATTTAATTGAGAAAATATGGAACGATCAGCAGGCTGGGACCACCATCTTTCATTGCCTGAAGCCACTGACTGGTGTGGGAGATATTACAGCCCCGATCCTTCAGGAGATAACTAACAATTTATATTTGATTCCAGGCGATGTGGAGTTATCTGGGTTTGAAGATTTGTTGTCATCTCAATGGCCTAATAGTATGGGAGACAACAATCTTTACCGCCCAATGCGAATCTTATCAGCCTTTTGGCAGGTCATGCAGTTGGCGGCTCAAAAAATCGAGGCAGACATTATTTTAGTCGATATTGGCCCCAATCTTGGTGCAATCAACCGTTCTGTCTTAATCGCTACTGACTATGTGATCATTCCGTTGGGAGCTGACCTCTTTTCCTTGCAAGGCTTGAAAAATCTTGGTCCAACGCTGCGAAGCTGGAAAAACCTGTGGAAGAAACGATTAGACAACTGGGACGCCAGTAAAGAACGCGTCGACCACGCAGGGTTCGAGCTTCCTAAAGGGGGCATGCAGACAATTGGTTACGTCTGCCAACAGCATGGAGTCCGTCTCGACCGTCCGGTGAAAGCGTATGCTAAATGGGCTGACCGAATACCTGAAGTTTATCGTACTGCGGTGTTGGATCAGCAACCGAAGGATATTTACAAGCAAGCGGATGACCCTGAATGCTTGGCTACAATCAGGCATTACCGCAGTCTGATATCTATGGGGCAAGAGAATCGCAAGCCCATCTTTAAACTTACATCCGCCGATGGTGCTATTGGTGCACATGCCAATGCTGTGCAAGATGCCAAAAACGATTTTGAGGAGCTGGCTCGAAAAATTGCCTCAAAAATAGGATTAACGATATGAGAAAGCAAAGCGAGCTTTTTCAGCCCGCCCTTGTTCCTGGTAAGCCTAGCTCAGGCCTGCTCTTTGAAGAGGAACAGATGTCATTGGCCAGTTCCAACCCTGTGACCTGCCTAGGCGTAACGTTTGGCCAACGACGAGTTCCGTCAAAATGTTCTTCAGAATTTAGTCCTTAGTATCGGGTTGTTTGCAATAGATGAAGCCTACGGCATTCTGTTGTGTGGAGAAGAGGATGACCGCATCGCTGATTACTTCATACGCAGTGCGTTTCCGCCCCAACAGCACATATCAGACATCCTAAGGGTTCTGGATGAATCCGATAATGGTCTCTCAGTGCCTGAAATTCAGCGTGTCTTGAATCTAGGGCAGACTCAAATCGACAAAACTATAAAATTTTTAACAGCCCAGTCCCCATCACCGGTAACAAAGATCAGCGCTAAATGGCAACTTACGGCAGCTACAGGTTCGTATAGGGTAGATCAGGCATACGTTGATGCGATCACCAATACGAGGCAGGCAGAACAACAACAGATGCGTGACTATATGACGCATCCACATTGTTTGATGGCATTTGTACAAGCGGCCTTAGATGACCCTTATCCGGAGCCTTGTGGACAGTGAAGAAACTGTAACTCTGATTTACTGCTAGATGAATCATACGACAACGATCTAGTGAGTCGAGCTGGGCTGTTTTTGCGCAGAAGCTACCAATCGATTTTGCCAAGAAGGCGATGGCTCGCAAAAAATGTGTTTACACGTTCTCGATTGGGTGGGTATGAGATTCCTGAGGAAAACTGGCTCAGGAGGGACGTGCGTTAAGCCTATGGCGTGATGCTGGTTGGGGACAGCTTGTGGCTAGTGGAAAATACCAGCCTAACAGACGAACTTGTAGCTGCTGTAGAAATGTTGAGGGCCTGGTCTCCAGATCCAACCCCCAAATGGGTAACATGTATTCCGTCACTTAATCATCCAGAGTTAGTTCCTGATTTCGCGGCACGGTTGGCAGACGCACTTGGGTTGCCCTTTGTTTAGTGCATCGAAAAGGTACTTTCAAGTAGACCGCAGAAGGAGATGAAAAACAGTTTTCAGCAAGTCAAGAACCTTGATGGAGTCTTCGAAGTTAACAACCAGTGTTTGAATGATGCGTGTTTATTGGTTGATGATGTGGTCAACTTTGGGTGGACTTTTACTGTGGCATCAGCCCTATTACGCCAAGCTGGTTGTTTTGCTGTATATCCGATGGTACTGAGCTTGAACTCGCTAAGGGTGGACTGATGAAGAGCAACTTTTTAACGAAGGATACCAAAGCCATAATCATGCTTTGTGGCGTTTTCAAAAAGGACCGACTCCAGAGGCCGCTGTTGGAATCTCTCTTCGGCAGGGGTGTTCAGCTCGGCTTCGCCGTTGAGGAGTGGCAGCGCAACGGTATCTGGATAATAAGCCGAAGTGATAGAGATTATCCGGCTCGTTACAAGAAGCATCTCAAGGATAGATCGCCTCCATTGTTGTTTGGAGTAGGAAATCGCACCCTGCTAAATGGTGGTGGGGTTGGAATTGTTGGTTTTGGTAAGGTGGATGAGGAAGGTGCTGCTTTTGCCCGACAATTTGGGGAAAAATCGATACTAATCGATGCCAAGCGCTTGATTTTGGTGAGCTGTCAACATAGATTGACATGGTTAACTCGGGTTTGTGTGCCCGGATATAGGGTTTGCCTAATATCCTGGGGTTGTTGCCGAAAACATGATGAGCTAAGCCTTCGCAAGGCTGTTGAGCGCCAGGCAGTAACACGAATGGGAGGGCGTGAGATGACAGGTAAATGGAGTTTCCCGGGAAGTAAATGGTGGAAATTTGATTTCCACACGCACACTCCCATGTCTAGTGATTACGGTCGGGGGGATGAATCATTAAAGAACACCCAACCGGAAGAATGGCTTCAGAATGCAATGCAATCTGGGCTCGATTGTGTTGTGGTAACTGACCACCACTCGGGTGACTGGATTGATGTACTGAAAGCCAAAAATAGGGAGCTGCAACAGTGTGAAACAAAGCCCGATTGGTACCGGGAGCTGACCATTTTTCCAGGGGTTGAGATTACAGTTGCTGAAAGTAGTGGCCGAGTCCATTTGTTGGCCGTTTTTGACCCAACCTGTGATGGTAATAAGGTGACCGGTGTTCTAGGGAGATTTGGAATTACTGGCGGTCATGGTGATGATCAGAACACATCTACGACCACAAGTTTTTTAAAGACGGTTCAAAGGATCACTGACGAAGGCGGGGTTGCTATCGCCGCTCATATCAACGGGGCAAATGGTTTGCTTGGGAACGCCAGAACTCTCAAGCCAGGGCTTGAGTCAAGCTTAGAAGCTTTATCAGCTGCAGAGTTTTGCGATCTTCATAGATTCGACGATTTGGACCCGCAATTGAAAAGGGCTGTTGATCGTCTTGCAAAAGTGGCCGGTTCTGATGCCCATAAGCCCGATGAAATCGGGAGGTACTTCAGTTGGCTCAAAATGAGTCAGCCCACTATTGAAGGTTTGCGACTAGCGTTGTTGGATCACGAGTTTTGTGTAAAGAATCAGGAGGAGGACCCCAATCATCTGCCCGGTATTTTCTTGTCGAAGCTGACTATCAAGGCTATGAGACACTGTGGCCGCGTTAATGACAAACCATTTTTTATCCAGTTGCATCCGCATTTTAATTCAATCATTGGTGGACGTGGAACCGGAAAATCCACTGTGCTCGAATCTATCCGGATCGTTACTCGGCGTGATCATAATTTGGCAATCGAAGCTCCCAGAGTGAAGGATGAACTGGATAAGTTCATGCAGCTGTCACAGCGCAAAGGTGTCATGTTGAATGAGACGGAAATCCTGCTTGAGCTTAACCGGCGTGGCAAGAATTATCGGCTGCGGTGGCGATTTGATGGCCAAGGCGCTGTGTTGGAGGAGCAAAACAACAGTGATTGGCAAGTAGTCGAACCAGGTGATATTAGGGGGCGGTTTCCGATAAGCATTTTCAGCCAAAAACAGATCAACGAACTTGCTTCAAACCCGCGAGGGCTTTTGGAGGTTGTTGACCGTTCGCCAGAGGTAGATCGGGCGGAGTGGAACTCACGCTGGGAAGGTGTCAAAAGTCAGTTCTTACAACTAAGGGAGCGAAGGAGAGGGCTATTACTGCAGCTTGCTGGTGAACAGGAAATTCGAGCAAGGCTTAGGGACCTAGAAAGCGATCTAAAGCAATACGAGGAAAAGGGTCATGGAGAGGTACTGAAACATTACCAAAAGCGCAATCAGCAACAGTACGGCCTTGCCGATCCTGAGGTTTTTGACAATCTATCATCCGGCATAAGGAAGTTGATATCCAACGCTGTGCTGTCCGACTTTCCTTCACACTTATTCGATCAGCAAGATGAAACTACCGCCGTGATGAAGGCGATTCACGAACGGGCCGAACAAGGGCTAACACAGATTTGTGAAAGGCTTGGCGAGTTGGCCAATACGGTTGATGAACTAAGGGATAAAAGGAAAAACGCGATTCGTGACAGCAAATGGTACCAGGTAGTGCAGGCTAGTGAAGCTGCGTATGAAGCGCTGGTCAAAGAATATGAGGAAAAAAAGAGCCAACTAAGCATTTACCTTTATGGAGAGTGGGTCGCACAGCGTAACCAATTGCAACAGCAGTTGAGAACCATGGATTCGATTCGCAAGGAAATTGAGTTGATCGACACGCAGATTGAGGCATTCTTGGCGAACTTCGAGACACTGCGCCGTGAATTATTCGAAAAAAGAAAAGGTTTTATCAACAGAGTTATCGGAACCAGTGCTTTTGTGCGAATGGATTTGGTTCAATATGGTGATGTTAGTTCATTAGAAGATGACTATCGCTCGATATTGAGTCTTGATGATGGCAAGTTCGTAAGTTCCGTATGTGACCGAGAAAACAGTCAGGGCCTTCTGTGGGAGCTCGCCACATGGGACGAAGCTAAAACTCCTGAATCTGATTTGCGGGACCTGATCTTACAAATTAAAACGAAGACCTTCGATATAGCTAAAGGGCAAGTTGCTGGCTATCATGGTGCGTTTGATAACCGCTTGAAAAAACTACTGGAAACTCAACCTGCGGTTTTCGATCAACTTGATGTATGGTGGCCCGAAGACATGTTGAGGGTCAAGTATTCAAAAGACCCGAACTCTGGCAAATTCGATGACCTTGAAAAAGGGTCTGCCGGGCAGAAAGCAGCAGCGATTCTTGCATTCTTATTGAGCCATGGTGACGAACCGCTGATAATAGATCAACCAGAGGACGATCTGGATAACGCATTGATCTATGACCTCATTGTTAAGCAGATCCACGAGAACAAGAACAGACGCCAGCTTATCATTGTTACTCACAATCCCAATATCGTTGTTAACGGCGATTCTGAGTTGGTGCATGTCCTAAAATTTGAAAACGGTCAGGTACAAATTGACCAACAAGGCGGCCTTGATGTACCAATCATACGGGAGATGATTTGCACCATAATGGAAGGTGGCCGACAGGCGTTTGAGAAGCGCTACAAACGCATAGCTGGGGGTTAGGCATGTTTGAGACCACAGATGAACTGCTGAAACAAATTAGGTTGGGGGAGGATTCCGCTCTTGAACTTAAGAACCTGAAATACAAGGGCGACCAAGTTAATGACCCACACCGCGACAGTATGGCCAATGAGCTTGCTGCGATGGCGAACACGGCAAATGGAGTCTTTGTTTTAGGGGTTGAAGACGGCACGAGAACGGTGTTGGGCATACCTTTGGACAAACTGGACGCGGTTGAGACTTGGGTGCGAGGCATATGTAATGACCTCATTACCCCCCCCAGCTTTTTTGCCGGATTCGCA
>Ga0208040_1001218_pt1 | contig 26341 bp, 23 predicted proteins | sample AD_UKC083_MetaG_FD_184431 | JGI IMG/M metagenome (GOLD analysis project Ga0208040, IMG submission 184431) | Active sludge microbial communities of municipal wastewater-treating anaerobic digesters from USA - AD_UKC083_MetaG (SPAdes) (version 2) | ecosystem: Engineered > Bioreactor > Anaerobic >...
AAAAAAATATTTTCAATTCCTAGTTCATTTATTTTTTCAGAATCTAAATAAAAAAAATCATTTGCACCAGTAGTAAAACCTCTCCTAATTTTAGCTATTTCTTTTAATAATATCAATTTTCCTTTGCCTTTTTTTAATATTGTATAAAAAATATCCGGGGCACGTAAATACTTGCCGCCCCATTTATTTCCACTATAATAACCTAAGAGAAATTTACCTTTTTTCTTATCATAGTCTTCAGGATATTCCCAACCATCCTCGAGAAGATCTTCATGTAAAATTGGAAAAGCTCTGTAGTATTCCATATTGACAACATTATTTATTAGTTCATTTAGTGTTGAATTTTTTGAAGTAATGTTTATTTTTTCTATTTCAATCATGTGCTTTGAAGACAATATTTCTTCCAATGGTTTTTTAAACATAATAAATTTTGCAATGCTATTTAATGCCGACCAATCGTAATTTGTTGTTGAACGTATAGTGGTTTCTTTATTGTGCATAGTTAAAGATGGTGGCCCGAATAAAGAGATTGTGGTATTAATATCTGCATGATTAAAAGATCTCTTTGGATTATCCCAAATCTCCATAACAGGAACATATTTCAATAAAAATTCTTGTAAATCTTTACCATACTCAACATCAATCCAAGAGTTTGAAGTAATAAAACATAATGTTCCTTTTTCATTTAATAGACCAAGCCCATGAAAATAGAAATAAATATAATAATCACTTTTTTTATTTACATCTTTAATTGCGGGGAATATATTCTTTACAGAATTAACTAACTTATTTTTGTATTCTCTTCTTTGATCTATGGTAACTTCTGATTTTATTTTATTTGGTGGTGAAATCATCTCTTGTCTGACATAGGGGGGATTTCCTATAACTATATCAAATCCACCTTTGTCTCCAAATATTTCGGCAAAATCAATGTCCCATACAAAAGGTTTTTCTTCCGGATTTAGAATATTTTTATTCAATTGATTTAATTTTATTAGTTCTTCTTTTAATAATAAAATTTGTTTTTCTATACTCTTCTCTTTTTTTTCTTCTTCAATTTCAAGTTGAACTTTTGATTTTGGTCTTTCTCCCAAGAAAGTTTGTTCTGTTTTTTTACTTTTGAGTAATTTGTCACTATTTTCCTTAAGTTTATTTTCTGTTAAGGATATTCTTTGATTGATAATTTCATGAAAAATAGATATCTCTTCTTTTCTAATTTCTTCTGATTTTCTAAATTTTCCAGTTCGTGAACTCTCAAAATATTTTTGTTTCTCTAATTTTAATTGTTCTAATTTTTTCTTTAATTCAGGATTTAATACATTCTGACGTAAATTAAGAGTTAAACCTCCAATTTCTTGCACTAAAGAATCTCCTCTTCTCAGATTCATATCAAGATTTGGTAAAAGTGGACCTTTCTTTAATTCTTCAACACAAAAATCAGATTCAACTATCAATTGTAACCATAATCTCAATTCAGCTGCATGCAAAGCCCATGGCATTACATCGACGCCATATAAATTTCTCTGGACGATTCTATATTTTCTCTCAAAGTCAGGAATATTTCGGCCCGATTGGATATGAATGTAAGAGTAAATATCTGACAAAATATTTAACATGCCAACTAAAAATGCACCAGAGCCGCATGCAGGATCTACAACTGATAGATTATCTAACACTTCTTCAAGTTTAGGCCAAATATTATTTGAATCAAAATATTCAATTAAATTTTCATTTAAATCAGGTAAATCAAAAAGAAGATGATAAATATTTTCCTTAGTTAGGATATCGGGCATATTGTTCCAAATATATTCAACTAAAGATCTTTTACACATAAATTCTACTTCAACAGAAGGGGTATAGAATATCCCAAGATCATTTCGATCATATATCTCATCTGCAACATTCGCTAATGACTCATAAACATACCCTATCATCTGAGGGTCAACTGCAACTTCTTGATCCAAAGGTATGTCTTCTTTTATTGTAAAGTTATACTTTTCAAAAAAACCTTGTATTAATTCTAGAAAAAGAGAATCCAATAAAATTAATTCTTTGAGCGAATCATGTTTATCTAAATCACTTTCTGTAAAAAGACCACCGTTTAAATAAGGTGCAACTTCTAACAATAATTGACGTACAGATTCAGATATTCCTGAGATTTCCTCTGATCTGTTATTAAAAGCCTTGAAAAATATTTGCTTAAGCCATTTAAAATAAAACGTATTTGTTTCATTACTTTTTTTGTATTCTTTCCATAAATATAAAATAAATTTTTTCTCCCTAAGCCATCCTTTTTTTGAAATGAAATATATGAACATTATTCTGTTTAATAGTTGTAAAGTAAATTCGTGAGATTCTTTTTTAGGGACACTTTGTTCACGGAGATAATCTCTAACTTTGAAAAATATTTTTTTGTAATCTTCGAAAAAAACATCTTGGACTCTCTCAACACTGAAAGCCTCTTTCCATTTTTTTAGAATAAGACGCCAATTATTTTCTTGCCCATAAATTAGCCTCGAAATAATATCTACATCTGTATAATAAAGATCAGATTTGATAGTATGAAGGCGTGTTAATTTTAATTTAAAGACGTCTCCTTCTTTGACATTTTCAGGCAATACAAATAAAAGTTGGTTGTAATTATTTGTAAAAATCACTAAAAAACTTCTATATAGCTCTGCTAATTTTTTTGATATATCTCTGGTAAATCTAGTGTCCATGGATTTACATTCAATTAAAAATACTTGCAGATTTTCTCCTTTAGATAACCCTTCACCAATACTTATTATTGAATATATTTCATTGATTTTATCTTGTTCTTCTTTCTTGAAATTAAAAGAATCTTTTTTCCTTCGAGTTGGGGAAGGATATATGATTTCATCTGGATACTTTAATAGTTTAAATAATTGATAAACATCGTTAAAATTATTTATTTTCTCTAGGTGATTTTTCACAGACTCTCGAGATACTTGATTATTTTCTTTTTCCACCTAGTCACCAATTTTAGATTGTTACTATTATTTAAAAACATTTCATTTTTGGATATATTTATTCAAATTTTAATTAGATTATTTTTTTAATTTACAAAGGAGGATAATAATCTAAAATTATTTAGCAAAAATATTTTTCTTATCATCACCCATATTTATATTATAGATATATTACTTTCCACATATATAAGAATATGGAAAAAAATAGTGAAAATGGGGAAAAATAAAATTTTTCCATATCATTTTTCTTTAGCGACCTCCTCCCATGTTCTCTTGGAAAGCTCCTCTTCCTCAACCATTCTTTGCTCGTGCTGCTTTCTTGATTCCTCTAATCTTCTTTCCCTCTGCTCCTCTTCTTCTAGGTACTTCCTGTAGCCTTCAGAATCTAGCTCAGTATAAATCTCTTTAAAATCAAAAGGGTATTTCCTCTTCGTTGATTCATAGGTCATGCCGGCAATGTAGTTTATTTTTTTACCGGAGAGTACCATCTCGATGAACATCAGATCTTGGATATATCTTTTGTTCTCTTCATTATACTCCAATCCTTTCAGTTTGTCCCTCACATATCTAGTTTTTATATTTTTAAAATCAGTCATTTAATCACGACCTCTAAAACTTGATATCTGCTTTTGAGTATGTTCTATCTCATTTTGAATTTGATTAATTCTATCCTGAATATCTTCCTTCTCATTCTCAATCTTCTTGATCTCGTTGTTATCTTTTGTTTCACCCTTTTCTGATTTCATTCTTATTTCGAGTGCTTCCTTTTTGTATTTTAGGGATTCTAATAAATTATGATAGTCTGCCAATTTATTTTCTAGCATTTTTTGCATTCTATACAAATCTTGACTTTTATCATATTCGATCTTAATCATATTGAACTCCTTAACCATTGGATCAGAAATGTATCGTTCGCTCGAAACTGTTGTTATTATTATCTGCTCTTTTCTTTCCAGAAGATATTTCAGAAACACTATCCCTGATTCGGAATCAAGCATGCCAAGACCTTCGTCGATCACAATGCATCCTTCATTTAGCCCAATTCTTTCCCCGCAAACTTCGCAGCTAATAGTCTCTCTAGTATCAAAGTGTATCTTAATTTCACCTATTCCTTGCGGACAGCCCTCTTTTGAAAAACCAATAAGCCTGTGGCTGTTGTCAAAGAACATTAATATCGATCTTACTATTCTAGTTTTCCCAGAACCGTTAACCCCCTCTAAAAGGTTCTTTTCTTTAAAATCAATATTAACTTTTTCAGCGAATTTGTAGTTTTCTATTTCTACTTTGTTTATCCTGAAGGGTACGTAATATGCAAGTCCTTTCTTTCTAAGATTCTCCAGGTATTCCTCAGGGTCAAATCTCTTATGGTAACCGTTTATGTTCAGTTTTGTCTTGATAGCCTCCTCGGCTATCTCGGAAATGTTAAAATTCTTCTCCTTTGCCAGCTCTACAAGATTCTCGTCAAGGTAGAGCAGGGTATTTTTTTTAGTTGATTTAGGTTTCTTCTCCATATTCCATATGTACATATGTAAATTTATAAATCTTTCTATTTTATCTCTGTAATGATAAGAAGTTAAGCGATTTTTCAATATAGTTAAATACTATAGTTTTTTAATATTTACAAAAATATAGGTAGGTATTATGTGCGATTTATTTGGATTAAGTGCTAATCAAGCGGATAGGGCAACTTTGAGTCTTCCAGTATTTGGTAAAGAAACAGGACATAACCCCGATGGATGGGGATTAGTTTACTACAAAGAAGGAAAGGCAAATTTGATAAAAAGGCCCGAGGATGCATACTCCTCTACCGAGTTTTATGAAGAGATAAAAAATGCTAAGAGCAACATAATAATTGCACATACTAGAGTTTCAACAGGGGCCGATAAGTGCAAAGAGAACTGCCATCCTTTTAAACAAATTTATTTGGGTAAGGAATGGACATTTGCCCATAATGGATGGATATCAAATATGAAATCACATGAGAGGTCCATAGGTGGAACTGACTCAGAGAGTATCTTTAACTATCTACTAGATAAGATTCAAATTTATAGGAATAATGATGCTCTAAAAGGGATATACCCTGGGATAAAAAGTGGAATTAAATCTCTTTTTGAGGAGTATAAAGAGAATATAAAATTAAATTTTCTCATGTCTGATGGAAATCTTTTGTATGTATTTAGCCACTATCCTGGAAAACCTATATACCACTTACGAAGAGAAAAAGAATATGGTGGGGCATTCTTAGTTTCGACGCATAAGCTAAGCCAAGAGAGGTGGATAGAACTGCCTCAAGACAGATTATTTGTATTGAATAATGGTGAATTGTTAATTAAGTCAGAAGAAATAATAAAAAAATAATTATTTGACTAAAAATCAAAGTTAAAATATTTTACAACTTTTTTTCTATAGCTTTAAATATCTGATTGTCAACTCCTTTAGTAATTGGTGGTGTTTCAATTGAAATCAGAGTTATTTAATGATCTAAATCCAGAACAGAAAAGGGCCGTTGAAACAACAGAAGGCCCAATATTGATCATTGCCGGTGCTGGGAGTGGCAAGACCGGCGTTATCACAAGAAAGATTGCTTATCTTGTGGAATCAGGGGTGGGTCAAGAGAGCATCCTTGCCCTGACATTCACAGATAAGGCCGCAACAGAGATGCTTAACCGGGTAAACGACCTTATCGGCTCAACAGAGGATATAATCATCACGACATTCCACTCATTTTGTAAGGAGCTAATCGAGGACAATATCTTAGAGCTCAAAATGAACTCTCCCCTTAAAGTGATAGAGGACACAGCTCAGCTCGTGTGGTTTATCAAAAACATAGACTCGTTTAACCTTGAGTTCATAAAAGTAGGGTTTAAGCCCATCACTTTAGTTGAGGAGCTAAGGAAGATCATCTCAAAATTCAAGGACGAGTTTGTGACAATAGAAAAGCTCCAATCGTATATCGAAATGAAATCAAAGGAAAAGCTAGATGAAGAAAGCATGGAGCGGCTTTTGACCTTAAAGGACATCCTAAAGGCCTACATTTACTATGAGGATTACAAAACGAAAAATAATCTCGTGGACTTTGGGGACATGCTTACTAAGGTCTATCAGCTATTGAATACTCGACCTACCATCCTAAAGAAATACCAGGAAAGATTCAAGTACATACTTATCGATGAGTTCCAAGACACAAACTTCATCCAGCTCCAGATAATAAATCTGATAGCAAAAAAGCATCAGAATCTTACAGTCGTTGGCGATGATGATCAGAGCATATACCGCTTTAGGGGAGCATACCTCACAAACATCACCGAGTTCAGGGAAACTTATCCAAATCGAAAAGAGATCATTTTGGAGCAGAACTATAGGAGCACCAAGAACATCCTAAGCGTTGCAAACAAGCTGATATCAAACAAGCCCGAAAGGTTTGTCAAGAAGCTCTTCACAGAAAAAGAGGAGGGCGAGAAGGTCATCGTCTCAGAACTAGCAAACGAAGAGGAGCAGGCACAGTTCATCCTAGGTGAAGTTCAAAGTCTATTAAAAAAATACGATCATAAGGATATCGCCATACTTGTCAGGCGAAAAAGGGATGCACAACCGATAATAGACGCTTTTGACAAGCACAAGCTCTCTTACGAGTTTGTCGGAAACTCAGACTTCTTCAGGGAGCCTTTGATAAAAGATGTCGTTTCCTTCATTAGGATTGCGGCAGATCCGATTGGATCAAATATTGAGATAGCGAGGATTCTCCAGAGGAAGCAATCATCGATTAGGCCTGTTGAGGTAAAAAGATTCACAAGGTATGCTGATAAGAATAAGCTCAGTCTCTATGAAGCCTTCGATAATCTAAAAGATATCGATATCGACCAGGGGAAGTTTAACAGTATCAAGGAGAAGCTAAACCTCATAGTCTCAGAAAAGAAGATAGTAAACCTCCCTGAGCTTGTCTATAAGGTCCTTTTTGAGATCGATTTCTACAGGTATGAGATAAGCCTTGATAACAAGAGGAACATCTCACTACTAAACCAGTTCTATAAGTTCACCGTCGACTACTATAATCTCTACAGGGACTCTGAGATAGAGGAGTTCATTGACTTTATCAATTACGCGTCAAACTTTGAGATAAAGACTGAAACAGGGGAGGATAGTAATGTCGTCCAGGTGATGACCATCCACACTGCAAAAGGTAAACAGTTCCCCGTTGTTTTTGTCCCTGATCTTGTGACAAACAAGCTTCCGACAATGTATAGGAGCGATAAGTTTGAAATACCAAAGGAACTGTTAAACGGCGTAACTAATGAATTTAACGAGCGGGAACTCCACCTCCAGGAAGAAAGGCGATTGTTCTACGTATCTATCACAAGGGCAGAGGAAAGATTATACATCAGTTATGCAAATAGATATGGCGATAACAAGAGGGACTCAAAGCCAAGCCAGTTCCTTGATGAAATTCAGTATAAAACAAATCCAAATATTAATTTCATGACACCAAAGGCGGATCCGATCTCGATAAAGGAGGATTCCATCATGGGGTTGATCCAGCAGCAGTACATCCAGGAAATAGTATCGGACCTACACAGAAAGGATTATTCAAAGGCACTCCCAAAGATAATGCTCTTGGAAAAACTGGAGGGGAAGGACCCAAAATCAATTCTGAAAAACCTTTGTGAGCTTGACTATGATGCCATACTAAAACAGTTGGAAGACGGGGAATTAAAACAGGAAAGGATCATAGAGGAAGAGCTTACATTCTCCGCTTCTCAGTTCAATACTTACAGTAGGTGCCCCAGGATCTATAAGTACAACTATGTTTACAGGATACCGACCCTCCCAAAGCCATACTTTGATCTAGGCGGAACGGTCCACAACGTTATTGAGGAACTATCAAAAATGATAATGAACGGGGAAAAAATTGACATAGAGCTTGCGACGCAATACCTTGATGCATACTGGAAGAGCGCTGGGTATTCAACTGAGCTAGAAGAAAAACAGGCAAAGGAGGACGCAATAGAGATCCTAGATACTTTCATCGAAGAGCAAGGGAAGATGAAAACAAAGATAGTCGATACAGAAAAAAGATTCACAATAAAGGTTGATAACTACAGCATAAACGGATTCATTGACAGAATCGATAAGGACGGGGAGGACTATATAATCTGGGATTACAAAACCTCAAAGACACCAATATCGGAAAATGAGTTAAGGAAGGACTTCCAGCTTTTGATATACGATATGGCTGTCCAGGAGCTATTTGGGAAGAGACCAAAACAGGTGGGCCTATGGTTTTTACGCCCAAACAAGAAGGTCGTGATAGAGCCAAATGATGAGGACATACAGAAGATCAAGGATGAGATCCTTCAAACTATAAATCGTATAATGGGTGAGGATTTCACACCAAAGCCTGGATGGGTGTGTGGAAACTGCGATTATGTGCTTTTGTGTGATGAGAGGGAAAAATCAGGTTAATGAGAGAATAATTATCTTAGGTGAATATATGGCTCTTGGTACCCAATAGAAAATGAATGTGGTATATGTAATAAAAAAAGTTCACATATGGAAATTATGAGTACGAATGCATTTGGCCCTTCAGATTTAGATACACGACCCCCAGAAATGAGAAGGTCAACCATGGTTCACTGGGTTCAGGAATGCCCATATTGTGGCTATTGCAATCAAAGTATAACGCTTGTTAATAAGGGATATTCAGAATTAATAAAAACTGAATCTTACCGTGATCAGCTTAATAACAAAGATTATCCACAATTGGCAAATCGCTTCTTGTGTAACTCATTTCTTACGGAGATGGATAAATCATACAAAAAATCAGGACTTCAATCATTGTATGCAGCATGGGCATGTGACGATTCACCTGAATACTCAGAGGTGGCTATAAAATGCAGAGAGCGAGCCTATAACCTTTTTCTACTAGCAAAGTCAAATGGCCAAAACATTTTGGGTAATGACCTTGAAGACGGAGTTATTTTGGTAGATCTCCTAAGAAGAATGAAAAGATTTGATGAGAGTCTAGAGAAATGCATTGAAGAAATAAATAAGAATTCTAATGATTTATTAAAGATGATTTTAGAGTACGAAAAACTTCTTATAGAAAATAAGGACAGCGATTGTCACAATATAGGGGAGATTGAAAAATTATAGTTTCAAGTATTATTCTATTTTTCCCCGTTTTTGAAATATTTACCATTTTAATATCCCACATTTCCCTCAATCCTAAATTTAGGGTCAGAAAGATTTCTGGTCAATCCATTCTTCTTCAAAATATTTGTCTATTTCTTTTAATTCATTGTTAAGAAACTTATCAAGATATCTATCTATTTTTGATTTTAATATTTCTAGATCTCCTTCTTCGTAGTCCTTTTCTGAAAGTATAGGCTTACTCAGAACAGTGTGGTATTCCATACTCAATTTTCTGTTAGCTGTATTAAATAAGTCAGATTTCTTTACACAAAAATCATATATTTTTTTTCTGTATTCTTGATTTCCTGGCCCTATCAATATTGTTAATCTTAATGTTTTGTAATTATTAAATTCATAGAGAAAAATCCTTCCTGTTTTAGTCCAGCCTTTTGATAGTTTTTCAATCTTATTGTCTAGCACATTCGTAGTAAATTTGATATATCTTTTAGTTGCAGGTTCAAATATCAAATTTGATTTTGTGGCCAACTTTTTTTGTAAGTACTCGCTTACCTGAAATTCTAAATCTGGCTTATATTCAAAAATCAAGTCAAGGGCTTTTTGATGTTTAGAATAAATCTTCCTGCATATATCTTCTATTTCTCCATTGCCCACAATATACCTCCTCAAGATTGTTTTATACTGGTCAATAAAATTATAGACGTTTTCAGATAGATAGTCTTTTTTATACTTCAGAGCATCCTCGAGCAATCCAGCAATCGCCTCGTAATGAAACGGAATCCATCCATCCTCACTAGGCTCTAATCCTTCCGGTGTCAAAAAAATGAATAATTTTATATAACCTTCGAACTCCTTATCCACGATTTTTTTATAGCGAGAAAGCTGATCTTGTCCTTCTGAGCTCTTAATCTTGTTTTCAATTGCTATGGCTACCTTTTTATTTTCCTTTCCTTCCCCTCTAATCAAAATCAAAAGGTCAATATTCCTCCATTCCCTTCTTATCTCAACGTCAGAGTAATCAAATATCTCAAAATCAAAAAGTGATAGCTCAGAATCTATTAGCTCCTTATTCTCTGAATAAAATGTCTTAAGAAACTGCCTTAAGAAGTAGCTATCAAGGGAATGATTTTCATTTGGATTGAAGAGCCATGCAAGAAAGTTTGAATGCTTAAGTTCTACATTTACAATTTTCAATGTTTCAAAGACATTGAATGTATCGAGCATCCCCTCAAGTCTTTCCAACTCAGGATTATTTAGAACAAACTCCTCCAAAGCTCTTATCTCTTCAGAATCTTTCATTTAATCATCTAGTTTTTGAATCTTTAATATAAAAAGATAAGCTATTTTTCATAAGACAATCTAAAGTCAATCCACCTTACAAACTGTGAATTAGGAAACTCTTTCATCAATTCTTTTTTGTAGCTAGTTCTCGGCAAAAGAAAAATTATCCTGTCTTCAGAAATTAATATGCCCCTCTTCTTTATCTTTTCTTTTAATTTAGGGATTCTAGAAATCAAAATATCATAGTTCTCTTTATTTATCCCTTTAGGAGAAGATCTGTCCCTTATTTTAAGTGGCTCATCCAAGATATCAATCAAGAATGTATTTCTCTCCTTTAATCTCAATAAAAATGATTCATACTCATCGATAGAGGATGGTATCGATCTAAAATAATGATAGAAGATCGTTGCCGGTAAACTTCTATAATTCCTAATATCCCTTTTAGGATTCATCTTTGTTGGCAAATAGAAATAACTATTCCCTGAAGGCGGTGGCCCCTCAGCAATTAATAGAGTCTCCACCCTTTCTGGCCGGTACTTCTCAGATAATTCAAAATAATTAAGGGCCATCTCATTTGTTAAAAATGATTTTAATATAAATCTTAGCCAGATTGCATTGATATTGGATTGGTGCTTAATCTATTGAGAAATGGACTAGGCCTTACTCTTCCTTATGCCTTTCAAACCTTTTGAGTAGCTCTTGTCTTTGCCTATCCCGATATTCAGAAACTTTGCCCCAACTGTTCTTACACTCCTTACAGTACCAAGAAGGCGAATCATCGCTAACACAACACCCTCCTAGTACAAGCTCCCCTTTTTGCTCCTTTTGATACGTCTCATATAGAGGCAATCCATAACAGATTGGGACGGTATTCTCTCCCCCACATTTTGGGCATTTAGGATTTTCTTCCATGAATTGATTACCCTCAACATCTATAAAATATTTGCCCTAAAAATAACTATTTTACTCCAGTAAAGATGAAATACCCAAATGAATCCCCTTCCAGTGCTTTCGGAAACTTCTTCACAAACTTTAACATGGGGCCCAACTTCCGTCTAAGATCCCTATTTATCGCCATATGGTAAAGCACTCTAATTGATATCATTATCTTCTCAGCGAATGAATAGTCTCTTACAAAAATATCTTCGTAGTAGTCATTTATCTTGATATGATTAAATCCAGCTTCTTTGAAGATATTCTCCCATTCCTTAAGCGTTTTGATATCAGTTTCTGGCCCAATAATATTAGACATGACCATGAGATTCTTCATCTCTTGATAAAATTCAGGGTCTAAAGTCCCCTTCATGAATAAATCAAGTGTAGCAACCTTTCCGCCTTTTTTTAGAACTCTTCTATACTCCTTCAAGGCCATTACAGGGTCGCTGACTAATGCTGTTATTGCCTCCCCATAGACAATATCAAAGGAATTATCGACAAATGGAAGGCTCTCAGCACTTGCCCTCTCAAAACTAACATTTTTTAAATCTAATTTTTCAGACTCTTCCCTAGCGAGCTCTATAAGTATCTCAGATATGTCCGCCCCAACTATTTCACAGTCAAACTTTTGGGCCACATATCTAGTGATGTAACCTGTAGAACACCCAACTTCCAAGATCCTTGGCCGTTCCATACCTTTGATATCCAGTAGCTCAATTAACCTATCGGTCCCCTTCCACCCGCCAAATGTCGGTGATGTCATGGCGCCGATATAGCCCTGAAACTCGTAGAGCCCAATATTTCCAATTTCCTCATTACTTAACTTTCTCATTCCAACATAATAATGGACTTTATCATATAAATAGATAATCTAAATTTGGCCCTAATTTAATAAATTAACACTTAAACTCTCCCCAACGATTATGGCATTTCTTACAGTGCCATATTGGGCTACCATTTACAAGAAGACATCCGCCTAAGATGACTTCCCCTCTTTTTTCCGCTTCGTTAGAAATAGGGAGGCCATATAGGATGGGTATAGTTTGATCAGATCCGCATTTTGGGCATTTAGGATTTTCTTCCATGCCTCTTATTTATGTTACAATTATATAACTCTATGGAAAGATATTTTTCCATATCATATTTCTTATTCAATAGAAGAATAATAGTAAATACAAATTCCCTAGGATTAGCCCTTAATATAGCCAAGGCCAGAACTGATTAGGTCCGGGATTAGAGCTACACACTCCTATATACCCCCTTTACCCGGGCCTTTTATTTTTCAGTTAACAATAAAACTTTTAATCCTTCAAATTAGGCATGGGATGCATTTCTGAAGCTATTGTTAAATTAGAAGAGAATCAAGTGCCGCGGGCCGGATTTGAACCAGCGGAATACCAGATCTTCAGTCTGGCGCCCTCCCAGGCTAGGCGACCGCGGCTTGCCTAATAAGATTTGAATCTTTTAGGGAATTTATAAACTTTTCCCCAAACGTATTTTTACCTTTTTATCATCAAAAGTTTAATAAATAACTGACCTTTAGCGAAATAGCTAAAGAGGTAGTTCAAAGTGAAGAGCAAATTAATCATAAACTTCCCAAAGGACGTCAGGGAGTACTGCCCGAAGTGCAAGTGCTACCTATACCCAGTTAAGAATCACGAGTGCTACTTCTGTAAGACCAAGACAATCAATTTCAAGGAATAGCTAGATCCGCTCTATAGTAAATCTCTTCTTGTACCTTGTTAAAATTCGAACTGTCCTCTCTCCCATTATCCCCATAAACAACGCATTGCCTATGGCATGGCTCACATCCCACCCGATACTCAAGACATAGGTCCTGACAAACGTTTCTAGGGTATGGGGCTTAACAAAAAACGCGAAGTGCCAGATGTTCATTATCCACCCGTATAGGAAACCCCAGGCGACCGCAAATACTATTATCAGCTTGAAATTGATCTCTTTTCTTCCAATATATCCTGCAGTAAGTCCAGGCAGACCCCAGCCGATCATCTGCAAGGGCGTCCAAGGCCCGTGGCCTAAAAAGAAGTTTGATACAAACGGTGTCAGAGCACCAACAAAGAATCCTGCAATCGGCCCAAACACCAGCCCAGAGCAGATGATAAGCGTTGTGCACGGCTGGATCCCCTGGAAATTAGAAAATGGGATCCTTAGAACTGCAGAGATGCCTGAGAGCATTGCAATCAAAGTCAGCTGCTTTGTGCTAAACTCCTTCCTCTCAAACTGGTAGACAAAAGCAACTATAACAAGGAGAAATATCCCGATTATCTCATACGGCCAGAGTCTCACAATCGTCCTCGATTCGTCGAATACTAGCCCGCCCGCAAAGAGCAGGACACCAACACCAATAAATAGAAATGGGAAGATGTCGCTTGATTTTATCCGATCACCTCTAACAGTTCACCAACAGTGAGCGTGTCGTCAGGTATGCCGTACTTAGCATAGGGCTGGACTAGCCTATTTATTTGAGGTGAGAAGAGCAATGCTTTTGAAAGCACATCCCGCTTGTTGCCGTCTGAGATGATGCTCCCCTCGCTAACAAGCACAACTCTCTCGGCAAACTCTGCAGCAGTCTCAATATCATGGGTCACCATGATCACAGTCCTTGCCTTTTCTTTCAGGTATGAAATCAGCTCCTTCTTTAAGAAGTAGTCCATACCCCTTGTGGGCTCATCAAGGATTAGCATCTCTGGCTCTGATACCAAAACAGACGCTAGTGCAACTCTCTGCCTCTCTCCTCCGGAAAGGTCGTGCGGGTAGCTCTTCCTGTACTGGTGTATCTTGAACTGCTTTAAGATACTCTCAACTTTCTTGTCAATGATCTCTTCCTCAATCTCAAGATTCCTTAAGACGAAAGCTACCTCCTCTTCAACAGTGTCATTGAACAGGTGCAAATTAGGGTCCTGGAATACTATGCCAACCTTTTTGATGAGGTCGCTTAGCTCATAATCACTAATCTTCTTGCCAAACAAAAGCACCTTTCCTTTTCGTGGCTTCACTAAACCATTCATCAGCTTCACAAGCGTTGTCTTCCCACTCGCGTTCTTTCCCATAAGGGCAATCATATCACCCTCGTAAACATCAAATGAAATGTTCTTCAAGACGTCCTTCTCGTGATCATAAGAAAAATAAACCTTGTCCATTGATAGGCAGACTTTGCCACTGCTCTTTACCCGCTCCCAGCTAACCTTATTCTTTGGGCTAATCAGGACATCGCTCAGGGCAGTCCTCGCCTCTTTAACTGTCAAGGGCAATCCATTACTCAGCTTATCCTGAAAATGAAGAGACAATCTTGTCACAGGTGGGAGCCCTACCTTCCAGTCCTCAAAGTGCGCGGACTTAATCTTCCTCGGGCTGCCGTCGTAGGTGAGCCTCCCATGGTCAATCATTAACATCCTGTCGACGTGGTGGATGACCCTCTCAAGCCTATGCTCCACGAGCAGTATGGTCAATCCTAGCTCATCGTTTATCTTCTCTATGACATTCAAAACGCTCTCAGCGCTCCTTGGGTCAAGCTCAGATGTAGGCTCGTCAAGCAGGAGTATATCAGGGTGTGTCGCAAGTGCAGATGCTATGGCAACTTTCTGCTTCTGTCCTCCGGAAAGCTCCGAGGTCGTCCTATTCCGTAGCCTTGTGATGTTGACGGCGTCAAGCGCCTCCTCTATCCTCTTTCTCATGAGCTCCTTTGGAAAGCAGAGGTTCTCCATGCCAAAGGCAATCTCCCGCTCAACTTCATTTGATATCAGCTGATTCTCCGGGTCCTGGAATACCATACCGACGGTCTCGGACATCTCGTTTGTCGGGGTCTCGGAAGCATTCTTTCCGTTCACGAGCACTTCACCAGAAATCCTCCCGCCATAGAAGTTTGGTATCAGGCCGTTAATGGATCTTAAGAAAGTGGACTTACCCCCGCCAGAAGGGCCTGTGATGACTAAAAACTCTCCTTCGGAGATTTTGACATTTATCCCATCAAGCGATGGCTTTGCACAATCAGGATAGTAAAATGAGAAATCGTTGAATCTAATCGTAGGTCATCATCCCCTTTATCTTCATTATCGGCAAAAGGAAAAGCTCTGCTGCGAGTATAACTAGGATGAAAAACGCCTCTGCGCTTGATTTTATCAGCGGGTCAATCCTCTGGTAGAATTTAAACGAGCCGATCCCTGAAAACGCCATGTATAGCGAGATGATAAGCGGCAGGGCGCAAATTACTATCAAAACAATGTCTGAAACAGAAAGCTTTGCGTCTTTATAGAAGCTTCTTCGATCGTATCTGCCAAAGCCACGGGTCTCCATAGCCTCTGCAATCTGGACGCTTCGATCCAGGCTCTTAGAGAGTAAGGGGAAGAACACGGCACCGTACTTCTTTATCCTCTGCTTTAATCCGCCTTTTCCGAAGTCAACTCCACGGGAACGCTGCGCGTCTCTGATATTGTTCAGGTCAGAAAAAAGTACTGGCACAAACTTCGTAGAGAGTGAAGATACAACAACAGATCTGTAAGGGAGCTTCAACTTAGTCACTGCAATAAGCAGGTCATCCGGGTCTGTTGTTAAATTCATTACAGCAAACGCCCCCAGGATGGCTGCAAGCCTTATGCACATGGTAAGCGAGAACAGGAGCTCTTCGAGCGTGATGTTGAGTATGCCAAAGACCGGTATCATGAAAGGCAGCTGCCACAGCACCGTCTCCCCGTTTGCGTTTACAATCATATTGAACAGTATGACAAACGGGACAAAGAACACTACTAGCCTCATTACGCTGGCCCAGTCCTTAAAGACCTTGGATGTTAGTGCTACTAGGAGCGATGATAAGAAGAGGACTGAAAGGATGACCGGGTGCTCAAAGATCATAGAGATGAGGAGGATTGAAACTAGCCACGTGATCTTAAGAAACGGAGAGGCGTCGTGGAATATGGACCTCTTTCTTTTATAGACGAGCTCGAGCATATTATTCATGGATGGCTACACCATCCTATTATTTAACATTTTCTGATTCCACGCCCGAAAAGTATATATATGGATGGCTACACCATCCATACAGCAATTTTAATCGGAGGAATATGGATGAAACATAACAATTATATGGGTCTATTTGTTGGAATATTTTTTGTTTTAATTATGGTTTCGCTCCCACTCACGACTGCTGAAAGCATGGGCAGCATTTCATCATCATTTTCAAACGGCACTGTCTTTGTCACGGGCAGCAACGCAAACTCTCTAGATTTGCTTACTAGGGACACTGTAGCAAAGAGCTTCAAGGAAAACGGTATCTTAAGCACAAACTCTGTTGACACAGAAGCCCCGCAAAACAGGCAGCTTATAGTCGTAGGAGGTCCAGTAGTAAACAGCAAAACTCGAGAGCTAAACGAGCTCTTCGGCATCAGGTACGAAGAGACAAACGACAGGATCTTAATCACTGCAAAGGATCTGACGCTATCAAAGCCAAAGATCAGCAGTGGCGAGGACATAGGCATAATCTACTTTGGCAAGGCGGGTAATCAGAATGTCTTGATGCTCTGGGGGGCATCTAGAGAAGGCACATTTGCCGCAGGGTTGATCGTGGAAGACGAAGCAAACTTCCAGAAGTATGCAAACTCACAGTTCCTGTTACTCAAATGGAAGGATGCAAACAACGACCAGTTTGTCCAGAAGGACGAGATATCTTTAACATCAGAGGCGCCTGCTGGCACACCTTCAACTGTCACTGAAGATAAGGAAACAGCATCAGTCACAATCACAGCTGACTTCGGCGAAGGGTTCACCAAAGAGTGGAAGGTCAAAGTTTCTAAGGATGACACTATCTTTGATGCTATGAAGGCCACAGGGATGCAGTTTGACTACAACATTCAATCACTAGGAGTTTTTGTCACCTCCATCGAAGGGCTAGCCGAGAACAGGTCCACAGGCAGGTACTGGCAGTACTGGATAAACGGCGAATACTCCCAGCTTGGTATCTCAATTGTCAACGTCACGGATGGCATGAAGGTGGAGTGGAAGTACACAGATTCCTTCCAGAACTAGGGTGGGCCACATGAAAAAAATTATTTCCATTTTTTTATTATTGGCGTTTGTACTATCCCTAGTCCCTGCATCAGCACAGGAGCTCCCTAACAGGGATTTCTTCATTGATGAATCGGGAAATCCGAAGTGCATGATAGTACTAAGCGAGACTGCAACTGCAAAGGATATCGAAAAGGTCACAGAGGTCGTCACAAGGATAACAAACGAAACGGAATACTCTACAAATGGCACCAAGGAGCAGCTCGTCTGGGAGTCACCAAGTTTTATTGAAGATGACGGCGATAACGTTGCTTTAGGGTATACCGGGATAAAATCAAATCCGGACTGGGTCTGGGAGATGAGGAGCTTCACAACACCAGCCTACTTCTACTCTCACGGCGCAGATCCAGCGCCCGCATGGCCGAACTGCCCCTTCTATGTCGAGAGTGTAGAAGCTCTGTTTGACGGTGATAGGAATACAAGGATAGTCGGAAGAACAGGTTACGATTTTGGGGGGCCAAGCTATGCGCCCGTTACACTTCTAGTGAAGTTCAACGACACAAAAGAGATCTCTGATGTGAACTTCACCTTTGAAAATCTCCCTGCATCTGGGTATCAGATATATTATCTGAACTCCTACTGCCCGAACAGCCTCTACAACCCCGCGTTCTGGATGTATGGCGCCACAGGGAACTGGACTCTCCTCCCAGTTTCTGGCGGATGGCCTAGGGCGGGTAGCTCTACAAAGACGACTGACAGCTTCTCTCTGACACAGAAGGTGAAGACAAACGCTTTACTCATAGAATTAAATCCATTTTATATGACGCCGCCAAATGCGGCGATGCCTTACTCTTTGTATGAAATTGAGGTCAAAGGCAGCTCGTTCTCAGTTCTTTATGGTAATACCTATTATATGGATTTCACATGGGCGGATAAAACTGGAAAGGACAAGAATGAACTAAAAAATCTTGACTACTGGGTAGAGGATGTTAAAGAAACTTTGCCAGGGGATTTCATCCAGACAGGCGGGAAAAGCTACTCAACTGAAACATCAAGATATAATCTGATAACAGAGCAGGTGAACCTCCTCAGGATGTACAGGTATAATGAGGATAACTCCTTCCCCGATAAAACGGTAGGGAGGATCTTCTACGGCACACCAAGGACATGGGCGGATGAGGAGTTCAAGGTAAACCAGACAAAGACCTACGGGAAATACAAGGTTAAGCTCGTTGACATCAACTGGGATAAGAGCCAGACGACTGTGAACTTTGATCACAAGAGCGGAAGCGATTACCTAGGTGAGAAGAAGGTCACCGTTGAGGTCACTGACCCTGAGGGCATTGTCAAGAGGCATATCATGACTATCGACTGCTGCGATAATACATTGGCAGAGCTATTCGTCTCTACAAGTGCTGAGTCAGAAGCTGCAGAAAATGCTATCTGCAGATTGAAGAGTGAAGGTTATCTCTGTGATATAACTCCAATTATATTCCACTCAGATGCAGCTGATCCGCTCTACTTAAGCCTTGCAAGTGATCACTTAGGTGCAGGTGCAGCAGGCAGCTGGCCATCTTACGCATACATCTACGGGTATGGATACGGCGCTAGTGACAGCGCAAACTACCCTACATTGATCTTCAACGGCAACAGGTCAAGGTCCATCCAGGAAGTCCCTCCAAACACAGAGGATGCGTACTACGAGGCGTTCAAGGCGATGTATGAGGCAAACGTCAGCGGCTGCTGCGACGCCAAGATAGTCATCAACACCAACATGGACTCTGAAAGATTCACAACTGCAAAGGATAAGGAGGCTCTGGTCACGGTCAGGCTGGAAAAGGATCTCCCGAACACTGAGCTCTACCTAAACGTCTGGGGCATAACATGCGACTGCTGTGCGCCAGTTGCTACAGGTCTTGTAACTTCACAGTACTGGCAGAACATCAACAAATGGTCCACAGAATGCTCTGAAAAGGTGACAGACACCTACTGGAAGGAGCTAAAGAGTGGCGATGTCTACAGGACTGAAATCAATCTGTGCGGGACAAACTACTGCGGCGTGGTCGCATTCCTCCAGGACAAGAACACCGGGAAGATCTATGGCTCTGCTATCAGGCACTTTGATCCAAAACCGGGCGCAAATCTATCACCTGACATCGCATCGTCAGACTGCCAGTGCGTCGTTGAGTACAACAAGGATCTTGACTGCGATAACTATGAGGAAGAGGTAGAGTTTGCAATAGAAGGTGCAGATGTAGCGTTTGTCGGGATGGAGCATGATCTAGAAAAGAACATTGACGGCGAAATAAAGAAGAACATGATCGCAAGGTTCAACGTCTATTCACTTTTGGACTACGGCTGCATTGACGACTGCGACTGTAACTACATATCAAATGACGGCTCCAAATGGAAGCTAAAGTTTTTGATGAACGACGGCAATGTCTATAATCCCTATGTGGATAGATGCCAAGACTGCACAAAGGACCTCCGCTCAATCAAGATAGAGCTATGCGAGCCCGTCACATTCGGATGTCTATCAGAAGGAACTGTCTTCTGGGGACCGAACAGGTACTTTAGGGTCTATGTGGAGGACTATGATGAGGAAAAGCAGTACGTCAAATACAGGGTTCAGAGGGTAAATCTCTTGTCTGATGAGAAGCCAGTAAACACAAGTGTGGATCCAAAGACTCTGATAAAGACTGATAGAGAGGTCACATCAGAAGACAGGGCAAAGTACAACATGATCCTGATCGGGAACAATGACACCAATCTAGAAATAAGGAGACTCAAAGAGCAGGGCGACTACACTGAATCAGAGGGCATGGCATACCTAGAAGACATTTATGGTGAAAAGGATATCCTAGTATTGAACGCCTCAGATGTCACAAATCTAAATGAGCCGATAAGGCAGCTAACATACCTTCTTGATTTAATATTTTAATTTTTTATTTCTTTTCCATTTTTTTCTTATATTTCAAGTCAGGCATAAGTTTAAATATTATTATATTTTATTTTTAGCATCATAACGGTGATTTATTATGAAAAAGATATTTGCTATTTTGGTAAGCTTGCTATTTGCAGTTGCGACTCTAAGTTCTGTGAGTGGATTTTGTGAATTCTCTGATAATGTCTGTCATGGGTATTGTTTAACGTGTATTATATCACCCTGCTCTTCAAGTACAAGCTATTGTAATATTTATGGGCCAAGTTTAGTTCATGTAGGTGACATCATTACTGTAGAAATACATGGCGTTGGTTGTAATCTACAAAACAGTGGATTTATTTTCTGCGATAATTTTGAAGTTATATCTTTTGATCTTGAGTTAACAGATATCTCTGAAAGCGGATGCAGTGCAATTGCAGTCTATAAACTTAAGGCATTGAGTCCTGGTGTGGTAGGTGCAACTTTTGAGTGCAATGAGAACAAACTTAATATTACTATAACCCCAAAGGAATACCCGATGCAGCAGTTCATGAAGATACTTGAAAAGAACAAAAACAAGTAATTATTTTTTATTTCAACTTTTTTCTTATTGATTTATTTTAAGCATAAGTTTAAATAATATTAATTTTATTTTTAACAATTATAACGGTGTTCACTATGAATAAAATAATATCAATATTGATATCCTTGCTTTTTATAACAAGTATTTTTGGCATTGCTCAAACGACGGCTAAAGAAATTTCGCTATGTGATTATTGCTATGGTGGGCCTGACAATATTACAGTCCAAGTTGGGGATACATTAGTAGTAGATCCAGGGGTTACAGCTATCAATGAGTGGGATCCTCATTATGAGTTTAAACTTTTTCCTTTAGAAGAGATAGCCCCAGGTAAGTATCGCCAGGTCTTGGACTATGGATTTTTTATCCTTGAAATGATAATGGACCCATCAAAACCAGGCTTTCCCACCCAATGCAAAATCGAGCCCCTCCGCCCTGGAACAATAAAATTAATGCTAATTTGCTACGAAAATCCCAATCCTGTCCCTTGTATCAGAAAGGATTTCACTGTGACCGTAACACCAAAGGAATACCCAATGGATCAGATAACAAATATACTCGAAAAGAACAGGTGCAAGAATCACCCTGATGCCGAAGGGTGCGAAGTTAATTAAATTTATTTTTTAATTACTTTTTCTATTATCTTTTCAAACAAAAAGAATATATATTGACACTTTAAATTTATAGATATGTTTGAAAAAAGGGCCATCCCGCAGGCGAACTTCACAAATGCTGACATCATAATTGCTCTAAAGATCATAGAAAAGGAGGAGAGCATCGGGAGGAAGCTCCTTTCAAAGAGGATGTTCTTAAACGAGGCCAGCATCAGGTCAATTCTAACAAAACTAAAGGATATGGACTACATTAGCTCCTCAAGGCTTGGCCACAACGTCACAAGGAAAGGGAAGGATTTCATAGATAGATCAGTTCAGTTCGAAGCACCATCTGAAATAAATTCAAAGGAGCTCACTTTGAACAGCAAGAACTTCGGCACCCTGATAAAAGGGGCATCGTCTAAGATAAAGGACGGTATGGACCAGAGGGATAACGCGGTCTTTGGCGGGGCCAGGTCTGCTATCACCTTGATTTTTAGAGACGGCCATTTTTCCCTGCCTGAAATAAAACCTGAAATCAAAATCCCGACGATAAAGCTAAATCTCAGCAAAGCTCTAGAAACAGAGCTCCACGAGAAGTTCAGCCCCAAGAACAACGATGTCGTCATAATAGCAAGTGCAGAGGATGATGAGCGAGCTTTCAGGGGCATAGTCCACGTTATAGATTCTTTTATTTGATAGCAATTAGTTTTATATTTCAAATTTTGGATATATTTTCATATTCAACACGGTGTGACTTTTATGAAGAAGAGATTAGTCGTCATAGGCGCGGGCCCAGCAGGGCTGCCAGTTGCATCCCAAGTTAGGAAGGAGACCGACCAGTTTGATATCGATGTGATAACGGACAGGCAATACTTTTCTTATAGCCCGTGCGGCATCCCTTTTGTGATATCCGGTATGATAAAATCATTTGACAATCTGATAATGAGGGGCAAGAAGCACTATGAGGATATGGATATATTTGTTCACACAAACACCCTTGCAGAGTCAATAGACACCGATAAACAGATAGTTAACACAAACAAGGGCAGCTTCCCATATGACGTATTAGTCATTGCCACCGGTGTGAAGCCATTTGTCCCGCCAATAAGAGGGGTAGACCTCAAAGGCGTTTACTTCATGTATTCCCTTGAAGAAGCGATTGAGCTTGAGAGGGGGTTAAAGGATTCAAATACAGTCACCATAGTGGGCGCAGGGGCGATAGGTCTAGAGATGGCATATGCTTTTCGTAAAAGACACAAAGACGTTATTGTAATAGAGAGAAGCCCGCATATTATGGGCTCAATACTGGATCCTGATATGTCATCGATAGTTGAAGAATACCTCCTATCAAGCGGGATCACGATAATTAAGGATACTGAGGTTACGGCCTTTGAGAGCGAGAATGGAAAGGTATCGGCCGTCATAACAAGTAAAGGAAAGATAAAGACTGATATGGTGCTCATGTCAATTGGTGTAAGACCTAATGTTGAGGTAGCATCTGAAGCTGGGATAGAGAGAGGCGTTACAGGCGGCCTTGTCACCGATTCATCACTTAGGGTCAGGAAGAACGGGAGGTTCATGCCAAATATATACGCGTGCGGGAACTGCATAGAAGTGATAGGTGGCGTCACTTTTAGACCAACTTTAAGCGGCCTTGGCTCAACTGCTGTAAGGCAAGCCTTGACTGTTGCCGAAAATATTCTAGGGACCAATACTGTGTTTAATCCCATAGTAAGCCCTGGTGTATCCATAAACGGGGATCTGGAGATTGGGGCTGTTGGTGTTAACTCAAAAAGGGCTATAGAAAATGGGATAATACCCAAGGAATCGATTGCAAAGGGACTCACAAGAGCGCGCTACTTCCCGAAGGGCGAGATAATCACAGTCAAGATCCTAGTCGATAAAAACTATAGGCTGATAGGATCCCAGATAATCTCCAAGGAAGGTGTTAAGGGGAGGATCGATTCATTGTCATTTATGATATCAAGGGGTGTCACGGCCCACCAGCTCGCACTGATAGAAACATCTTATGTCCCTCCAGTGTCAAGTGTGATAGACCCGATAACAATTGCGGCCCGTAAGCTGATAGGTATCACAAGGGATAAGTTCACAATGCCTGAGTCAATGGACAACTCAACCTGATTAAGCAAATCTTTAAATATCATATTATATTATTTTTAACAACTATAAAGGCGATTTTCTATGAAGAAGATATTTGCTATATTGATAGGATTGTTGTTTTTGGTGAGTACTTTTGCTATAGCTTCTGTTATGGCGCCACCACCACCGGGACTCCAAGCAACTTACATTAGTCCAAACAAGATGTACTATTCGATTGGTGAAAACGTTGTTGTAACAAGTGATGGGAAGTATGAGGCCTTAGAAACTCCAAACGGCGTATTGTCATATATAGTGAGCGAATGGGATGACCCAAAATTAACTATGACATGGAAAGCCGAGAAGCCAGGTACTGTAAAATTTTATAATGAGAATACCTCTGTTATCATCAAGATCGCAATAGCCAGGCCAACGCCAATGCAACAGTTCATGAAGATTTTAGGTTTTGGAAAGAAAGATTAAATTCTCTTTTTTATATATTATTTATCTTTAAGATAAATATCTTGATTAGACTATCCAATTGATTATATAAAAATAAATTAAATTTTAAGGAACAACGAAATTAAATGTTATTCTATCAAAGACACCTTGTGGAGAAAATGCCACCATAGTCACTTGATACGTGCCCGATGGAACATTAGAGCCTACTGTGAATGTTGCACTATAAGTGCCTAGATTGTGTGCATTTATCTTCTGTGTTTCCGGAGTGACATTTACTACCACCCCTACTGGAAGCCCCTCAAATCGTACTCTTGCATCGTTCTGTGTGAAGAATCCCCTGTTCTCAACTTGCAGGAAAACCTGTTGACTTCCAGGTAGCATTTGAAATGCTGAAAGCACCTTGCCGTCCCTTATAATTGAAGGGCCACCTGCAACATTGAAGCTCTCTATATCGACCTTTGGGTAGAGAATAGCTGGAGGCAACGACTTCTTAACACAGCTCCAGCAGCAGTGTCTTTCTAAAATAATCCCAAATCCTTCAGTATTAAAATCTCCATCTGCGCTTATTGTAATTGAAGATGGGATTTGTTCAAAGGTACGAGGATCTGGGTCATATTCCTGGCTGTCATGGAGTAAAAATGGTATGGGTGAGCTGTATTTAGATGTATCAAAATTCCTCCCGTTGACTGTTATGGTGCCGGAACCATCATAGTATACATCGAGCCAAAAGGCTTCCCCTAGTAACTCGCAGTTGTAATTGGAAAGCATATATTCGCATTGTCCGAGATTGACTGCTGGCTCAACACTAGAATCATAGCATACCCCAGATAAAGAGATTGGTTTCACTATGCATCTTTCTAGATTGAAGGTATATGAGGTCGAAGTTATATCACCGATATTTCTTGGCCCATATATGAGGAGCTCCCTCTGGCAAGAGGAAATAGAATTTTCATAGATTTGAATATAATTTCCATTGGCAAAGACCATCCCTAGTCCTGCTAACAATAATATAAACGATAGAATAGTAGCTATTAATTTTTTCATAGAAACACCAAATAGTTACTTAAAATTATAATTGCAAATATTTAAGCATTTGCTATACACAATTAAAAAATCCTAAGGAAGACAGGTAAAAACTAACACCCCAAAAATGGGGATTTAAAAAACAAAAATACTTTTATTGAGATTTCTTTATTTCTTCAATTCTTTCTTCAACACCTTGCTTTTCTTTCTCAAGCCAGGTCTTGTATTCCTCGAGCATCTGAAGTCTCTCTTCTTTTGTGAAGAAGTGTCTCCTTCTATGAAATCCAGGTCCGCATTCCCTGTGTCCGTGCATATGACCATGTCTTGGTCCGTGCTCCATACCTTCAAATTTCCACATACGCTATCACCTCCTTATTGGTTACCCGATATCGTATATCCGATATCTATTTAAAAGTCTTTCGGTTAACCGATACTCTTTAATATTCGAAAATGTAATATTACACATGCGCGAGCGAAAGCACCATGGCAAGGGGTTCCTATCATTTCTAATACTCTGGATGCTAAGGAACACGAAGATGAACGGCTCTGAGATAACAGATGAGATAGAAAAGAGGAAAGGGAGGAGGTTTAGCCCTGGCACAATATATCCTGTCCTAAAAAAGCTAAAAGAGAAGGGGCTCATCATAGACGATGAGGAGAAGCGGTACTCGCTCACTGAAAACGGGCAGAAGGAGCTCATCATAAGAATTGATAACTTCTTCAACTCCTTCTATGATTTAGAAGAGATGAGAAGGTATAGGGCTAATCTAAAATAAAATTAAAAAAATTAGAGTTACATCACTGCAGACCGTCTTTCTCCCTCAGCCTCCCAGACGTTAAAGGCAGCCTCCCATTCTGCAATCATCCCATCACGCATTACCCACACTTCAACTCCGTGACCCTCCATTTTCTTCCCAGTGACCTTGTCCTCCCATGTTCCTACCCACATGTTGGCAAGCCTATTTCCTTGGAGTGCAAGGTTTGTTTTTTTAAGCCTGTAATTTTTTTGCCTTGACATACGTGCTTCAAATAGTCTGCGTAGCGCTTCCCTTCCATGCTGCTCGGGCTGCTCGGCAAATCTGAACATGCAATCTTCTGTGAAGCCGTTGATCAACGCATCAAGGTCCTTTCTGTGGAATATATCTTCAACTATTCTAAGTAGAGCATCGACCTGCTCTTCGTTCCAGGGCTCTTCTCCTTTCGGGAATTTAATTTCTTTCATATCTATCCCTTAATATTAACATTGATCAAAATATAAAGATTTCCTTATAGGAAGGGTTGTTTGTTA
>Ga0208040_1001219_pt1 | contig 26325 bp, 22 predicted proteins | sample AD_UKC083_MetaG_FD_184431 | JGI IMG/M metagenome (GOLD analysis project Ga0208040, IMG submission 184431) | Active sludge microbial communities of municipal wastewater-treating anaerobic digesters from USA - AD_UKC083_MetaG (SPAdes) (version 2) | ecosystem: Engineered > Bioreactor > Anaerobic >...
ATCCGGCAATGCCCTCATCCATTTCAGCATTAAACCGTTTTTCAAATAGCGGAAATAAATTCAATTCGGATTTAATCGTTTTCGTTCATTATCATTTTAAGCGGTGGATGAAAAGATAAAAATACTTTTTAAAGGGATTATTAAAAATAAGGGGGCCGAATAGGAAGAGATAGGGATAATTCACTTATTTCCGCTGACCATCAAGCATCGTTTTGATTTGCCGGATGAAATCGGCGGGGTCTTCCGTGTTCAGCGCAATGACTTCTCCGGGACAGACGGCGCTCCGGTCTCTGGTCATGATATTGGACACAACATGCCGGGCGCTGATAACAATAATGTTGTCTTCCAGAAATTTCATTGCCGGCACGGAGACAACGCCGGCAATGACTTCCGCAATGATTGCCGTATAGACAATCAATTTGGCGGCGGCCAGACCGATGACTTTATCGTGGAGTATCAATCCGGTTTTCCCTGCGCAGTGGTCCAGGCTCTCAAAAAGCGGACGCAATCCCGCGTCTGAAGAAGAAAATATCAGGCGGTTCTCTTCGAATAATGCCAGAGAATATTCTGAAAAATCCGGTATCAGCATAGAAGATTGCGCAACGGTTTGTTCATTGCACTGATCAGAGCGGCCCACAAGATGTCCGCCAGAAATAAAACGACAACAAGCCTAAGAATAAACTCACCGGAAAGATGCATGAAATAATAATCAGATACAATCAGCCACGGGAGCTGACAGATGAAAGCCAGGAAAACCGAAAACATCAGTTTGTCCGTTTTCCTGTAAAAAATGCCCGTGCAAAAACCCAGGATCGCGTTTCCGAGCATCAGATACGGATTGCCGAGCAAGAAAGCGGAATACAGAGAACCGGCGACACCGGCAACCAGTCCGCCCGTCGCGCCGAATATCAGAGCTGCCAGGATAATCGCTGCCGGGAAAAAATGAACCTTCCACTGCTGCGCGAATTGCAGATTAATGAGACTCAACACGAAAGGAATTACAATAAGCAGAAAAAAAGCAACGGCCATGCGTCGGTATTGTTTTACGCTGTCTGCTGTCGTTGATGAAATCATCATACCTGACACCTCTCGTTCAAATTTATTTTGTGTTTATCTTACACTATTATCGATGCTTTGAACAGACTCGAAAATGATTTTTTTAATGAGACCCAAATTTTAGAAACATAGTGAGACTTGCTAAAATCGAGCGAAACGAAGATCGAGGCAAAAGTTGAATTGTCACTTCCGCGAAAGCGGATAGAGATATCCCCGAGGCAAAGCCCCGCGGGATAAATGCGGGGCTAATTCCCCGCCCCCTGGGGCGCAGTTCCTTTGAATACCCGACTGCTGCCGGCGGAGTTGTTCATTGCAATCATCAGGGAAAAGATTTAAAATGTATAATATTCTAAAAAGAAACGGGGTCGGACCATGAACGATGTATTCTTTGAGTCGCTGGAAGACGGGAATAAACCTTACATTGAATCCTTGAGAAAACTATTAAAACAGCTCCAGCCCCCCTTTGCCGCCGGCGACACGGTCGGCATAAAACTGCACTGGGGAGAAAAAGGCAATAAAGGCTTTCTGCCGCCTGATTACGCCAGGGAAATCGCGGCCTGGCTGATGGCCCACGGGACCAAACCGTTTATTTTTGATACGACGGTTCTTTATTCCGGTGGACGCCGCACCGCCGAGGACTCGCTCCTGACCGCCGCCGGCCACGGTTACACGCGCGATTTTCTCGGATGTCCGGTGATGATCGCGGATGGCATGGACGGTCGTAATCTTGTTGATATTCCCGCCGGGTTCAATCATTTCAAGACCGTACAGGTGGCCAATGTTTTTGAGGAAGCACAGGGCTTCGTTATCTTCTCGCATTTCAAAGGGCACATGGTTTCGCTGTTCGGCGGAGCTGTCAAAAATATTTCCATGGGTTTTGCATCGCGCGCACAGAAGCAGCGCATGCATTCCGATTATCACCCCGTTCTGAACCGGAAAAAATGCACACGGTGCGGCGTTTGTACTGAAATTTGCCCGACCCAGGCCGCAACCATCGCGGAATCCGATTATCCCAAATACGATTTGAAAAAATGTATCGGCTGCGCCCAGTGCATTGCGATGTGTCCGGAAATGGCGCTGCAGATTTTCTGGAACTCAGACATGACGGTTTTTCAGGAAAAGCTTGTGGAAACGGCGGCCGCCGTGTGGAAGAAGATAAAAGGCAAATCCATCGTCATCAATGCTTTGCTGAATATCACCGTGGAATGCGACTGCCTGCCCGGCAAGCATCCGCTGATCAGCCGGGATCGGGGATTTATTGGCGGTTATCACCCCGTAACGGTTGATGAAGAATCGCTGAAGATGACGGGTGCGAACATTTTTGAAAAAGTGCATCCCGGCATTCCCTGGCAGCGACAATTCACCTATGCCCGTGACATCGGTTTTTAAACCGACCCCAAACGTTGAATTCGTTTCGTTCACCCGGCCGGCGCGTTATCGGCTTGTTGATATTACGGGATAATTCCTTCCTCCGCGAAGCTGTAAAAATTCCCGTCACCGATGATGATATGGTCAAGGACTTTGACGTCCATGAGTTTCCCCGCCGCAACAAGGTCCTGGGTGAACTTTTTATCCTCCATGCTGGGCGAAATATTCGCGCTGGGATGATTGTGCACGCAAATAATCGCCGCCGCAAATTTCTGCAGAGCGCTGTGGATGATTTCCCGCACAATCGGCATAGCATGATTGACCGTTCCGACGGCGGCATCATTGATTTCAATGATTTTGTTGCTGCTGTTGAGATAGATGACTTTGAATAATTCCGTTTTGCGATCGCGCATCTGCGGCATGATGATATCAAAAACATCGCGGGAAGAAGACACTTTCTGTTTTCCCTTGAGCACTTCCACCTCACGGAAACGCCGACCGATTTCGAGGGCCGCTTGGATCTGCGCCAGCTTGGCCGGACCCAGTCCCTTGAATTCCTTCCATTCGCGCGCATCAGTCTGAATCATGTTGCGGAAAGTGCCGAACTTATCAACGATGCGGCGGGCCAGATCTATGGCGCTTTCTCCTTGCACACCTGTACGCAAAAGAATTGCCAGCAGTTCCGAATTGCTCAGCGTTTCCGCACCGTGCCGGAATAGTTTTTCCCGCGGGCGATCATCACAGGGCCAGCTTTTAATGCCGGTTGCGCTCTCCTTGTTTTTCACCATAATTGACTCCACCGATGATGATTCGGATCTTTTGATCAACACGCATTGATCGTCTTCTTTTTCTTCCTCAAATATTCCTTTTGAGCGATTTGTCCATGATGTGTTTTATGGTCAACATGACCAGATGATAGATCGGGAAACAACATCGTTTGACAAAATAAAACAACTTGATGTCCAGGGAAGTAATCACCATAAATTTACCGGCGCGAATCGCCTTGACGATTTTATCGGCCACTTTTCCCGGCGGCATGGCGATTTTACGAAATAATTGACGCGATTTATCCGCTGCCGCCGTATTGTCGGAACGGATATCCGCCGTATTGACCAATCCCGTATCCACAGCGCCCGGACACACGACGGTGACTCCGATGTTGTGTTTTCTTAAATCATAGCGCAATACTTCAGAGATACCGACAATCGCATGCTTGGTGGCGGCGTAGGCTGCGTGCCAGGGCAAGCCGATGAGGCCGGCCGTCGATGACACAGAAACGATGTGTCCGCCCTTCCCCGCTTCAATCATCCGGGGAACGAAACATTCGAGGCCGTGAATCACTCCCCAGAGATTCACATGGACAACCTTTTCCCAATCACTGTGTCGCATATTCTCTATTTGCGAGAAAAGAGCAATTCCCGCCACGTTGATCAAAATATCCAGAGATCCACATTGTTCATGAATATCTTTGGCGAATTCGTACATCGCCTGATAATCGCCGACGTCCAACGCTCGCGCCAGACATACGGTGCCGCCTGCTTGGGAAATAGCATCAACCGTCTTGCGAAGGCCCTCGCCATTGATGTCGGTTAAAAACAACCGGCTGCGTTCCCGACCCAGGGCCAGAGCTGTGGCGCGGCCTATACCGCTGGCGGCTCCGGTAATCAATACATGTTTATTCGACAATATTTTCATTTTATGCATTGCCCTCTGACAAACAAAATCTTTCCGTCCTTCCCTGCTCCACGACGTTTACTGCTGCTTTTGAATTAAGGCCAGCAATCTCTTCAGGCGATTTCTGGCTATTTCTTTGATAAATTTTTCGGTAATAAATTTTCGTTTGGTTATTTTTGCGCGGTCTTTAATAATATCCATTTCAGGACTGTCCAGGTTGCTGTTCAGCACCCACAGATTGTAACGTTTTTTGCATTCCACACCCTGCTGTCCCAGATAGGCATAGGGAAAAATCAAAACCATGATGCTGTCACTGTTATAAATCTTACCGGCGATGCTGACCGCGTCCTGCAGTACCGGCCACGGCAGCGTATGATCAATAACAATGATTTTGATACTGTTGAGGAGTTCGGACATATTGACACCCAGATCCGACGTATCAACAATCAAAGCCGCTTTGATCCGTCCATCATGCTTGACGGACAGGACCCTGCTCTCACGTTTCAATCCTATTTTATTAAACATGCCCATGATGTTGTTCTTATGATCCGTCAGGACCTCATGAACCTTGCCGGATGATTCGGTTTCCGCCGCCCGGCATTCCAGAGCATAGGCGTCAAGCATCATCCCTCCGCCGATGCCGCTGTAATATTCGCGCATGAGCGCCAGATCATCCCGGGAAAAGTTCTCTAAACTCCAACCGGACGGGAGGCCGGTTTTCCCCGCATCAACGGACATCGGCATATAACCGAAAAGATCCATCGAACATATTTCCCGACGCTTAAATATTTTGCAAACACCGCCGAAATAATAATCCGAAAATGTGTTTTCCGGTCTGTAGTAACAAAATGTATAGCGCATGGTCTTGGAAGAGACCGGCAGTCGGAACAGGCAATCCAGATAGTTGATAAAATAATTGAGTGTTTTAAGTCCGGTGCGTTTCCCGTTTAGAGGACGCGCGGCCAGATGATGAATGATCCATGAATTTTCGTAGGCTTTGACCATGGACAAATGACCGTAAACCTGTCCCTGATCCTGGTAAGTTAGATGCGTGAAAATATCCTGACCTTCTTCATAAAGGCGGCGGTATGTCTCTTTCAGCGCTTCCGTATACGGACTGATGATGCCGTATTTGTCGGGATAGATGAATCCCGAATCAAAAAACAGCTCCCAGAGAGAATCCATGTTAACTCGCCCGGTAAGGTTGACATGCGGGTCGGCGGCTTTGCTTACGGCATCAAAGAGTCTTTTCTGATCGTTCAACGACATGTCCAGAATATAAAATCCGTATCTCACCAGGTTCTTTTTCAATTTAAGGCGGTAAACCACCTGAGCGGCGCAGACCAAATCATTGAACATTCCCGGCAGATGGAGAGTCATCTGCGGAATAAGCATTCCCGGAATAAGGAGCGATTCATTATCGGAAACCGTTACGGAAAAACCGGAAGCTGAAATATCGTCAACCTTGTTCTGAACGGCAAGACCGCAAAGCGGATGTATGAAATTGATCACCGGCGGCGGCGTTATCCTGACCCGGTCAGCGGCATATTTCCGGGGGGACAAGACCGGACGATTCTGATGGACAGGCTGTAGGATAATGTATGAGCCCTCATTATCGGAACGAAGCATCTGACATTCGCCCATGAAATGCGTCTGATCGTTCTGGCTGAGTTTCAGGAACAAATGATTGGCGGGATTAATGTCTTCCGGTGCTCTGATGCACACTCTCAAATCATGGGGATTGATGTCTTCCAGAACACCATGAACATTGAGCGTTCCCTGAACAATTTCCGCGTCAACGCCTTCGCAAGTATGACGCACGGCCTGGCGTTTGCTGTAAGAATGAGCCACCTCGGGCATCTTAAAAACAATAGATTCATGATTGACCGACTGCAAATCAATCGGGAAAACGATCAGGGATTTGCGGTTGTCTATAATCAGATTCAAGGGATGATGCCGCTCAAGATCGAATGCTCCGGGATCGATAAAACGGATGGTCACCGTATCATTGAGATACGGTCCCGGCTCTCCCTGCTGGAGAATTTCATCGCCGGTGTTTAGATCGCGAATGTGAATGGAAACCTGTTCTTTGGTAAAATGCAGGTGATTAATCAGATTGATAAGAATTTTTTTATTTACTTTAGGAGACGTCGCCAGCGCTGACGATACGACACGGGGATCAATTTTCTTAAACGGAAGATTGTATTTGAATTTGAACTTCCGGAAATCGGAACTTTCCTCCGCACGCTTGGCGTCTTCCGGCACATCGAACTGCAGGGACGGCACAATCGCTGAATATTCCGCATCCGCCGTGGATATCCCCGTATTTCCGCGCACCGCATAATTATTGTTTTCGAAAATGCCCGCATAGTATTCTTCAAGTTGCCATGCTTTTTTTAAAATACTTACAATACGTCGAGGAGGAGGACGTTTAATTATATTTTGCTGCCAATCATGTCTGAAATTTTGAATAAACTTCATCATGAACCCCGCCCATGCAAAACATCTTCAAATGATTTTATGCTTTATACAATTTTTATCGGGTTTACGTTTTGTGCTTCATGCCTTTTTATAAAGGCTTTCTCCCCTTGCAAAGAATCAGCGGAGAATATGTAAAACGCCTCGGATCCTTAAAAAAAGTCCTGAAATCCTCTAAAAACTTTTTACTGCCCCCCGGATAGGACTCGAATATTTTCGGAGCTTTCAAGGCGCCGACTTCCAGTTTTTTCATCCAATTGAATTCGTCGGAAGATTTCAGTTCTCCGTAAATGAGGTGATGGGGAACCAAATTGACGTTTATGTCTTCAAAACCGAGATCGTAAAGATGAGCATAAAATTTGCGGCCCGCATAAAGATCAAAATTGTAGTTATCCTGCGCGTGATGCATCGCTTTTATAAGAATTGTTTCCAGGGAACGCGGCATTTCCCAATGACAAAGACAATTATGATCCAGGTCGAGCAGGCACATGCAACCGCCCGGCTTTAGGTTGTTGTTTATGTTTTTGATGATGTCAAAAGCGCCTTCACGATAATACTCGAGAACAAAACGCACCCAGATAAAATCAAATTGTCCGAGGTCCTTTATCGGCAGTCGAATATCTTTAATCTCAAACGCTATCCCCTTTTTTCCGCCATAAAATGCACGAGCGTGTTTAATGCGGCTTTCCGCAATATCCACACCAACAGCCTCACCCCCCGGCTGAATTAGCTCATGCAGTAGAGCGGTGGTTTTACCCGGTCCACAACCCACGTCCAGCACGCGCGTTCCGGGGCCTATGCCAAACCACAAGGCCTGTTCTCTTACCGCATCAGGATCAGTCTTGATATCTAATCTTTTTTCTTCTTCGGTGTTTTCCATCAAATAACTTTGAGATTCTGTTTGCATACCTACCTATATGTTGAGTAATGTTATTGTTCAATTCAAATTTATGAAGACAGATGGTTCCGGGCCAAATAATAATTAATAAACGCTTCAACGATCTCTCGGCTGAAATGGACATCGCTCTCTCTGCGCAGCATTGCAAATGCTTCCTCAACCGGCATGGGATCACGATACAAACGTTTGGCCGTAATAGCCTCAAAAAAGTCGGCTACCGCTATTATTCTTGAGCCGATGGGAATTTCATTTCCCTTTAAACCCCGCGGATATCCGCTTCCGTCAAGTTTTTCGTGATGCGTTTCAGCAATCTGGGGAACAAGACTGTATTGGCCGTGAAAATCTATTTTCTCAAGAATGTTGCGTGTTTTAACAGCATGCGTCTTGATTGTTTCATATTCATCATCGGTCAAAAGTCCTTCTTTCTTCAATAAAGCATCAGAAATTCCGATTTTTCCGTAATCGTGCAGGGAAGCGGCCACAGCCACTACTTCCGTATAATCGGATGGCATATTCATTTCCTTGCATATCCCCACTGCGTATTCAGTGACTTTCTCCGAATGGCCTGCCGTGTAGGGATCTCGTGCGTCAATGCTGGCCGCCAACGCTTTTAAAATCGATTTAAGTTGACGGTTGCGTTCATCATGCAACTGGGCATTTCTTATGCTTACGCCGAGAACGGAAGCAATACCCATTAGCAGACTAAGATCGCTTTGAACAAGCGTTCTCTTTGTCTTGAAATTATCAACCGTCAGTATACCGACTGATTTTGTGTCGGCAATGATGGGACAGCAAATGAAAGATTGGGATCCCATATCCTTGACGAACTGCAGACTTTTTTGAGATAACCTGCCGGTAATGGTATTAATGTCATTGATCAGATACGGTTTTTGTTCACGAAAAGAAGTGACAAAAGCACCTTTAGATTGAGGTTTGGTCAAATCAAATTCCGTTGCTTTAACAATGGCAAGCTGCTTATCCGTGTATCCGTAACCGGCCTTGAACACAAGCCTGGTTTCATCTTCATTAGAAAAAAGTATCAGGCATCGGTCATATCCAAGCCGATTCTCAAAGATCTGGGTTGAGTTTTCGAGAATATCTTCGACATTGATATACCGGTTGATTATCGCGCCAATTTCGTGAACCAATTGAGAATTGTTATAATTGATTTCCATCTGTTTGAGGAGATCGTCACGCGAGTGTTCAAGATTGTGAATGCTGTTTCTGAGCTCTTCTTTCGTTTTCTTGTCACTTAAAAAATTTATAATGAGAATCGTTGAGATGATTATCGGTATAAAATATATAAGTTCATCGAGCGGATAGATTACCGTCAGAATGATGCTGACAATCGCCAGTATGATCGCTATGATATTTCTTGTTCTTTTCAAAAGATATAATCGATTATCTTCCCATTCAATGATGTAACGGCAGGATCGACCTCCTTTAAATATGCATTCCGGATGGTCAATTTTAGGAAGCGTATTACCGAAAGCAAGGCCGATTGATTCAAATTGACCTATTCTATTCTCACACTGAAACGGTTGTTCTTGAATGCCTTCGTTCGGCGTAACGATTATTTCAATTTTTTCTGAATTTATTTTCTTTGATTCATACGTTGATGATCTTGAAAATTGAGGAGCGACTTTCCTGACAAGCTCATACACTTCAATCGGATTCAGCATTCCGAGAACATATTGCCGCATGACACCGCTTGCTTCAGGAGAGGTCGCATACCGTCCCGCTTCCCGGGCGATATTTGCCGCGCCGGTAATTTCCGCCAGCTTTTCGTGAAAACGATTAATCTGTTCCTGAGTAAACCAGTGATTCTGATCAGCGACTTCATATGGCTCCATCCGAGCATATTCATAAAGCTCATCAATATTTACATGTTCATAGCATTTTTTTATGTATCGGATGTATGTATTAATTATGCGACTGTTATAAAGAGGTGTTGAATCCAAACAAGCTACTCCCCACGGACATTTCTAAATTATTTCTTTAACAAAGAGTTCAATTCGCGCGAAATTATATAGAAAATAACTTTATCTGTCAATGAAATACAATAAAAATGCACACCCCCGTCGCCAGCAGCGGGGTATCCGAAGGAACTGCGCCTCCGAAGACGGGAAATTCGATCCGCATTTATCCCGCTCGGCTTCTCTATTGCAGACAGATACCTCCTCATATCGGAACCGCTTCGGCAAACCGGAAAAAGGCAGATTCGGAATTTTAATGACCCTGCTCGTATCGTTATTTATTTTTATGAAAATAATATTTTTATTTTTTAATTTTCAAAACTTTGTACAGTGTGGTATGCGTAGAAAAAATGGTTGGCACAGATCAAAATATAAATGAAATGAAAAAATTGTTGTTAATAAATCCTGTGGGACGCAAAAGTGGTTATCTATCAAGCCGAGCAACGACATTTCCCCCTTTAGGACTTGCATACGTAGCGTCTCTAACACCTCCGGAATGGCAAATCAAAATCGTCGATGAAAATTTTGATGATTTCAAATTTGAAGAAGCCGATCTGGTTGGCATTACAGCCTTCACAAGCAATATTAACCGGGCCTATGAAATCGCAACAATCTACAAAGAGAAAGGCATTAAGGTTGTCCTTGGGGGTATCCATGCATCCATGCTTCCCGAAGAGGCATTAAATTTTGTAGACAGCGTTGTCATTGGTGAAGCGGAAAATGTATGGAAGAAAGTCATTCAGGATTTCGAAAACAATTCTCTTTCCTCAAAATACAATGGCGGAGTTGTTGATTTAACAAAATCGCATATCGGTCCGCGACGAGATTTATTACATCCCCATTATTTCTGGCAAACCATTCAAACATCAAGAGGCTGTCCTTTAAATTGCAATTTTTGTTCGGTTTCAAGATATTTAGGGAAGCAATATCGTCAAAGGAACACCGACGATGTATTAAACGAAATTAAAGAGGTAGAAGGTGATTATATAACTTTTCTGGATGATAATTTAATCGGATATGGAAAAGAAGCGTATAAACATGCCAAAGAACTTTTCAGAGGCATGATTAAACTGGGCGTTCGTAAAAAATGGTGGATGCAAACATCCATTAATGTTGCGGAAGATGAAGAAATTATCAAGTTAGCGGCGCAAGCCGGCTGCATGTTTGTGTTTATCGGATTTGAAACCATTACCACCGACTCCCTTGTTAATTTTAAAAAAGGCGTGAATGTAAAAGTCGGCGTAGAAAATTACAAAAAAGTTGTAGATACTTTTCACAAATACGGCATTGGTGTTTTGGGAGCATTTATTATTGGCAGCGATTATGAAACGCCCGAATATTATCAAAAATTTGCTGAATTTTTGATTAAATCAGACATTGATATTTTCCAGATTACTTTTTTGACGCCATTACCGGGAACTGATTTTATTGAGCAATTAAAGAAAGAAGACCGTCTTCTTTTTACAAATTATCCTTCAGATTGGAATAAATATAGATTTTCATACATTGTTCATCAATTAAATGGATCAACTCCGGATTTAATTTATACCGCCAGCAACTATATCAAGAAGAGAATTTATTCTTTTCCCGTGTATCATTTAAGATTACTAAAATCATTTTTTAATATTAAAAATATTAAAAATTGGTTTGTCATCTATAAGATTAATCAGGGATATAAGAAGGGTTGGAAGCAGTCTCATTATTACTCGAAATATCCTTCAGACTTTACAGACACCGGATTCTGAAAAATCTATCAGGGCATACCCGCAACCTTTATCGCATCCAATGAACGACGTTTACTTGTTTCTGCGCATCGACGCCAGTTTGGTCTGCAGATCATCGATACGCTGATGATTATCTTGTGAACCTATGTAAGTCCGGAAAAGCCATTCCTGCTGGCGCATGGCCTGATCCAGGCTGGAGTTTAAAAGCAGATGTGTCAGCTGTTTGGTTTCTTTGAGACAGCCGCGATCATACGTGGCCATTTCACGGGCAATGGCGCCGACTTCCTTCAGGAGCTCGCCTTCCGAAAAAATTCTCGAGATATATCCCATGCGCAGGGCTTCCTGAGCGTCCCAGATGCGACCCGTCAGGGCGGATTCCATGGCATTGCTCAAACCGACAATTCGCCAGAGTGGATCTATGGTGGGATTCAGAGAAAGAACAATTTCACGCTGACCGAATCTTGCTCGCTCGGACGCGTAACGAATATCACACATCATGGTCAAATCAAATCCGCCGGCAATGGCCGGTCCGCCGACGGCACAGATCACCGGCTGCTCGCAAAACATCACGGAACGATAAGCCCGGTGAAACAACGCCGTATATTCCTCGTTGCTTGCTTTTTGCAAAGTGCGGATATAAGTCAGATCAAATCCCGCGGAGAAGTAACGCTCTCCTCCTGTCAAAACAACGACGTGCACATCCTGGCGACGCGACAGCTCTGCAAACATCATCTCAATTTCCTGCAGAACCTGTGGAGAGAGAGAATTACCCTTATCCGGTCTGTTGATCGTGACGGTGGCCACATTTTCTTCGACATTGAGTAACAGATATTGCGCTGCCATAATTGTTTTTCCTTCCTGTTATTTTTTTATTGATGCTTTCTTCAATTTTGTTTTTTTCTTCGTGCGCACCACCGGCTTTTTATTTTTTGAAGATGACGCTTTTACTTTTTTCTCTTGAAGCGGTTCCAAAGCCAGCCTGATCACATCCAGCATATCCTTGATGAAATGGAACGATATGCTTTTGCGGACATTGTCCGGAATATCATCAATGTCTTTGCGATTCCATTCCGGCAACAGAATTGTTTTTATTCCGGCCCGGTAAGCAGCCAGAACTTTTTCCTTGATTCCGCCCACCGGCAGCACGGCTCCGCGCAGCGTAATTTCTCCGGTCATGGCCAAATGTTTTTTAACCTTGCGATTGGTTAAAAGAGAGGTCAGGGCCGCAAACATCGTCACCCCGGCTGAAGGGCCGTCTTTGGGAATCGCTCCCGCCGGCACGTGAATATGAATATCCATATCTTCGAAAAACTCCGGTTTCACGTCCAGCGCTTTGGCGTTGGTGCGGATGAAGCTGAGCGCCGCCGCCGCCGATTCTTTCATGACGTCGCCGAGCTGTCCGGTCAGCGTGAGCCCTTTCTTTCCCTTCATCGCCGTGGCTTCAATAAAAAGCATATCGCCGCCGACAGGTGTCCACGCCAGACCGATGGCAATGCCGGGTCTGGAAATCCGCGCATCGATATCGGTCATCACGCGCACCGGTCCCAGATAATCGGCAATGTTCTTTTCCGTGAGTGTCTTCGATTTGATGACCCCTTCGGCAATCTGTGCCGCCACCCCGCGACAGGCATTGGCAATTTCTCTTTCCAGATTACGCACGCCGGCTTCGCGCGTGTAACCGGAAATAATTGTGTTCAACGCCTTTCCGGTTATTTTGAACTGAGCATCGCTCAGGCCGTTTTCCTTCAATTGACGCGGAATCAAATAACGCTCGGCAATTTTCACTTTTTCTTCCTGGGTGTAACCGTTCAGTTCGATAACTTCCAGCCGGTCCAGTAAGGCCGGAGGAATCGTATCCAGCATATTGGCCGTGGTAATGAACATGACGCCGGACAGATCGAACGGCACATCCAGATAATGATCGGAAAAGGTATTGTTCTGCTGCGGGTCCAGAACTTCCAGCAAAGCCGAGGAGGGATCGCCTCGGAAATCGCTGCCCACCTTGTCTATTTCATCCAGCATAAAAACCGGATTGTTGGATTCCGCGCGCCGGATTCCCTGAATAATCCGCCCGGGCAACGCGCCGATATAGGTGCGCCGGTGACCGCGGATTTCCGCCTCATCACGAACGCCGCCCAGGGAGATGCGTATAAATTTACGTCCCAGAGCCCGCGCGATGGAATGCCCCAATGATGTTTTTCCCGTGCCCGGGGGACCGACAAAGCAAAGGATGGGTCCCTTGGAATCCGGTTTCAACTTGCGCACCGCCAGATATTCGATAATGCGCTTCTTGGGCTTGGCCAGGCCATAATGATCTTCATCGAGCACCTGTCGCGCTTTGGTGATATCCAGATTATCCGGGGTCGCATCATGCCAGGGCAGCGCCGTCATCCAGTCCAGATAAGTCGACGATACGGTATATTCCGCCGACGACGGATGCATGCGGGACAACCTTTCCAGTTCCCGTAAAGCTTCCTTTTTCGCTTCTTCAGGCAGATTTTTCTCTTCAATCTTCTTCCGATATTCCTCCGTCTCCACGGTATTTTCATCGGATTCTCCGAGTTCCTGCTTGATGGCTTTGATCTGCTGCCGCAGATAATATTCGCGCTGGCTTTTGTCGATGTCGTCCTTGACCTTCGTCTGAATTTTATTGCCCAGTTCGAGCACTTCCATCTGATGATTGACCATCAGCGTCAGTTCTTTCAGGCGTTTTTTAACATCGGCAATATTCAGCACTTTCTGTTTTTCTTCCACCGGAGCATTGATAATCGACGTTATCAGATCGGCCAGTGTGCCGGCCTCTGCAATGGATTTGGCCATCGGACCGAACTCCGGCGGCAGAAACGGCGAGAGTTTCAAAATACGGTCAAACAGGGACAACAGGTTGGACATCAACGCTTCCGTCTCCAGATCTTTGACATCCTTCTCCTCAATAATTTTAATGCGCGCCTGCTGATAGGGTTTGCCGGCGATGATTTCGTCTATCGAAAATCGGCTGACTCCCTGCAGAAGCAGTTGCGTGTGATTATCCATGGTTTTGGCCATCTTCATGATCACGGCACACGTGCCCACCGGATGTAAATCATCCTTCTTGTATTCGTTGGGTTTTTCTGGGTCATTTTTGGACATGATGAGTCCGATAAGGCGATCCGTGGTCATGGCTTCATCAACCAGAAGGGAAGCGCTGCCTGTAACTTCCAGCGGGATCATTGTCTTGGGAAATACAAGCACATTATGCAAAGGAAGAATGGGAATGACTTCCGGTATATTAAACGTATTTTTATTTTGCTGCGGGACATTTTGTTCCGTCATGTTCAACCTCCAGTATTCTTGATCCAAGAGAGATTTCCGTTATTTTTCCGAAATGATCGAAATGCGATGCGCTTTGTTCGCCGGCAGCTTATTGATTCTGACCATTAAAATGCCGTCAGCATAAGACGCTTTTGCCGACTGCGATTCCACGGGAGCGGGCAGAATAACGTTTCGCTCAAAATATCCATGCGGAATTTCCGCCTGGCAGTACCGGGCGTTTTGTAGAAGCCGAATCGCCTTGCGTACACCGGCGATCTTGACTTTTTTTCTGTCCACCTCAATGTGCAGCTCTTCCTTGTTGAGCCCCGCCATATCGGCCAGCACGATGATTTCATCGTTCGATTCATACACATCGACATTGGGACGCCAGATGCATTCGTAATTGCTGAACGCCGGCCGCACCAGATGAAATACTTCATCGACAACTTTTTCAAATTCATCCTCAAAACTACTGCCGAAATTAATTTTTATATACGTCATCTTACCGCCTCACAAATCTGTCTCTTGACTGGTTAAATATAATAATCATCCAACGGCTTGTAAATACCACCCGAAAAATTTCTGTTTTCGAAAATTATCCGTCGCCGCAGCATATTGAATCATCATTGCTTTTTCATAAAAGCAAACCCCTGTTTTTTCACCGCCCCAACACCAAGGCCACGCAAGAGTGGCGTCTGCCGACGTGACCGCTCACATGACGTCTCTGAGCCACGCATCAATCGGCGGCACAACGTCATCCACGTTGTTCGTCATCACAAGATGTTCGGTATTTTTAAAGAACAGATATTTCTTCCGACAGGTCAATCTGTTAAAAATATCTTCCACGTAAGCCTGGGGAAAGATAGAATCGTTTTCAGCGTGCACCAGCATGACAGGCACTTTGATTTTTTCCACCGGTTTGGCCAGATCTGTTTTCATCAGCGAACCCAGCGCCCTGATAGTAATCCATTTGACCGTCACCGGATTATTTTCGATCAGCGTTTTGGCATCCGTGCCTGATCTGGTTCTTTCCTTGGTCAGATCCAGGTAAAAGAAAACAGGTACGGAGAAATTCTGATACACACCGGCCAGAAATTGTGCAAGAGGCACCATGAATGTTGGCGGTCTGAACTGAGACAGGATCAAATTGTCTTTACCGTTAAGATCCGCAAGATTATGACAGACGGCCGCCGCAAGGGAATCATCGCGCGCCGCCGCGTAAAAGGCGGCTATACCGCCCTGGCTGCTTCCGACAACGGCAACCGGCCCCCCGAATCGTTCCCGCGCGAATTGAACGACGGCAAGCGTATCATCGACAATTTCATTGATGGTGTAATCTCCCCGGAGACCGCTGCTGAGTCCGTGACCGCGCGGATCGAAGCCGACAACATTAAATCCCCGAAGATAAATCTTATACATAATTTCAATATAAAATTTAGAGTAAACGGACGTTCCGGGAATAAAAACAACCGTCGGCAGGTTTTTGCCTTTCGAAAAAACATCAAGATGAAGTTTGATGCCGTTGGCCTCGACGGACGTTTCTGTAAATGCATGAGGATCAATGCTGATTTTCTCGTTCTTCAAAAACTTATCAAAGGCTGTCCGGACCGTCGCGTCATCGGGAAGCTTTTCATTCTGAAAGGAACGGCTGGCCGCATACCAGACGACATGAAACAAAACGACAATCAAAAGCGCTATCAGAATAATTTTTTTTGTCACAACCATTTCACCTCCGGTATTTTTCTTGAAACAGTATTCGTGTATCGGTACTGAGGATATCCCATGACCAGAGCGGCGTACACTCTCTCTTTCTGGGGAACGCCGAGTTTTTTTCGCAAACGGCCGTTCCATCGAAGGGCCAGAGTCAGAATACCGGCAAAGCATGTCCCCAGGCCGAGCGCATGGGCGTAATTGATCATCGTCGCCGCGGCAATATTGCAGTTGTCCGACGCAAAGGGTTGTCTTTCAGGCGCATGAATTAATATCAGGACAGGCGCATTATGTAAAACAAAATCCCTGCCCGTCTGGGCGTTTTGCTCCTGAACATAATCCATCACTTTGAGATACCGGTTTTTCGACAAACCGGTCAGATTCACAAAAAATCTGCCGATGCCTTTTTTTGTTGCATTGTACAAACGGTTTCCGAGACGGAAAAGACCCGCCGCTGTCGATTCGATAAGGCGCTTGTCCGTAATGATAATATAGCCGACATTCTGACTGTTGCTCGCGCTGGGCGCGTATCTGGCCAGATCGATAATGCTTTCAATCATTGCCCCGGGCACCGGTTCGTTTTTGAATTGCCGAACACTTCTCCGGCTGATGATGATATCGCGATAGACATCCGGACTAAGGTTTTTTCTGTTTACCGCGACAATATCTCCTTGCCCAAGACCGTCATGAATGACGGCATCGCAGGGACAAATGGCGATACAGTGGCTGCAGCGGTTGCATAACTCCGTTTCCACCGGTCGGGACTTGCCGTCAATAATGCGCCACACGCCCATGACGCAGTCCCGGACGCAAAGCATACACTCAATGCATTTATCCTCACGTTTTTCGATTTGCATTAAATTAATCCGCGAAGGCAGACGCTCTTAAATTTTTTATGAGAATGTTTATGTATGGAGGATATATAGATAAGTACCCGGCATGTCAATAAAATATTAATCATATTACGCCGGAATAAATATGGTTTTATCTTCAACTATCGCGACGGCCTGTAAATCACCCGCCGCGATAGTTATCCGGTGTATCCATGAACACTCGATTTCTAATCAGGAAGATACTTGAACGATACTCTCAGTTTTACGCGGTATTCAACCACCTTCCCCTCTTCAATCCTCATGTCCAGTTCTTTGACTTCCGCAATTCTGATCTCTTTTAGACTTTTTGCGGTCAGTTCAACTGCCTTTTTGGCCGCATCTTCCCATGATTTTTCACTGCCTCCGATAACTTCGATGACTTTATATACACTGCTCATCTTTCTCCCTCCTTCCGTCTGAATGGTTAAATTACATTTAAACATTAAACGCCGGTTTTGGGGTTTGTTGATACTGGTCAACCTTCTGACGAATCCGGCAAAACAAAAACGGAAAAAACACATCATTGAAAACAAGACATTGAGAAATCGGAGATACTGCCGAGTAACCTGTCCAAAGTAAAAAATCACAGGAAGGAAGAACATGAATTAATATGACTTTATTATACTGCTTTCTCTCAAAACGTCAAATAAATATTGTGAATTATTGGAAATTAAAATTTCATCAAATTCACTTTCACGTTTTGATTGAATTTTTCTGCGAAATGACTTAGAGTCACCGCCGGCAACGGGAAAATTTTATTTTCGATAAAAAATCCGCGTGAGACCTAAGCGCCCGCGTGAATATAAAATAAGGAGTATTCTATGCACAAATTCACATTGGAAAAGCCCGACAATCTGGTCGATTGGTGGGGAGAAAGCGTAACCAAGTTTGCCGATAGACCGCTGTTCGGCACCAAAAACAAAGAAGGCGTTTACGAATGGGCAACATACAAAGAAATCGGCAACCGTATTGATAACCTGAGAGCGGGACTCACCCAGTTGGGAATCGGTAAGGATGATGTCGTCGGCATCATCGCCAACAACCGCCCGGAATGGGCGGTGATCGGCTTCGCCACCTGGGGATGCCTTGCCCGTTACGTGCCCATGTACGAAGCCGAACTGGTTCAGGTCTGGAAATACATCATCGCCGACAGCGGAGCCAAAGTGCTCTTTGTTTCCAATCCTGCAATATATGAAAAGATAAAAGATTTTCAGAAAGATATCCCGACGCTCAAACACATTTTCATCATCGACTCCGATGGTGAAAATTCGCTGACGGCTCTTGAGAAGAAAGGCGCTAAAAAACCGGTTGCGCCGAAGAGCCCGAAAGCGGAGGACGTGTCCGAACTGATTTACACATCGGGAACCACCGGCAATCCCAAGGGTGTTTTACTGATGCATATGAACTTCACCAGTAATTCACATGCCGGCCTCAAAATGTATCCCGAACTCTATGAAAATGAAGTCGTTTCTCTTACCATTTTGCCCTGGGCGCATGTTTTTGGACAGACCGCCGAATTATTCGCTATCATCCGCCTCGGCGGCAGGATGGGATTGATCGAAAGCACAAAAACCATCATCAATGATATTGTTCAAATCAAGCCCACCTTTATCATTGCCGTGCCTACCGTCTTCAACAGAATTTACGACGGTCTGTGGAACAAAATGAATAAAGATGGAGGACTGGCCAGAGCGCTCTTTGTCATGGGTGTCGAAGCAGCCAAGAAAAACAGGGTACTTGCAGAAAAAGGACAGTCCGATTTCATGACCAATCTCAAATTCAAAATTGCGGATAAAATTGTCTTCCAGAAAATCAGAGATCGCATGGGCGGCAGAATGCTGGGCGCTATGACCGGCAGCGCGGCCATGAATGTCGAAATATCCAAGTTCTTCTTCGACATCGGCATCCCCATTTACGACTGTTATGGCCTGACGGAAACATCTCCGGGCATCACCATGAACGGTTCCCTGGCGTACCGGATAGGCAGTGTCGGCAGAGTCATCGAGAAATGCAAAGTTGTCATTGATAATTCCGTGGTTGAGGAAGGAGCCACCGACGGCGAGATCATCGCATACGGACCGAATGTCATGAAAGGCTATCACAACCGGCCGGAAGACACCAAAGCCGCTCTGACACCGGACGGAGGGTTCCGCACCGGAGACCGTGGACGGCTGGACAAGGACGGATACCTTTTCATCACCGGCCGCATCAAAGAACAATACAAACTGGAAAACGGGAAATTCTGTTTCCCCGTTTCACTGGAAGAAAATATTTGTCTGTGTTCTTTTGTTCAGCAGGCGGTCGTTTATGGGCTCAACCGTCCTTACAATATCTGCATTGTCGTTCCCGACTTTGAAGTGCTGCTAAGCTACGCCAAGGAAAAAGGATTGCCGACGGATATTAAAACACTGGTCGAACGCCAGGATATCAAAGATATCATTAGTGAAGCTGTCACCAATCAGCTGAAGGGAAAATTCGGCGGCTATGAAATTCCCAAGAAATTCATCATTCTTCCGGAGGCGTTCAGTCTGGATAACGGCATGTTAACCCAGACGATGAAACTCAAGCGGAAAGTCGTTTTGGACAAACTCAACGACAGAATTGAAGCGCTTTATAAAGAAGATAAATAATTCAACAAATTTTCTGCAACCCTGCGGAAACAAAAAGGCGTGTCTTCCGGACACGCCTTTTTCATTTATCGCCCGGCCGGCTTTTTCCCGGAAAGGATGCTGTCAACCGTGTTCTGTTTGGAATAATGCCCGCCGGTAATAACATTCCATGCGTCTTCTCTGCCCAGAACTTTTTGCCGGATGCTTTGCGGCGACAGGCCCTTATCCCGGAGTTGGAAAACATCATCACGCAAACGTTCCATTTTTGAAATCTTTTTGATCAGGGCTTCCCGACCATTGCTTACGACGCCTCTCAGGTTGCAAAATATCGTTTCTATTTCCAGGTCGTTCAGTTTTTTCAACGTTTCCAGAATTTGCAGATAATTTTCGTCCTGCCTTAAATACATAAAAGTCGTTCCGCAAAAAAGATCACCTGTAAAAAGCCATTTTTTGCCCCGCTCATACAAACAAATGTGATCGTCGGCGTGCCCTGGCGAATGAATGACTTCCAGTTGATAAGGTCCCGCCTTTACAGAGGCTCCGATGGCCTCGCCTTTTGACGGTTTGGGCCAGTCCCACACGATCCGCTGATACAGATGCAAATCATTCAGACGGGGATTTTCCAGATACGGCAGCGTCAGCGGATGCGCGTATATATGGATTCCAAACTTCTGCTGGACATCGGCGTTGTTGCCGATGTGATCTTCATGATGATGGGTGTTGATGATCCCGGCGATCCTTCTGCCCTTCAATGCTTCAAGGAATTCATGCCCTGCACGATTGGTTCCGGTATCAATCAGAACATCGCCGACTAAAAAAGCATAAACGGGATACAGAAGGATTCCCATGGGCGACCGACCCATATAGAAAAGCGTTATCGACTCATGATCGCTAATCTTAAACACTTTTTATCACTCCTTCGTCAGCACCAATCGCCTTCTATCGTTTAGATTAATTCTGGTCAGAAGTTGCAGATATAGTCATCTCCTCATAGCCTGCAAAATAGAGACTCCCCCGCAGAAGCAAAGTTTTCTTTTTAGCCTGCGGGGGTGAACCTTTGGATGCAACGCACTCAATTTCTCCGAGTTCGGTAATCACTTCTTCCGTTTCGGGAAATGTCACGACAAACTCGCACTGGCCACTTTCATATTCAACCGTGGCTTTGTAGGTTCCGGGCGGTATCGTGCCGCCGCCGGCTTTTATCGTCCGCGCAATAGCATTGCAACTTTGCTTATCCACGGCTGTATCCGCTCCGGCAGTTGCTTCTTCAGCAATAGAATTTTCCAGATAAAATTCTCCTCCCTTGCCCGTGGGTGACAATAATGACTTTTCACCGACACTCACGAATATTTCAACATATTCCAGCGGCATTTTCTTCCCTTCTCTTTGCACAACCAGGCTTCCCGTTACCGCGCGTAATTGCTGCGCATCAAAGTAAACACAGGAACCACTCCACAAAGAAGGTGAAACCGTCTTGTTGACATCGGATATGCTGTAATCAATCGGAATGTTTTTTGTATCCAGGGTAATCTTGTTTTGACCGTAGGACGATAGTGTCGGAACAACCATCGTACTGGAATGACCGGTTTTACCGATTTCCTGACCATTGTTGAACACGGAAGCGCCGGGAATTTGTTTATTGAACGCCACGATGCCGAAACTGTCGCTGACCGGCCGCGAAACCCCGAAAAATCCTCCGGCATAAACCAGCGATCCGGCGGCTGACGCATTATACGATTCGGTTGTCTCACCGTTTCTGGAATCCTGAATGCGGGCATCAAGAGAATAAATACCGTATCTGGCGTTGTACTGGACATATGGATTTACGGCAATCACCGTGTCCGCCGGCGTTTCGGTACGATTGACGGATGCGCGATAACCAAAACCCTCACCTACCGGTATGTCTTTTTGCACCTGCAGAGTTTCCGTGTTCACGTCTTCACTGTCGAGATTTGCCTGCACGGAGCCACGAACCTTCTCGCCAAGGGCGAAGTTGAGACCGATAAAGCCGCTGTAAATCGTATCATCTCCCGTCTTTCGGGTTGCAGAGCCCGTTGCAAACAAACTGATTGATTGATAAAGTGCCCGTGAATAATTTAACGAAATTACCCGCGTATCGATATCCTTGAAATTTTCCGTTTGAGCGTAATTGACCGAGAAACTTCCCAGAGGATTCAGCATAAATCCCATTCCCGCTCTTATTTCATAACGAGCGCTGTCTTCCGTAGGCTGGGGATTTCCAAGGGTGGCGTAGAATCTGGAAAATTTACGCAGCAGCAAATTCGTGCTGAAATTTCCCAGTTGCAGGTTATGCTGCAGGGAAATTGCATCTCCCCTGTCGTGGACATCAGAATGGCTGCCGGCCAGAGTCAGTGTAAACTGACCGGCATGAGGAACTGCAAAATCGGCAGACAAGCCGCCGTTATAGAGTCCGTCGGAACCTTCCGCTCTTGCTCCGATGTTCAGTTTGTTTGTCAATCCGTAACGGTGGAAAACGGAGAAGGCCGGATCTCCGTATTCATTGCTTTTCGATCCGTACTGTTCCCGCAGAAAACCGGCATTATAACTGTATTCATGCAAGCCCTTGCGCAGCATCTGAGCGCTAAAATAGGCCATGTAAGAAATTTTCTGGACGTTCCCGAACGGATCTTTCAAAACGACTTCAATATTGTGAGAGCCTGTCTGGGAATAGATATTTTTTAAATCGAATGACCCGGGCGCAATATCCTGTTTCCCGATCAACACACCGTTCAGATAAATTTCAGCCTGCGTCGGATAAATAACCGTGCCCTGAAGATCCATGACCGGCTGCGTGATAAAATACGGATCGAGTCTGTAAACCTTGGAAAATCCGACGCCTCCGATATTCACCGTACTGCCTAAATCTCCTGAATTCGCATATTGGTCGCCCATCACCAGCCATTGCAGGTCTTTCCGCCGCTCATAGGTGGCGCTGCTCTGGAGCCGCACAAAATCATCACTGTTTTCCGTTCTGGTGTAAACCGAATCGGAGGTGAAGAAAATGTTCCCTGCACTGAAACCCAGCTTGTTGGTGAGCGAAAGGGATTGGAATCCGTCCTCACCGGTTAAAGCATAGTTCAGTCCGTAATTGATAAAAGCGCTTGTCTCCCGCGGATAGTAAATGTTTTTGGCTTCAGCTCTCAGGGAAAAAAGGTCGGCGGCCGTTCTGGTGGATTCCGTCGTCTTGCCGATAATTGTCACGGTGAGTTTCTTTTCGTCGAACGCATAAGTCACATCGAGAAGAGCGTTCAGAGGAATATACTGTTCATCGCCGCGCAGAACGACAATCCGGTCTTCGGAATACTGCAGTTTTAACGTTCCGGCATCTTCCGGCGTGATATACACGTTACCGTTGCTATCGAGTTCAGCGAAGAAATCTCCCTTGGACTGCGTATTAATCACAACGCTGACGACGATCGGGGTTGTTTCTTTTGGAGTTAACGTAACGGATTTGCCCGATTCAGCAGATGCTGCATGAACAACGGGCTGTGATTCGCGAGCCTTTTCTTCCGCCGTAAATGCCGGTGGGACAAAAAAGGTCATCAGAAAAGAAATGGCCGTGACAAAAAAAAATGTTTTTTCGCGCAATGTTTTTCGCGATAAGTGTTTGATTGAAGAATCCGTAAGATTATTCCGAGCACATGTTCTTTTGAACATTCAATATTCCGCTGATGTCTTTATCTTCCGTTCGGGCGTTTACATCGATTTTGGCCAGTTGTCCGCATACATCTTTGGGAATCTCCGCCTCGTAAGATGATGCAATACCGTTTAAGATATACCAGCCGGCCACCTCCCTGGAATATAATTCCTTTCCGTCGGCGGCCTTCCCGCTGAACGTTACCGAACGCAATTTAACATGAACATTTCCCGTGTTTTTGACAATCGCCTTTGCTTTGCCGGCGGACATATCGATTTTATCGATCACATATATTTCCTGCGGTTTGAGCGGTTTGACGAAAATCGGCATGGAGAACCGGAAAGCGATAGTCACGCCGGCCTTAACCTTTTCATTGATATCAACATCCTGTGTTTTTTTCTGGGTCGGGATTTCCTGAACAAAAAGCCTGTAGGTTTTTTCTCTGGCTCCGGGAGGTGTTTTGAGCCCGATTCTCACCGCTCTTTGAGAATTGGGATCAATACTCATAACCTTTGGGAAAAACACTACATCATTTGTATCGGCGTAGGCATCCTTGCTGTTCTCATCCTGATTCCAGGCTTTAACGGAAACCTGGAAGTCAATTTTCTGATTACTGTTATTAATGACGGAGAAGACGCCGCTTTTTACTTTTCCACCCAAGTCCATTGTTGTCGGCTGCACCTGAAAGTCGGCGGCAAATGCATGAGAAAAGAAAATGGTTAAGAATAAAAAAGCAGCCGCGCATACGATAACATTTTTCATCGGCAAATAAAATTTTTTGCAAGCTTGGACTGACATTCCTGTATTCCGGTAATTACTTTTCATCACATGACTCCCGATTATTTGATTTTTACATCCAGACTTCATTTCTCAAATAACACAGATTGACCCGCACTGCAAGCCACAGACCTTGCCTGATCTAATAGGCAATCGTTACGGTAATATTGTCTGAATAATCCCCAACAGGCGCACTTTGATATGCTGAAGGGGCTATCGATATGCCAACGGGAATTTCTGTCGAGGGCGCTGTGCCAAATCCATTTCCGGTTATTTTCCCGGAAATGCCGCAGGTTGTGACAGCATAATTCATATTGTCCGTTCCTTTTTTCAGTTGACCTGCCGTGGTGCCGTTCGATGTCTCGCAGCTCACATTGGGTTGTGAAGCATTCGTGCATTTGACGGTCGGCGAAGCGCCGTTGGAGGTCGTGCTTGCTGTAATCGTTGTATTAAGAGATGGATCGATGTCAAAATTTATCGTCCCGTTCGTCGGTGTACCGCAGGCGGGAATCACCGTGACATCCGAAACATTTACATAAGCCGAAAGCGAACCGCCGGCCCAGCTGATCCTGACCGTTATCGGATTGCTGAAGGAAGAGACGCCTTCAACGAAACCGGCATAATTAGTGATTGCCGAATTTGTAGTCAACAAAGGAATGTCTACAGCTCCCGCTCCCGTGCCGTTCGCATGCAGACCCAACGTAAACGGAATGGTATTTGCGCCGGTCAGTTGCAATTGACCCGTCGGATTCGTCACTGCGATAGAATATGTCAAACCGGCGCTGCATTGAAAATTAACCTGCTGGGTTACGGTATTATTGATGGGCGCCGGGTAGCCTGAAGGATCAAGATTCCCGAATGAAATACTTCCTGTGTTGGTTCCGTTCAAAACGCAGCCTGCTGCATTAATCACGATTGTGGAAAAGCACATTGGATCCATACCGGGCTCTCTATGGTTAATTGCAAACCAGTAAGTCCCGGTAGTTGTCGGCGTTCCCGCAAGGGTGACCGAATTCATGGATTGATTGATTAAACTCAATCCGGGAGGGAGAGATCCCATGACGATACGCCACCATGGAGTTCCGCCGTTTCCGTTAGTTGCTGTAAAGGTGTAGGAGTAAGCGACCCCGCGGGTCCCTGCCGGAAGAGTCCCAGGACAGTTAATTGCCGCATACGTGGTACCGGCAAGATTCAGCAAAAAAAAAGCCGCCAGGATACCATACGCAATTTTTAGATTTTTGAACGACATTTTTCGATACCTTTTACATTATATTAGAAAAAACAAAACGGATCAAAACTATTTATCGGGTGGATGTTCTGCGCAAAGGAATTTGAACGATTTGTTATTGAGACTAATACGTGATGGTCAGCGTCACCGTATCCGAATAATCATTATGGGCAATAGCGGCCTGAGCATCGGCTGCAGCTATTTTAATGCCGATGCCCAGAGCCTTGTTGGCGTTATACCCGGCGCCAGTAAAACGACCATTGCCATCCGTGTCGCCGCCACACGCAAAAGTATAGCCGATCACATCTGAAGGCCAGCTGGACGATTTAAGAACCATGTTGCCGACACCTCCTGACGTGCAAGTCTGGTCAAGAGCCGATCCGTTGGCGCTGGAAACTTTGACGGTAAAAACGGTTCCGTTCGTACACCTCACCAGTTCATCGGCGCTTGGGGGGAAAGACTGCTCGACGGGAGTCTGGGTATCAATGATCAGCGGCGAAGGAAACGCTCCTTGCTGAATTTCCTGGCAGGACACGCCAACCTGCGCATTGACTTTTATCTCTGCTGATGTAAAACCCGCAGGGTTAGCCGCAAAGACCGGGTTTATTGCGAAGCTCATGGCAGCCAGCGCTGCCATGAGCAAGATAATTTTTTTCATTGACGCTTGCCTTTACGTCAGTTTTTTTAGTATTCTACTGTAATTGTCACGGTATCGCTATAGGTTCCTTCCTCCGCGGCATTGGCATCAGCCACCGCAACACTAGCCGCATTGGCAGTAAGCAGCGTCGTGGGTGTTGCAGAACCGAAACCCGCACCGTTAAAGCTGCTCGTATAAGCCAGCGTATAGGGTATGTCAGCGCCCGTGCCTGTCAACGCACCGGCCAGAGAGCCATCACTGTCTTCCGCACCACCCGCGCCTGCACTGGCAGCAGTTACAGTAAAAGCTTTGCTCTTCGAACATTGTACCGTAGTAGCGCTACCGGTGGAAGAGACAGCGCTTGTTGTC
>Ga0208040_1001242_pt1 | contig 25891 bp, 25 predicted proteins | sample AD_UKC083_MetaG_FD_184431 | JGI IMG/M metagenome (GOLD analysis project Ga0208040, IMG submission 184431) | Active sludge microbial communities of municipal wastewater-treating anaerobic digesters from USA - AD_UKC083_MetaG (SPAdes) (version 2) | ecosystem: Engineered > Bioreactor > Anaerobic >...
TGATAGGAATCCGCATTCTATTAAAATAACCGGGGGAGTTGTGTCATCCATTATTTTTATTCCTTTTTTTATTTGTGGTACACGGCCGTTGTTTTTGTCAAGAATACTCTTCATACTTTTCTGTATTGTATCGGCAGCTAATTTTGTTGTAATTTCATTGCTTTTTTGATAAAATACGTGGGCTCCGCTGTATTGTTTCTGGGGAAAGGAATTCAAATGTATTGATATTACCAAATCCGCATTGGAACTGTTCATCAATTCAACCCTGTTTTTTAAATCTTCATTTTTTTTGGCTCTGATAGTGCCGGAAAGCTCTGTATACAAGCCGCTGTCGTCATATCTTGTCATTTCAACTTCAAATCCGCTGCCTTCCAAAAAACTCATAAGCTTTTTTGATATGGCTAAATTTATAGGGGCTTCTGCGACTTTCATATCACCGCTGGCACCCTGGTCTACTCCTCCATGTCCCGGGTCTATTAGAATTTTGATTTTTTCTATCTTTTCTTCGCCTGCAGCATCAATAGTTTCTGCAGTCCTGGTTAGGTTTAAGAAAATACTCACCAGCATTATAATTATTATTGCAGCGGCAAATACCATATTAATCTTTTTTAAAATATTTTCCATAATATTACCTCTCATAATTTATCTCATATTTAAATTTATGAAGGGTAATAATTAATATTACAAAAAAGAGAGACACGTCTTATAATGTCACCCTATGCTTATTCAAATTCTTTTGACAAAGGTATCATAAGCAGGGACACAGCTTATGCCGGCTGCCCCTGTAGGATAAAAAACAGGAAGGCAAGCAGTGTCCCGGTTAGTTTCTTTTCCAAATTACGGGTGAAAACAGAATAATAACCGGCAATATTTCCAGCCTTCCGATTATCATATCTGCTATAAATGTAATCTTGCTTAAAACCGAAAAGTCTGCAAAATTTCCCATAGGACCAACAATCCCAAAACCAGGTCCTATATTGCTTATGGTAGCTATAACAGCTGAAAATGATGTAATAAAATCAAAATTATCCAAGGAAACAATAATAACTGATAGTATTATAATCAACACATATGCAAAGAAGAATATCATAATGCTTTTTAAAGTGTCATCATCTAAAGACTTGCCGTCAACTTTAATAGTTTGTACAGACTTAGGATGAATTGTGTGCTTGATTTCATAATAAAAAGCTTTAAAAAGCACTAAAATTCTAACGGATTTAACACCGCCGGCTGTTGATCCGGCACAGGCACCAAAAAACATTAAGGCTAAGAGCACCGATTTTGAAAACATTGGCCACAAATTGAAATCCGTCGTTGCATAGCCTGTAGTTGTAACCAGGGTGGAAACCGTGAAGGCAGAATATCTTAACGCTTCAAAAAAGTCATAGTTGAACCTGGGAATTACATTAATTACAATAAGCGCTATTGCTAAACCTGTGTAAAAGCAGTAGAGCCTGAATTCTTCGTTCTTGAAAATCTGTTTGAATTCTTTTTTGATAAGAAGATAGTAAAGAGTGAAATTTACCCCGAATAAAAACATACCTATTGTGATTATCCAGTCAATCCAAGGGTTATTATAGGCTCCCACACTTAAAGCATCCATGGAGAAGCCTCCGGTTCCTGCAGTTCCAAAAGCATAAATGAATGAATTGAACACAGGCATTCCGGCAGCTATTAAGAGTATAATAACAATTACAGTCATAACTGCATAAATTATATATAAAATTTTAGATGATTCTCCTATTTTAGGAACCAATTTTCCCGGTGAGGGACCTGGGCTTTCAGCACGCATTAAAAATACCGGACGTCCACCGATTGATGGAAACAAAGCCATAGTAAATACCAATACACCCATACCGCCTATCCAGTGGGTAAAACTTCTCCAAAACAAAAGTCCTCTTGGAATGATTTCAACATCCCTTATAATGCTTGAACCTGTTGTAGTAAATCCGGAAACAGTTTCAAACAGGGCATCAATATAGGATGGTATGGAGCCGCTTAAATAAAAAGGCAGAGCACCAAAAATGGACATTACAAGCCAGCTGAGTGCAACTGCTGCATAACCCTCTCTTTTTCGCATTTCTGCACTGTCGATTTCAAATCTTGAAAGGATAAATCCTGTTACAGCCGTGGCTGCAATGGTTATAACAAAAGCCTTGATTTCATAAGAGTTGTCAATTATTGATATCAACAATGAAGGAACCATTAATACAGCTTCCCAAAATAATACTATTCCAAGTACTTTAAGTACTGACTTTACTTTCACAAAATGCCTCCGGTTCATTGAGATTAATAAATGTTATGCCAATATTTCCTTAAGGTCGGCTATAAACCCGGTCTTGGTAACCACTATAACCTTGTCGTGCTCTTTAATTACATCATTTCCATTAGGAATGATAATTTTTTTATTACGTAAAATTGCAGCTATTAACACATCATTTTTCAGGTTTAAATCCTGCAATTTAACATCTGTTAAATCAGAAGAATTTTTTACAGTAAATTCAGCGACTTCAGCCTTATTATCAAGTACTCTGTACAGTTTTTCAACAGCTGTTCCCTTTGTATTATTGAGTGCTCTTATATATCTCAATATATTGGTGGCAGTAATAAACTTTGGGCTTATTATGCTGTCAAGTCCTAGTTTTTTCACTATTGGAAAATAATTTTGTCTGTTTATTTTTAAAATTACCTTAGGCACACCGCATTGGTGAGCATACAAGGAACTTATTAAATTTTCTTCGTCCCTGTCGGTTAATGCAACAATAACATCAGCTGCTTCAATATTTTCATTATCCAATACTTCCTGGTCAGTACCATCCCCGTGGATTATCAAAGCATCTGTAAGAATGTCATTTAATACTAAGCACCTATCCTTGTTTAGCTCAATTATTTTTACATTTAAACCCATTTCCTCCAGAATCCATGTTAAGTATATAGCTGTCCTGCTTCCTCCAATAATAGTTACATTTTTAGCCTTGTGTGAGCTTCTACCCAAGTACTTGAAAAATCTCGAGATGCTTATTCTTTCGCCGATTACCTGTATTATATCATTTGGTAAGAATGAAAAGCTGCCGTTAGGTATAAAAACTTCTTCATCTCTCATTACCGTACAAAACAATACTCTTGAAGGCAAATGCCTGTTAAGATCCATAAGCTTTTGATTTATTATGGGATCTGTTCCCAAAACTCTGAACTCAACCAGTTCAATCTGGTTATTGGCAAATGTTTCAACATCTGCAGCAGAGGGGAACTGAACCATTTGAGCAATTTCAGCTGCTGCTTCCATTTCCGGATTAATAACCATATCTAATTCAAGTTCTTCCCTTAACATTTTAAATTCATCAGAATAATCAGTGTTCCTTACCCGGGCAACAGTATGCTTTGCTCCTAATTTCTTCCCGATAACGCAGCAAATCATATTTAGTTCATCGCTGTCAGTCACAGCTAGTATAATATCAGTTTCACCTACACCTGCACTTCTTAATATCTCTGCACTTGCACCATTGCCTTTGATACACATAATATCAAGAGTTTCATCTGCATGAGTCAGCACGTTGGCATCATTGTCCACCAAAGTTATATCGTGATCTTCAGTTGATAATTGCTGAGCCAATGTGTAGCCGACTTTTCCTCCGCCCACAATTATAATTTTCATTTTCTCCTCCAAAATTTAATAAGTTTATCAATATATAAATTAAAAAAGACAACCAAATTATTGGCTATCCACCCTGATAGTTTACTCTCACATAAGGACATCATATCCAAAAGGACTTAGATGGCTTACTCCGCAAATACCGTTTTCACTAATATCGCTATGACCGCAAGAAAAATTTTATTTTCTTTAAAACATTATATGGTTTTATTTATAGGATGTCAAATAATTTTGTATTAAATTATAGTAAAAATATAAGAGCCGTTAATATTATACCAACATTCCAGAGAGATACAACATTATATTTGCAATCAACATAATATCGTAAAATTGACACAGTTAAATTTTTATTATATAATAAAAACGCTTAAATTTAATAATTATTCGGATGCATAGTATTTCGAATACCCAAACATACTTGACAGGAGGCATCATGAGAATTAAGGAACACCCGATACTAAAGTTCAATAAAAATAAGAAAATAAAGTTTGTTTTTAACGGTCAGGAAATGGAAGGCTATGAGGGAGAAACAATCGCTGCCGCCTTGCATGCTGCCGGTGTGAAGGTTCTCGGGAAAAGTTTATTTTTGCACAGACCGAGAGGCTTTTACTGTGCAATAGGGAATTGCTCTTCCTGCTTAATGACAGTAAACGGGGTTGCAAACGTAAAAACCTGTGTTACTGATCTGGAAGAAGGAATGATGGTTGAAACCCAGGAAGGCAAGGGAGTGATTGTATGAAACATGCAGAAATTGTTATTGCAGGCGGTGGTCCCGCAGGTCTTTGTGCCGGCATAAGCGCAGCCAAAAGCGGCGCCAGGGTTATGATTATTGATAAAAATAAAAATTTAGGAGGCCAGCTTGTAAAACAAACACATATGTTTTTTGGCTCAGAAAAACAATATGCATCTACAAGGGGAATTGACATCCCCGAAATATTGATAAAGGAGCTTGACAAATATAAAGAAAAAGTCGAAATAAAAACTAACTCAACAGTAACAGGGATGTATGAAGATGGAATGATAACAGTTTTAGAGAAGGAAGTTAATTATTATAAAATAAAACCTAAAGCTGTAATTGTTGCTACAGGAGCCTATGAAAAACACTTAAGCTTTCCCAATAATGATTTGCCGGGAATTTACGGAGCCGGAGCTGTTCAGACCCTGATGAATGTTTACGGTGTAAAGCCTGGAGACAGGGTATTGATGGCAGGAGCCGGCAATATAGGGCTAATTGTAAGCTACCAGCTGATGCAGGCAGGAGTTGAAGTAAAAGCAATACTTGATGCAGCCCCAAAAATAGGAGGCTACCTGGTACATGCCTCCAAAATTAGAAGAATGGGTGTACCAATACTTACTTCTCATACCGTAAAAGAAGCAATAGGAAAAGAATTTTTGGAAAAAGCAGTGGTGTGCAAGGTTGATGAAAAATTCAACCCTATAGAAGGTACTGAAATAACCTTTGATGTTGATGTAATCTGCATATCTGTAGGTCTTGCACCGCTGAATGAGCTTCTTGCAATGAGGGGCTGTGAAATGAAGTATATACCTCAATTAAGCGGCCTTGTTCCCGTGAGAAATGAAAACTATGAAACAACAGTTGAAAATATATTTACTGCAGGAGATGCTTCAGGAGTTGAAGAAGCAAGTGCTGCCATGGTTGAAGGGTTTTTGGCAGGACTATGCGCTGCAGCAAAAATTGGATATAAACCTGATGATTTTACAGACAGAAAAAATGATTATTTGAAACAACTTGAAAATTTGCGCTCAGGACCTGCCGGGAAGCATATTTTAGCAGGCATTAAAGAGATAGGAGGCAAATAATGTTTGAAAAAACCGGAATACCAAGCATGGAAATGATAATGGAAAAGTTTCCTTCAATAGAAAGAATCAATAAGGGTGCAGTTGCAGTAATTGAGTGCTACAAAGAAATCCCCTGCAATCCCTGCGAGACCGCCTGCAAATTTGACGCAATAAAAGTAGGTGAAGATATAAACAACATACCCAGGCTAAACTCTGGAAACTGCACGGGCTGTGGAATTTGCCTGAGCAAATGCCCGGGGTTGGCAATCATGATAGTGGACGGTTCTAAATCAGAAACTACAGTCGAAGTTAAAATACCATATGAGTTCTTGCCTCTTCCAAAGGAAGGTCAAATAGTAAAAGGTCTTGACAGGGAAGGGAAATATATAACAGATGTAAAGGTATTAAAAGTATTAAACCCCAAATCCTTTGACAGAACACCGGTTATTACGATTGAAGCGGACAGGAAGTTTTTGTATGAAATCAGAAATATCATGTTGGAGGTCTAACATGGATGAAAATACTATAATCTGCAGATGCTCAGATGTTACATTAAAGGAAATAAGAGAGCTGATAAATGATGGCTATGTTACATTTGATGAAATAAAGAGAATAACCCGTGCAGGCATGGGACCATGCCAGGGTAAGACCTGCGGCTATCTGATAATGAGAGAAATCGCAAATGCTACAGGTCAAAATTTAAAGGATATTAAATTTCAAACCAACAGGCCTCCTGTGGTCGGAGTAAAACTGGGTCTTATCGCCAAGGAGGGAAAAAATGAAAAGTAAAGCGGAAGTTGTAATAATCGGAGGCGGAATATCCGGCTGTGCCATTGCATATAACTTAGCCCAAAAAGGAGTTAAGGATGTTGTAGTACTGGAAAAGGAATATATTTGCAGCGGGTCCACGGGCAGGTGCGGTGCCGGTGTTAGAATGCAGTGGGGAACAGAAATGAACTGCAGAATTGCCAAGAAAAGCATCGAATTTTACGAACATGCAAATGAAATTCTGGAGTATGAAAGAGATGTGGAATTTAAACAAAAAGGCTATCTTTTAGTTGCAGATACAGACCATGAAGTGGACCAGTTCAGGAAGAATATTGAGGTTCAGCATTCATGCTGCATCCCATCCACAATGCTTTCATTGGAAGAAGCAAGGGAAATAGTCCCTTACCTGAATACGGATATATTGAAGGGAGCGGCCTATTGCAGCAAGGATGGCTTTTTAAATCCATTTCATACGACCGATGCTTTTTACAGGGCTGCAAAAAGACTGGGAGCAGAATTTAATACTTTTACTGAAGCAATAGGAATCAAGGTTGAAAAAGGAGAGGTAAAAGGTGTTCAAACCAACAAAGGTTTTATTTCAACAAACATTGTTGTGAATGCCGCCAACGGCTACGGCAAAGGCATCTGCGACATGGTGGGTCTTGATATACCCACATATTCAGAAAGGCACCAGATTCTTGTGACAGAGCCTGTTGAACCTATGCAGGACCCCATGGTTATGTCTTTCGGAATGAATTTTTACATCCAGCAGTCACCGGAAGGCACTTTTATAATGGGCAGGGGCGATGAAAATGAGCCCAGGGATTTAAGAGTTACATCCAGCTGGCAGTTTATTGAGGAAATGGCGAAGACAATAGACCTGGTCCTGCCCCCAATATCAAAATTGAGGGTAATCAGACAATGGGCAGGTCTTTACAATATGACGCCTGACAAGCAGCCGATTTATGATGAAGCGGAAAATGTAAAAGGATTTTACATTGCTTTGGGATACAGCGGACATGGTTTTATGTTTGGGCCTATTACAGGTGTTGCAATATCTGAAATGATATTGAAGGAAAAACCTACAATAGATGTAAGCATGCTTAATTTAAACCGCTTTAAAACAGGCAAGCTTCTTTTGGAGCCATCGGTGGTTTAAAGGTATGGGGACACACCTCCATGCGGGGTAAGCCTCTGGAGTGAGACCATGAAGGAATGTCCCCAAATCGGTTGCATTTTGTGTTAGATAGAGTATAATGCAAATAGGAATGTCATTCTGAAGGCAGTCCTTATGCGCAGATGACAAAAAAACAGTTAATTTTACGGGAGGCTGAAATGAGAGAAAAATATTTAAACAAGCTGGTTGACATATTGAAGAAGGAAAAAATTGATGCCATATTAATTGCTCCCTCTGAAGAAATGGAATTCATAATGGGACACAATACTCATCTTTGCGAAAGGTTTCAAGCATTGATTATTAAAAATGACGGCAGCTACTTTTATATTTGCAATCTTCTGACACAGGATGAAATCCAAAGTGTGTTAGGTCCGGATATCAAGGTTTACGGCTGGTTTGACGGAGATAAATTTACTGACACGGTTAATAAGGCATTCCAGGAGCAGGGACTGATAGGAAAGACTGTTGCCGTGAATTCTACTGAAAGAGCATTCATAATTCTTCAGATAATGGAAGCAATGGATGTTAAATTTATAAACGGCAAGCCTTTTTTGGAAGACATGAGGATTATAAAGGATGAAGAAGAGCTTGAAAACCTAAGAATGGCTGCCCGTATTACGGATGAGTCCTATGATGAGCTGCTTAAGTTTATAAGGCCGGGAATTAAGGAAGCTGATATTGCAGAAAAGATGAAGGAAATATTCAAGGAAAAAGGTGCCGATGAAGGTTTTACCATGGTTTGCTCAGGACCTAATTCATCTTACCCCCACTACAATGATGATCAAAGGGTAATTCAGGAAAAGGACATCATAATACTTGACTGGGGATGCAAATACAAAAATATGTGCGCCGATATGTCAAGAACCATATTTGTAGGCGGGATAACAGAGGAAGAAAGAAAGGTTTATGAAATAGTGAGAGCCAGCCAGGAAGCCGGAGAAAAAGCAGCCGTGAAAGGAGCATACATACCGGATGTGGATAAGGCTTCAAGAGATATAATCCAAAAGTCAGGATACGGCAGATACTTTTTTACAAGACTAGGGCACGGAATAGGATATTCAGTACATGAGGCACCGGACATTAAGGCAGGCAATGAAAGGAACCTGGAAAAAGGCATGGTGTTCAGCATTGAACCCGGCATTTATATTGCAGGAAAATTTGGAATGCGCATCGAAAATATTGTTGCTGTTACCGAAGATGGAAATGAAGTGTTAAATAAGGCAACAAAAGAAATAATGATAGTTTAAATGAAGGGGGACACGCCTCCATGGCAGGGAAACTGTTGGAGCCGGACCATGAAGGAATGTCCCCGTACTTGTTAATTATAAAGGAGAGCAAATGGATTTCAAAGAACAAGCTTTAGAGCTTCATAAAAATAATGTTGTGATAGACGCTCACTTAGATCTGGCAGGGGAAATTTACAACAGATACCTGGCAGGGGAAAAGGATGTAATAAAAAATCATTACCTGGACAGCTTTAAAAAGGGCGGGTTTAACTTAATTGTATCTTCTTTGTATATAGACGAAATATTTCTGCCTGAAATGGCTCTCAGGACTGCTTTAGGACAAATGAGGGCATTGATTGAGGATGTGGAATCTTTAGATGGTGAAGTAATATTGGTAAAAAGCCGGGACGACTTGAATAAGGCGGTAAAAGAGAACAAAATCGGAATAGTTATTTCCTTCGAAGGCTTGGAGCCAATAGGCAATGACATTGGTCTTTTAAAAATTTTTTACGAACTTGGCGTAAGGGCTGCAGGACTGGTATGGAGCAGGAGAAATTATGTGGGTGACGGATGCAGCTTTAGCCCTGTTGAGGAAGGTCAAAGAGGGGGCCTTACAAGATTCGGCGTTAATGTTGTAAGAAAAATGGAAGAGATGAATATGCTTATTGATGTGAGCCATTTAAATGATGAAGGCTTTTGGGACGTGGTAAAGTTTACAAACAAACCTTTTATTGCTTCTCATTCCAATTCCAGAGCTGCTCACGGAATGATGAGAAATCTCCAGGATGATCAGATAAAAGCTATAAGGGACAGAAATGGCGTCATAGGAATAAATGCATATACAAATATTTTAGGAGTAAGAGAAGGGGAGAATTCCATAAGCAGGCTGGCAGATCATATTGAATATATGGTAAATCTTGCAGGACCCAGGCATGTTGGCTATGGCTTTGACCTATGTAACGGCTTTTACAACAGCGCATTAAAATATAAATTTGAGCCCCGTAACAGTGACGGTTTAAGTTCTCATTCGGAGGCGGTAAAACTGACAGAAGAGCTTTTAAGAAGAGGAATTTCACAGGAAGACTGCAAGCTTATAATTGGCGGTAATTTCCTAAGAGTTTATAGTGATATTTTAATCTAGGGGGAAAACAATTATGACTGATTCAAACAGGCAAAGAATTTGGTATTTTATTCAGGAATGGGTTTTTCCTGTTATAATTGCCTTAATTATTGTTTTACTGCTTAATAAATTTGTATTCATCCTGGTAACAGTACCTACAGATTCAATGGAAGATACCATAATAGCCGGTGACAGGCTGTATGTAAATGAACTGTTTGATATAAATAATGCAAAAAGAGGGGACATACTGGTATTCAAGTCTGATGAACTGGAGGATAAAAGACTGGTGAAGAGGCTGATAGGATTACCGGGAGAAACTGTTGAAATAAAAAGGGACGGAAGTATTTTTGTCGACGGAAAAAAGATTGAAGAGCCCTATGCATTAGAGTCCCATGGAGAAGAAAAAGTATTTACAGTACCCTTGAATTCATACTTTTTTTTGGGGGACAACAGGCCTATATCCTATGATGCCAGGTACTGGAATGAACCTTACATAGGTGAAGATAAAGTAATAGGCAAGGTTGAATTCAGATTTTTCCCTTTTAACAGAATCGGTGAAGTTGAATAACTGACTGCAGGAGGGACACTACTAAAGGGAGAAGCCAATAATGGTATGGGGACACACCATTATTTATCTTGATAGTCTTTGAGTGTAAATTGAATGTCCCCGATTAAGATAAAGGAAGGTCTCACAGGAGGATTATATGAAGAGAGTTTTAGAAGGATTAAAACCGGAAAAGGTGTTTTATTATTTTGAGGAAATATCAAAAATACCCCGTTGTTCAGGACATGAAAAGCAGATTTCAGATTATCTATACAATTTTGCCAGGTCAAAAAACCTGGAAGCAATCCAGGATGAGTATTTAAATGTAATTATTAAAAAGCCCGCTTCAAGGGGATATGAAAATGCACCTGCAGTAATGCTTCAGGGACATATGGACATGGTTTGTGAAAAAAATGAGGGGGTTGACCACGATTTTTCCAAGGACCCTATAAAATTAAGAATTAAGGATGGCTGCATTTATGCATCAGACACAACCTTAGGGGCTGACAACGGTATTGCAGTGGCAATGGCATTGTCTGTTCTTGATTCGGATCTAGAACATCCTGCTCTTGAGGTTTTAATAACAACAGATGAAGAAAAGGGAATGACAGGAGCAAATAAACTTGACGGCAGCCTGTTTAAAAGCAAGTATCTGCTAAACATGGACAGTGAAGAGGAAGGAGTGTTCACTGCAGGATGTGCAGGAGGCAGCGAGGTTGATTTTAAAATACCTGTAAAATTTCAAAATATAGGAGGCAGGGCATACAAAATAAGTGTCAAAGGGCTGTCAGGTGGTCACTCAGGCGTAGACATCCACAAAGAAAAAGGAAATGCAAACAAAATTCTAGGCAGAATTCTTTATGATTTAATTGATGATACAGAACTATTCAGTATTGAGGGAGGCTCAAAAACAAATGCCATACCAAGAGAAGCAAATGCGGTTCTAACAATTAAAGATTTAGATAAAGTATCGGAAAAACTCGATAAATGGAATGAAATACTTAAAAATGAATATGCATTTACAGACCCGAATGTAAAAGTGACATTAACTGATTTAAAAGAGGAAGTATTTCCGCTGGATAAGGAAATATACAAAAAAGCTGCTACTCTGATAAACTTGATTCCTGTTGGTGTATTATCTAGAAGCACTGCTATTGATTTGGTTATAAGCTCCAATAACTTAGGGGTTATAACTACAGATGAAAAATATATAAGACTGTTCAATCATCCCAGAAGCAGTGTGGAAACATTGCTTACCGAAGGTTTTATTCCTGCAATGGAGCAGCTGGGGGACATGCTTGGTGTAGAGTGTGAAAGGGGAAGTTATTATCCCGGCTGGGAATATGCAAAAGAATCTGAAATCAGGGATATTTGCATTGGAGTGTACAGGGATATGTTTAAAAAGGAGCCTCTTGTAGGTGCAATTCACGCGGGACTGGAATGCGGACTCTTAATGGATAAAATTCCGGGGCTTGATGCAATATCAATGGGACCTGATGCATATGACGCTCATTCACCCAATGAACATGTAAGCATAAGCTCAGTGGAAAATATTTATAGTTTATTGTGTGAAATATTAAAAAGAATAAAATAGCCGGCTTTACCCGTATATGTTATACTTGTTTTCATTTTGTTAACATACAAACCTGAATGAATGCGGATTAAAGCTAACAGCCAAAAAAAGATTTTTCTTAAAAACTGTATGCATATTCATAGCAAATTAAAAATTTCTGTAAACTATCTTTAGATATTAATCGTTTAAATGGATTTAACAACGCTTTCCTGCTATAATTATACAGCATAGGCATAAAAATAAAAGTGTTGATATAATAAAACTAACATGTTATAATAATCTTTGCTTCAAATACAATAAGGATGATTCCAAACATCCTTATCATATTCCTGAATTTAATTTATTGAAATATTGGAGGTCGTGATGGATTCTAAATTAGCAATATACATTGTTAAGAGAATGGCTTTGGCAGTAGTTACGATATTTTTGATTATAACCATAACTTTCTTTGCAATGCATAACATACCGGGTGGACCGTTTTTAAGTGAAAAGGCAGCAACCCCTGCAGTAACGAAAGCATTAGAAGCAAAATACGGACTGGACAAACCTTTATCAGAACAGTACACAACATATTTAAAGGGAGTTGCAAAGTTTGACTTTGGTCCTTCCCTTAAGCAAAGAGGAAGAGAAGTAAGCACCGTAATAATGACAGGTTTTAAGGTAAGTTCGAAACTGGGAGGAACAGCTGCTTTAATTGGACTTTCTCTGGGAATGTTCTTTGGTTCTTTAGCGGCGGTTTTTCACAATAAGGCTATAGATAAAATAATAATGGTTATATCTACAGCTATGGTGGCCATGCCCTCATTTATTATAGCAACATTGCTTTTGCTGATCTTTTGCGTCTGGACGGGGATATTTCCTGCCAACGGAAATGAGCCTGGAGGACTTATACTTCCTATAATATCATTAAGTTTATATCCTATGTCTTATACTGTAAGACTGACAAGATCAAGTATGCTTGATGTATTAAGCCAGGATTATATAAGGACTGCGAGGGCAAAAGGAGTTAAGCCATCAAAGGTTTTATTCAAACATGCTCTCCGAAATGCAGTTACACCTGTTATAACATATGCCGGTCCTTTGATTGCTTATATTATTACAGGGAGTTTAGTTGTAGAAAAAATATTTGCCGTGCCGGGACTTGGGAAAGAATTCGTTTCAAGCATATTTAATCGAGATTATACATTGATTATGGGAACAACTATATTTTTGGGAGCGCTTATAATTGTTATGATGCTTGTTACAGATATAATGTACAAGGTTTTTGACCCAAGAATTCAATTAGGATAGAAAGTGGGGATAAAGATGAATAATATAAATGATTTGCCTAAAAAGAATCCTCTTAGCTTTCAGCTTAATTTGAAGGATTTTGAAAAAGCAACAGATGAAGAAAAGGCTCAACAGGTAAGAATGAGCGAAAGCGTAACATTCTTTAAAGATGGTATAAGACGATTAAAAAGGAATAGAATTGCAATGGCTTGTTTGTGGATTATAGTTGCTATTGCAATATTGGTAACTATTGTACCTATGGTTTATCCATATACCTATGAGCAGCAATTAGGGGTGGCTCAAGGAAAGAGAACAGATAGTTCATATAATAATTTAAAGCCCTTTGAATATGGTGAAACAGAATTAAAACGTATAGAGAGCGGGGAAAAAATATTTCCTCACATATTTGGGACTGATGCGTCAGGGAGAGATTATGCCATAAGAGTAATATTTGGAGCAAGAATTTCATTGCTTGTAGGATTCTTCGCAGCTATAATTGTACTGATTATAGGTGTTGTATACGGTTCTATTTCAGGATATTTTGGCGGAAAGACGGACCTGATCATGATGAGGATCGTGGATATCATTTATTCCTTGCCGGATATGCTTATGATTATTTTACTTTCAGTAGTATTAAAAGAAGTATTAACACCTAAAATAGAAGGAACATCCCTTGCCAAAATGGGGACAGACATGCTGAGCATATTTATTGTATTTGCATTGTTATACTGGGTGAGTATGGCAAGACTTGTAAGAGGCCAATTACTTTCAATAAAGCAGAACGAATATGTTTTAGCAGCAAGATCCATAGGCGCCAGCCCCTGGAGGATAATTAAGAAGCATTTGCTTCCTAACAGCATGAGTGTTATAATAATATCCACTGCATTACAGATTCCGTCAGCCATATTTACGGAGAGTTTCTTAAGTTTTCTTGGCCTGGGTGTTTCCATACCAATGCCAAGTTTAGGTTCATTGGCATCGGATGCTTTGTCGGGGATTTACAGCTATCCCTACAGACTAATCATACCCGCACTTTTTATATGGATAATAGTTTTATCTTTCAACCTGTTAGGTGACGGATTAAGGGATGCATTTGACCCTAAATTAAAGAAGTAGGAGGAATAAAATGAGTTTATTATCAGTAAAAGATTTGCATACTTCATTTTTTACATCTTCCGGTGAGGTAAAGGCAGTTAATGGTGTATCCTTTGATTTAGATGAAGGTAAGGTTTTGGGAATTGTTGGCGAATCAGGCTCAGGAAAAAGCGTAACAGCATATTCCATCCTGCAAATCCTTTCAAATCCTGGAAGAATAGTAAGCGGGAGCATAAAATTAAAAGGTAAGGAATTGGTTGGCTGCAGTAAGGAAGAAATGCAAAAAATCAGAGGAAATCAAATAAGCATAATTTTCCAGGACCCAATGACAAGTTTGAATCCTGTTTTCACCATAGGAAGTCAATTAATGGAAGCAATTTTATTGCATACAAAAAGAAACAGGGAACAAGCTAAAGAAAGAGCTATAGAAATGCTAAAACTGGTTGGTGTAAATGAACCGGAAAGAAGAATAAACCAGTACCCTCATGAATTTTCAGGCGGCATGAGACAAAGAGTTATGATTGCCATGGCACTTGCATGTGAACCGGATATACTAATAGCCGATGAGCCTACAACAGCCTTGGATGTTACAATACAGGCGCAAATTCTTGATTTAATGAAAGACTTGCAGAAACAATTAGGAATGGCTATAATTCTTATAACCCATGATTTAGGGGTCGTTGCAGAAATGTGCGATGAGATTATCGTTATGTATGCAGGTGAAATATCTGAAAGAGGCACATCCGATGATATTTTCTACAATCCAAAACACGAGTATACAAAAGGACTTTTAAAATCCATTCCAACTTCACAAAATGAAAAAATGCGTTTAAAACCAATTGGAGGGAATCCTGTTGATTTATTAAATCTTCCTGACGGATGCGCCTTTTCACCGCGATGTGAAAATGCTATGAAAGTCTGCCTTTATCATAATCCTAAAGAATTAAAAGTTGGAGAAGGTCATGCTTCAAGGTGCTGGATGAATGTTAAATCAGGAATTGAGGAAAATAAGCTTACAAAAGAAGAAGTAGAGGAGATGTATAAACATGAACAGCAACAATAACAATCTTCTTGAAGTCAAGAATTTAAAACAATACTTTGATATTTCCACAGGCTTGTTAAGGAGTAAACCTTTAAAAGCCGTTGATGATATATCTTTCAGCATAAAAAAAGGTGAAACATTAGGCCTGGTAGGAGAATCAGGCTGCGGAAAAACAACAGTCGGAAGGTCAATATTACAGTTATATAAACCTACCGGCGGTGAAGTGATTTTTAAAGGTAAAAAAATAGGAAGCAAGGAGTCAATAAGGAATTTAAGACAAAATGCCCAGATGGTTTTTCAAGACCCGTATTCATCTTTAAATCCAAGGATGACTGTCGGAGATATAGTTGGAGAGCCCTTAGACGTATTTAAACTTTACAAAAACAGCAAGGAAAGAAATAATAAAATAAATGAGTTAATGGATATCGTAGGGTTATCAAGTGAGCATGCTACCCGTTATGCACATGAGTTTTCCGGAGGCCAGCGCCAAAGAATAGGCATTGCAAGAGCTCTTGCAGTACAACCTGAATTTATTGTGTGTGATGAGCCGGTATCAGCTCTTGACGTATCAATTCAAGCACAGATTATAAATAAGTTTGAAGATTTACAGGATCAGCTGGGTTTGACATATTTGTTTATTGCCCATGATTTATTGGTAGTAAAGCATATTTCAGATAGAATTGCTGTTATGTATTTGGGAAGAATGATGGAACTTGCAGACTCAGATGAATTATATAATCATCCTTTACATCCTTACACTATTTCATTGTTGTCAGCGGTACCTGTACCTGATCCCAATTATGCAAGAAATCACAGGAGGATTTTGCTTGAAGGGGATGTTCCAAGTCCATTAAATATGCCCAGCGGATGTCCTTTCAGAACAAGATGCCAAAGGGCAACAAAGGAATGTGCCGAAACCAGGCCGGAATTAAGGGAAGTATCACCCGGACATATGGTTGCCTGTATTCATGTTTAAAGGTATGGGGACACACCTTCCTGAGGCAAGTCAAAGAGGCAAGTCAGAAGGAATGTCCCCAGATTAAGAGGGACACACAGATGTCCCCTGCTTAAATAATTTGATATTAATTTTTAAATTAATATATATATATTTATTAGGAGGAAAATATGAAAAAAATCTTATCTTTGATTTTAGTTTTGGCTATGGTGTTTTCATTAGCAGCATGCGGAAATAATCAACCACCGGCACAGCCTGAAACACCAGAGACACCGGAAACACCGGAAACACCGGAAACACCTGAAGCTCCTGGAATTGCAGAAAGCATAACAGTTAGCGTAGGTGCTTATCCGGACACTATTGACCCGGCACTAAACAGTGCAGTTGACGGGGCAACTTATATAATCCATACATTTGCAGGATTAGTTGGTTACAGACAAAAAGCTGATGGCAGTTTGGAACTGTATGCTGATTTAGCTAAAGAATTACCTGAAGCTCAACCTACAGATGATGGAAAAGTTAAGTATGTTTATGAATTGAAAGATGGTTTGAAATGGAATGACGGTTCTGATTTAACAGCTCAAGATTTCGTTTATGCATGGAACAGAGCTGCAGATCCTATAACAGGAGCAGACTATAACTACATGTTTGAAGTTGTTGACGGATACGCAGAAGTGTCTGAGTCTGATGATGAAGGCAACAGAGTAAATCCTGATGCAAAACTTAATGTTACAGCTTCCGAAGACGGAAAAACACTTACAGTTGTTCTTCCTATAGATGTTCCTTATTTTAATGAATTAGCAGCATTCCCAACATACATGCCTGTAAAACAAAGTGTTGTTGAAGGTAATGAAGCATGGGCTACTGCAGCTGAAACATATATAGGAAACGGTCCTTACAAAGTTGTGGAATTTTCACAAAGTGAATTGATAATGAAAAAGAATGAGTACTATCATGATAAAGATTCTATAAAAACAGAAGAGCTGGTATTTGCTTTTAATGACGATGATACATCTATACTGGCAAACTTCCAGAACGGTTCTTACATGTTTATAGACTCTGTTCCCAATGATGAAATCAAATCATTGCAAGCATCAAATCCTGATGAATTCTTCATTGAAGGACAACTTGGAACATACTATATTTCACACAATGTAAATGACACAGCATTCGCTAAGTTCGGCGAAGCTGATAAAGCAAAAATAAGAAAAGCTCTTGGCTTAATGATAGACAGAACATACATTGTTGAAGAAATAGGTCAGGCAGGTCAGGTTCCTGCAGCAGGTTTCGTTGCAATGGGTCTTTTGGAGCCGGACGGAGCAACAGAATACATTGCAGTAAACGGTCCTAACAGAGACGGAAAAGGCTACTACAGTGTTGACCCTAATGATTATGAAAATAATTCAAAAGAAGCAATTGCATTGCTGAAAGATGCTGCAGAATCATCCAAACTGTTCACAGTTGACGATGCAGGCAAAGTATCGAGCGAATTCCCAACAGTTGCTTATATTACAAATGTTGGAACAGGTCATGAAAGAATAGCTGAATATCTTCAAGCTACTTTTGCATCATATGGAATCAATATGACAATTGAAAAACAAGAGTGGGGAACATTCCTTCAAACTCGTAAACAAGGAAATTATTCAGTTGCAAGAAACGGCTGGTTAGGTGACTACAATGATCCTATATCATTCCTTGACATGTGGATTACTACAAGCGGTAACAACGATTCACAGTTTGGCAAGGGTGAACATGCTAATTATGCAGGATACACTTACAAAGGTGAAGGCGGAAAAACATGGGCAGAGTCTTATGATAAGATAATTTCTGAAGTAAAAGCTTCCAAGGATGCAGTAGAAAGATTTAAATTAATGCATGATGCTGAAGACATATTGATGTCAACAGGAGCTATAACACCTATTTATTACTACACAGATATTTTCATGATGAGCAAAGATCTTGACGGTGCTTTTGCAAGCCCGCTAGGATACAAATACTTCATGTACTCATCTGTAGCTGAATAAGCTGACAGAAAAATTAAAGCCGGGAGAAATCCCGGCTTTTTTACTTTTGCAGAGTATATTCTTTTATTTTGTTAAAAAGCTGTCTTGTGCTTATCTCCAGCTGTCTTGCCGCTTCTGCCACGTTGCCGCCGGTTTGTTCCAGGACCCATTGCAGATACTCGGCTTCAGCTTCAGATTTATACTGTTTAAAAGGAATTATCTTGTTAAATTTATTTTCGGTTGAACTTCTTTTATTCGTCTCGTATTTCTTGTGTATGTTATACAATATAGGTATTCCTTCCTTGGTAACTAGTCCATCATTGGATAATACAACCATTCTGTCTATGATGCTTTTCAGTTCTCTGATATTTCCGGGATAGCTGTAACTTTTTAAAAATTTGACTGCTTCATCATCAATATGATGTATTTCTATATTGTTTTCCTTTTGAGAAAGATTGAGGAAATAGGTCACCAGATCATCAAGATCTTCCTTTCTTTCTCTTAGAGGAGGCACATTTATCACTATTGAGCTAATTCTGTAGAAAAAATCTTCCCTTAATGCAGATTTCATAACATCATCAACCAAATTTCTGTTTGTTGCAGATATAAGCTTGAAGTCAATAAGCTTTTCCATATTGCTGCCTAAACGCTCTACTTTTTTTGTTTCCAGAACCCTTAACAGTTTTACCTGAGTGGTCATATTAATTTCTCCGACTTCGTCAAGGAATAAGGTGCCGTTGTTTGCAATTTCAAATTTGCCTTGCTTTGATTTCATAGCCCCGGTGAAAGAACCCTGTTCGTAACCAAACAACTCAGATTCCAAAAGGGATTCTGTGTAGGAGCTGCAGTTTACTGCCACAAAGTTATTTGTACACCTGGAACTGCATATATGTATGTACTTTGCTGCTACTTCCTTGCCTGTGCCGGATTCGCCGGTTAATAGAACATTAGCATTTGATTTTGCAACCTTTTCACATTGTGACAGCATTTTGAGATAGCCTTCATTCTTGCTGTGCAGCATGAATTCGCCGGCAAATTTTTCTCTTAACTTTATTTTGTCGTTTTTATCATTGTATAGATTTATAAGTATGCTTGTAAGGGAGGTTATTTCACTGTTCAAATCTATATAAGAAACAGCTCCCTGGCTTGCAGATTTACTTTCCTGTCTATAGGAAGGAGCAGAGGATGTAATGATTACATCGGTCAGGGGAAAAGAACTTGTGAAACTTCTGATTGAAAATTCATTGGTAAACAATTCATAATCTGCAATAAAAAAGCTATACTCAGCATTGTCAAGCTCCTTGTATGCATTTTCAGCCCCCAGGCAATAGCTATAGTCAAGGGCAGCTTTTTTTACAAATGAGCTGAGTGAGGTTATGTAAAGCTTATCATTACCTGCAATTAAAATTTTCATATTGTTCATAAAATCCTCCAATATTGTAATAATTATAATACATGAAAAAATATTCACGGTCAAGAATTTTATTTCTCTATCAACGAATTTTTCTTATTAATTTTTTACCGACTGATGGTTTGATAGTATTGTTTTATATTGAGTTATCAATACAAAAAGTATTTTAAAGCATGTCCAAATCTTGGTATGATTTTTGCTAGTTAAATAACAAACAACAGAAAGGGGGTTTAAATGGGCAAAACTATTGTAACTAACAATTCAAAGGTTTACAACAAGTATAAAGATTTATATGAGCTTGTATATTTGGAGGATGGTAATTATACAGATGTTTTGTACAATACAAGAGACTTTATCCACAAAGGTTTTAAGCTTTTAACCCATCCCATGGCCGGGAGCCTTAAACCAAATCAAACACCATATAAATCTGTCATTGTAGAAATGTGCGGTAAAACAGATTATGAATCTGTAGAGCTTATTGAAAACAGCATAGACGCAGCATTAAAGTTTTTAAGCATCAAAAAAACACCAGATTGGAATGAAAAGATTTTAAATGATTTCAAGACAGTGGATTTATCTATTATTGAAAATGTTGTAAAAAACCCTATGTTTAATATGCACAAATAAAGGTAATACTAAAATGAAAAAAATGAAGGAGGTACAAATTTGAAGTTAGAATTAGGAAAGATTAACATCAATGATGTTCAATTCGGCGACAAAACTGAAGTAGTAAAAGGCACGCTTTATGTTAATAAGGATGAAATAATAAAGCTTGTCCTCCAGGACGAAAGAATAATTAAGGCTGATGTTGAACTGGCGAGACCCGGAGAATCTGTAAGAATAGCTCCGGTCAAAGACGTTATTGAACCAAGGGTAAAGGTTTCAGGGAGCGGAGCAATGTTTCCCGGAACGATTAACAAGGTAAAACAGGTTGGAAGCGGCAGAACACATGCTTTAGTCGGTGCTACCGTAATAACATGCGGCAGAATAGTCGGCTTCCAGGAAGGCTTGATTGACATGTCAGGTCCGGCAGCTAAATACTGTCCTTTTTCAGAAACAAATAATGTGGTTGTTGTGATAGAACCGGCTGAAGGTTTGGAAACTCACGACTATGAAGCAGCAGGAAGAATAGCAGGACTTAAGGTTGCAGCCTATGTAGGCGAAGCAGGAAGAAATGTTGAGCCTGATGAAGTGGTTGTATATGAAACTAAACCTATTTTAGAGCAGGCTAAACAATATCCTGACCTGCCAAAAATAGGATATGTCCATATGCTTCAATCACAAGGACTTCTCCATGACACATATTATTACGGTGTTGATGCAAAGGTTATGGTTCCTACATTTATGTATCCTACAGAAATAATGGACGGGGCTATTGTAAGTGGCAACTGTGTTGCACCATGTGACAAGGTAACTACATTCCATCATTTAAACAATCCTGTAATTGAAGACTTGTACAAGCGCCATGGTAAAGACTTAAACTTCATGGGTGTTGTCTTGACCAACGAAAATGTATTTTTGGCAGACAAGGAAAGATCATCAGACATGACTGCTAAACTTTGTCAATGCTTTGGATTTGACGGTGTTCTTATAACAGAGGAAGGCTATGGCAATCCTGATACCGACCTTATGATGAACTGCAAAAAAGTGACTCAAAATGGTGTAAAGGTAGTCTTGATTACAGATGAATTTCCCGGAAGAGACGGAAAATCCCAGTCCTTGGCGGATGCTGTTGAAGAAGGCGACGCATTAGTTTCTTGCGGAAATGGAAATGTTATAGTTTATTTTCCTCCAATGGAAAAGGTAATAGGCACACTGGATTTCGTTGAAACCATGATAGGCGGATATGAAGGAAGCTTAAGGGCGGATGGAAGCATAGAAGCAGAGCTTCAAATAGTTATTGCATCAACAATTGCAAATGGCTACAACAAGCTGGCTGCCAGAGGATATTAAGGAGGGCGTCATGAGTAAAGTAAAAGTAATACACTATATAAATCAATTTTTCGCTCAGGTAGGCGGCGAAGAAATGGCTGATTATGAGCCGGAAATCAGGGAAGGCATAGTAGGTCCCGGACTTGCACTTCAACAAGGGCTTGGTGAGGACTATGAAGTTGTTGCTACTGTAGTATGTGGAGACAACTACTTTGGAAGTCATCTTGAAGAAGCGAAACAAAGAATTTTGGATATGATTAGACCCTACAATCCACAGCTGTTTGTGGCAGGACCTGCCTTTAATGCCGGAAGATACGGCGTTGCATGCGGAACAATAGCAAAGGCTGTTGAAGATGAATTCAACATTCCGGTAGTAACTGGCATGTATGTTGAAAATCCGGGCGTTGATATGTTCAGAAAAGATCTCTACATCATTTCAACAGCAAATTCAGCTGCAGATATGAGAAAATCAATGCCTAAAATGGCTAAGCTGGCTAAAAAGCTTGTAAACAAAGAAGAAATATTATCACCTGCCGAAGAAGGCTATGTTGAAAGAGGAATCCGCGTGAACTATTTCAATGAAAGAAGAGGCTCAGACAGAGCAGTTGATATGATTCTTCAAAAAATCAAAGGCCAACCATATGTGACAGAATATCCCATGCCTGCATTTGACAGAGTAGCTCCTAACCCTGCCGTTAAGGATATATCAAAGGTAAAGGTAGCTGTTGTAACATCAGGAGGAATCGTTCCTCAAGGGAATCCTGACAGAATAGAATCATCAAGTGCAACAAAATACGGTATTTATGATATTACCGGCATGGAAGAAATGACAAAGGACAAGTTTATGACTATCCACGGAGGATACGACAGAGCATATGTTACCGAAAATCCAAACCTGGTTGTTCCATTAGACGTTCTTCGCGAAATGGAAAAAGAAGGAGTAATTGGAGAACTGGCAAATTATTTTGTTACAACAACCGGAACAGGAACATCAGTAGGAAATGCAAAAGGATTTGGAGAAAAATTCAGCAAAAAGCTTGTTGAGGATGGAGTTGGAGCTGTTATCCTCACATCCACGTGAGGTACCTGTACACGTTGCGGCGCAACGATGGTAAAAGAAATTGAAAGAGCCGGCATACCGGTAGTTCATATGTGTACAGTTGTTCCGATATCATTAACTATTGGAGCAAACAGGATAATACCTGCTGTTGGAATTCCTTATCCTTTAGGTGATCCAAATTTGGGAGAAGAAAAGAGCAAGAAGCTGAGAAGGACCCTTGTTGAAAGAGCTTTAAGGGCATTACAGACAGAAATATCCGAACAAACTGTTTTTGAAGAATAAGAAACCAAAAATTTAACCAATTAATGTGCTTAGCACATTAATTGGTTATTACATCATGATTTTAAGGAAGGTATAATATGGATAAAGGCAAAGGATTTGTGAGTATTAAAAGAGTTATAATAATGGGCGGTGCTTTCATCGGTCTCTTGATAGGTTCCGGCTTTACTACAGGCCAGGAAATTATGCAATACTTTGTTTCATTCGGAAACATGGGTTATGCAGCAATAATTATGATGTTTGTATTATTTGTGTATGTGGGAAGCAGTTTTGTAGCAGTTGGCTATGAACAAAAGTTTGATGAACCCAAAAATATTTACCAATATTATTGCGGTAAATATATAGGAACATTTTTTGATTATTTTTCGGTAATATTCCTTTTCATGTCTTTCTGGGTAATGGTTGCCGGTGCAGGAGCTGCATTTAACCAGCAGTTTGGACTTCCCAATTGGGTTGGAGGAGTTGTAATGGGCACAGCAACCCTCATTACATTATATTTTGGATTTAGCCGCTTAGTTGATATTATAGGCTCAATTGGTCCTGTAGTTTCGGTTTTGGCAATACTACTGGGTATTGCAGGAATAATGATGCATCCTGAAGGTGTATCTACCTTTTCAACACAGGTGCCGGCATTGGTTGAAAGCGGAACTGTGCTGCAGGCAGGGACTAACTGGTTTATGGCATGTGCTTCATATGTGGGATTCTGCATGATGTGGCTGGCTGTTTTCATGACAAACATGGGCTCTACGGCAAACAGCAGAAGAGAAGGCATTTATGGAGCTATTTTTGGTTCTTCATTGTATTCAGTCGCTGTATTGCTTCTGATGTTAGGATTAGGTGCAAACTTACAAGAAGTTGCAGGTGCACAAATTCCGGTATTGATACTTGCGAAAAAAATATCCCCTACTTTAGCGATTATTTATACTGCAATTGTTGTTACGGAAATTTATACAACAGCAGGTCCCCTGCTGTGGACACCTGTAAAGCGTTTTGCTCCTGATGAAAAAAGCAGCCGCTATCGTATGCTGCTGCTGGTTCTTGGAGTGATCGGCATTTTTGTGGGCCTTAGAGTTTCTTTTGCCAAGTTAATCAATGTTATTTATGTAATCAACGGGTATGTGGGATTCATGATGCTCTTTTTGATGATAATTACAGACGTAAGAGTGCGCATACTCAAAAATTACACCCCTGCCATTGTAACTGAACTAAAGACAAAGTAACACCAATTAAAATATACGTTGAACACTCAAGAATTATAGCCGGGAGAAATCCCGGCTTTTTTAGTTCTCCTGCACACGACCTAATGACCTGCCCAATTTTTTATATCGCGCTTACCTGTCTATTTATTTTTTTTGTTTTATATAGTATAATAGTTGAAAACCATAAGTATGGGAAATACTCACTAATATCCGTGGATATCTTGTGGTAAAAAGAATCAGGAGACTTTTATGAAATACAAGATGATAGTACTTGATTTGGATGGAACTCTTCTAAATGACGAAAAAACAATAAGTGATAAAAATGCTTATATACTTGAGGAACTTCATAAACAAGGGATACATATTGTTATTGCAACCGGTAGAAATTATTATATGGCCAGAATTCTCATTGATAGGATAAAAACAACAGAGCCTGTAATTTTAGCGAATAACGGAGCGGTTGTAAGGCGTTATATAAATGATGAGTTTATTGAAAGCAATTATTTGGACTTTTCGATATTTGAAAAAATATACGAATTAGGTATAAAGCAGAATTTAAATCCCGTAATTCATGTTGATGAATACCATCAAGGATATGACCTAATCTACGAATGTGAAGACTACGAAAAGGCCTACCTGGGTTATATAAAGAAGGATTACGGCAGGGCAAGAAATACAAAGTTTCAGAAAGAAGCCATTAGTAATATATTGTCGGTCTGCTACTTCAATGAATATGAAAAACTATTAAAATTTAAAAAAGAAATTGAAAAAATACCCGGTGAATTCAATGTAATACTCAATCAGAACCTTAAAAGCCTTTCTCTATTAGAGCTACTGAATATTAACGGATGCAAATGGTGCGCCTTAAAAAAATATATTGACGGCCTTGGAATAGATAAAAGTCAAGTGGTTGCCATAGGAGATGACAATAACGACATTGAGCTTATTGCAAACTCAGGCCTTGGAATAGCCATGAAAAATGCAACCGGAGGCTTAAAGGATGCTGCGGATTTAATCTCACGATTTTCAAACAATGAATCCGGAGTATATTATGAATTGTCAGAAATATTCGAATTTAAATAAAAATATAAAAGCTTTGTACATATTTTCATAACTCCTAAAATATAATGTATTAATATAATGCAATATTGAGGAGGAAATATGAGAATTATTACTGCAATAGCTTCAATTCTTATAATAATAGGAGCTTTAAACTGGGGTTTGTACGGAATATCAAAAATTGACATAGTGGAAAGCTTATTCGGAGGCTGGAAGAATAAATTTGGAAGGATTGTTTATATTTTAATTGGTATTGCCGGATTATATTCATTGTTGTATGTAATATTTGCTTGATTTTTTACAGACAAAAAACATGCCGCTTATGGCATGTTTTTGTATGTCTGCAAAATGGATCTACTTAAATGGTGCCATTTTTGCCATTTTGCCCATCATGCGGCTGTGCTGCCAATTGCTTGAAACTAGTTCAGCAGAGCCTAAAGCAATATTTGCCAATCCAAATCCAATAATCCCGTTTCTGTAAGATTCCGGCAAATTTGTGTTTCTCAAAGCAACTCCTGTTGCAGTAACAACGGTCCCTAAAACTGCGGGAACAATGCCATCTTTTATTTGCATATGAAGCCTCCTTTATTTAAATTTGTATTATTATTATTATTTACATTAAAGTGTAAAATAATTTTATAAATTAATGGTAATTTTATTGATTAATTCAATTTTCTTAACTATAATAAAAAATAAAATCCGTTATAAAAAGGTAAAATATGAAATT
>Ga0208040_1001247_pt1 | contig 25735 bp, 51 predicted proteins | sample AD_UKC083_MetaG_FD_184431 | JGI IMG/M metagenome (GOLD analysis project Ga0208040, IMG submission 184431) | Active sludge microbial communities of municipal wastewater-treating anaerobic digesters from USA - AD_UKC083_MetaG (SPAdes) (version 2) | ecosystem: Engineered > Bioreactor > Anaerobic >...
CAACGGATTGCAAACGAAAACGGCGCTCCTGTCTGGTATGAATACAACCTGAAATTTTCGGCCTATTTCATCCATGAGACCCCGCCGCCGGATTATAAGAAAAACGTCCCGATCATTGAACCGAATGGTTTGTCGGCTGTTTTGGATGCAACAGACAAAAAAGAAATTGTTGTGCAATATTAACGCATACCGGCGAAAGCCAGGAAGAAGGGAATTATGAAAACAGCAAACGAAGCAAAAAAAATCATTGCGGCAAAATTGAATGAGTTAGGCTTACCGGCTTATAAACTATCAGCAAAAACGGTTGACTTTACAGACTTAGCCAGAGCGCAAAAACTTTTTGTGAAAATCAACGGCTGGAAACCGTCTCCATTATGGGATGATTTGCAAAAAACGGCAAAGGAAAACGGTTTTATGGTTACTGATTAGTCCCTTTCCCAATTCCCAGAGCTATCTGGGAATTGATTGAACGGATTAAATAAAAAAGAGAGGTGAATTATGACAGGAACATTACACGGCTATATGGTGCATCGGCTACAGGACGAATTGAAGAAACGCGGAAATATCGACGTTAGTTATGATGTTATGAGTGCATCATTGTTAAATGTCTTGATTGACATGGACACGGACGTCCAAAAAGGCGAATTTATCGAACTGCCTTCAGGACGTGGATTTATCAAAGGCTAACATACCCTCAAACCGGACTCAGGTTTTAAAAGTCGAGAGAAATTGATTACGCATTTAAGAACGTCGAAACAAAAGAATAATTATGAACGGCTGCGCTATCGGCTACGGGCAGGAGGGGAATCATGGAAAGAAAAATCAAATTTGTAGTCAATGCGGTGCGCTGGTTTGATAAAAAGAACGGGAACACATATCACAGCGTAAACATTACGGACACTGAAACCGGAGCGAAACTTTATGGCGCTTATCAATACGGCTACGGCGAACACTACCGGCAGACGGCGCTTGAATTGATGGCCGACGCCAAATGGTTGCCTGAACAGTATCAGGGGAAAAACTCTAATGGGTCAAGCCGTGCTTATGCGTATGAACGCGAAAACGACTACCCAATTTTATGGAATGTCACGGACGGCAAAAAGCGGGATTGTATCGCCAATGGAAAGGAGTCTTAAAAATGGAATCAATCACCCTTAATCAGTTAAAATGCGTCCGGTGCGGTCACAGGTGGTTTCCCAAATTGGACAAGGAAGGGAAATCGAAGCGCCCTTCTGTCTGCCCTGCGTGCCACAGCAAAGCATGGGATCGCCGGGAAAATCTGCGAGTCGGGAGGCCACGTGGAACAAAAAACAGACAATATATGGAGGGAAAGCAATGAATAACACCCTAAAAACCGCATTATTTGACAAATACGACAGCGGGAATGACAAAATTACATATACAAAAGGGCAATGGAAAATCAAACACGAAGTGCCGGGTATTCCCAAAACCCGCAAACATCATGAAATTTATTTGATTAGCGATGGGTGGTGTATTGGATGGGTAAATTGTGGCCATCATTGGTATAAAGAAAAACAAGCTATTGCCAATGCCGCCCTGATCGCCGCGGCGCCGGAACTTCTGGACGCGCTAAAAAAACTTGTCGGCTGGTATGACTGTTTTCAGCTAAAAGAAGGCGAAGCGGATTTGCCGGTTATCGTAAAATCCCGTGCCGCCATTGCCAAAGCGGAAAATACAACTTGTTGACAACTTTGAAAATGGGAATGAATAAAACTTGTATGGAGGGTGTGAAAATGAAGAGAATTAAATTACAGGAAGAGCGATGTTGTGAATGTGGGGAAGTTTTCGTCCCGTTGTATGAAGGACGAACCCCAGAGGAACTGGCAAAGCTAGACGCGGGAGAACAGATTTACTGCCGGTGCCCTAATCCCAACCACCCCCGTTATACGATGGGCGTTATAGAGGAGTAAACCATCCGGGGGCTGCCGTAACAGCCCCCTTCCTTCCCACTAAAACGGCGTTGATTCCGAAAAATCCTTGCCCGTAATTTGCTTTAATGCCGACAACAAAGCCCCTTCTGCTGCCTCTTTGTCCCCCAGGTCAACCTTGATCGGAGTCGCCTTCTCCGCGTACTGGTCTTTGCCGTTCTGCCGCTTTCCCCAGTTTACCCTTACCGTCCCGTCCTTGCCTTCCCATGCTGAACATAAAGACCATTTTCCGTTGTATTCCTGCACCTCAAAACCACCCTTTTCGCTTGTCCTTACAAATTCCCCCATTTTTACCCCCTAATTTATGGCATAATGCCGGTTGATTTGCCGATGATTTGAGTTTATCGGCGTTTTATTTTCTACAAACGATTTTCTTTTCGCCAGTGCCCTGTGCGTCGAATACTCAATTAAAAATCAAAAATCATATAAAAACCCCTTGAAAACTGCCCCTCTGTGAGCAAATCTTGCCGATGTTCGGGTTGCCCTTGTTTTTTATCGCCGGATTTTTCCCAAAGCGATAAATATGGCACGGACAATCTGCCGTTTCGCACTCGTCAACCAGTTTTCGGCTCCCTCCCATGCAATAGAGGCAGTTTTTCCGAAACACCTTGACGCTGATCCGCTTTAAACGGTGCGGATAGATCGGACACGCTCCGCAACCTGCCTCATTTCCCCCGCAATTTCTGACCTTTTCTGTATTAAAAACGGGGATGTTGAGGCATTGTTTACAGTATTCGCGCATGGCTTCTTTTGGTGTCATGCAGCCTCCCCTTCATCCGGCCCGAAAGCTGCCTTGAGTTTTTGGGCGTAGTCAATGATTTTATTCATGTCCTTAATACTGATAGGCTCCTCGTCGTTTCGGTTTCTGAATGCGTATTTCATGATTGAGCAAAGCGCAAAACTCCGCAGCATCCCGCCCGCACGATACAGGTCAATCGGCTCAATTCCCCCGGTCTTGTAGTGGTCGCTCCCTTGTTTCTTCAACTCAACCCAGTTAGTGCAATTTTTCATGCTCTCCCCCTTTGATTTCTGGAACTAAATTTTTATTGTTGTGCTTGCTGTAATAAATTCCGAAATGCTCCATGATAAACCAGAGCAGACCTTTCATCGTTTCAAGTTCTGCATCCTCGTTTTCCAGGATTTCAAATACCACAGTTCGCAGGAATTTCCCGCCGTCGTCGTTTTCGTCAATAAACCTCGCAATGTATCCGTTGCTGATTTTCTCAACGTGTAAATCCCACTTGTCCATAATTCCCCCTCGGTGATAATTGGTTAGCTATACTACCCATTTCATCGGATTGTTCCCGTACCGGCACAATTAAGCCGGTGCTTTTGTGTCACGTCCTTGTGCCAATTCCGCAAAATAATCACAACATTCCTTTGCTATGTCATTCCATGATGTGGCTTTATTGTTACAGTCCATCATTAAGCGCCTGCCTAACCCATCAACGTGCTTCCGGTAATCAAGCGCCATGATAGGCACAACCTCGTCGGCACGGATTAAACACCTCATGTTTCGCCGCCCGTTTTGGACATACCAAATTCCGTCAACCGGGAAACCTTCCCACTGATAACCCAACGGCACATATCTGCGACCGACTTTTTTATAAACCTCATCTGTGTTTTTTGTTTTCATTTTTCCGCATCTCCCTTATGTTTTTGTTGTATTCCTCGCAGGTCATTTCCCGTGACATTTCCCCGCAGAAACAGCAGGGATGTTGCCCGTGGCTAATATCCCACACGGCTAGCGCATACTGCTCCCGTACGCAATGGACGCATCGGGTCTGCATGGCAATCATAACCCCTCCCTTGCTATCGCCTTAAAAATCTGTTTTGCGTCCACCGGGTAATAATCCCAAACATCAACGCCGACGTTCACCAATAAGCCTTGTTCAGTTTTCAGCATCTTCCATTTCTCGTGAACATGGCCGACAAAAGCCTTTTTAATTCCTAGTTTTTGCATTAACTCGGTGGCATCCTCTGGCTTGTGGATTAACAAAACAGGCTCTTTAAATAATTCCATCACAATGTATTTCACGGGAGTATTGCAGCCGTTCTTTTTATCGTGGTTGCCGGCGATAAAAACATGATGCCCGTTGAGTTGCCTAACAATTTCAAACTTATTAAGTCCGTTGTTAGTCAGTTTGAAATCCCCAAGATGAAAAACAAGGTCGCCTTCCTTTACCCTGGAATTGTGGCGCTTGATTAGTTCGGCGTTCATGTGTTCAACGTTCCGGAATGGCCGAAACACGAATTTAGTGATTATATTCGCGTGGTTATAATGCTCGTCGGATGTGAGCCAGTTCATTTTTTTATCCTGAAAATATTTAGTAGTTCATCAATGTCCCCAAACGGGTTCGTTTGCACCTCTTGATGTTGCGAATCATCACACTTCGGGCAGGTGGCCTGAATCGTCCATAACGTCCCTTTTGCCTGTTTAACAGCTTCCGGTTGCGAATCATCACACTTCGGGCAGGTGGCCTGAATCGTCCATAACGTCCCTTTTGCCTGTTTAACAGCCGGAGAGTTAACGTGCAAAACAGCGATAGACTCCACGTAGGCCGTGATTTTCCCGCAAAATTGGCAATGCACAGGAATCAACATATTTTCTCCAAAATTCGCTCGGTTAAATATCCCATGTAATAAGCGTAAGCCTCTTCGGTTTCCTCTATGTGTTTCAGGCATCTGATCCGCATGATGGACGAAACAAGATGCAGTAATTCATGGTTGAATTGCCCTATGCCTGAAGGTGAATTTTCAAACTCGTCAAAGATTAAGAAGTGGTGCGTCCACCCCTTGTCTGGCTCTGAAAGCTGGTAATGAAATGCCCCGTAGGTAGCGTCGTGTTCGTAGTCGTATTTGTACCGGCGCTTGAAAAATCGGATCAAATCATCCGGTGTGCATTTCGGAATCACGTAAATATCGGCGTTGTAGATGTCGTCCTTGATCGCGTGAACCTTCATAGTGTCCTCACATACTGACGTTTAAACCTACTCCGTTGTCTCTCACTTTAATCTCGATGGTAATCCCGCCGATCTCCGAAGCCGTAAAACCCTTTGTTTCTTCCCAAGTCGTGCAAGCGTCGGTTAAGTAGGCTTTCTTCCATGACCCGCCCAGGCAAACCATTTTCGGTTTGGCAATTAACCGGACTTCCTTCTCCCCGATGATTGACATGATCGGATAGCGGACAAACTGTTTCCGGTGGTCGTGGCCGCAAACGATAATGTCAGCGTCAAACCGATCCCCAAATTTTGAATATTTTGTGATTGACCCGCCTTCCGTTCTCGTTCCCCCTCCGAATCCGTGCGTTGAAAAGAAGTCAACCTTTCTGACCCGCCCGGTGTCGTGGAAAATATGCAATCGAAACCAGAACGAGTATCCAAGATAAGGCACGTTCAACGCCTCGGCCAGTCTCTTGCTCATATTGGTATGGTTTCTTTTGACAATGGTTTCTTCGTGGTTTCCGTGTCCGATGCAAATTATTCTGTCTTGGATAGGTGCCAGCATCTTCACCATTTCCTTGATTTCCTCGTCAATCGGAGCGTCGTCTATCGGATTGTCCTGAATCCCGGCCTTGAATCTCTTGTCTGAAAAGTAAATCGCATCCCAAAGGTCGCCGTTGGTGTAAAAGTAGGTATTTTCGTCTCTGTCTTTGATAAATTCTTTAAACGCCTTCAGGTCGCAGGACTTTGACCCTAGATGTAAATCCATAAGTGGTTTGATTTTGATGATGTCCCTTCGTGATTTGTATTCAATTGGGTAAACAAGTATTTGGTCTTTCATTACACCTCCCCTTGATGTCTTATTTTCATCAACTGATGTATTTTAACCATCGCTAACCTTTAAGATTGCCTTCATAATTTCAAATGCGACTTGCGGCACTATGGCGTTTCCGAGTGCCTTAAGTCTGTCCACCCTATTGGATACCCTTGCATCCACTCGACAAAGGCGGGTTGCAACTTCAATCCACGGTTCGTCCCATGTGTGATTGCGTTCGGAAGTTGATCCATGTGTGGCCTGTCCTTGCTCATGTGGTCCGGGCCATTCGCGCCCCGGTAATCCCTGGTTGCTGGTGTCGGCAAGAGAGCAACTTTTGTCTGCAAGTTCTCCCCGCCGTCCCCGTGGCTCCCGGCTCCCGTGTGACAATTCCCGTGCGGTGTCGGGAGCATGGCAATTTCTATATGCAGAGGAGTCTTGAATGTCTGTTTTCCTGCATTTTTGCGTTTCTCCATTCTCGCAGTCCACTGTTCCGGAGTTGCTGATTTCGGAGGATCGGCTGACGCTGTAGGCAACAATCCACACCCTGTCCCTTCTATGGGGCGCGCCGACGGCGCAAGCTGGAATAATACATGTCTGGACGGAGTATCCGATTTTTTCAAGGTCATCCAAAACCACCCATAACGAGTTTGTCCCTGTTCGTTCAGATATTCCTTTAAAATCAGCTTTTGCGTCCTCTGGTGTGAGATATTCTTTTCCTTCCATTTCAGAGAAACTATCGTACTGAAAAAGGCTGTTGATTCCAGCAACATTTTCGCCAATAATCCAACGGGGCTTGAACTCTTTAATAACTCGCAACATTTCTTCCCAGAGATAGCGGTCATCTTCCTTGCCTCTGCGCTTCCCGGCGCAACTGAAAGGCTGACAGGGGAAACCTCCGGTGAGTAGGAATGGTCTATCTTGAAAAAGTTGTCTATCCCCACTTGTTTGCTGTTTGGCCCACGGCTCTTGTAATCCGTTCCAGTTGGCGTAGGTAAAAGTCTTGATGTCGTCATGTATCGGTATCCCCGGAAAATTCTTTCTCAAAACCTGTTGGCAAAACTTGTCTATCTCCACAAACTGAACTGTCTTTATTCCTGCCCATCGGGCCGCTAAAGCAAAACCGCCAATTCCCGAAAATAAATCTAGGTGTGTAAATTCCATCAGCACCCCTCGTATTCTTTCGGCCTCGCTCCCCGAAGTTTCTCGATTTCGGCCTGTAGCTCACCGATGCGCTGGTTCTGGTGGTGTATATGATCCACAGCAACCGCCAATAGAGCCTCATACGCCTCAATAATTGCGTGGGTTAATTCGTCAAGTTCCTGTTGATTCACTGGCCTTCTCCGTCTTCCAGATGGCAAACGCTTTCTCCCGAAGGGCAACAATTTCCTGCTCTGTTAGTAAAATAAGTTGTTTTTTAAGCAAAATCTTACGTTCTATTTCTTCCCTGGTTTCTACTTCCATTATTCTTCCTCCCATTCCGTTTCTATGGTGACTTCGTAATTGTCCGCATGGCCGTTAAAGTAGTTCATAACCGTTCTCAACGACACATTATGCTTGTCTGATATTCTCCGGCAGAAAATCATCCACGCTTGCTCTTTGGAGTAGGCGTAGCAGTAAAGCACTAAGAGTTCGTGCGTTAGTCGAAACATTCCCTTGTAATGGTTTTTAACCCGCATACCATTCAGAGTCCTCTTTGAAGATCATCCCTTTAATTAACTTGTAATTCTTGCAAAGTCCGTTGGGGTTCATCAAACCCGAAACCCAGTTCTTTGCCTTCACGATTTTGATTTTGCCGGGTGACATGGAGATATAAAGCCTGGATTTCTCGATTGACCGTTGACCGCCTAATCCGTCGTCCCTTCCGGGGTTCTTCTGGATTGCAATAATGGCTATTCCTTTATTGAGTTTGTCGAATATTTTTTTGATTAGACCGCCGATCTTGTAAAATTCATCATGGACTTCTAAAAAATCTATAATGTTGATAGCGTCCGGCCTAACGGCAACATCGAAGTCGGAAGCCCTTTCAATAAATTTACAGTGTGACCACATTTGCATCGGGAGTTTTTCGGTGAAGTTCTGCAAGCGTTCCTTTAGTTCCGCGCCGCCCATTTCGGAAGTGAAATAAATCACCTCGTGGTCAAGCATATTTTTTGCGGCGATATTTAAAAGAAGCGCCGTCTTGCCTGCGTTGGACTCCCCGGCGACAATGACAATATTTTTGGGCATGGTCTTGACTAACTCATGCACTCCAAGCGGATATTTAATTACTAAACAGGTATTGTCGGCGGTCGTGAGGTCTATGATGTTTTCTTCTAGGGGTTCTATAACCTCAAAGCATCCGTTTTTATTACCATGTTTCTTAATTACCCCTTCAGCGCACAAGCGCCTCAACACCGTCGAAAGGTGCTTCTGTTCTTCCCGTGACGACAAATGAAGACACTGACGACACTCTGACGACAAAAAGACGCCAGATGACGACATCACCCACTCGGAAATTTCGGCGGTGAGGTTCCTTTCCTTGCGTTCTGCACGTTGCAAAGCGGAGTTGATTTTAGTGTCAATCCATTTTTCGTCCGGCTTTTCACCCCACGAAACAATAATCCTTTTAAGCACTTCGGAAGAAAACTCGATTTCGCAACCACCTTTGATTAGGCAATTTGCAAGGTGAAAAAGGTCGTTGTCGCGTCTGCCGACACTGAAGACATTTGACGACAAAGACGACACTTGACGACAAGAGGAATTGGATGTCGTCATTCCCTTATATAATGTACTTTCATTTAATCTATTGCTCGCTTCTTTGAGGAAGCTCGCGGAGAGCGCCGGAAGGATTGGCCGGTCAAAAGTGATTACCCATTTATAGGGGATGTTTTTCTCATTAACACTTGGAGGGGCAAGAATATAACCACCCTCTCCACGGTAGTCTATCCCAGGTGCTATCCTCGATCCGATTGTTGGATTGAAGTTTTCTGGATAAGAATAATAAAGGTGCTGCCCCTTGCGTGGAGTTTCCACAGTAGGACACACAATAGAGTCACCTATAATATTCTGTGCTGATTCCTCGGAATAGTCGTCTGCATACTTGTCCAAGTCAATAACAAACACGCCGGACAATTTTCCAGTGACAATCCCCACGTTGTAATTAGGTTCGTCCTTCCACCATTGCCGTATTTCATCCTCGGTGGCTATTCTTGCCCGGTAGGGAATAGGCGAAAAGCCCTTTGGTGGAATTTTGGACTTGGGGGACAAGGGTATTACAGATAATCCCATCGAGCGATATTGTAATGCGGCTTCCAGTAAGTTATTCATGCGTCCTCAAAACGGTACGTTATCGAAATCCAATCCAGCTTTAATGTCCTTCAGTTTTTCGGTTAAATCTTCTTTGATTTGCTCCAAGTCGGCTATTGAGTAATCCACCACCTGAAGGCTCTTTCTCTTCAAAGCCTGATATTTTTTGTCGCCAATGATGTTGATGATTAAATCTTGGAATCTTTCAGGATTGGCTTTTTGGAGAAAATGGACGCGCCACGACAAGCAGAGTCCATTGTCTAAATCCCAGCGGGTACTGCGATGGGTTCTGCTTCTGATATGATGCGCCGATAATCTGTCACTTGAGTTAGTTCCGCGACAGGTTCCGTCACGGGCGATAACACACTGGCTCCATAGCTTGTCACATTCGTTTTCCAGCTTCTTCTTTTTTGGGATAGGTTTTTTCACGATGCCTCCACAATCAATTCATTCTGTCCCATAAACAGGTTAGACTGCGCCATGTGCCGTTCAAGTCTTTCCTTGCCAGCCTTGAAATAATCTTTGTCGATTTCGTATAAAGTGAGGTCAAATCCCAAGTCGTGACAGGCGATGGCGATGCTCATGCTCCCGCCGTGCGTGTCCAAAATCTTGTCGCCAGGTTTGGCGTAGTTCTTCAGGAGCCACTGATAAAGGGCAACTGGCTTTTGGGTAGGATGGATCTTACCGCCAGTTCTGTTGTCGTATCTGTAAAGTTTTGCGGGATAATCAAAGGAAGTCCACGCAAGTTCTATCTGAGAAAAATTCTCCCACGGTTGCACTTTATCCCAACAAATAACTCCGCGAGTTCGTGGCAATTCAAAATAGTTCATTCCCCAAATAATTTGACTTTGTGAAACTCGAAACAATTCATTAAAATAGTTTTCGTCCAAGGGGATTTCATCAAACTTACTATCCAGTAATTGAATTGCTCTGTTTTTTAACTTTCCCGATCCCTTTTTTAACCTTCCAGCATGAATACTATCGCCACCTATGTTATACGGAGGGTCAACAATCGCCAACTCAAATTCCTTGTCCGGCATTTCTTTCATGGCTGGCAGGCAGTCGGCGTTGATAAGTTTAATCATTAGTAGGTCACCACGTAGGTTAGGGTAGCCGCCGCAAGCCAGTAAACCACCTTGCGCCAATCATAAACAGGTATGTAGGCCAGCGCCGCCAGCACATCTAAAACAATTAGGATTGTCGGGAATACCTTTGTCATTAGTGCTTCCTCATAAAGTTTTTCCCGCTAAATGCCGCCCTCAAAGCTCCCTGTGACGCTCTCCGTTCATCCATCCCTAGAATCATGCAAATATCTGGAAACGACCCGCCGCCGGCTAGAAACTCAACGTCATCCTGCCAGTGCTTTACTTTGAAATTGATGTTTCTCATGGCCTGTAAAATGACGGCAGACCACAATTCTCTTTCGGGGATGGCCTCCCTGGTGTGCATATCCAAGACTTCTCTGTAGCCGTATTTCTCCAATTTAGATTCAGGTCGGCCTTTTCTACGCTTCATGGCGTTCTTCCTTTAAGCAGTATTCACCTTCCGCATACTTGCATTTTGTCGGGTTTTGCATGTCCCCGCAGGGTTGGTAGTATTTGCAGTCGTGCATCTCTAATCGGGTACAGGCCAGACAGCGGCCACGTGATTTCAGGAAGATTGATTTTAAATCGTGTAGGGGCATACTTAATTTACCTTTGTAAATACTATGGTTGCAAAAATACACCTATGTAAAGACACAGGGCAAAAAAATTTACCTTTAGTTGCAAGTTCCTTCTGGCTGATCTTTTCCTTATTCATAAAGGAATGAACCAGGGTGGCGTATCTGCCTTGCAGTCTTTTTAAATTGATGCTTTTCATGATTCCCTTATACGCTCCTGCTTTACGTTTGTCAACAACAAAATGCGGTTTCTACCCCCCCCCCTAAAATGCACTTTTTTGCGATTTTGGGTTTATTTACGTAAATAGTTCTTGACAGGATCGGTTGACGAGCGTAAACTGGGAGCCAACGAAAAAGGAACAGCCTTCTTAGGCAACCGCCGCCGCCGATCCGCCTTAGGGCAAAATTCGTGGTGGCAAAAAAAGAGGAAAGAGGGAAACGCCGTGGCAGTTATCACAGGACACATAGACGATAAAGGAAGCCGACAGGGAGAGCGCACTGCGACAGACTCCAGTTCGACGGACTTGTTTATTGCCCAATGTGAGGAAGAGAACGCACGGCACGGTATCGCTTGCGATGGCCCATTTTGGCCTCGGTGCAAGCACCGCGCTCCGACGGGTAGTTCGGGGCTGACGCCGATAACTCGGCCTAACCTGTCCCGCGATGGCTCCATGCCATCGTCCGAATGGAGGACGCCGGAAGTCGGAGTAACCGGCTCGGAAGTGCCATCCAGCATGGCGTAAGACGTGCAATCTACCTCTTGTATGATACGGCGGCGGGGCTGGCCGTCGCCAATTTAAAGGTGATTTATGAAAGACAAACTGCCTATTCTCTGGATTCTGGTAATCATCATGCTCTTGGGGATTTTCATTCACTCGGTAGCGGATGGACGGAATAAGAAAGGGTGGAGTTTATCTAAAGAGGAAGTGGCGTTCCTAAACCACGAACTCGACCGCCGCTGTGCCGGTGACTGCACACTGACCCGTGAATGGTACGGGTTTAAATGTGTCACGCCGGATGGCAAAGTTTACAGGGTGTACAAATGAACGAGATTTTGTGCGACTTGTCGAACACCATTGCCAGTGGATTCAGGACGAAGTTAAGAACTTGATGAACTGATGGAAGAAACAACCCAGGAAACCTATGATGACCTTGACGACATTCTGACCGAGATTGACGGCATCATGTATGGCGACAAGTATGATTTGCACGATAAATTTTGCAAGGTGCAAGATTTAATGATGCAGGCCGTATCGTTGATTGATGATTATAAACTTGAGAGATTCCATTGGGAAAATAAACAGATGTTCGCATAGGAGGATTTATGAAAGTCAAAGGTATTGTGACAAAAATCAGCACCACGAAAGACCAGTGCATCAGATTAGTAATCGACATCGACAAAGCGTATGCCGTTGGTCAGAACCTTCTGGAATGGCAGGATGACGAAGTTCTTATTGAACTGGAAGCGGAGAAAGACAATGGCTGACCACGCAAAGGAAAATGGCCACTGGTATCAGAAAGACGGTTCTCCGGCCTATATGATTGTCGGCAAAAACGGCAAAGAACGTCCTACTACATTACGGGACGCGAGAAAACTCGGATTGGTGCCGTCAGTGACCACCATCATCGGGTGCGCCGACAAACCTCAACTAACGAACTGGAAAATAGACCAGGCTATCCTGTCTGCCTTAACCCTCGGTAGGATGGAAGAAGAAACCGAAAAGGAATACGTTGACAGGATTAAAGAGGACGCAAAAGAACAGGCTAAAAAGGCCGCAGAGCGTGGGACGCAAATTCACGCATGGGTACAAGATGGGTTTGAGAGAATCTTACACGGGGAGGCTGAACAGTATTTCTTTTCGGCGCAAGACACGATTATAATAGAGTGTGGGGATGTTGGCTGGATATGCGAGAAACCGTTTGCCACCGCACGTTACGGCGGCAAATGCGACCTGCATAACAAGGAATACCTACTCGATATTAAGACTACGGATAAACCAATTACTGACCTGAAACTTTGGGAATCACACTTCATGCAGTTAGCGGCCTATCGTAAGGGCTTAGGGATTCTTGACGCTCGGTGCGGTATCCTTTGGATTAACTCCGTCACCGCTGAAAGCCGTTTAGTATGGGCTGACGAAAAGGAACTTGATAAGGGTTGGAAGATGTTTTCGGCTTTATTAGACTATTGGTACGCAAAATCAGGATTGGAGGTTTGAGATGGAAAACGCAGTCGCAGTTAAGGAACAGGAACTAATCTCGTTGCAGGACGTTAAACGGTATATCGCCCCCAACGCCACAGACAAAGAGCTTTTCATGTTTATGGGTATTGCGAAGTCTTACAACCTCAACCCCTTAAAGCGTGAAATCCACTTCATCAAATACGGCAATGCCGCCGCTTCTATCGTTGTGGGATATGAGATTTATTTGAAGCGAGCAGAACGCACCGGAAAGTTGGACGGGTGGAAATGCTGGATCGAGAAAGACGACATTGGCGAAAAAGCCATCATTGAAATCAAGCGCAAGGATCAGTCGCTTCCTATTAAGTGGGAAGTGTATCGCAAGGAATTTGACAAAGGACAGTCAACGTGGAAATCCATGCCGACATTTATGCTGAAGAAAGTAGCAATCGCGCAGGGATTCAGACTGGCTTTCCCGGATGACCTCGGCGGGCTTCCTTATCTCCCCGAAGAACTGCCGCAAACATCTCATTCAACCTCGGAAGACCTGAATCGGGACGTTGTTTACGTAACGCCAGAACCAGCACCAGAGCCGCAGGACGTACCTGAAAAGGTTGAAACTACCCTAGCCGAAGATCAGGTCATTGTGAAAATCACCGGCGTAAAGAGCAAGACCGGCGAAACCAACGGTAAGAAATGGACGGCATACTTTATCCAGACGGCTACGGGGGAATACGGGACATTCTCGGAAACTCTGGCTGACGTTGCCCGTACCTACGCTGAATCCGGTGAGCTTGTTCCGCTGACTTGGAAACCCGGTAAGAAAGAAGGCAAGAAGGAAGTCGTTAGCATTGGAGGATGATATGGAAGTCTGGGTAGCTTTTGGGATTGGTTTTTTCTTGGGCGGTTTTATCGGAGTTTTGGCGTTGAGCATCTTGATTATGGCAAGGGATAATTAAAAGGAGGGCACAATGAACAAAAGTATTAATGAGTGGATGATTATCAGGAAGATTGTTGGTGAACGCAAACAGGATTTAAAACGGCTTCGGGATTTAAGCGCCGTTGACTCGCGGGTCATTGATTCCTACGGGGATAAAGTAAAGGAATCAATCAACACAGCTAAGTATGACGTGAAGGTTCTCGACCGCCGAATCGTCGAGATGCAAAACGCAGACTTAGCGATTGAATCAGCCATCAAGCAGAGCAACGCAACTACCAAGATTGATTTGGCGGTTGATGTTGATTTTCTGCTTTCGCCTGTGGAGTAATCTATGGGCTGCCGGGGGTGTGATGATGGATCACAGTGGACAACATTTGCAGCTCCACTAAGCTGCATGATACTTGCGGGGACGATGATGCGGGTACTGAATATGCCGGACGGCTTTGTTGGTTGTTTCCCGCGAATAAAAACCCCGGAATGTTGTTGAGTTGATTTTGGTTGTTATAAAAACTCCACAGCCCCCGGCTTTTTATAAATGAACGGTTGAATAATATGCCCTTGAACCCTGCCCCGAATATGGTACAATCCTCCCCGAAAAGGGGTGAGATGTGTATGAGGGGTTCGAACCCTCCAACACATAGGCCAGTCCTGGGGTTGCGGGGCGGTGACAAGTAAATGACAAAATCACAACCATAAATCTGACAGGCTTAATATCCGAACCACTGACAAATATCAAGGAGTTTTTTAATGGACATTAACGAACTCAAAGCAGAAAATGAACGGCTGAAAAAAGAACTCCAGGCTGAAAAACTCGTATGGGCGATTAAAGAAGGTCAGATGCGAGATAATTTCCAGAAGTGCAAATCCGCTGCGGAATACTGGAAAAAAAAATATGAAGAGATTTGCAAGGCGTGAGGCAATGAAACATGGCCGTGTGGCGGAAGAGTAGAGACGCAGGTAGCGTTAGAATTGACTAGCGGTGAAAGTAGGGGACAGCCAACTAAGTTGCAGGTATCAAATCCTGCCGCGGCCAACTCAAAACAGAAAGGAGGTGATTTTAATGGAAGAACTGCAAAAAACTCTCGTTGCCAAGATTTGCGAACAGTTGAAGTCCGATAAGCCAAACATTCAATATCTTGATGTTCTGAACAGGCTTTTGGGAACGGTTTCTGATTTTATACTTAGCGACAATTAGAGAACAAGGCCGTGCTGCGTTTGCCGGGGGACAGAAACGCGGGGACTATTGACCATTGTCGGCAAAAGAGATTGAAAATAATGAGAGGTTAAGTCATGAATGAATCAGACCGAAAAATCCTTACTAACCAGCTTGGTGAGTGCTGGCATGAATGGGGATATGTCCGTGGGTCAGTTAAGCAGGAGATCTTCCAGTGTGTTAAATGCGGCGAAACTTGTAAGGGTATCGTTAATTGCCATCAAAAGCAGCGCACCTTCGACAACTGGACTGACTTTGGAGTGCTGTGGGAGTGGGCAAAGAAACAGGAGTGGTGGAAGAAGTTCTTTTGGTTTGTTTTTGATTCCTTACCGAAAGATATAAGAATGTCGGGATTCTCCAATTACCAAAAATATCTAGTTGATAAGGTTGATTTTGCAAAATATCTACTTCAGTTCGGACAGGAGAAGTTAGGATGGAAATGAACTTGAACGATATGATTGATGAGTACAACTATAGATCAGATTAACTAACTGAAAGACAAACTTGCAGCAGCAGAGGAAACCATCAAGAAAATGGCCCGGTGTGATAACCACGGATTGAGGGAGGGATTATGACACAAGAAGAACTTGAGTTGTTAAAGGAATTGCAGCCGGTGATTAGGAAGAATATGGGGTGTGCAGAAATCGGGGATAACATAACTTATATCAGTTCTAATGGACCAGATGTACACGGAACAATAGCTCTGGACAGAGAAATACTGATTCCCGACGCTATCTCCCGTGATCCTGAACGTCCACAGCGGGGGCTTTGGGGGATGATAGACTGGTCACAAGTTTACGCCTCTATTGATAGAGATGGAGACTTAGACACTGGCACTGGTCATGATAGCCCATATCTGGTGTTATTGAACACGCTGAAATGGCAGACAGAACTGGAGCAGAAATGAGAGACTACCAAGGTCGAATCTACGAAGACGACTGCATCTGCCCAGATTGTATTCACTGTGACCCGGTAGCAGACGAGTGTCGTAAGGGCCGTTGGAGGTATCCTACAGATGGATGTTTTGATTTTGTTAGTAGGGATGGAAAAGAAACGGGCTTAGGTGAGATGCTTAAAAGGATAAAGGTGGTGAAAAATGACTGAATTAGATTGCAAAATCCTCACAGAGCAGATCGGGGAGTGCTGGCATAGCAATGAAACGTGGTATGATTGTGATACTGCTCAACATTGTAAACGCCGCACCTTCGATAATCCTGACGATTTCTTTGTCCTGTGGGATTGGGCCAAGAAGCAGAACTGGTGGAAAGACTTTTTACATGCAGCTAATGAATGCGCAATGACTAATGATATAAAAGAACAGGGAATAGCGGGGAAGTATTATATCATTAACACTAAGTGGTTTCCCGAAATGATTTTGATATTTGGAAAGAAGAAACTGGGATGGAAATGACTGACAACGAAGCCCGACTGCTGACACAAGTGGCCGACGTGATTGAAGAAGCCGACATTCTACGTCGGAAGTTGGAAATAAGTGAAAAAATCAACCGAAATCTTCGGTGTTGCGGGAACTGCAAGAATAATCACATTACCAACATAGACACTTATTGTGAGATAACAGGTGAAGAAGTCAACGGCCACAAGGTTTGCGCCAAATGGCAGTCGGACGGTAAGAAAAGAAAGGACAGGGAATGAAAAAAGAACACAGTGTTTTTATCACCGTATCGGGCGATGAATTATTGTTGCTGGTTGACCGTGAAGCCCGAAAAAAGGGACTGCTTAAGGACGTTAAAAGCACGGTTGACTTTCAACTGTTCCAACCTGAAATTGAAGTAAGCGTTGAATATAGGTGGGTTGAATAATACACGCCGACAAAGAAATTGAGCGACTAAACACAGTTATGGAAGTGATGAATAGGAGGTGAAATGAGCCAATATTATGTTCCAGCCAATTTGGAAAAGTATGTAAAGTGGCATATACCATTCACTCCGTATTTTCTCTATAAATACGATAGAGTATGGAGAATAGTTGAAAAAGAGTTATATGAACGAGCGCACTTTCAAGACACTGATAATAGAATTTACCATTTCAGATTTCTATAAAAGGAGACCCCATGACAGACGAACAGAGAAAAGCGTTGACCTTACCTTTACATTTTTTCCGTTAACCTTTATATATTATTTTGATAACCTTTACATTATTTATCGCTTCCCTTAACCTTTCCGTATTGACGAGCCGCTGTATATCCTAAATAGCCCACCGAAAAGGTTGCCCACATCGCATCAGGGACAGCATCAAAACCTGCCTTGACGTTCTTGTAAAAGGTTTCCATCTGTTCAGGATAGAACACTCCGATAAACGGGGCGACAATTACCAGAGACACCAGCAGAAAATAAAAGACGTACATGAACGACGGGCGGGCCCTTGAAGTCCACTTGTCCAGTGACGATGCCTCAGCAACGGCAATTGATAACTTGGTTTGCTCTAGCGTCGATTCTAATTCCTGCGCTTTCAGTGCCAGTTCAGCGGCCTTGTTTGCATCCAGAGGCTCTTTGCCGGTTATTGCGGCCCGAACAGATTTGAGAAATTCACCTGCACCGGAAAGAACGCCTCCGACATCTATGCTAGCAAGGTTTATCATTATGCCACCCCATATTTGTCTGAACCTTCGCCTATTTTTATTTCCAAGGTGAACTTCTTTCCTCCGGTCTTTTGCATTAAAAGATAAAAGGCCTTTTTGCTTCCACCAATAAAGTTTTCTGCCCTGCTCATACCGACAAGAATACAGCCTTCGGTATCTTTTGCGGTATTCCCGCTATGAATGCGGACCCCTTCAAACCCAGGGACGTCTCTTAACAAAGGCATCATCTTTTTGAATCGCGGTGAATAGGTTGTAACCACTTCGTATGTTCCATAAGGGATTGCTGTTTTCCCGTAAACCTTCTCGTCCCGAATCGTGTCTTCCAATGTGTAACAAAAGAAATCGCCATCGAAGAATAATTCACCGATCGTCGCTTCTTCTGTAAACCATTTCCGGATCAGTTCAGCGTTCACAGCAGTCCGTCCTTTCTCAAAGCCTTTTCAATCAGTTCCAACCTTGAACGGTTTTGGTTGTGGCAGTTTCGGAGCGCCCCCTGCGCAAATAGAGCGTCCTGTTCGACCTGGGGCCGGTAAGTGGCTGTCAGGATGAACCTCTGCCCTGCTGCGTCCATTTTGGCCTTAAAACGGGCATAGAAGCCTTGCATTTGCTCTGTGAGGTCTTTCGGGTCACGGCTCATTGATTCACCGCCTGCAAAAGTGGCTGATGGTTGGCAATCCTATTCTTACCAATCTCAAAATACTTCTTATCCTTTTCAATGCAGATGTATTTCCGGTTCGTGTTCATGCAGGCTATGGCCGTGGTAAAACTTCCGGCACAGTTATCAAGCACCGTGTCGCCCTCATTCGTGTAGGTGCGGATAAGGTATTCAAAGAGGGCAACGGGTTTCTGGGTGGGGTGAAGGCCGTCTGCTTTTTCTTTTGAATTTCCGATGACATCGTTTATTTTTATTACGCTTATTGGATTTCTGTCTGTATAGTTTTTCCTCTCTTTATCTATGTTTTCCCTCTCAACTCCGATTATACTATCCTTTTTGTATCCCCCTCCCTTATAGACAGTATTCATTGGCTTACTCTCCCATTTCTGCGGATTGTATGTTGGTTGGTTTTGGTAAAAGATAAGTACATTCTCATGTTGTTTCAGTATCTGCTTTTTTGCTAACATAAAATTACTTGGTTTTGATTTCGCCCAAATAATCTCATACTTAAACATATCAGGATTACTCATAACCAAAGCACTCGTAAAAGGTTGGCTCGCTGTCAAGACTATCGCCCCGTTGTCCTTTATCAGCCGCTTATATTGCTTCCAAAGAGGCTCAAAGGGGATCAACACATCCCATTTGCAAGCCGTGGTTTGATAAGGGAGATCACATAAAATCATGTCAACGGACTTGTCCGCTAAAGTCGGCATAATTTCTAGGCAATCGCCGTTGTAAATCATTTCCAAATCCCCTCACGGATTAGAAGCTCTTTAATCTTGTCAATCTCGCCCTTGTCGATATTCCGGCAATTCCGAAGGGCGTTGACCTCGAACCACAAATCCATCCACATTTCGTATATTTTCAACCACCAATCAAAAGGGTTCATGGCAATATCCTCTTTATGACATTTCCGCCGTAATGGATGATTAAGTAAATCGCACCACCAGCAAGAGCGATTTTCAGAACATACCAAAAGATTTTGTCTCGCAGTTTTGTCACCGGGAGCCGAAACCACTTGAAATCCTCAAGCTCATCAAGACGCTTCTTGACTTCCTCGCAAAAGATGTCTAGCCGTTTTGCAATATCCGCTACGTTATGAGACAGGCCGTTAGTGACAATCCTCTCGATTTGCTCCTGTTTTTCCTCAATCCTTGCGGACGTTTCAGCGTATTCGATTTGCCGGACAATCATCCCATCAAGTTTATGGTTGATGTCTCTCAAGGATTCAACGAGTTCATAGTGCGAGCTACAAGTCCAATTCTGTCTGCGTTCTGCGTCCATCGGTTTATCCCCTAGTTAAATGACATCTGGTCGCTATCCAATACACAAGTTGTGTCTGTAGTTGCAGGCCCACCAGTTGTAATTGTCGGTGTTCCAATCCAAACACCCGGAACACTCGGATAAATCGGAACCAGCTTCTGGTAGTCGTCAATCGCCTTTTGGAGCGCAAGATATTTCTCCATCAATTCGACTTTACGCTCCAACAACGCTATCTCTTCTTTCAGTTTTTTTGTGTCCATAATTTATCCCCTCAATTTATTTTCCGCTTCTTCCACTGATATATCCAATCCGTAATCCCTTGAAATAAACCCCGCATACAGCTTTCTTGACTGCTCTGCGTGGTTAATAGCCGGTGGATATTTAAGCTGTTCCCGATACGCTCGGACTTCTGCATAGAGCCGATAGGGTTTCACCAAGAGATAGAGCAAGCTGTGAACCCCCAGCGTACACCACCATTGCCTGACGTGTTCAGCCTCGTGTTTTAAAATACCTTCGTCGTCTTTGTATTCAGGCCTTATACGGATTACAAAAGCATTGGCGCATCCGGCAGAACCAGAAGGGACGTTATTGGTGTAGAAGAGTAAGTAGCACTTCACGGCAACACCTCGCTGGCGACTTCCTTTGCATGAGTTCTTAACGCCTGATACGCTGCGTATTCCTCTGTTCCGGGGCTGGCAAGCTCGTTGTTTATCAATGCCAGTTCAGCGTCTTTGCTCCCAATTTCATCTGCTATAATCGCATCAATGATTTTAGCCCTTGTTAATTCCCCTTCAATAGCGACATAGGAAAAGTCGTAACAAGCCCTTTTAGTACCGTCCATTTCTGTAAATTCTGATTCTTCAATGTCATAGCGCACATGAGTCTTTCCCGCGCTTTTAATAATTGTTTCTGGATATGTATCTGAACCGTGTTTTATTCTCATAGGATTTCCTCCTTAAAGTTTAATTGCGGTGATAGAAATGTCTGGTTAGCATTGCTGCCTGATATGACTACGTGCCAACTGGAATCCACCGAGCACACAACCTTAAACATTTGCATCACCTCCTTTGTAAGTATATGATATTATTTTCTTAACACCAAACGCCCGCCGAAAGCCCGATGAACATACGCCAACACAAAATTCGCATACAGACAGAAAGCTCCATCATTCGCGGAATCATACGCACTACCCCCCGAAATGACCACGCGCCAACCGGAAGCCTGATAATAATAGTCAGTAATCTTCTTGTCAGCCGCACCGCCAGTAATGGATGCTGGCATAAAGGCTCTTCCGGTTAATTCAAGAGTTCCTTGATAACCATTTCCATTGTGCATAGTAATAGCAGCACCGTTTACATCAGTGGGGTTGGTGTAATTGGTAGTTGCTTCTGCGTCGCTAAAGTTCGCAAAGTTATTACAGAGGTATGGGATGTTGTTGTTTACTTTATAACCATCAACAAATTTCCAGAGATGTCCATACCAGTTTTCAATTCCTCTATATCTCAAATAAACGTCTTTTGCCGCTGCACCCGTTATAATCGCAGAAGTAGCCGTATTCCCAGAGGCATTTCCAATCGCATTTCCATTACCTGTTTTGGCAATAGGATTAAGGTTGTTATACGCTGCCCAATCACCAACCGCCGCAATTCCATAACCCAAAACGCTTTGAGAATAGAAAGAAGCATATTCCGTCAGATAAAGCAGTTGCAGCCCAGAATGAGCATCAGCGTACATCTGGCTCCATTGTGCAGAAGCCGCATCATTTGCCGCTTTACCGCCGCCTCTGTTTTCAGCCCAAGTCCTGAAATGCGCTCTGGTTCCGTTTGCGCTTCCTCCTGTAATCGGGCAGACACCAGACACGGAACAGAGTTTGTCCCCTGCGGTATCCGTTACATCTGTTTGAGTCTCGATAACCGTAGCAGCTGCGGTTTCATCAGTCAGATTTTCGTCAACTGTGATTTTAGTTGCTGATTCAATCGTCTTGACTGTTACCGTAGTATTGTTGTCAGAGGTTCCGGTGATAACAAGTTTCTGTCCAACTGCAAGAGCCGTCGCCCAACCTGTTCTTGTGGCAATCGTAATAGAGTTATCAGAAGTTGCAAACACCGCACTCACGGAAGTCTGATAGCACTGACCAACATACTTAGCCGCTGACTTATCGTAAAGACTCGCTTCATAAGCTCCAACATAGACATAATCTTTCTCGGTGTCGTCACTCATAAACATTTCGTGGACTTTAAAACCAGTTAAAGGAACAGGAGAAACTTCCCAAGTATGAGTGGTTCCAGAATACCCGTATCTGTACCAGAACTTCGGTATCTCAACCATTACCTGACCGTCTGTTCCGTCAAGGTTGGAAGCAGTTGTGCCGTCCTCTTTCTTTGTCCAGTCCGTAGCACAAAGGTAATAAGCCACCGTCCCGTCATCTTCAACAACGCACCCTCTCATTCTCCTGTGAACAGGTAGAAAAGCATCCGGTAAAGTCATTCCGCAAGTCAGACCAGCGAGTGAGCCTGCCCGAACATAAGTGTCTGCTGATTCATCCCAAGAGACGCCGTAGTATTGCGGAATGTGTGCATCCACTACCGTCTTCACATCCGCCGGTGTCATCGCGCTTGCTGTATCAGTCCCTGCGAGGGCTTTCGTGGAACCGGAATAGACGGTAACACCCTTATTACTCGTGCTTGCATCTTTACACGCAATCGTAATGCTCCCTGCTGCGTTTATGACGTCAATGGCTTCGCCTTCTGTAATAGTCGCTAATACAGGGTCAGCACCAGTTTTACCAATCACCAGTTGCCCGTTGGTCATAGCTTCGAGAGCCGTAATAGGGTCAGTTCCAGAACCCAAGAGAACGCCGTGGTCGGTAAGGGCGGAAGCGCCTGTGCCGCCTTGTACGACCTTTACCGGAATATCGGTAATCCCCAAGTCCGTCGGGCCCCAAGCAGTTCCGTCCCAAATGAACATCTGCGCTTCACCGGGAGTAATGGTAAAGGTGAATCCATTAGCCACTACCGGAATAGAATGGATGGAGGTGTCGTTATTGATAACCATGAAGGTTCTCCCCGCTGTGGTAACAGAAGGGGAGGCTAATGTTTGTGAATTACCTGCTGTGGTCGTGGTGATAATCGTTCCTGAATACGCTGCAACAATCGCCGCCGTAGTCGCCGCATTAGCAGCCGGGTCGGTGGCGGTGGTCATATTGGAAACATTGGTTTGAAGCTGTCTCCAAGTCGCCGTTCCAGAGGTAATGTCCACTAAAAGATAAGCTACATTTGCCGTGTCATCCAACCACAGAGTCGGAACATTATAAGCCGTATCCGTTCCAGAAGGTGCGGAGGTCTTATGGACAACAGGGACTACTTTTCTTCCCAAATCCCAAGATAAGTTCATGTCATCACCTCCTATTGAATTGCGATGTCGAGAGTAACGGCAATCGCTTTAGAACCGCCTGTTTCGGAGGCCTTAATCTTCAGCCAACCGCACGTTTCTGGGGAGAAACTATAAAATCCCTTCCCATCACCCCCAGGGCCGGAAGTTTTCGTGAACCCTGAGATAATATCCACCGCTGATTCAGGTTTCATAAAGACAGAATTATTATTAGAGCATTGATACTCCACCTTCGCCGTTCCATCGCCCGTTACCGCCAACTGAATCGAAAAGTAGCCGTTCTGCGCAATGTTCCTCAAGTCAATCGCTGCACTTGTGGAACTGCCACTGGCCACAATCGCTTCGGCGGAAAAGAGCCTTGTGGTTTTAACGAAATTGTTTCCCATGATATTTCCTCCAAATAAAAAAACCCCTACCTTTGTTAAGATAGGGGCCGAAGCGCGTATCACTTGCCCGCCAGAGCGATTAGGGGTCTGGCAGGAGACGTATGTTTAGTTTTCTAAAGCCTTATGCAAGGTGTTTACTCGTTCATCATACATTTTTTTGTTAATGTAACCCTTTTTATATAGACTTCTTGCGTCACTTAACTGACGTTTAATCCTTTCTCTTTTGGCGATTCGTTCATCTTTTGACATAGACTTGATGGCCGAATCACGCTTGGATAACGCAGATGCTTCGTTGTATTCCTCTTTTAATCCCTGATTGGACTCTTTAAGAAATGAACCCACGATATTCAAACCTGGCAAACTACTAATGTTTTCCCAAACACCCTTCGGGTCTTGGCCTTTGTTGAACTTCCATAAAAGAGTTCCGCCTAATGAGTTCCAAGTATTCTTGGACATTTCAATCAGTCTGTAAGGTTCGCCAGCGTCCCATTCTTTTCGGTTGACGATATTCTGTCCACGATACCAGTCTTGAGGGTTTACGTCCATTGCGTACAAGCCCCAATTCAAGGCCGCTTTTATAACCGGATTGAAGCTGTAAGGTTGGTCGGATGCCACTGTTTCAATGGCTTTTTTAAACTCTAAATTAAACAAATCCCATGCAATCGCCCCGAGCACCTGCCCCATGTAAGACTGCGGCATCCTTAAATAAACAGCCTTTCCTTCGGATGTTTTGTAGAACGGGACTACTAAATAATTGGCCTTGTCGTAATTGGATATTCTTTTGATAATATCTTCTGCGTCATCCCCGAAAGCCCCTAGCGCAGCTAAGGCCAAGACTGCTTTTGGTAAGAAGTTATATTTAACCATCTTCCATGCAAAGGCCGCTTTATTGTCCTGAAAAGACTCCCATGAACTCCTAAAACCTTCTTTACCAACATTGGAGTACAAGAATAGATTGTTGGTGACAAGCTGCCATGCACCTCTTCGGTAAACATCCGGTGTCCCAATTCTGCTTCTGACAACGTGGCCTATTTCTCTTTCGGTCATATTGGTGTTTTCTTTCATCCACCTGTAGCCGGCCACCTTACCGGCCCGTTCCGAAACCTTGCCCAAATCTCCCAAAAAGTCCCATACCCTTGCAAGTGGTTCAATCAAGGAATGTCGCTTCGTCTCCCCGTAGTGTCCGAACTTAGCATATAACTTGTCAAATTCCGTGTCGTCTGACATATCATCCGACAAGTGATACTGGCGGTCTATGACCAGCATTTTGCCTTTCTTCATCTGCTGGACAACATCGAGTTTCTTCCCCTGCATGACTTCTCCCCACGCATCCATAAAGGCTTTTCTGTAGTAGGGGAGTAAGTTGGTAACTGTTGCACCGGGGATGTTTTGGGCAGTCCCCAAGTAGTCTCTGACCACGTTCCTGAACATCCAAATAGGGTTTCTGTTAACCAGCATGGCCTTTACTGGCATCATTATGTATCTATTAAAAATAGCGTTGAAGAATTTAAGAATGTGCATTGCTTCGACGGGTTTATTGTTGAAGTCGTCCGCTATTTCTTTTGTGATATAGAACGCCTCAACTTTCCCGTTATTCAGGTACGTCACCATGCCCATCTTTGGGTCTTTTGGTTCCACAAATACCTGTGCCGTCCCGTTGAATTTCTTTTCGGCAGGTTGAATCTGGTCTTGAAGTTCCTCGTTTTCAGAGAAAGCCTTGCGGAGTTCTTTTTTGTATTTTGTAATCTCTGCCGCCCGCATCAAAGAAATGTCCTTAAAGATTGTCGCAATAAACGGATTTTGAATGTCCTGAAAAGTTCCTATTGTGTGATAGACTTTCCCCAAAGCACTCTGGGCAAGTCCACCATACATCTTGTCAAGGAACTTCGTCACATTGAACGTCAGGTAGTTCTTTTCGGTTTTCATGGTGTTCAGCAAGGCTTCGCTATACATCCCGGCTTCTTCGAGTTTCGGTATAACGTGTTCCTGTCTCAAGTCGCTGAACTTCTCTAGGAGTCCCTTGAGGGTATTGAATCTTTCGGTTCCTAGTTTGTTTTTCAAATGCTCAATCTGTTCGTCAGAGAAATATCCGCCCATCCCGCCGGGGTTGGCAACGTCCCTTCTTTGGGTGGCGGTTCGCATCAGAGTCCCTAGATACCCTAAGTCATCTTCCGTGAACCCAGCTTTCTCCAAAGGTGTGATAATTTTATCCTTGACTTCCTCAAGATAAAAATCAGCCTCGGACGCAAGGTAGTTACGTTCTTCCTTAAAATACTCCAAAGAGTTTGCGGCTGTGACCTTACCGGCCTTTTTGAGTTTCTTGACAGCTTCCATCAAGGCTAGGTTGCGGTCAATCAATCCCTTATAGAGTTCTCTTAGGATATTCCGTGGGCTAATTTTCCTTTCGGCCTCAATCTGTTCCATGACCTCTTGTTCTTTGGTCTTGTGGCCTTTCT
>Ga0208040_1001262_pt1 | contig 25466 bp, 18 predicted proteins | sample AD_UKC083_MetaG_FD_184431 | JGI IMG/M metagenome (GOLD analysis project Ga0208040, IMG submission 184431) | Active sludge microbial communities of municipal wastewater-treating anaerobic digesters from USA - AD_UKC083_MetaG (SPAdes) (version 2) | ecosystem: Engineered > Bioreactor > Anaerobic >...
GTTTTTAGTCATGCCTTGAACAGTTTTCTCTCCTCCTGTTGAGGGTGGGGTTAAACGCTTATTATCAATGATTACAAATATGAGGACAATTCAGGAGTGACAAATAAGCATAAAATGGTATTCTTATTAGGGCATCCCATTATCGGAGTAGTTATGCTGCTATTTTCGGCAAATAACTGAATTCACATTGTTTTCACTTGTCAGGTACCATTAAAAAACTCTGTAATGTCTTTGCCGGCAACGACCTGACTCTGCAAACCAAGAGGGCAGGTATTTTTCCCTATTTCAGAACCATAGAATCAGACCAGGTTCTGGCCATCCACGGCAACGATATAACATTGCCCGGCCTGATCAGAAACTGGTTGCAATACTTAACCCGCATTGCAGCTTTAGGTTTATAATGAGTTGATATTATGGGCTATCATTTGATGGCGTATGGTTGCCACTAACCAATATGCCTACATTCCTAAATGCATGTATTACATAGCGGCGCTGTCTGTTTTATGGTAATGATGAGAATCTCGCCAACTTCAGTGCTGAGGGTCACCGTTTTGGTCCGGGGTACCTGCTTACTGTGGGAGCAGGCAAATATCAACAGGGTGATGGCAGGCAACCAGATCAATTTCCTTATAGCCTGCAATTCAGTCATTTATACAATTGGGCTGACCATTGAACTCCCTCACGGCATTATAAGCAGCAATAATGTTCATGGGAGGAACTTCTGAAAGTATATTATGAATAGGAGCAAAAACGAACCCTCCGTCTTTCGAAAATATCTCACAACGTTTCAGAACATCCTTCCTTACCTCTTCAGGAGTGCCATGGTTAATCACAGAGACAGTATCAACGCCTCCGCCCCAGAAGACGATATCCTTTCCGAACTCTTTCTTCAGGCTGGCAGGATCCATATCATGTGAGTTGGTCTGAACAGGATTCAGTATGTCAATGCCAACCTCTATCAGGTCTGGAATGAACTGCCTTATGCTGCCGCATGAGTGAAGGAAGATCTTCATGCCGGTATGTTTTTTCACATAATCACACAGGATTTTGTAGCGCGGTTTGAAGAATCTGCGAAACGTATCAAGGTCCATTAAAGGGCCGGTTTTCATTCCCAGGTCATCGCCAAAGCGTATCACGTCGACGATATCACCCAGCGAGTCGCACTTATTTTCCAGTCCGGCGAGGTGCATTTCAACAAACTTATCAAGCATTTGTGACAGTTTTTCCGGCTCCAACAGAAGGTCGGTCAGGAAATTATCCATTCTTCTGATGAAGAACCCAAGTTCCAGAAGCTTTACACCTCCGGACATTACCAGAGCTTTTCCGGATAATTCTTTCAGTTTAATAAGCTTTTCCCTCAGCTCCTCGTCGTTGAGGTTTGATGAATGTGAATGAACAACCCAGCTAATCTTCGTGAGAGCATCATTCAGGTTATCAAAAGAGTCAGGGTATCCGTTTTCGTATGGAAAAAACATCTGATCGAAGAATGTCGCACCAACCGGCATCCTCGATAAAACAGTCCCGTCATCATGGAATGTCTGCCATGAGCCGTCAGGCATTTTTACGGGCTGATACCAATGAGGAAACTCGGCCCGGCTGCCGTCAGCAAGTTCAACTTCATACCACTCCCCGGATTCTGCAGAAATCCTGTTGATATCAAGAGCATCAACACCGAACATGTTGATGACCTCCATGTCTATATTTGCCAGTTGCTGGACAACATCAAATACACGGGCAGGCTGGTTGATGCCCAACTGTTTTTTCAAGTTGTTGTAGGCGATAGCCGAAATACCGGTAACCGTTGAGGCCCCCAGGTCAACAGGCACCCTGTCAGGCTGCCTGTGGTTTATTGCGGCAATGATTCTGTCACGTGAGCTCATGCTGATCAGCCTTTTATATCAAAGGTAAAGTTTCTTCATACCAGAATCAAATCATCTGGCGCCTGGATGATCAAATAACAGGTGGTAAAATCCTCCTGTCATAGATGCCAGTTGTTTTCAATAAGTGGATGCCGCTTATTATTGTTTGTATTTATAAAATGACGATCTTGCATTCAAATAGCTTCTCTGCCCCAGACAGCAGAAAGGTCGTGAATTTGGAAATGAACTTCAAGATTGATCATAAGAGCTCTTCCCCCCTTCATATTCAGGTTGAGAATCTTCTCCGTGAAATGATAAGGGACCCGGAATATTCAAAAGGAAAGTTCCTTCCGCGGGAGGTTGACCTCGCAAAACTACTTGGTATTTCAAGAAACACCCTCAGGCAGGCAACCAACAAGCTGGTTTATGAAGGATTGCTCATCAGGAAGAAAGGGGTCGGTACCATTGTTGCCAATACCGCAGTACACACAAAGTTGAAAAACTGGTTAAGCTTTACCCAGGAAATGAAGACCCTGGGCATTGATATCATCAATTATGAACTGAAAGTGACATGGATAGAGCCTGAGCAGGAACATATCGGTTTTTTCAGGATACCAGAGAAGAAGACTATCCTCAAGCTTGAACGCCTGAGAGGCAGTGCCGAAGGTCCTTTTGTTTATTCAGTATCATTCTTTCATCCGAGAATTGGTCTTACGGGAAAAGAAGATTTCAACCAGCCACTATATGAAATCCTGGAAAAGGAACATGCCACAGTTGCAAAACTGTCGAGAGAAGAGATAAGCGCAGTTGCTGCTGATGGGTCACTGGCACGAATGTTAAATCTTCATACCGGGGATCCGATCCTGAAGCGAAAGAGATTTGTCTATGATCCGGGTAGCAGACCCATAGAGTACAATGTGAGTTTTTACCGTACTGACAGCTTTGTTTACAGTGTTGAAAGTGAGAGAGAGCTTTAGTATTCCTGAGTTATTACAGGACCTCTCCACTTTTTTTTATTAAAACAGTTCTTTTTTAATCTGCTTTTTTTTAATTTTGATAAATATATATATGTTCATACATTTGAACATATGAAAATAAATACCTCTTGAATTATAAACCTAACCCTTAAAATCATGAAAAAAAGAATTCTGTTACTTTCTGCAATCGCCCTTATGGTGATAGGACTTACTGTTTTTCTTGTTTCGTGCAAGAAGGATATCGTTACTGAAATGACCATCAGTCAGACAGCCACACCCCAACTGAACATTGGTGATAATGCTACGGCTGTGATAACAATTAAAGCTGATGGTGTCAAGTCGTTCAAAGTTTATAAATTAGTTGATAATGTAAGAGATGAAGGCACTGATGTGAAAGCTGACCTCATTAAGAGTGAAAACACGTATACTTACAACTTCAGCTATACGGTTCAGGAGTTTGACGACCTGCACACACTTGGATTTGAGTTTGAGATGGTAGACGACGAAGACCTGCAGAAAAAAGTAGGTCTGGTGGTAAACATAAACATCTCGCTCAAGTCAACGTTTGTAAAATATGACTGGAAGGTTACCGCAAGTACCTGGATGGGCGTGGACGTTCTTACAGCCGCTGATGCTGCCATTGTCTACAGATTCAGTGCGGACGGAACCTATCAGGAAGACCTGGGGGCTGATTATGCCTCTGACTTTCATCATTTTTGCTACTGGGTTTTCAAAGAAACCCCTGCCAATGGCGATACCATCGCAATCGTGCGGCTGGTAAGAAGGCTGAAACAGGGCGATACCGCGATTGATGAGTATTATGACTATAACATCACTGCCGCCAGTGAAACGGAAATGACCATGTACTGGGATTTGGAGGTTTGGGGTTTGCTTGACATTGAGAATAAATTCAAATCGCAGCCAAAAGGGGCATTCGTGCCTTATGGCACTGCCGAGATGGAAGCAATTGTCAATGCCAATGCTTCACTTAGTTGCAGTAACATAAGCCAATCGCTGCTGACAATACAATAATTGTACAAATTACTATTCTTTTCATGGCTGCCTGGAAGGCAGTTCCAGCCCGGGTGTCTTGGAGGCAGCCATGAAATAGAGACTTCGTGGCTATTTTGAGCATTTCTCTGTTGTGAAAAGGGCAGTGAGATTCTGCAAGTTCGTTATGTGCCTTATGTTGATCAGTGTAAATTTCTGAAAATGAAATACTCAATCCTGTTTTTAGCATTTATTCTATTTGCAAGTACAGCTTTTACCCAGGAGGTGACAATCAGGGGTAAGGTTGTTGATGAGGACAAAGCACCAATGCCTTCCGTCGCCGTTGTTATTGAGGGAACAACCACCGGCACGATGACGGATGCTGACGGCATGTTTACCCTGGCTATTGACAAGAGTACTGCCAGAACCATCACCTGTTCATTTGTGGGTTTCTCAAAAAACAGTACAAGAATAGTTGAAGGTGTCACATACTATGAATTCACAATGGTTTCGGAAACGACTGAGCTGGATGCTATAGTCGTGATCGGGTACGGGACCCAGAGGAAGGAGGACGTGACTGTTTCCATCTCAACGGTGAAAGCCAGGGAGATCGATTCACCGGCCATCACATCGCTTGACCAGTCACTTCAGGGACAGGCATCGGGTGTAGTCGTCAGTCAGTCCTCAGGAAAGCCCGGAGCCCCGGTATCAATACGAATCAGGGGTACGACATCCATCAACGGCACGAATGAGCCGCTTTACGTCATTGATGGCATCCCTATAATTACCGATCCGTCAGAACTGACAACGGGTACAATACAAGGCTCGGCCATTAATCCTTTATCAAGCATCAATCCTCAGGATATTGAGTCAATGCAGATATTAAAAGATGCCTCCGCCACAGCAATCTATGGAGCCAGGGGGGCCAACGGGGTTATACTGATAAATACCAAGAGGGGGAAGAAAGGTGCCCTGCAGGTCAATCTTAACTTTTCGTACGGTATGCAGCAACTGGCGAAGAAGCTTGATCTCCTCAATGCGAGAGAGCTTGCCGAGCTTGGTAATGATGCTGTCACTGAGGCAAGAAAATATTATCCGCAGATTGCCTATGGCAGCAACTTCGCTGTTCCCAGCCGTTTCGGAGAAGGAACAGACTGGCAGGGCGAGATTTTCCGCATTGCACCGCTATCAAACAGCCAGATATCTCTCCAGGGAGGCAATGAGAGTACGGTTTATTTTCTATCTGCAAACCTGGTTACCAGCAAGGGTATTATTCACAACTCTGACTTTAATAAGGGTACTGTCAGGGTAAATCTTGACACTGAGTTGTCAGAAAAGGTCAAAACGGGTGTCAACCTGAATCTGTCGCAATCTGTGAGCAACGGAGTCACGACAGGGGTTCCGAATGTAGCCTCCAGTGTGACCGCAATGGCTCTGTTGTTTAACCCCGGACAGGAGGTCAATGACTCAACTCAGGTGGGGGGCTATACCTATGAGAGCAATACCATTAATGCTATCCCAAACCCGGTTGCGGAGATGAATGAAACTGACATAGTTATCACCACTGACAGGATGATAGGCGATTTCTATATCGACTGGGATATTATAAAAAACCTGCAGTTTAAATTCAAGGCCGGCGTCGACGCCTTCTTCAACAAGGAGCAGCAGTATATCCCAAGTTATATTAAAAGAGGGCAGGACAAGGGTAAAGGATCTAATGTCAACATCCAGGGTTATACGTGGCTGATTGAGAATACCCTCACTTATAAGTTCGCAATTGACAAGCATCACTTCAATGTGCTAGCCGGTCAGACTGCCCAGAAATTTGTGTCAGACAGAGCTGAGATAGCCGTTGAGCGCTTTGAAGATGAAAGGCTTACATATTATAACCTTGGTATGGGGCTTGATAAAACGATCATGTCCGGCTACAGCTCATGGGCTATGTTGTCAGGGCTTGGAAGGGTCATGTATAATTTTGACAGCAAATACTACATGACAGTGTCAGGGAGACTTGACGGATCGTCAAAGTTTGGAACTGACAACAAATGGGGGTTCTTTCCATCTGTTTCTGCTGCCTGGCGTATCTCGAAAGAAAACTTCCTGGCGAATGCCAAAGCAATCAATGATCTTAAGCTCAGGCTTAGTGCCGGAAGTGTAGGGAACGAAGGCATCCCGTCAGGTGCCACATTAAGCCTCATGGGAACACATCAGTATTTCTATGGGGAAGGCCCGGGTGCTGAGGTTATCGGGACATACGTCTATTCTCTTCAGAACAATGACCTGAAATGGGAGGTCACCCGGCAGTATGATGCCGGAATTGACCTCAGTCTCTTCAGGTCAAGGATCGAGTTTACCATAGAGGCTTACCTGAAGAACACATCCGATCTTCTGCTTTATCTCCCGGTGAACAGATCGTCAGGATTTGAATATGTATGGGCTAACGTTGGTGACCTGCAGAACAGGGGTATCGAGTTTTCAGTGAACTCGGTAAACTTTGAAGGCGACTTCAGGTGGAATACGCGCTTCAATCTCTCATTTAACAGGAATGAAGTGACGAACCTTGACAAGTCAGACAACATTTATGGGACTTCTGTCATGAATATCCTTGACTGGACGATGATCAGTGAGGGTCAACCGATAGGTGTGATATACGGGTACAAGTCAGATGGCATAATCCAGCTTGATGAAGACCCTGCTAAAGTACCCTTCTTCCCGTCCAAGATAGCAAGGTGGGGAGACCGCAAGTACCTGGACAAAGTCCCTGACGGAAAACTGACAGTTGATGATTACTACAGACTGGGTAATGTTAATCCTGATTTCTCATTTGGCCTCAGGAATACATTCTCATACAGGAATTTTTCACTTGATATTTACATCCAGGGTGATTACGGAAATGAGATTGTCAACTTCAACAGGATCCAGCTTGAGAGCTTTGACGGGTACCAGAATAACTCCGCTGTTGCGCTTGAGAGGTGGACCGAAACCAACCCGACCAATGAATATCCGAGGGCAAATGCCTCGCCTCACGGTATAATAATGTCAGACGTCTGGGTTGAAGATGGTTCATATGCCAGGCTTAAACAGGTAATCTTCTCCTACAATCTGCCAAAGGAGCTCCTAAGCAAGATTAAGATAAGTAACCTCCAACTGTCACTGACCGGATACAATCTGTATACTCTTACAAGATATTCCGGGTATGATCCGGAAGTTTCCATTTTCGGAGGGAGTGTCTTTGGGAAGGGAGCTGACTATGGTGCATACCCAACCGCGAGATCACTTCTGTTCAGTATCAACGCAACGTTCTAACCGCTAAATCCAAAGCAATGAAAAAAATAATCATATTCCTCACCTTCCTGTCTATAACATTTGGCAGCTGCCAGGATTTCCTGGAACAGGACCTGCGTTCTGAACTGAACTATGACAATTACTTTTCCTCAGAGAAAGATCTGGTAAGCTTTGCCGATGGCATGTTCGGTGGACTTATCACATGGACCTGGACCGGCGGGGGGCTGTTTTTCAATAATTACTGGGTTTTGCAGGATCTGGCATCCGATAACTGTTATGAGACGGGTCCTTCAATCGACATGCTTGATCTGGCACAGTTCACTTTTGATGTCAATAATGCAACGGTATATTATATCTGGGTTGGCTGCTATGAGGTATTAAATTCGACCAATGTCCTGCTTGAAGAATCAGAGAATATTAAAGATTATTCAAGGCCGGAGATCAAGAACCACCTTCAGGGTGAAGCTTATTTCCTGCGTGGCATGCTTTACTTTGACCTCGTCAGGCTGTTCGGTGATGTACCGCTTCAGCTTTTCTCAACAAAGACTGCTGCAGAGACCCAGATCGCCAGGACACCGGTAGCCGATGTATATGAAAGCATAATAAGCGATCTTGAGAAAGCAGAGCAGCTGCTTGCCGTAAACCCGTTCCCCAACAGGGTTGCAGGCATGCCAACAAGCATGACCGCATCAGCATTACTGGCAAAGGTGTACCTGACAAGGGGTGCACTGAACAACAATGCTGCGGATTTCAATTCTGCCAGGACATACCTTGAGAAGGTGCTTGGTCATTACACTCTTGAGCCGGAATATGCTGACATCTTTAAGCTGAGTAATGCAAATTCCGGCGAGATCCTGTGGGCAATCAATTTCAGCGGAACACTTGGCGAAGGATGGACGACAAACCAGTTCATAGTACGCCTCATGCCAACCACGATCTCTGAAAATGGCACGCGTAACGGCCAGGGATGGGAGCGGCCGCTGGACATCCTTTATGACAGCTTCTCTGACACTGATAAAAGGAAAGCAGCAACATTTATCACTGAGTTTGAGGGTGAGACCTTTGACGGGCCGTTCATAAGGAAATACTGGGATCAGGAGGCAGAAGGAGGCAGGCAGAACGGAGAATCTGACGTTGACTATATCTATCTCCGCTATTCGGATGTGCTGCTGATGTATGCCGAAGCGCTTAATGAAATTCATAAAGGACCTACCACTGAAGCTTATGACGCTATAAATGCAATACGTGAAAGGGCAAACCTTGATGACCTTGCTGCCGGATTGAGTTACCAGGAGTTCAAGGATGCCTTGCTGCAGGAACGGCAATGGGAGTTTGTTATGGAGGGCCACAGGTGGTTTGATCTTGTGAGGATGGGGAAACTTTTGGAACGGGTCCAAATAGCAAAGCCAACAGCCAATATCCAGACTTACCATCTCCTGTTCCCGATACCTCAGAAAGAAAGGTACCTCAATCATAAACTCACTCAGAATGAAGGATACAATTAACGAAAATGAAATACTTAAGCCTAATTTCAATAAAGTACCGGTAATACGTGTTGCGGAATTCAACGAAGGCTATTTCAAGGGTTGGGATAGTATCTTCGGTGTATTATCCGGAAGAATAAAAAGTGTCTCCGGACAGAAAACTGTCATAGTGGTTGATTGCAACCTGGGAATTTACTATGACGAGTTGCTCAGTATATTTTCTGAAAGACTTGAACCTGAGCTGGTTATTACCAGCAACGACTATCTTTTCTCCCCTGAGGAGGTGCAAAGGATAACGTGGCCGGATGTCACTAATGACAGGATTTTCGGATACCTTACCCGGTTCAATTTCTCAGACCTCACTGACACCGCAAAGTTGAACTCATGTCGTGAAAAAGTAAGGGATTTAACTGAAGGATTGGTGCTTGTCTTTGGCTACGGTGCATCACTCATTGCTGATGAGCCGTTAATCCTTGTCTATGCTGATATGCCACGCCGGGAGACAGAGCTGAGGATGAGGGCCGGCATTGTTGGGAATCTCGGTCTCAGGAACAGGCAGGAGCTGGCAGAGACAAAGTACAAGAGAGCATTTTTTGTTGACTGGAGGGTGTGCGACAGGCACAAGAAAAAGCTTATGGCCAGGTGGGATTTCGTCCTTGACACCACTGACATGGATGATCCCCGAATGATAACAGCCTCTGCCTTCAGCAGGTCACTGCGAAAAGCCCTGACCACACCGTTCAGTATTGTCCCTACCTTTGATCAGGGCATCTGGGGCGGGCAATGGATGAAGAAGATGTTTGCCCTTGATCCGGAACCTGAAAACTACTCATGGTGCTTTAACTGCATCCCCGAGGAACAGAGCCTGATGCTTGATTTTGGAGAGGGACTCTTCGAGATGCCTTCAGTCAACCTTGTATTTGCACATCCGGCAGAGCTGCTGGGTGACGCCGTTTACGGCAGATTTGGCGATGAGTTTCCAATCAGGTTTGATTACCTGGATACGATGGACGGAGGTAATCTAAGCCTGCAGGTACACCCGGTCACAGAATACATCCAGGAGAAGTTCGGTATGCACTATACCCAGGACGAAAGTTATTATATATTAGATACAGGGGAGGATCCTTCGGTGTACCTTGGCCTGAGGGAGGGCATAAATCCCCGGGAGATGATTGATGATCTGAATAAGGCGCAGAATGACGGATCAATGTTTGATGATGTCAGGTACATCAACAGGTGGCCGGCGAAGAAGCATGATCATTTTCTTATTCCGGGAGGTACAGTCCATGCTTCGGGAAAGAACTGCCTCGTGCTGGAAATCAGCGCCACCACCTATATTTTTACATTCAAGCTCTGGGATTGGGGCCGTGTTGACATTGATGGGAGACCCAGACCGATAAATATAGATCATGGAATGAATGTTATACAATGGTACAGGACAACAGACTGGGTAAGGAAGAACCTGATCAACCGGTTTCGGAAAATCTCTGAAGGAGACGGATGGACAGAAGAATCAACCGGTCTGCATGAAAGAGAGTTCATTGAAACACGAAGGCACTGGTTCTCAAAGAAAGTAAATCATAATACCAATGGAGGAGTTAACGTGCTGAACCTTGTTGAAGGCCGCGAGATCATTATTGAAAGCCCTGATAATTCATTTGAGCCGTTCATTATTCACTATGCCGAGACTTTCATTGTCCCCGCAAGTGTCGGAGCCTATTCCATCAGGCCATATGGTGAATCGGAAGGCAAACTATGTGCAACTATTAAAGCATATGTCAGAACATAAAAAAGACCGAAAATGAAAAAGTCAATATTTATCCTGCTGCTTCCGGCACTGATAGGGTTTGCCGGTTGCAATGACAGTAAATCTGTCCAGACCGGATTGAGCCATGCCATCCCTTCACTTGAAGAGTTGTCTGGCGTATGGGTTTCAACGGATACGGTTGTAATGGAACCTTCCATCAGGAACTTCAGGGGTCAGGCGCTGCTAAACAGGGATATGACATCCATTAGCTGGTTTGTCTCTGCACCTTTCTCCGGAGGGTATCACACAGGAACACTGAGGGTTAATGGAAAGACGCCCGGGGCGAATTCCTGGCGGTGGCAGCCGTACCAGGCACTTAGAAAAGGCAGCATTGACAACCTGGACTTTCTAAGTTCAACGAGAATGCTGTTTGAAAAGGATGCGGTCATGTGGGAGGTTGAAATAACCAACAGCGACACCGTCACCAGGGAGGCCAATCTTGAACTTGATCTTATTGGATTTATCAGCAAGTTCGGAGGAGACTGGCAGTGGTGGTACCCTTATCCGAGCATGTCAGGCACAGTCACCAACCGCAATGAGGAGGTAGAGAACATCAGGGAACACCTTGGCGAAAATGTCTTTGAAAAAGAGGGCTGGGCATGGGAACTGGTTGATGGCAAGCCGGTGTTGCAGAAAGTAAAGATGAGATGGCCTGGTGATGCAGATATAATGAACAGTAAAAAATTCACCACAAATGTGGAAAACAACACTGTCTATATCCGTGATACTGAATCACAGGCAATTACATCATTTTCTGTAGTTACCGGCCCTGACAGGCTAACAGGCAGCAATTGCGGAGCAACAGCCTCATGGAAATATGAGCTGAAGCCAGGTGAGAAGAGGACTATAAAGTACCTCATGGCTTACGGAGACAATCCGGAAACGATAAAACAGAATGTTACAGACTGGTCTGCCGGTTTTGATACACTTTTCAGTGGGATAAAAGGGAGCTGGGAAGAGAAATGGGATGAAATATTCAAGCCGGGGAATTCACTCATCTCGGGTTGCTTCCCCATTCTTGTTACTGATGACGCCGTGGCGAGGAAAGTGTATTATACCAGTCCGCTGACAATGCTTTACCTGATAAACACCAACCTGCCGGAGCACAGCAAGGTGTTTCTTACAGGCGGACCCCGTTGGGGCGCATCCATCACTTTCTTCTGGGATATCACCCTGTGGTCAACACTCTGGGCTGTGGTTGATCCTGTAATGATGAAAGAGCATCTTTCTTCATGGATTAAGATAGACCCGAGCAAATACTACGGCAAGGATAATTTCGGGGGCAAAGGTGTGGGGAACGGCTATTCCGCAAATTACTGGGCACTATTCCAACTTATCCGCGATTATGTTTCTGTTTCAGGAGATTATGCTTATCTGGATGAGACAATTGGCGATAAAACAGTACTGCAGCATCTTGATGATTACTCAATGAACTGGAAGAACATTTCTCTTTATGGCACTGAAGGCTGCACTGATGATGTTTACAGGCTGGCTGATTTCGGCGATGATGAATGGAACCTTCTTGAGTGTGTTCCTACCTACAAGCATATTGTACCATCGTTCAATGTCGGTTATGCATGGATGATGCGGGAGACAGCCAAGCTCCATCAGCATCGCGGAGAACAACAGAAGGCTGACTCCCTGAATGTCCTGGCTTCTGAAATGGTAAAACGTATCCTGCAGCTTTATGCTGGAAACGGTGTATGGAACAGCCTCTATCCCGGAAACAAAAAGATAGAGGTACGCCATTGTCTTGATTTTTCATTCTTCGGCAAGTACATCCCTGACGATATACCCGCCAATATTAAGAGTGAAATGCTGGGATTCCTCTATGATGAACTGATGACTGATCACTGGATGAGGGCACAGTCGCTCAAGGATCTTGCTGCTGACAAATCTGACCGTGCTGATCATGGTCCTTTCGGTGCTTTTGACGGTTGGCCGGTTGATATAATGGATGCTCTTACACAAATGGGTTTCCCGCAGCAGGCGCTTGACTTCTACCATGCTGTTGAGCCCGTCACATACGAAGGAATATGGGCTCAGGCTCATGAATTGTGGGGTGAGAACAAAACAAACAAAAAGGCGCTGGTAAGGATCCCCGAGCGCGACTGGTGTAACAGGGAATCATCATCAGGTGTAGCGTTTGCGCAGACCATGCTCAAAGACTTTTTCGGTTTCTACCCTGATCCTGACGGTACTGCAATAAAAGCCAGCCAGGGTTTTCAGTTTGAGGGCAGCATGCACCATGTGTACTATCAGAATGAATATTATGCAATCAAATACAGATCCGGTAAGCCAGTAATGATAAAAGAGAAAACAAGGAAATAATATCAACAAATTCAGTAAAACCTATTTGCAGTCAAGATGAACGCTAAGTGTATCATCAGATCGCAACAAGCTCTGTTCTGGCTGTTAGCGGGCCTGGGTATGATGCCTCAATGCCTTTCTGCACAGACTGTGATATGGGAGGCGCCAGAGCACTTCAATAAATTCAACAGTGTTACGGGAGGATGGCTTGCCTCTGATGCTACTATTTCCCTTCCCCTGCCAGATGATAAAACCCTCTGGCTGTTCGGTGACAGCTTTATCGGAGAAAAAAATGGAGAATTCGGTATTAATCCACTGAAATCGAAATTCATCAATAACTCTGCTATTCTTGAGACCGGAGATGACCTGACCTCCTTGTATGGCGGCACTTTTGAAAACCCTTCCTCATTCGTTCCGGGAGAAGGAGCGGATTACTTCTGGCCTGAACACGCTGTTATTGAGAATGACATAGTAAAGGTCTTTGCCATCAGGATAAAGAATGTAGATTACGGTACACCGGGATTTAACTTTCAGGTCGGAACGACATATAAGGCCTCTTTCAAGTATCCTGGCTTTGAGCACATATCAACCACCAGGTTCGAGTCCGTGACAGACTCTACCTTCCGGTTTGGAGCGTGTGTCATCAAGAGTGGTCAGCATACGTATATCTTTGGGGTAAAAGATACCACCGCAGGCATTTTCACCTATCCCTTGCCCTATCTTGCCAGGGTGTCAGAATCCATTGAGGAACCATGGGAGTTTTATGCCGGGTCTGACACATGGTCAAATGATCTTGCTGATGCTGTCTCCATAGGCAACCGTGGGATGAGCGAGTCATTCTATGTCTATGAAAAGAACGGGAAGTTTTACCTGATTATGCATGAAATATGGCTGGTGGGAGAGCTGTGGATACTTGAAGCCGATAAGATCACCGGACCTTGGAACACCAAAGCCTCAGGTGGCATTGAAAACCGGTTTGCAGTTATCAGGAAGCCAGCTGTCAATTTGACGTATAACCTCTTTGCCCATCCTCATTTTCAGAATGACGGGAGGATACTCGTCAGTTTCAATGTCAACACTTCCAACTTCGCTTCCATATACACTGACACCCGTAATTACAGGGGCCGGTTCTACTGGCTGGACGTTGAGGGCGCGGTTGTCGCATCCGTGCCTGATACCATTAAACTGTTCAGCACTCCGGTTGGAATAGGCTCCGTACCGGCAGGCTACGATCAGGGAAGGATCTCTTACCATCCGGCAACCAGGAGCATTCACATTCGGAATGTCAATACCCCATCGCTGCTGAGCATCTACGGCACTGACGGCAGGTTATACCTGTCGCGCAGTATTGAAATGGACACAGAGATAGACTGCAGCCACCTCCCTGCTGCAATAATGATCATAAGTCTGAGAAGTGGGGGTGCTATTGAAACAAAGAAAGTATTTCTGAAATAAACAGGCAGAATTATCGGGTTTATGAACCCGGAATAAAATACTTCTATTCTATGCTATTCAGAGAAAGCCCATACAAATCACCGCTTATGAGAAAGTATATTCTTTCCTTTCTTTTGTCTTTACTCTGTTCCGGACTCTGTGCACAGGTCGAATTGAAAGAACCAGTTGACTATGTTGATCCGCTGATGGGCACTACTATTCCACAGTGGACACTTTTTCCGGGCGCAACCACACCTTCAGGTATGGTAAAGATCAGTCCTGACAATCAGGTAAACGGATGGGAGGCAGGATACGATTACAAAATTGAGAGCATAGCGGGCTTCAGTCATATCCATTCCAGGACCATGGGCGGACTCCTGGTCATGCCCGTCACCGGCGAACTGAAGACGACACCCGGCAAACCCACGGAGCCCGGCTCCGGTTACCGTTCACGCTTCAGCCATAGTAATGAGACCGCGCTGCCTGGTTATTACTCGGTCTTTCTCGATGATTATGGTATCAGGGCAGAGCTTACCTCAACGACAAGGACAGCATTCCAGAGATATACATTTCCTGAAGCTGATACAGCCCGAATCGTGATAGATCTGCAGATACCGACTGACCGCGGTTATCAAATACTTGAGGCCCGCGTAAGAAAAGTAAGCAACTTGGAAATAGAAGGTTTTTCAACACAGCAAAGCCTGCTGGGAGCTGAGAACAACCTGTACACAATTCATTTTGTAATACGATTCAGCAAGGATTTTGTATCATTCAACGGATGGGTGGGGGAAACAATACTGCGTGACAGAGGCGATATCCATCAGTTATATGATAATGAAGATGCGGGTCTCTTCCTGAACTTCAGGACCACGGAAGGAGAAGAAATACTTGTTCAGTCAGCGATTTCGCTCGTAAGCATTGAGCAGGCCAGGCTTAACCTGGATACTGAACTGGGGCCATTCGCGTGGAACTTCAATTCTGTGAAGGAAAAGAGCAGGGAGGAATGGAACACCCTTTTAAAAACCATAACCGTCGAAGGAGGTGACGAGGAGAATCTCAGGATGTTCTATACAAGCATGTATCGTGCTTTCGCCGGACATACAACCTGGAGTGATGTGAACGGGAAGTATGTTGACATGAATGAAAAGGTACAGGTGTTGACCGATCCGGCTTACCCTGTTTACGGGTGTGATCCTGCAGGAACAGGTACCATAGCTCTTTTCCAGCTCAGGAATCTGTGCGATCCTGACCGGGCAAACAAATGTGTGAGATCATTGCTGGAACTATATGCCAGAGGCGGATGGATCCCCGAAGCTTCGGAAGGCATTGAATATAATGCAACAATGGCCTCGTCATACGCGATTGCCATGATGGGAGCCGCTTTCCAGCAGGGTATACGCGATTATGATACAAGCATGATGTACAAAGCAATCGTTCACGACAGGACAGTACCAGGGGTGCCTCATGCAGGGGGAGGATTTGCAGGAGCAGGGTACCTCGATTCTTATATCAAATCGGGAAGCGTGACCGGAGTGACCGACTCGGCTGCTGCTACATCAGAATATGCTTTCATCGATTTTGCCACCTCCCAGATGGCAAAGGTATCAGGTAATATTTCAGATTATAAAACATTTACGAAAAGAGCATTCAGCTATGGTAATTTAACCTGTCACGACAACAGGTATTTATCCGTTTTTGCTCCACATGATGTCAGCGGAATAATTAATACCTTCGGGCGGGAAACATTCATTGACAGGCTGGAAAAAAGCATTGAAGGATCACTCCGGCATGTTGAGCCAGGGAAAATCACCCCCGATATGATCAGGCAGATCCGATATTCTGGTCAATACAACATCGAACAATCCCCACTACAGGCAGCATGGCTCTTTAACTATGCAGGTGTGCCATGGCTGACACAAAAGTGGACACGTGAAATCATGTCCGGATATTCCTCAGGAGACGCCTGTATCATCACCCCGGGGCTTGATCCTGCACAGGCAGGTGCGTTATTCGTGATGAGCGCCATCGGGCTTTTCCAGACAAATGGCGGCACTTCAGCCGAACCTTTTTATGAAATTGGCAGTCCACTTTTTAAGAAGGCAACAATCCATCTCGATGGAAGATTCTATCCAGGGGGAGAATTCATTATCCTGGCAGAAAATACAACTGATAAAAACAGGTATATCAGGGGCGCCACACTTGACGGCACTGTCCTTGACAAGCCCTGGTTCAGCCAGTCGGAATTGGCTAAAGGAGGTACCCTGTTACTGACAATGGGATCGCGGCCAAACCACAAGTGGGGCAGTGATCCTGATGACGCACCCCCGTCAATGAGCACCCGTCTGACGCCCAAAGAAACAGATGCGATCATGAAGTATGATAAGTATGCCGAAGACCTTGCAGCCTGGAACCAGGCGCTCAGGGCTTATTACTATCACAAGAAAGAGCACTTTGAAAGCCTTCCAAATACGGAAAATGAAATCATTTTTCTAGGTAACAGCATAACTGACAATAGCGAATGGTGGGAGCTCTTCAGTGACACACACGTCAAGAACAGAGGTATTGGCGGAGATGACACTGACGGTATCCTGGAACGTCTTGATGAAGTTACTGAATCCAGTCCGTCGAAAATCTTTATCATGATCGGGACCAACGATCTTTCTAATGGTAAGAGTGTGGAGTATATAGTCGAAAACTACAGGAAGATAATAGCATGCATCAAACACTCAACGCCAGATACAAAGATCTATATTCAGAGTATCCTCCCTACTGATGATGCAGTACATTATACCCGTCGCAATGCCGATATTATAAGGATTAACGAACTTTTAAAACAGATCGCGTCAGAGAACAGGCTGGTATATATTGATCTGTTCACTCTCTTCAGGCTTGAGAATGACAAGTTGAATCCTGCATACAGCATTGACGGACTTCACCTAAACGGGAAAGGATACCTGGTCTGGAAGGATGCGATCATAAAATACGTTAAGGAATAACTCAGGACAAATGACTCTTGAAATACTTACAATTATGAAAAGCAGGATCCTCGCGGTGATATCAGTTGTGGTGATAGTCAGCGGCTGCAATCCGAAACCAGGCAGCGATGCTGCCAGGAACCAGTCTGAGTCCCTGCAGCCGATGACATTTACCAGTGAGCCTGCACCGGAATGGACCGCCCTGATGGAGCGGACCTCCGGCTGGTTTGGAGCCGATGGTATTTTTTCCATACCTCTTGATGGCATTGAAGATCAGCAGAACAAAGACAAGAAGACTCTCTTCATTTTCAGCGATACATATATCGGTGAGGTTAAAGATAATGTGCCGCAAGCCGGCAACGTCATGGTTAACAATACAACTGCCTGGATGTCAGGTATCATACCGGAGAGGCAGGCAATTGTTTTTGAGTACAAAAAAAACAGTGACGGCAGCCCGGCCACCTATTTCACTCCTGATAACAGTAACAGCACCGAAGGAGAGTACTTCTGGCTGGGCGACGGATTCATCAATCATGCCAGAAAAAATTCACTTTACATCTTTGCATATCATGTGCACAAGACAGGTCCAAATGTCTTTGATTTCGAAGCTACCAATGTTGCCCTCCTGAAAATAAAGAATCCTGCACCAGAAGGAATAAAGGTCTATGAACAGATACCTACGGGCCTGGGCTTTATTCATCCGGTGCTTGGGAGAACATATTTTGGAAGCGGGATTTTTGTGAACACCAGAAAGGCAGGAGCTCCCAACCCCGACGGGTACGTTTATATTTACGGAATAGCGGAGGGGAAGAAATCGCTTCTGGCAGCACGAACCAGGCCTGCTGACTTTGAAGAGACTGACAGATGGGCCTTCTGGAACGGAGAACAGTGGGTAGAGGGAAAAGAGAACATCGCGCCAATAACAGATGATATCTCAAACGAGCTCAGTGTGACACCTACAGGTGACGGCAGGTACCTTCTGACTTTTACCGTAATGGGCATATCTGATAAAATAGGCATTCGTGTCGGCAACAGCCCCGTAGGGCCATTCGGAGAGATCAATGAAGTGTACACCTGCCCCGAGTATGCTGAAAAAGGTTTGCTGCCATATAATGCCAAGGCACATTATCATCTTTCAAAACCCGGTGAACTCCTTGTCAGCTACAATACCATCACATTAAACTTCTGGGAAGATATCCGGAAAGATGCCACCATTTATCATCCTCGTTTCATTAAAGTCAGGTACAAATAGAAGAATTACATAAACTTATGATGCATATTTTAAAAGATGATCAGATGACAAAACCAGGGAACATCCAAAGCAAAGCATTCACCATAGGAATGTTAGGCGTATTGCTTTTCAGCCCATCATGCAAGCCGGGATCAGGAACAGGGGCAGAAGCCGTATCACCTGACAATGAATTCAGATCTGTCTTCTATTCAGACTCAGGGGGTATTTCGGGTGCTGATGGCCTGTTCTCCTTCCCGTTGCCTGATGGCTCTTCCATATTCCTGTTAGGTGATTGTTTCATTGGGGAGGTCAGGAGCGGGGCCCGTGATACCAGCACCCCGATGCTGCGGAATGCGTTTAATCTTGTCAATAAGGAGAAAACCGCCGCCATGGCAATTGTCAGGGGAACAATTGATGCTCCCCTGACACTAATGGAACCCGTGAATGAGCCTGGTGATTCCACATACCGCTGGTACTGGCCTGGTCATGGCTTCATCAGAAATGATACTATCTATGTCTTTGCCCTCAGCCTGGTGAATGATACTTCTGCGGTCATAAATTTTGGACTTCCGGAAGGCGCAGATGACGAAACCGTTGATATGGCAGAAATGATTTTTTCGTTCAGGATATCTCACATCGATCTGTTGTCATTCAGCTATCCTGATTTCAGGCATCTTGAAACGCACCGCACTGAGATTGATTACCCTGTAAGTCAGATCGATTTCGGCAACTGTGTCATGGTCGATAACGGGTACGTTTATATCTTCGGAACGAGAAACCTTTCAGCTAAAGCTGAAATACATGCAGCCCGTGTACCTTTTAATAGCAGCACGCTGTACCGCGATTGGGAATTCTCCACAGGGGCCGGGTGGGAAAGGGATATCAGCAGGGCAGCTCCTCTGGATATTGACATATCAGTTTCTGAACAATTCAGCATCTTCAGGCACAGGAATAAATACATACTTCTGACACAAGAAAGGGCAGGGGCAGATATATATACCTATGTTTCAGATTTTCCGGACAGGGGATTTCATAACAAGAAATTCATCTATCATACTGCCGAGACCGAAGCTGATACGAGTAAACGGGTCTTTACATACAATGCTCTGGCGCATATGCAATACATTGAAAACAACCGGTTGCTGGTGTCATATTGTGTAAATTCGTTAAACCCCGGGGATGTCTTTAGCGATGTTGAAAAATACAGGGCACGTTTCATCAGGGTGCCAATTAAGCTTATACTGAGAGAGTAAGAAACAGATTAGTGCGTTTACCTGAAACTCATTTCAGTACCCCTATCTAATTTCGTGCAGAATGTCGTTATTTTGCAGGGTGTTCTTACATATGATCTGCACATACAATGAGCATTAAGATTCCGTGTGCTTTGATTTTGCTCCTGTTCGCCAAAAAGTCAGGGGCTGACATAATCCTGGAGGTGCAGACAGTAATGCTGTCCCTTTTCATTTGCGCCCCTGCCTCTATAGGCACAGAAAATAGAAATTGCAAATGCTATCAGTCCAGGGAGCATGTTCTGCGAGAATTTGACTATTGTTGCATATTTCAGGCCGGTCTCGCCGGCTATGGTTCCTGCAGCCACAACAGCTCATGTAGTATCCTATGCCTTCAAGTCTGACGACAATTCAGGAGTGATAAATAAGCATAAAATGGTATTCTTCGATTACCGGTTCCCTGGCCACCAGGATGCATTATCTCTTGTAACTAACCGGTAGTTCATTGTTTAATAGCTATATGATCAATGAATTAGATTGTTCATTATTGGAGAGATGATCAATCCTGATAATCAGGCAGTTATGAGCAGTCATTTGAAAGGTATACCGGACTGTTGAATATTACGGGCACATGTTAAAACAAAAAGCCGGCAGATCTCTCCGCCGGCTTTTGCTCAGCCTATAATTCAGGGTTACCTGCGACCAGCGCCGGCCCCTTTTACTGTTGCCGGACGGTTAGTCCTGACAGATTTTGAAGCACCTTTGTTTTTGGATGCTGTTCTTGCCTTTTTCATAGATTTCTGAGCTTCCCCCTTGAGTTTGGCCTGGTCCCTTACCTCCTTGCCAACATCTCCCCGGGATTGTGTCTGGGTTGGCTCAGTAGTTTGTGCCATGACACCTGCGCTGATCAAAAGTGCTATAGCGCCCAATAGCATTTCCTTTTTCATTTTTTGTTCTGTTTTTTAGTTCATTCCTGTGATAACAGACCAAAAATAAACCCGTGAAAATGAAGCTATAATGAATTTAAGGGGAAAAAGAAGAAAAACTGTGTTCCCTTACCCGGCTCTGACAGAACCCTTATTGCAATATCATGAAAATCAGCAATAGATTTGGTTATGGCAAGGCCGATTCCTGTGCCGTTGCCGGATTTGTCAGGCCGGTTACTGAAACGCGTAAAAAGCCGGTCGAGGTGTTCCGGTGACATCCCCTTGCCTGTATCTGAAACCGAAACCTCAAATCTGCCTGAGTTTTCACCGCAATGAATATCTACCATTCCACCCTCCGGGGTGTGCTGGACAGCATTGTTTACTACATTATACAGCATGGAGAAGAGTAGAGACCTGTTGGCATTCTTCATCGTAAAATTGGTTTCACATGTGAGTGTGACCGTCACTTTGCCATCCTCGGCAATGGGTTCCAGTTCTCCGGTGACCTCCTTTACAATATCGCAGATTCCGACGCTTTCCTCTTTCAGGTACTGATGGCTCTCGAGCCGGGCGATCATAAGCATTGAATTGACAAGCACCTTCAGCCGGTGAAGCGTGCGGAGAGACTCTTCAATACCTGCTTCTGTCGCCGGGTCTGTGTTCCCGTTCAGCAGCATGTTCTCAAGCCTGCTGCGGAGGACTGACACCGGTGTCATCAGCTCATGCGAGATATTTACTGTTATCTCTTTCTCTTTACTGAACAGCTCGCTGATTTTTTTCATCATCTCCCTGAGGGCGCGGTCAAGCCTGGCAAAATCTTCGGTGGATGTTACCAGTGGCTCAGTGACATCAAATGAGGAAAATGAAGTCTTTCTAAGTCTGCTCGTTATTTTTCTCAGTGGCCTGAGTATCTGTGCCGTATATGTCAGGTCAGAGAGGAGCGTGACAAGAATGAAAAGCCCCAGGAAAATCAGAATCACGTTCCGGATGTTTCTGGCAGCATAGGTTATGCTGGCCAGGCTCATTCCGATTTCGAGCAAATAAGACTCTCCGTCAATCTTCAGGGAATAGTGAAGAACCCTGTAGTCAATAACCTCATCATCAATTATTCTCTGAGTGATGTCAATGTAATTCCACTCATCATCAGTTGAGCTCCTTTCCAGGCTTATATACTCCTCCTTCAGGATGTTATAGCTTCCGAAACCGGCAGCAGTGTCAGAATGGATAAAGGGTTCGATTCCCACCTCCGAGATGAGACCTATCACTTCCTCTCTTTTATTGACCAGCTCTTTGTCAGTCTGCCTGACATTGATGCGTTCTATTATCAGCGGGAGGAATCCGATAAACAGGGCTGAGAAGACCAGTTTGGAGAGCAGGTTGAAAAGCGCAAGTTTGGTCTGGAGTTTCATCATGCCCCTCTTCTTCATTGATTGTCAGTGCTTATCCTGTATCCCACACCCCTTGCTGTCTCCAGCCAGGGCGCAGGAGCATGGGCATTGAGTTTCTTGCGGATATTTTTAATATGTACGTCTATGAAATTACTGTCATACTGGTCATCGAGGGTGTTTCCCCAGATATGTTCGTAGAGCTGGTGACGGGTAAGCACCTTGTTCCTGTTGATTGCCAGGTAGTAGAGCAGGTCAAACTCTTTCCTGGTCAGCTCCACCTCCTTTTGTCCGTACATCAGCTTCCTTGAATCAGTTTTCATAACGAAATCGCCAAGGGCAATGTCAGGAGAGGAGATCCGGAACTTTCTTCGGGTGACTGCCATTATCCGTGCGTGCAGTTCCGCCAGTGCAAATGGTTTGGGAAGATAGTCGTCAGCCCCGAGGTCAAGGCCCTTAACCCTGTCTTCAACCGCGCCACGTGCAGTAATGATAATAAAAGAGACATCGGAATTGTTCTTCTTTGCCTCCCTGATGAGGTCAAGGCCATTGTAGTCAGGCAGGCCAAGGTCAAGGAGCACGAAGTCGTAGAGGTTGACGGCAATCTTTTCCGATGCCTCCCTTCCCGTATGGGCCATTTCACAAAGAAAGTTTTCCCGTTTCAGGAAGAGTGCAATCTCATTTGCAAGACTCTTTTCGTCTTCAACGATAAGGACATTCATGATCCAAAGTTAAAAAATCCTGAAGAAGAGGCTGGCCATAAGCAGGAAACCGCTGGTACCTGAAGTCCCCTCATCGGAATAAAAGGGGATGATATAACCGGGTTCGATCTCAATAGTAAAGAAGTCATAGCTGAAAGCGACGGGTATCCCGAAATCAATCTCCATCAGGCCGAATGATTCACTGTAAGTGGTTACAGGCTGAGGATTTCCACCTCCCTGTCCTTTTCCTTTCCATGGCTTGTAGCCCGGAGAAATGGTGGTTTCCGTAACGCCTCCTGATGTAGTGACGTTTACCATGGTGCCGAAGAGGATATTCACATAGGGGTCAAACGAGAAGAATGCCTTATCCCTGGCGAAGGATGGGGTTTCGAAATATCTCGAATGCCTTGTCTGAAGATAGAACTGGCTTTCACCGGCAAACAGGCTGCCGGCTGATATCTTGGAATAGAGAATCCTCCAGTCGAATCCCAGGGTTGCATCAGCATAGGTGAAATTGCTGAAGAGGGTGTCACGCAGTGAAACTGCCACATTATACTTTGACAGGCTCAGGCTTATGTCGAACCAGGAGTTGAAGGTTTGGTTGAAACCAAGTCCCAGGCTGTAAAAGGCGGTGAATGGTTTGAAGTTGCTGATGGTATATCCTGCTGCTGAAAGGTAAAGTTTGTCGAACAGTCCGTATGAGACTGAGGCATAGCCGAAACCGCAATCCTGCGACATAGTTGTACCCAGGTAGAGCAGATTGTTGCCAAAGCCTGAGCCCATGTACAATGAATGAATGGTGCTTTTGGCATCAGTACCTGTGGTGTCATGTGTGCCGGAGACTGATGCCGGCTGTGCCCCTGCAGACACTGCAACTGCCTGAAGCAACAGGCAGCAGGCAATTGCGTATGTACATGTCCGGCTTCGTCTCATGACCCCATGATTACCAGTTTATTTACCTTTTGCCAGGTCCTTTGGCTCCGCCGGGTTTGCCGGCTCCCTTGGGTATTCGTGAACCCGACGGCCTCTCAACTGATGCCGGGCGGGCACCGCCGGCTTTGCTATAGTCAGGTCTTGCCCCCTGGATCTTCTTGACGCCGGATGAACTGCTGCCCTGTCCCTGTACTTTTGCCTGGCTGTTATTTGCTGCCTTTTTCTGGTTTGCAGATTGGTTCTGTTTCTGGTTCTGGTTGCTCTGCCCGGAATTGCCAGCAGACTTATTCTGATTCTGCTTCTGCTTCTGACTCTGATTGCCTGCCTGGTTATTCTGCCCCTGCTGCTCCCCGGAGCGCTCCTTCACCTGCTCCTTCTGTGCATTCTGCTCTCTTACGGCTGATGTGTCAGGCATTACCTGAACCTCCCTGGCGTTGATTATCAGGGAATTCATTGTCATTATTACAAGTACCGCAAGAATATTTTTCGTAATTTTCATCATCATTCCTTTCTCCCGGTTACCGGGTTATCAGTAGTCTCGATTTATATGAGATTCAGTTTATTGAACTGATTTACAGCAAAATTATGAATTATAACATGAAGAAAAGATGAAGCTTCAAATATTTTCAAAAATAATAGAAGTGTATATCTTACATTTAAAATATTGTTTATCTTGCATACTTTAATAGCAAGTGAAAGCAACCGGAGAGAAGGGGGTAATGGCACCACTGCCCGCAGCTACACGGATATGGTGCAGGCGGGGGAGGGGCGTGAAGTTTTGCGGAGCCTGGAAACTGAGAGTAGAGGGTAAAAGAAGTTGCAGGGTTAGTGAGAAGAATGTTACAGGGCCGGGGCACTGGGGGTAAAAGATATTACGGGGCCGGGAAACTGAGAGCAAAAGAAGTTGTAGTGCCAGTAAGAATGATGTTGCGGAATCAGGAAATTTCACTTTGAGACATAAGTAAATACCATTATTGAATTTATAATTAACCTAACACGAAGAAATCATGTTACTACTTGACTGGATCGTTCTGGGGGCATTTGTCCTTGCAATGGTCGTTTTCATCGTTTTATCGATGCGTTCGAAGGACAAGACATCTGCTGATTACTTTCTTGCCGGACGTGACGCAACCTGGGTTGCCATCGGTGCCTCAATCTTTGCATCAAACATAGGGTCGGAGCACCTTGTCGGTCTCGCAGGGGCAGGAGCCTCGTCTGGTATGGCAATGGCTCATTGGGAGATGCATGGCTGGCTTATTCTGCTTTTGGGCTGGCTCTTTGTGCCATTCTATTCGCGGAGCGGGGTATTCACCATGCCCGAGTTTCTGGAAAAGAGATATAACAAGGAGTCGAGGTCGGTTTTGTCAATAATATCACTTGTCAGTTATGTGTTGACCAAGGTAGCCGTTACCGTTTATGCCGGCGGGGTAGTTTTTAAGGATGTATTCGGCATAGAATCTATAATGGGAATTGATTTCTTCTGGATAAGCGCAATAGGACTGGTGTTGATAACAGGCCTCTATACCACCTTTGGCGGGATGAAGGCGGTGCTCTGGACATCGGTCCTTCAGACGCCGGTATTGCTCGCCGGTTCAATTGCTGTTCTGATTGCCGGTCTGATCAAGGTTGGAGGATGGGATGAACTGATGCACATCTGCCGTGCTGTTCCAGTCAACGAGTATGGCGACACTATGACCCAGCTCATACGGTCGCCCAAGGATGCCGAGTTTCCCTGGACAGGTGTGCTGCTTGGCTCGGCTATAATAGGGTTCTGGTACTGGTGTACTGACCAGTACATTGTCCAGCGCGTGCTTTCAGGACGTGACCAGACTCAGGCTCGCCGTGGTGCCATCTTCGGAGGTGCTCTCAAGCTGACCCCTGTCTTTATATTCCTTATTCCGGGAATGATAGCCTATGCCCTTAATCAGCAGGGTGTTATT
>Ga0208040_1001269_pt1 | contig 25410 bp, 32 predicted proteins | sample AD_UKC083_MetaG_FD_184431 | JGI IMG/M metagenome (GOLD analysis project Ga0208040, IMG submission 184431) | Active sludge microbial communities of municipal wastewater-treating anaerobic digesters from USA - AD_UKC083_MetaG (SPAdes) (version 2) | ecosystem: Engineered > Bioreactor > Anaerobic >...
CGCCGTCGTCGAGGGTGTGACTCTTCGCAATGCCGGAGAGCTCCAGCATGAGAGGACCCTTCGACGGGATCGAGAGAGTCCCGCCTGTCGCCCAACAATCCCCGAGAGTCTCGGAGACGAGCGTCTCGCCGTCATCGGTCGAATACCAGCCGATGATTGACCCGAACTGCCGGAGCGTCCCGAAGGTCCAGGTATTCGAGTACGGAGCCGCCGCTCCTGTCGTCGTTACTGCCGCCCGGAAGAGCAGAGAGAGGAGCTCCTCGCGATGCTCATACGAGAGAGCGACCTTGATCGTCCAGGCGAAATAGACCCCTCCGGCATGGAGCCAACGGATACCCATGTTGAGCTCCGGAGACTTCTCCTTCGCCCTCTGAGGCTCGACGGAGAAGCCTTCCTTGATGGTCCGGATCGTCGAGTATGCTCCCGGAGTCCCGCCGAAGCTCTCGCCGTTAGTGATAGCGTTCAATGCTATCTGGAGCCGGTGATTATGTCCTGTCAGAAACGAGCTCATTTATCCGCCTTCCTCTTCGGGAGTGTCTTCCCTGTCTCCGCCGGAGGCTTCGTCGGCCCCGGCTCCTCCTTCTCGTCCTTCGGAGAGCTCGGTTCGCTCCAGAGAGTCGGCTCATGAGCGAGGAGCCAATCCGCGACATCGTCGGGGAAGGCTCTAGTCTCTCCGGGCTGGATCGCCCGGTCCTTCTTCGCGGTCTTGTCGTAGACCGTCCCTGTCCGGTTCCCTTCGTACTTGAGAGTCCTCATTCGATCGCTCCTTCTGTCAGAGGTCGGAGATTACGAGAGAGATCATCATAAAGCCCGACCCGAGGTCGGTCTTCGTCTCCTCGCTGCTTCTATGAGACTGGATCCCGGAGATCCCGAACGGAGGGAGACCGGCCTCCTCGACGAGTACGGTCCGAAGAATGAAGAAGGCCCGCCCGAGGAGATGATCGCGCTCGGTCTCGTCGAGGCTCGGATGGATCGAAAGCCGGAGGATAAAGCGAGGCTCGCGATCCGGATTGTCGACCTCGGTCGTCGGAAGCTCGACCTCGCGAGCTCCCTCGTATGTGACGAGGACGAGCCTCTTCGCCCGGAAGCCCGCGAGCGGGACGACTGCTTGATTCAAGATCTCCCATTCCCGCCGGTCCGCGAGCTCCTCGCGAGCCTTGAGCCATTCCGTCAAGGTCTCCGCCATCGTCTCGAAGTCTCTCATTCTGCAGTCCCTCCCCCGGTCCCGGAGGCGACACTCTTCAAGGCTCGTCCTATCTCATACTGTCCGATCTTCCGGAGCCTCTCCCGGATCATGTCCTCGACCGGGAAGACCGGCCTCGCCGGTTGTCCGTCGACGATGATGATCGTATTCCCTGCCGCCGCCTTCGCCGCTCGGGATCCCTTGATTCGATTCGGGAGCTCGATCGCCTTCTCCCCGGTCGTTCCCTGGACGAAGTCCTCCGCATAAGGGACAGAGGTCTCAATCCGGATATTGTATCCTCCGGAACACGGCTCCGAGCCCTTCGGAGCCATCGCAGGAGAGAAGGACCGCCGGAAGGCTCCCGTCATGATCCCCGGCTTCGGAGGATTCTGTCCGCGGACCTCTCGCTTGTATCGATAGATTGCGAGACTGTTCGCCTCCCAAACGACCCCGCCGGTCTGCTTTCCGTCATCGAAGGACCTCATCGTCTCGCGGTATGTCCAAGCGGACGACTTGACGAGGAGTCGGTCGATCGCCTGGACGATATCTCGGTTCGCGAGGAGCTCGAAGACTCGCGAGATGTTCGCCGGAGACTGAGTCATCCCGATCTCAACACGCATTAGAGAGCGCCTTTCCTCTCAAGGAGCTCCGTATACCAAGTGTCGCCCGCCGTGCTCCGCCGCTCCGGGAAGGAAGCCTCTCCGGGAGCCGGAGCCGTCGTCTGAAAAGTCAAGCTCGACATCGCGAGAGCGATCCCGAGAGAGTCAACGAGAGGAATCTCTCCCGAGACAAGCCTCCCGAGGAGCTCGTTCGCCTCTCTCGCAAGCCTCTCGGAGTATGACTCCTGTCCTCGACCGTCGACCGAGCCGCCGGAGAAGAGGCAGGAAGCCGCGAGCTTCGAGACGATCCCCTTCAAGATTGGATAATCGCCGGAGCCTGGAGCGAGTGTCCCGATCGAGATCCCGGAAGAGTCGGTCGAGATCGAATAGAGATTCCCGTCCGGTCCTCCCTTCCGAGAAGTAAGCGTCAAGACCGCCCCTGTCCGCTCCGCCGCGAAGTATGCGTCCGCCTGAGTCCCCGGTCCGACCCCGGTCCCGGGGAGCCCGGACATCGCCTTCTGAATCGCTTCCGCCTGGAGCTCCGCCGTCGAGAGGACCTCGATATCATCCTCGACGAGCTCGTCCTCCGGTCCGAGGACTCGGAAGGTCAAGGTCCGATCTTCGATCGTAAGAACATCGCCGTCCGCAGGGACGGAGGAGATCGTTATCGGGATCGTCGCGGAGGAGATGAGAGACCCGAGCGTCGGATAAAGCCGCGAGAGAGCCCCGAGGACGACCGCCGTCGAGCCCGTGAGCTCCCGGAGGACGGAGCGGACTGCGAAGGTCCGAGCTTGTGCATGGAGATGCTCTCCGGAGATGTCCTCGAAGCCCGCGATCATCATTCTCTGTCCGCCCTTTCTTTCCGGGAGGGAGGAGCCCCGAAGGACCCCTCCCGGACCCCGGTTCCCCTAGTTAGAGGGGGTGACGAGAGAGCTCGCGACGAGACCCGCGAAACTCTCCGTGAGCGCCTGGACATATGCGAAGTCGAGATAGAAGTATGTCCCTCTCGGATCCTTGATCTCCTCATAGTCGAGGATCGACTCTTCGGGAGATACGAAAGTATATCCGAATGAAGGCTCGGTCTCGCCCTTCATCTCCTCGGGAGCGACCCTCGCGAGGAAGAACCGATCGGTCCCCCATGTCCGAGTTAGGCTCGGAGTCGAAGCGTCTGCTCCTGCCGCGCTCGTCTCATGTCTCGCCTTGAGAGGGACGAGCTTCTCGATCTCCATCGCGTCCGCGAGCTCCTCCAGCGAGAGAGGACGGAAGCGTCCAGCCGGGAGGAGAGCTTCAGCGTACTTGTAGCGGAGGATGTTGAGGACATCGGTCGTCGCTCCGGCGATGTTCGCCTCGACGCCGCGGAGGTCCATGAGATCCTCTTTCCAGCCGTCGATGTCCTTGAGGATCGTTGCTCCTGCCTGGTCCCATGCGGTATCCGGTTCCTTCTGCTGCGAAGCATCCCAATTCCCGAGAGTCGTCATCCAGGTCGCCCCGGCGACTTCCTCATGAATCTGCTGAGACTGAGCGAGCTTCTTCATCGCCCTCTGCGCGAGAGAGATCGGGGTCTGATTGTTCTTCTCTACCGCATGAGGGAGGAAATACTTCCTCCTCCGGAGAGCGAGAGTGAAAGTCGCGGACTTCGCCTGATCGTCGACCTCGGGAGCTATCCCCTTGAGACCGACATCGCCGGAGATGTCGCGCATGTTGGCGGTTGTGAAGGACGGGACGGTGACAGTCCTCCCCGGCTCGGTCTTCGAGATTACGGGGAAGAAGTTTCGGATCGCTGCTCCCTTGTATACCGTCTCGAAGACGACCGGGAGGAGGACGGAGCGGAGGTCGGTTTCGTTCAGTAGCATTCTATGTCCTCCCTTCGGTTATGCGTCCGGGGCGTCCGCATACCCCGGAGCGATGAGGACGAGGATCCGAGCCGCGTCCGTTGTCGCTGCTTCCCGCGCTATGCAGGAATAGAAGCCGCCGGTATCCTCATCGAGCTTGATGAGGACTCCGCCGGTCGTCGGGACGAGGAGGTCTCCCTTCGCGATGTTGACACTGTTGCCGTTGACGATGGCGAAGGCGAGTCCATAAGCCCGGATCGAGACCGGAGCTCCGGAGGCTCCGCCTTCGGTGAGGATCCCGTCGAAAGCCGCGGCAGTCGTCGCGAGTGTCGCTGTTCTCCCGGTGGCGATACCGACCGCATATCCCGTCTTCGCGGAGAGGTCTGCTCCCGCGACGATGTCCGGAATCTGCGAACGGCTCTCCTCCAGGGGCAGGCTCTTGAATGAGCTCATTCTGTCCTTTCCTCCCTCATGTCCAGAGATGAGGGTAAAGCGTTGTAGACAATTCGGTCGCCTCGATCGTCGAGAGCCTCTTCCCCGTCTTGAGAGCGTCCGACTGGATCCGACGGATGGAGAGAGCCCGGAGGTCTCCTCTCCTCTTCGGATCGTCGACAGGGACGGAGAAGGGATCCTCCGGCGCTTCGAGCTTCTTCGCCTTCTCGGGGTCGTCTCCCCGAGTCCGACCGCGGAGATCCGTCCGTTCGAGCTTCTCCAGGATCCCAATCGCCGCCGTCCGCTCCGCTTTCGGGAGGCTCGCGAGATACTCCTCCGCGCCCGCTCGGACCCTCGGAGAGAGCCCGACGAGGAAAGCGTCTTCGGACTGGAGCATATCGAGTGTCCTCGCGACATCTCGCCGGACCTCGTCCTCGGTCTCCTCCGGCTCCTCCGGAGGCTTCTTCTCGGTCTGAATGACTATGGATGCCTCTTCGGTCGTTCCTTCGTCCTGGGGCTTCTCCGGGGCCTTCTCGGAGGTCTCCTCGGATTCCTCTTCCTCCGAGGTCTCTCCAGTCTCCGCGGGATCCTCGACGGGAGGATCCGGCTTCTTGTCTCCCGCCTCCTGGATCCTGCTCTCCAGGCTCGCGACTCGCGCCTCGAAAGCCTCGAACCGTGTCCGGAGATCCCCGGTCGTCTCCATATTCGACCGGAGAGCATTCGCCATCCGATCGAGAGCCGACATGAGATCATCCGGAGTCAAGCCCGAAGGCTCGTCCGGTATCGGAGTGACACTCGACGGAGCCGCCCCGAGGAAGGAAGCCGGGAGCTCGATCTTGACCCGATTGCATTCCGGAGTCTGCTCCGGGATCGAGGCGACGAGGAGGCTCGCTCCAGGGACCGCCGGAAACTCCGCCGGGATCCCCGCGGGATCGAGGATGACGGTCCCGGAGATGAACGGAGCATAGTCGACGGAGTCCAGCCGATACGAGGAATAGACCTCAAGGGAAGCATACCGGAGCTCCCCGGAGATGATCCGATCCCTCGTCCAGCGTCCCGCGTCTCCGACGAAGAGCGGACGGAAGGCGAGCCAGGAGGCCCCGTCGATCTCGACCTCCAGCATATCGACCGCCCAAGCGACGAAGACCCTCTCCCCATGATCCCCGAAGTAAATCGCCGGGAGGTATCCCTTATCCCGGCATTCCCGGAAGGTCTGGAGAGCGGAGGTCGACTTCTCGACCGTCCATTCGATCGGACCCCTCTCGCCCTCGAACGGCTCTCCCGGCCTCGGGAAGATGAGCGGAATGAGGATCGAGCGAGCATCCGTCGCCCCCGGCTCCGCATACTCCGTCCCGAGCGTCCAGGGATTCGACTGATAGAACTGGACGAGAGCGAAGGCTTTCGTCTCCGCCTCCTCCGCGGATGTCCCGCATCCGACCTCGTCCTCGAAGACGATCTCGAAGATCTTCGCGAGCCATATCGGGAGACTCTTGACCGAATCCGGGAGCGGCATTATTCCGCCCTCCTTCCGTGCTTGTGGTCGTGTCCGTGTCCGTGTCCCGAGCTCATGACAGTCATCGTTGAAGCTCCTCCGAATCCAGGGAGCGGAGGATGTTGACGGACGAGAGCCCTCTCCGCGTCCGTGAGCCAATGTCCCGACTCCTCGTCGCCTGTCGCATTCCAGGGAGATTCTCCAGCGAAGACCGGGAGAGCGACACATCGACAATTGTAGTGAAGAGGCGGGAAGAAGAGGTCCGGATCCCCGACGAGGAAGAAGAGGTCCTCCAATGTCTGGCACTCTTCACAAGTCAGATTGTCGAGGATCGGGGAGAGGGTGTATCCGATGATCGCTCCCTCCTCGGTCGTCATCGGATCCCGGCTCTCGATCGGACGGAAGACAGTCTCGATCCCCATCTCGTAAGCATCCGCGAGGGAGGTCGAGACGAGAGTCCTCGCTCTCGACTCGTCGAAGCCCGCGTTATACAGAAGGTTCCGGACATTCGAGAGAGCGGTCTCGTCTGTTATCTGTCCTCGGATGAGGAGGTCGAGCTCATACCAAAGTTTCGAGGCGATGTCGTTATATCGATCCTCCAGCATGAAATAAACTCTGTTCCGGAGGAGAGCTCGCGCCATCGTCTCCGTTACGATCCCCGGAGTCGCCGTCGCCGGAACGAAGCTCCTCGCCCATGAGATCCCGTCGTCTCTGCTCGTCATGAGATGAGAGAGGAGAGCGTCCGCGACTTTCTCCTTCTCCGCGAACTGGATCGAGTCCCGGATCCAGGCGGGAGAGACCGGGACCTCCTTCCCGGAGTCGTTCTTGACGGTCTTCCGGAGCTTCCCGTCCGGGAAGAGATTCCGCCTGAGCCGGTCGAGGCTCTTCCCTGCCGCGCTCTTCCAGGCGTCGACGAGAGCAGCCGTCGCCGCGTCTTCTCGCTTCGCGAAGAGCTCTCCGATCTTGAGGACATCCTCCCGCGTCCTTCCCTTCGGAGCCTTCTTCGAGGAGGATCCCTTCCCGACGAGGAGAGTCTCGTTCTTCTTCGTCCTCGCGTCCGAGATCGCGGTCCGGAGCTCGGCCGCCGTGAGCTCCCCGATATCGATCCCGAGCTTCTTGAGAAGCTCCTCTTGTTCTCTTGCCGTCGGATTCCGGATCATGTCCTTCTCTGCCGCCTCGCTCCATGTCCCGAGGAGCTCCTTCGTCTCCTCCTTCGAGATCGGTCGAGAGCGGAGTCTCGGGACGGGATATCCCGGAAGATTCCAGTTTACGAAAGGTCGGATAAGCTGCTCGGTTATCTGCTCCCGGAGCTTGTCTCCGATGATGTCGGAAAGCGTGATGAGAAGCTCCTGCTTCGGAGCGGAGTCGGCATATCCCCCGACCCGGAGCCCCTCCGCGATCGCGGTATCCGGTCCGAGGATCGTCCTCGTCATCTCGGTATTGAGAGAGGCGATCGCCTTCTCATAGAGATCCCCCGCGGATGTCGCCGTCGCCTTGAGCTCGATCTTCGCCCAGTCGGGCCAGATTGAGACCGTGTCCCTCTGAGCGTTGTCGAGGATCTCAAGGAGCGTGGACATCTCTCTCGCGTTTTGATACTTCTCGTCCGGGACTGTCGCGGAGAGGAGCCCCGCCCCGAACCTCCGGAGCATGATAGCATAAGCGATCATCCAGTCGACTTTATCGCTCCAGCGATCGAAGGCGGGAAGGAAGATCGAGCGTCCGAAAGGATTCGACCTCCCGCCTCGGAAGACGAGATGAAGAGTCCGGCCCGCCGGGAAGTCGACCGCCTCGGACGAAGCCTGGAGCCCGTAATCCTGGACGATCCGGACGAGTCGGCCCTGCTTGTTCGCGATGAAGCGGATCGAGCGAGGATCCCGCCGGAGGACATCCTCGATCCAAGCTCGCCCGGATCCCTTCTCGATACTCCATATGACTTCCGAGACGGAGAAGCCGTCGCGGAGTGTCGGACGGACGAGCTCGTCTTGTAGGAGGTCGAGTGTGGATCCCGGAAGATGCTCGAAAGCATCTTCGACGAGAGCCGCCGCCTCCGCTCCCTTCGGCCCTGGAGGAGCTTCGACATAACTCCCCGGCATCGCGAGAGCGGTCTTGATGTCGAGGCAGGAGTCGAGGATCCCGTCGAGCGGCATCTTATCGGCATAGATCGAATAACCCTTCCTCCGGACGACTGGATCCGGAGTAATCATCCCATAGGGTGAAGGGATCGAGCGGAGGTCTCCCGAGTTTGTCGTCTCCCTCCTGGAGCGGAGGATCCCGGCGATCGCCGCGAGCTCGCGAGCTCCGGAAATAGCCTGGACCCGTTCCTCTCGCGAGACCCGTTCCTTCCGTCCAGGGAAGAGCCGATCGAGGAGAGCCATTTATCCCTCCGCTTCTATCCGGGAGGAGGAGCCCTCCGCCGGTCTGGACTCGGAGCTTCGACCACAAGCCCCGAACGGGAAGGGCCTCCCGGACGGTCTCATCGCCTGTCCGGTGATGAATACCGAGACGACCCCGCCCGCGACTCCGAGGGCCCCGGCGAGGTCCTCCTCGACGACGAGACAGGCGAAGACCGCGAAAGCGAGGAAGAGACAGAGGGAGACGAAGCGGACAGAGATCGAAGGGAGTCGGCTCATGTTACCGCCCTCCGCCTTCGAGGAGATGCTCGGTCAATCGATCGATGTCGTCCTTGATCTCGTCGACATCGCCTTCGATCCCTTCGATCGCTGGAGCGAGAGCCTCGACGGATCGGAGCCTCGCCTCATGATCTTCGATCGCTCGATCCTGCTCTTCGTTACAGTCATCCACGAGAGCGACAGAGACCGCGAGAGCGACGATGAGCCCGATGACATAGACGAGAGCTCGCCATTCCCGGACGAGAGACTCGATGAGTCCCGGCATGACCCGACCGCCTCCCAACCGTGCGAGATAATGTCCTTCTCCGCCGGACATGGGGCTTCCTTCCCGGATTGTCAAGTCCTCGGAAGACGACGAAAGCGACCCGAAAGTCGCTCTCTGCTTGATGTTCTGGAGCCTGGACTCGCTTCTCATCTCGCTTTTATCTCCTATCCCGGTCGAGCGGACGAAGCCGACGACTCCCGGAGATTCTCGGAGATCCCCCGACGATGTCCCGGAAGGACCCCGTCGAAGCCGTCTCCCATAGTGCCATCGAAGCCGCGTCTCCATGATCCGGAGAGCGCCCGAGCTCCAGTCGTTGAGAGTCCTTATCCTCGACTCGAAGGAGCCCTCGGGAGGTCTCCCAATATGTCGGAGTCGAGAGATCCTCGATGAGCTCGTCGATCGGTTCGATCGCGAGAGTCGCCCCTCTCGCCGGATCGAGTCGCTCCCGGACTCCCCATAGAGCCGCGCTCCGACAGTCGAAGAATCCGAGGAAGCCCGAGGCATCCTTCCGGTCGGTATGTGCTCCAGCGATGAACGGGACGACCTTCCGCCCCTTCCTCCGGAGAGCCTCCATCGTCCCGGCTCCCGCCCCGTTCGCGTCGACATTCATCGGGATCCCGAAGGCTCCTCCCTCCTCCTCGACATACTCCTCTGCTCGATCCGCAACCGCGAGGACCCCGAGCCCGAGATACGATCGAAAGGAGAGAGCCTCGCCTCGATAACCGCATATGACGGAGAGGTCCTTCGCCGCCTCCGTCCCGACATCGACCCCGATGGAGCGGAGAGCTCCCGGCTTCCCTGCCGCCTTCCATGCGATCCAGCGAGCGACCCCGGCCTCGATCCAGGCGAGAGGGATAACGACTTGACCCGAGTCCGAGGAAAACTCCCCGAGGACTCGATTCTTGAAGACCGGCGAGTCTTCGCCCCATGCTCTCCGACAGTCCTCGACCCATTGACGAGAGACGGCTCCCTCCGCGAGAGCCTCTTCGAGCGCGATCCGATCCGTCGCCCAATTCGAGAAGGCGTCCCTCTTCGCGAAGAAGTCGAAGAATCGCCCCGAGCTCTTCCCTGGAGTCGAGAGAGCGATCGCTTTACAGTCGCCCGTTGAGAAGGCTCCCTCCGCCGCGTCCCATGTCTCGACCGGGATCGCCTTCGCCTCGGAAAAGACATAGAGCAGCCTCGAAGCATGAGCTCCCTCGATCTTGTCCGGCTTGTTCGATGCAACCGCGGAGGCTTGTCCGAACCGCCCCGAGAGTTGACGGAGCTTCAAGCCCTTTCGGATCCAATGCTCGGAGGGAAGCCGGGAGGCCCATTTATGGACCTCGGGCCACAAGTAGATTGAGAGATGCCTCCAGGCGGAGGCAGTCGTAATGATTTTCCAGTCGACCCCGAGCCGCTCGGAAACATCCGCATACCACAAGATCAAGATCGCCTCTGTCGTCGTCTTCCCGGTTCCATGCAGAGAGCGAGCAGCGAGACGAGGCTCCTTCGCGATCTTCCGGAGGATCCGCTTTTGATACTGCCGGAGCTCGATCTTGAGATTCGTCTCCGCCCATGCGACCGGATCGTCCTCGAAGATGTCGGAGGAGAAGGGACGGAGCCCTTCCGTTATCGCTCCTCGGATCGTCTGGAGAGCAGTCGGGATAGAGCCCTTCGACTCAAGCAATCGGAAGCCTCTCGATCGCCTCGACGATCTTCCCGACGACCTCTCGGTCCTTCACATTGACCCGGACCGCCTCGACGATCCCGGCGATCAACATCCCGAGCTCGTCGATTCGGAGCATCGCCCGAGCTTCGACGAGACGACGAGTCTCGACCTCGGAGAGCCGCGCTCGCTGTCCGATGAGACTCCCGACCTCGCTCCAAGTGACGGACTCATCCTCGCCCTCGGAGATGAGGATCCCGAGTCGGTCGAGAGCGTCGTTCGCGTCTGCCGTCTTCCCCTTCGCGAGAGCAGCCCGGAAGGAGACGAAGGTCGAGCGGAGAGATCTCCAGGAGGACCCCGGTTCCCGCTCCGGAATCTTCGCGAGGACCTCCGAGATCCGAGCATCGAGGAGAGCGATCTCGTCCCGGACGGAGAGGAGCTCGGGATCCGTCGTCGCCTCATGATACCGAGCCGCGAGGGTTCCCGTGAGCGATCGCGAATATCGCCCATGCTTGAAGCTCGGAGAGGCGACTCCCCTCGGACTCTTCCCTCCATGAAAGCGGCAGACCGTCCGCCCTGGAAGAGCGGGAAGGCGACATTGATCGCCGGAGCCTTTCGACCTCGCGGAACATCTCGGATTCTCCTCATACTTCGAGATACCTTTCGGCATATCCTCCGCCTCCTGTCAGAGATCGAGCTCGATAGCGAAGGGATTCTTCGCTCTCGCGACTCTCCGGACCTTCCCCGGATACTTCTTCATGAGCCGCGAGATCGCGTCTTCTTCGAGCTCTGCCGTCCGATAGTCCGAGCATCCTCCCGCTCCGCTGATATGCTCATTCTCCCAATAGAGATATTGAGCGGAGAGGATCGCTCCGTCTTCCTCCAGGAGCCGGAGGCAGAGCTCATAATCCTCCTTGACCTCGAAGTCCTCATCGAAGCGGATCCTCCCGACCGCGAGTCCGAGGAAGGACGCGGTCAGATACGACCGGAGACGGAACGGAAAGTATGGATAGACCGCTCTCTTCGCGGATTGAGTATGCACTCCGAAAGCCCGGAGCCCGAGATCCTCCATGAGCTCGAAGAGGACGCGGACCTCCCGGAGCCATTCCTCGGAGGAGAGATGCTCCTTCCTTCCGGTCGATGTCCCGAGCGTCCAGAAGCCGACATCGAGCGGATCATCGTCGATGAAGAGGAGCCTCGTCTCGCCCTCCGCCTCTGCCGCGTCGAGGATGAAGTTTCGAGTCTTCGTTATCCCTCGGACAGAGTCCGGAACAGAGACGACATTCCGAGCTCCTCGCGAGCGATAGGCTTCGACTTCGAGCTCCGGGACATAGACCCGAGCGTCCGGAAAGATCGCTTGAGTCTTACTCCTTCCCGCTCGTCCCTTCGACGGTATCGCGACGATCATCGCTCGTCCAGTCGACCGAGCATCCCGAAGACCTTCGCCGCTCGGACGACTCGCTCTGTCCCGATGTCGTCGAAAGGAGAGCCCTCCGGATATCCTCCTCTCCGGACCGGCTTGAGGTCGAGGAGGACCTTCAAGCGATCCCATTCCTCCCGGTCGTCCGCGACGATGACGACATACTCCCGCCCTGGACGGAGAGCAGTCGCGGCCGCGAGCCCGGAGATCCCGGAGGAGGTCGCCGCCTTCGTCTCCTTCGCGTCTTCGACGAGGATCGCTTCGAGGAAGTCTCGGACGGAATCGCTCTGGACGGTTCCCTCCGTCTCCCGGATGAGATCCCGGAGCTTGATCGAGTCCCGCTCCGCGAGCGAGGACAGAGGATCGAAGGAAGCGAGGACGAGTCCGACCTCCGCCGGAGAGAGGTCGAGGATGAGGACCGGGACCTCCTCGTCCTGGAGGATCCCTTTCCGGAGATGTCCGTCGACAAGCTGGAGCCGTCCGTCGTCGAGCTCGACCGCGAGGAGAGCGCCGACGATCCCAACATCCTTGAGGAGCCCTCGGAGAGCGTCCTCCTGCTTCTGAGGATGCTTCCTCCAGTTATCCGGATGAGGGAGGAGCTCGCTCGCCTTGACCTTCCGGAGCTCCCGGACTCTGTTCCGCGGTCCTGTCGCCTGGAGAGCCTTCGTCGCCTTCTTCATCGGAGGATCCCCCGGAGGACTTCTCTCGGGATCTCGACAGGCTTCTTCTCCTCCGCCTGGAGCGAGCGAGACTCCGGCTCGACTCCAGTCCCGCGACATCTCCGACAACCGGAAGCCTCCGTCTCGCCTGTCGCATAGTTGAAGCGATCTCCGGTCCCTCTGTATTGAAGACACGGAGCTTTCATCTTACCTCCAGCCCCGAGCGACGAGAGCTCGCTTCTGGAGCTCATGAGGCAGGGAGGAATAGAGCTCGGACTTGAGGAGGACCCGAGGACGAGCCGTCGGATCGAGCTTCTCCAGTCGACCGAGGACCTCTTCGACGAGCCCTCGATAATCGACGAGCTTCCCTCGGTCGTCATGATTCCATGTCCCGAGCCGGATCTCGTCGACATACCCGAGGAGCCGATCGAGGAGAGCGAAGGTCCAGGAGGGATTGATAATCGGCTCGAAGCTCGCCCATGTCGTCACTCCCGGAATCATCGAAGCCTTGAGCAGCGAGACGACACGGTCCCGGATCGTTCCGGCTCCCGGCTCCCATTCCTCCCGGTGCTTCTCGGTCGTTACGAGCGTAATCCCGTATCGGTCTCCCGACTGGAGGAGAGGAGGCTTCGCGAGGTCGATCTCCGGGACTTGTCGGAGGCGGAGAGCGTCCATCGCTCCGGCTCCGTTCTTCGTCAAGAACTGGACGGGATATCCGTACATATGGAGGAGCTCGACCGTCTGGACCGTGAGCTCGGAGGAGACTCCCTCCGGGAAGGGATCGCAGAGAAAGCAGAGGTGAACCGCGGGACGATCCTTCCCGGACAGTCCCGGACCTCGCTTCCGGAGGTCCTCTTCGAGCGCCTCCAGGAGACCGGCTCTCGGGACGACATTCGACCGGAAGTCCTCGGGATCTCGATGAACGATTCCGGGGACATAGCAATACCGGCAACCGTGCGGACATCCGGAGAAGAGGTTGATCGCGAGCTCCGCATACTCCCCGGCTCGCCCTGAGGGGCTATAAATGGTCCTCATGCCTCGGGACCTCTTTCCATACGATGAGAGCGAGATCTCGCCGCCTGGAGAGCGACAGGGGCCTCCCCGTTGATTCTGGACTCTGAGGACTGGACAGCATGACGGACGAGAGCGGGACGACTCCATCTTCGAGCGAAGAGCCGCCATTCGAGGGAGGGAAGCTCGACCGAGGAGGATCCCCGATAGAGCATCGCGAAGGGAACGAATCCGAGAGTCCAGACATCCGAGAGCCGCCTTTCCGCTTGTTCGAGTGTATCTCCCGCGGACCCTATAAGAACATAACAACCGAGAGCCCTCCGGGTATATCCCGCCTTCGACATGAGCTCCCGAGCCCTTCGGAGCTCGTCGAGATCCTTCGAGCTCTCCCGGTCATATGCGAAGAAGACCTCTCCGACCTTCGCCTCTCTGAATGCCGGAGGATGCTCCGGGAGGAGCCTCCGAGCCTCCAGCCCTCCGACGAGGGATCGAGATCGTCCCGCCGGAGGAGTCTGTCGTCTGAGCATCGCGAGGACCTCCTCGATATCGAGAGCTCGGTCGAAGAGATCCGGAGGACCGAAGCGGACTCCCTCATCCTCCGGAGAGTGACGAGTCCGGCGAGGGAAGACCCGGAGGATCATTCCGACTCGACCTCCAGGCGGAGAGACATTCCAGGCTCCCGCCCTTCGGAAGCCGTTACCTTCCTCGCGATGATCTCGACGACGACCGCGTCCTCCGGGAGCCCGACCTCCGCGAAAGCATCGATCGCCGCCTTGAGCAGATTGTCGAGGTCCGGCCTCCTGAGATGAGGAGGTCCCGCCTTCTTCGTCTTCGGCTTCGGGAGGACGAAGATCGCCTCGACCTTGAGACCGCGAGAGCTCGCGATCTCGAAGAAGCGGACGAGCTCGCCCCGATACTCCTCCGCGAAGAGCAGCCGCGCCCGGATCGCCGCCTTCCAGGGACGGACCTTCGCGTCTTTTGTGAAGACATGTCCGTACCTCGTCATCGTCGGTCTCGGTTGAGCGATCGGGATCCCCGGAACGAAGATCGAGATCGAGGTCCTCATCTCGGAGCCATATGGAACCGGCCTCGATTGAAGGAGTATCCTCCGCCCTTCGAGCCCTTGAGCTCCTTCTGTTTCCTCTGCTCCTTCTTCGCGTTCCGCTCCTTAGTGAAGTCCGCTCCGGTCTTCTCGCGCCTCTTCTTCTTGAAGATGTCGAAGATACCGCTCATCATTCGCCGCCTTTCCGTTCTTGAGGTTGAGCTCCGTTCATGGACCCGTTACCGAGTGACGAGGAGGAAGAGGAGGAGGAGGGAGAGATACCCGAGAGCGACGAAGAAGGCGATCCGGAAGCCCTTGAGAGCGAGGCGGATTTCTTTCCATCCGAGCCGCTCTTCATCGCTTTAGGACTGTCCTTCGAGCATGTCGAGCCATTGATCGAGATTCGGCTTCATTCGACCCTCCAGTATTCGACGGACCGGAGGATTCCGATCCGGAGAGAGTCCGCTTCGCATTCGATGAGGTCGACGAAAGCAGCCCGAGAGAGGTCGAGATGTCTTCGAGGATGAGGTCGGAGCGGGAAGATCGCCCGTCCGAGGGAGTCGACATCATACGGACCTCGATCGTTGATCCGGACGGTCGTCCAGCGATCCCCGGCTCGGACGAGGAGGACGGAGCCGAAGGGAAGGCAGGGGCTCGCCGCCGTGCGCTCGCGACAGTCGAAGAGCTCCCCTCCCGCCGTCGGCCTTCCCTGGAATGCGCCTCCATAGAAGGAGACCTCCGGAGAGAGCATCGGACGAGAGAAGAAGCTCCCGAGGCAGTCGAGAGCGAGACAGAGGAAGGGCGGAGGAGGCGAGGAGGAATGAAGGCGAAGCTCATCGAGTACGAGCATGGAGGATCTTTCGGGATCATCCTCGACGCGGAGACGATCGAGGAGGCCGCGACGATCGCTCGATTCGGAATCAACGCTCGTCCGGTAACATGCGAGGCTATCGCGGACGCTCAGAGAGTCGGAGCGATAAAAGTCGTATCGGATGAAGTCCTCCGCCGTCGACTCCGTCCAGAAGAGGAGGACCCCACAAGCGAGGACGACGAAGACGACGACGAGGAGAGCCCCGACTGTCGCTTCGGAATCGGTTCCGAGTGTCCGCTTCATGATTGAGCATCCTTCCGAGTCATAGACTCGACGGCCTTTCGAGCCGCCTTCTGGAGACGAGCGAAGTCGTCCTCGAAGAAGAGGTCCTCGCGCTCGCCCCGTGCATGTACTGTTGTGAGACCATAGAATCGACGACCGTCCTCATGAAGATCGACGAAGAGGACTACCTCCCGCGGGAGGAGATCCCGGAGGTCGGCCGCATGGGAATGGAGACAAGTCGTCCCGACTGCTTGAGCGAGATCCCATGAATCGAGACCTCGTCCGAATGATTCGACGAGGAGCCGGAAGAGCCTTCCGATCTTCGTATTCGCCTGGAGGACCGGGAAGCCCTCCTCCGTCCGTCTTCTCATAGATCGCCCTCTCTCTCTCCGCGCTCCTCGATGAGCGCCTACTCGACCTCGATAGACCGTCCCGTGAGGAGGTCGAAAGCCTCGCGGACCTTGACGAAAGTCGTCTTCCTCTCCTCTTTTCGGTATCGTTCGAGAGGCTTCGTCTCGACGATCCAGTCGACAGAGGGATCGAGGTTCCCGCGGATCTCGCGCTCCGCCTCCTTCCGGAAGACATCGAATCCCGGAGGAAGAGCGGTCTCCCCGTATTCCCTCCTCCATGTATCGAGGAGGACCTCGGTCCTCTCCGAGATCCGCTTCTCCTTCTCCTGGATCCTCTGCTTCGCTTCGAGAGCCGCCTTCGCTTTCTCCTCCTCGGGATCCGGGAGGAGGTATCCCTCCCAATGTCTCTGAGGTCCGAAGAAGGTCGAGGCGTTGAAGATATACTTCTGCTCGGTCTCGTCCTTGATCTTCTTGTCGATATACCGGCGAGCAGCCCTCCGGAGATCATCCGGATCGACAGGAGGGAAGGCGAAGGTCCCGACCCTCGATCCCTCGACCGTCTTCGTCCAGGCGAGGAGAGCCGCGAAACGGTCCTTGTTCTTCCCGACCTCGACGAATGGAGCATACGAGAGCTCGAAGACTGCCGGATACTCCGCTCCCCTTCTCCTCGATCCCTTCTTCGGAGAGAGTGAAGGCGGAGTCGGAGGCTCCGCCGGTTCCCCTTCTTTTGTCTTGTCTTGTCCGGGTAGGGTTATGTCCGGGTCTTGTAATGTATGATGAGGATTTACTGTATTTCCCGGAGATCCCCGGAGAGTCTCCGGACTTTCCGGAGATGCTTCGACTGCAAAGAGATCGACCTTCGCCTCCTCTTCGCCTCCCTCGACCTCGTCGAAAGCGATCCATCCGAGCCCGCCTTCCTTCGGTTCCCGGCACAAGACCGGGAGAGCATCCCGGAAGAGCTCGAAGGGAAAGCGAGTGAGATCCGCGAGGTCGTGAGCCGTGAGAGGGATTCCGTTCCGTTCGAGGACCCCTCGCTCTGGCATCATCGCCGCGACTTCGAGGATGAGGATGAAGGCAGCGAAGACCCCGACCGCGTCTTCTCGCTTCGTGAGCCTGAGATAATCCCGCCCGAGAAAATCCACCGGAACCGCGATCCAGTCGAGCCGCTTGAGCCGCCTCGACTCCCCGGTCTCGTATCGGGAGCTCCAGTCGACGACCCGATATCGCTTCATCGAGCGGACCTCCCTTCCGTGTCGTTCGAGTCCATCGAGAGACCTCCAGAAGAAGAGAGGGACGGCCCTTCGACCGCCCCTCCGCGTTGATGTTTAGAGCCCGAGGTCTCCGGACGGATGTCCTCCGCCGGTCTCGACGGGATCCTCTCCAGGCTCGCGGGACTGGAGCTTCTCCGCGAGCTTCGCGGATCCGCTCTTCCGTCCGTTCTGGAGGACCTCGCCCGTCTCCTCGTCGACATTGATCGGGAGCTCGATCGAGTCCGCCGCTCCAGGGATCCCCGCGTCCGAGTATTCGTCGGAGACGACTGCTCCGAGCTCGCTTGTCGCGAGAGGAGCGAGCTTGAGGACCCTCCGGAGGACGGTCTTCCTCATCATTTCCTCCGGCCATCTCTTCCAGGGAGAATACTCCGAGGAGGAGGACTTCGAGCTCGCCGCGACTTTATCGATCTCGGAGGAGCTCATATAGTCGAACATCGTCGACCCGTCCGACAGATAGACGACTCCGTAAGCTCCGAGGATCTTCCCGCGATCGTCCTCCGCCGGGATATGATCGAGGCGAGGCTCCGACCCGAAGCGGAGAGTCCATCCGTCCCTCTCGTATCGGATCCCCGTCGCGACATGGGAGACCTTCCCGGACTGCATGGCGAGCCGGACGAGACCCCGGTATCCTAACTGGAAACATGCCTCCTTTTTCGAGATCCAATCGTTCCCGACCTTCTTCTTGACCTCCCTCGGGACGAGGTATGCAAGACCGAGCGTCGGGTCGAGCTCCATCCCGAGAGTCGAGGCGAGGAGGAGAGCCCGGAGGATGGATCCCTTCGAGCATGACAGGAGGTCCGGATTCGACTGGACCGCGGTCAAGGCGACACGGACGAAGCGATCCGCGGAGATCGTCTTCGGGAGTCCCTTCGCAAACTCGAACCTCATCTCCTTGATGAGATCGAGGACGGTCTTCCCGTCTCCCTTCCGGACGACTGCCGCCGGAGGCGGAGGACTCTTCTCGACTTTCGCGACTGCCTTCTCATTCGTCATGTTCGCGCCCTCTCTGAGCGGATGTCCGCTCGGTTTAGAATATCCGGAGGCGAGTCGATGAAGCGGGTCTCGTCGCGAGCTCGACGACCTCCGGGACCTCCTTTCTCGCCCGGACGAGGTCGACAGTCTTCGCGAGAGCGAGGAGGAGACGAGGATTCTTCTCGCGGAGCTCGCGGACGATGACTTCTTGATTCGCCTCGTCCGGTCTCATGTTATACACTCTATGCCCCGCTATCGAGAAGCGTCCCTCCTGGAGCTTGTCCTTGAGGTATCCTCGGACGATCTTCTCCTCCTCGTCGATGCTGTCCTTCTGGAGACTGAGCTCAAGGAGCCTCCGGATCGCCGCCTCGATCGCCTCGTCCCGGATCTCGATGAGGTCGGTCTCCCGCTCCTTCTTCGATGCTGGAGGCAGACCCTCCCAACATGTCAACCGCCATTGACAGCGAGAGCATGGAGAGGAGCCCTCCTCCTTCCGGTCCGGGACCCTCCCGGCGAGACACTCATTCCAGAAGGTTTCTCCCTCGCGGATGAGTCCCTTGAGGAGCTCGGGATCCGCCGGAATGGTCTCTCGATGGATCGCGAACGGGATCGGACAGAGAGTCCCGATGAGCCCATAATCCCCGTTGATGAGGTTGTGAGCCTTCGCGAGAGCATGGTAATGGACGACTTGAGCGACGACCGACTCCGAGGATCCCTCCCGAGTGACCTTCCGGAAGGATTGCATCTCGCGGACCTTGATCTCGACCGGGATCTTGACCTTCCCGACCGTGACGATCCCGTCCGCATATCCGTGCATCCAGCCCGGAAGACCCGGAGCCGGTCCGAGCTCGACATCCTCGGAGACGATCTTCGCCCCGACTCGATCGCAAAGCTCGCGGAGAGCGAGCCCCTGGAATCGCTTCCCTGCTTCCATGTATCCGGATTCCTCCGGAGCGAAGTCCGGAGGAGCTTCGGTCTTCTTGTAGAAGAGTCGACGACGACAACCGAAGGAGGAGAGCCCGAGGATATCATCCCATTCCGAGCCGCCGATACCGCGTCTCATCTTGACCGCCCTCTCTTTTTTGTCTCCCAATGGAGACCCCGTCTCGAATCTGTCCCGAGCCTCGATCCGCGTCAATCATCTCCCGGAGGATCCTCCCTTCGTCCTCCTGGACATCGCCTCGCGGACGACTTGTCGGAGAGCCGCGTTCCGGTTCCCGTAGTGCTCCGCCTCCCCGAGAGCTTCGAGGAAGGTCTTCTCTTCGGCAGAGACCCGACCTTCGAGCCGGACGAGCGCCTCCTTCTTCGGTTCGTTGCTCTTTCGGACTTTCGCCATTCTTCCCGCCTTCCGACAGGCGAGGCGGAACGATCTCCGCCTCGTCCGTCCCGATATGCCTTCTTGAGTGTACTTCGTTCCTGGGGCTTCTGAGGGGCCTTCCCGTCGAAGGCGGACTTTATCGAAGCATCGAAGATCTCGTCGATCGCTCGCCTCTGCCGCTTCGCCTCCCGGATGACATCGAGGACCGCGGCCATCTCCTCCGCGTTATGGACCTCGATCGACATCGCCCATGAGGAGAAGAGGTCGAGCGTCCCGAGGATCGTCCTCCAGGCTCGGAGGATCGCGATCCTCTGCTTGTCGTCGATCTCTCGCTTCGTCGTCTCGTCGACGACGACGAGCCCTCTCTCTTCCGTGTCCGGCATTCGGATATCTCCTTCGTTGATGTTGTTCGCCCTCTCTCCTAGATCGGGAGCCCGTGCTCGTCGACCCTCCGGACCTTGATCGGGAGGATCCCCGACTTCCGGATCCTCGCGAGCTTCCTCGGTCCGTCTCCGTCCTTGACGACATACTCGACTCTCGTCGGACGGAGGAGCGAGAAGATCGCGGGACCCTCCGCCGGGACTGCTTCGGGATCCGAGAAGAGATCGAGGACCGCCGTCCGCCGATGAGCGAAGAGGAGGAAGGTCTTCCCGACCTCGAAGCCCTTCGGAAACGAAGCTATCCTCCGGGAGAGCCCGAGCCTGGAGATCTCCGAGAGGAAGGACTCCGGAGTCGGATAAAAGCGTTCCCCGATCCAGACGAGGAGAGCTCGTCCGAGCTCGTCCGGGAGGTCGAGAGGACAGGAGACCCCGAAGCCCTCTCGATAGATGGAGCATCCGTCGAGCTCGTCCTCGTATGCCTTCCGGCATTCGACCCCGGCGAAGAGCTTTCCGGGATCGATCCAGCGAGGAGCCCTCGAAGGAGGGAAGCCCTCTCCGCAACATGGACAGACCGAGAGCGGGAGCGGGAGCTTCCCGCAACCGCGGACCGCGACAGGATCCGTCCGGAGATAGAGTCCTCCCGGCTTCCGATATCCGCAACCGCGAGGACCCTCCTCGACTTCGAGTATGTCTTCCATCGATAACCGCCCTCTCCTATTTCTTCGCCTGAATCGCGACGAAGCGTCTCCAGAAGGCCCGCCTCTCCGTCCGGGAGAGCCCTCTCGCCTCCAGCCCTCGCCGGATCATGTTGACGACCTCCTGAGCCTTCTCCGCCTTTCGGAGAGCTCGGAGATACTTCCGTTCGAGTCGCCTCGTCGTCGCCTTCTCCCTCTTCTCCTTGATCCATGCCGCGAACCGCTTCATCCTGCCTCCTTGCGTGCGACGATGACGGCATCCGGGCCGTTGCTGCCCCACTGGTTGCCATCCTGATCCACTACGATCCAGCCCTCGCCCTCGCGCTTGCTCGCCGCCTTGAGCGCGGCTTCGGGGGTCCGGTGATTGCTCTCGCCGCTGATCCCGTAGACATTGGTGACTGTGTACTTTTCGGTGGTTTTCGAGGTCTTTTTCATTGCTCGTTGCTCCTTCGAGTGAGGGATTGAGACCTCGCGAGGCATTCGCCCCGCCCGCATTAGAGAGAGGTCTTCCGACCTCTCCCCTCTCTGCATGTCCGAGCTCGTCGAGGGACCGTCCCTCGCCCGTTGGCTCCTGTCGGGGTACTGAGGACCCGGAAGGCTCTTTCGTCCTTCTGGTGTGTCCGGTTCATTCGTTCCGCCGGATCGAGCGGGACTCCTCCTTCCCCCGTGTCGATGTCAAAGAGCTCCGTCCGTTCCGGACATAGGGTCTATAACCTATCGTCAAAGCCCCGTCAAGGCCCCGTGATAGAGACGGAAAGAGGGGAGCCCGAGAGGGTCTTCGCGCATGGAGCCCGGAGCGCCTCGGATCGGGTTTTGATGAGTTTTCGCGAAAGTCCTCCGGAAGGAGGAGGGAGCTCTCGAAGCCGGAGAATATCGCTCGGGGAAAGTCTCTCGCCGTGCGGGTTTGCGTATCGTTTCGGGTTTTCGCCCTGTCCCGTGACTCCTAATACCCCGGAGGACGATCGTCGATCCTGGGGCTTCTGAGGGGCCAAGAAAAGGGGAGGGACTTTCCCCTCCCCTCTCAAGGATCCTCCCGGACGGTTACAGTCGGAAGGAGACTCCCGCCCGACAGGATTCCAGCGAAAGCCCGAATCCGTCTCGGGAGAGAAGCATTCCTCCGGCCTCCGCCTGGAGAGAAGTCGTCACTCGATACGAGATCCCGAGCCCGAGCTCTCCTCGGGACAGGATGTCCGGTCCCGCCGTCGGGAAGTCTCCGATCGCCTGGATCCCGATCCTCCTCGAAGGAGTCCAGAAGCGGAACGACCCTCCGACCCTCGCGAGGTCCTCGGAGAATGGAGCGACTCGGAAGGCGATGCTCCAGCGATCCCACGGACGAGGGATCCGGAGGACCTCGACCGATGTCCATTCGACGACCTCGCCATCGATGACGAGGACCGAGGAGAGGTCCTCCCCGGTATCGATGACAGTCAAGGAGAGAGGAAGAGTATCGGGATCCGCATGAGGAAGAGTATCGGGATCCGCATGAGGAGGGATAACGAGGAAGCCTTCCGCCTGGAGGATCTTCTCGATCGCTTCGACGGAAGGCTTCTCGGTCGATGAGAGGGCGCTCATCGAGGGAAGGAGTATCCGGAGTGCTTCCCCCGCCCGGATAATGGGGCATGTCTCGAACCGAGTCAAGAGATACCCGAGCGAGACGAGGAGAAGCAGAAGGAGAAGGAGGATCCCGGCCTTCTTGAGTTTCATGAGATCTCGACATCCGGAGCGAAGAGCTCCCTCTCGAACATGATCGCGAGGAGGTTCCGCCCTGGACATGCAGTCGGACGGATGTTTACCGCACAATGAGGGCGGAGCGGGAGATCCCCGAACCGCTCCCGGAGGTCCTTGAGCAGTCGGAGGAGGCTCGCGAGTTGCCTCTTCGTCGGATACATGTCCTCGAAGTTTCCGGCGAGGCATACTCCGATTCTGCCGCGGTTCCGGTCCCGGACATGAGCTCCGACGAAGTCGAGAGATCTCCCTTCGAGGATCGCCCCGTCGGGAGCCTCGTCGGTCGGATCCCCGTCGAGGTTGTACCCGTTCGATATGAGGAAGTGATACCCGATATCGCTCCAGCCGTTGACCGAGACATGCTCATGCCGGAGCTCGTCGAGAGTTATCCCGCGAGGAGTGTCGCTCCTGCCGTCGCTTCTATCGGGATCATCGCTCCCGGAATGATGGAGAGTAATCTCGCTCCATCTTCCGCCGGATCGAGCCATTCCCATAATGCCGCCTTCTTTCGCCTCCCGATGAGCTCCCCGAGCCCGAGGCGAGGCTTTCGTCTTCTGGAGACCTCTCTATGCCTTCTTGACCTTCGTGCTCTTCTTGGGGCTCTGAGGGGCCTTCTTGACGATCGGAGCTTTCGGAGGAGTTTCCGGATCCTCCGGCTTGTCCTCCTGGACCTTCTTGACCTTCTTCGCGAGCTCGTCCCGGAGCTCCTCCGCCTCCTGGATCGCCTCCGCGAGATCCTTCCGGAGAGCCTCGATCGCGAGCTCCGCCTCCTCGTATCGAGCCTGGAGAGAATCCCTCTCCTTCCGGAGTGTCTCGACCTCGCTCTTCTCCTGCTCCGCGATCCTCGCGATCATCTCTTCTCTCGATATGTCGACCATTGTCGACCCTCCTCGCTTTCGGTCATGGGTATAACGGGTCAATCCCGTTCTCGCTCAAGAGCTCCTCTGTCGCGAGGAAGTCCTCGCTCCGGAACCAACGACAGACCCCGAAGCCGATCCTCTCGGATCCGGATCCCCGGAGGTTGAAATACTTCGCGGACGGTCTCGACTGAGCGGCAGAATCGACGAGTCGTCCATTGAGATAGAGCCGGACCTCGTCGTCGGAGATCGAGACCGCGACAGAGTCGATCGGTCTCGCGAGAGCCGAGCCGGTGACATTCCCCGAGCCGACTCCCCGAGGAGCCTCAAGAGTCCATGTCCAGGAGAGCGGATTCGCGTCCCGGTCCGCCGTGTATCCGACCATATACCGCGACTCCGCCGCGCTCGGAGCCTTCCCGGTTCCCCACGGACCCCGACGGATGAAGAGAGCGATCGAGGCTTTCCCGGTCGGAGCATCCCATCTCCAGACCCACCAATCTTTTTGCTTCGGGCTGCTCTCGGGGTATAGGTTGTATGGATAATCCTTCGTCGCGATCTGGACCTCGATCGTCTCGACGATCCCGGAGGAAGCCCCGACACTCTTGATCTCGTTCGTTACGAGCGGATATTCGTTGTCTTGGAGCCGGACGACGAAAGGAGCCTCCCATCCGATCCGCCGGAAGGTTGTCGCGGATCCCGGAGCGAGGAGGAAGGCGCTCGCCGTCCCGCCGGGATTCCATGCCATATTCTCCCCCGAGAAGGCTCCCGCCTCGTCGATCCATCTCCAGAGTCCGAAGAGCTTGTCCTCCGTGAAGAGGGAGGCGGAGCCCTTCCATGAAGGGAACCGGAGGGCGATGACGGTCGGATTCGCGTCGGTCGGATTCCCCTTGATCTCCTGGAGGAGAAAGACCGAGGAGGAGAGCCCGAGCTTCTCGGAGGTAACGATGAGCCGATCCCCGACCCCGAAGGCGAGAGCTCGTTGATCCGTCTTCCAGTCGAGCCGCTCGTATGTCTGACATCCCCGAAAGGCCAATTGAGTCAAGAGCCCGATCGCCGCTGTCGGGAGGAAGTCGTCATCGAAGTTATCGACCGGGATCTCGATCGCGTTCTTCGAGATTCGCCCGATCGACGATAGAGGACAAGCTCCGGAGACGACGATCTCGCCTTCGTCTTCGAGGGAGGTCGTCGAGACCCCGAAGTATTGAGGATCGATCGTCGCGAGCTTCGCCGCTCCCGCCTCTGCTTCTTCGTCGAGGTTGATGATCCAATTCCGAGCAGAGGGACGATATACCGCGGGATGGAAGACGACGATCCGATCTCCGATCCAGCCGACGAAGAGCCCGAGGAGGAGCCCGATCTCGGAAAACATCGAGGAGACCGAGCTCCTCGACTGAGCATCCGCGGCAGAGAAGGAGAGAGCGGGCCAAACTCCGGCGAATCGCTCGATCAAGTATTTCCAGTCGAGAGGATACCATTCGACCGGATAGAGAGCTCCGCCTCCGTCGTCGATGAGTGTCGCCTGAGAAGTATTGAGAAGGAGGTCCGCGAGGATCTTTATCCCGATCTCGCCCGAATACGAGAGATAGGTCGGAGGTTCGAGAGCGTCGAATTGAAAGAGCCCCGCCTCCGCGAGCCGCGTCGACTGAGCTTCGGTCTTGAGGTCGAGCGTCCCGAGGATCGTCCTCCAGGCTCGGAGGATCGCGAACCTCTGCTTGAGGATGGAGGTCGTTACTCCGAGAGGCGAGATGAGCCGGAAGTCGAGGACGAGCTCCTTCCCGGCGAGGTCGTCGGGATCGACCGTCCCGTCGTCCAGGAGAGTCAATCCGCCCGGAGACTCGTCCGCGAGGTTCCAAGTCGCCGGAAAGGGAAACTTCGAGGAATACCAGTCGGAGAGCTCCTTGATCGGGAGGATCGAGGAGAGGTCGATATCCGCGGAGCCGTCCTTCTTGTAGAGAGTGAGAGCGAGGTCCGCTCGGTATGCCGTATCATTCCGAGCGAGCTCCGCGAGGATCCCCGGAGACAGAGTCGGACGGAGGTCCATGTCGACCGCGGACTCGGTCGGATCCGACAGGCGGTAATATCTCCGGAGGACTGGAGCGAGATCTCCCGTCGCGATGAAGACGGAGCCGTCCGAGTCGGAGTCGACCCGAAGAGCGATCCCGTTCGCGACTGCATTCGCGACGAGGGAGACCCTGAGAGGGATCCGATACCAACCGGACCGGGAGACGGTGATATTCGTCCCTCCCGTCCAGTCGACATGTGAGTTAAACTTGTGCTCAAGATTCGTCCAAGTGTCGGCAGGATTGAAGGACTCATTGAGAGCCCCGGCCTCGACCTGGATCGAGACTCCCGTCAATGTCGCGTCTGCCGTCGATCGGAAGATATAGACGAGGACCCCGGCGACCGTGTCGACCCCGGCGAGCCATCGAGGGACCGCGAGAGGAAGGACCGAAAACATCGAGCGATAAGTCCAATGAGGCGAAGGAGAGCCGCTCCCCTTGTCCCGGTCGTAACCGATGGCGAGCATCGTATCATTTGG
>Ga0208040_1001287_pt1 | contig 25167 bp, 19 predicted proteins | sample AD_UKC083_MetaG_FD_184431 | JGI IMG/M metagenome (GOLD analysis project Ga0208040, IMG submission 184431) | Active sludge microbial communities of municipal wastewater-treating anaerobic digesters from USA - AD_UKC083_MetaG (SPAdes) (version 2) | ecosystem: Engineered > Bioreactor > Anaerobic >...
GACAATTCAATTTTACCATAAATCAGTGAGGAGTTACAGCTTTTTTATACAAGAAAACCCTGTAATTTCAGGGGTTCCGGCGTTTCACAAACGCCTAAAAAAATAATAATATATGAAAGGAAGTATGATTAAAAGTTTTATCATACAAGGATTAACTATGGACATACAATTTTCTGAAAGAGCGAACAAATTAAAAGCTTCAGCAATAAGGGAACTTCTAAAACTGACTGAAATGCCGGAAGTTATATCTTTTGCCGGAGGTCTTCCAGCTCCTGAACTGTTCCCTGTTGAAAAGATTAAAGGGATAATGGCTGAGGTTATGGAGAATGAAGGACAAGCCGCGCTCCAATACGGACCTACAGAAGGATTCAGACCGCTGAGAGAAATCGTAGCAACACAAAGAATGTCAACCGCACATATGGATTTAACCGCAGATGACATTATTATAACTACAGGGTCGCAACAAGGGCTTGAGTTTTCGGCAAAACTATTTCTTAACAAGGATGATGTGGTAATATGCGAAAGCCCCAGCTACCTTGGAGCAATAAATGCATTTCAGGCATATGAACCGAGATTTGTTGAAGTTCAAATGGATGATGACGGAATAATTATTTCTGAGCTTGAGAAAGCATTGCAGGAAAATCCTCATGCTAAAATGATTTATACTATTCCTGATTTTCAAAACCCATCCGGGAAAACTCTGCCTGACGACAGAAGAAAGAGAATAGCAGAGCTGGCTGCAGAATATAAGATACCGGTTATTGAAGATAATCCATATGGAGAATTAATCTTCGAGGGAACGGTTCATCCGGCAATAAAAAGTTATGACAAAGAAGGTTGGGTAATCTTTTTAGGTACCTTCTCAAAAGTCTTTTCTCCCGGAATGAGGCTTGGATGGATTTGCGCAGCACCTGAAATACTAAATAAATATGTACATATTAAACAAGGTGCAGACCTGCAGTCAAGTTCACTGGACCAAAGAATAGCAGCAGCATTTATGAAAAAATATAATCTAGATGAACATATATTAAAAATCAGGGAAGTATATGGGAAAAGAAGAACTTTGATGCTTGAAAGTATGGACAAGTATTTTCCCGCAGGTGTTAAACATACAAACCCCTACGGCGGGCTTTTTGCATGGGTTGAATTGAGGGAAGACTTGGATGCGGGGAAAATTATGGAAGAATGCATAAAAGAAAATGTTGCCTATGTACCCGGAGAGGCATTTTTCCCGACCAGCGGCAATAAAAATTTTTTTAGGGTTAATTATTCATGCATGCCTGAGGATAAAATTGTTGAAGGAGTAAAGAGAATAGGAAAGGTTTTAAGTAAATATTATTAAAATTCTTTGAATAAATATTTTAGAAACTCTTGACAAAAATCAACATATAATATATCATTGCATTTAAATTAATCTTGCTTAGAAGAGAACCAGTAAATATGCATGGTCAAAAGAGAGGGAACCGAGGGTGAAAGGTTTTTGTCCCGCTGCATGTTGAACCCGCCTCGGAGCTTTTGGGAGTAACAACCCAAACGGATGACACCGTTATATGAAACGAGATGCTGGAAACAGCAATTAGAGTGGTACCGCGGATATCCCGCCTCTGTTTTGAGGCGGGTTTTATTATTGTTGATTGTATAATAATTAAATATATTGCAGGGAAAAGAAGCAGTAAATAATAAAGGACTAAAGAGAGAAAACAGTTGGTGTGAAGTTTTCGTCCCTCTTGTTATTGAACCCGTCTTGGAGCATTTGGGAGTAACAACCCAAACGGGAAAGCCGTTATTTGAAATGAGATGCTGCATATGCAGTAACTAGAGTGGTACCGTGGATATCCGCCTCTATATTGGGGTGGATTTATTTTTATATAAAAAATATTTGGAGGTCAAAATGGAAAGGGAAATAGGAATAATAGGAATTGGACACGTAGGGTCAATGCTTGTGCAAAAATTTACAGAATTTAATCTGTTTGCTGAAGAAAACATATATGCAGCCAACCGCACAGTTGAAAAACTTCAAAGCTTGAAAGAAAAATATCCCTCAATAAACATCTGCACAAGCGTAGGGGAGCTGGCAAAAAAATGCAGCAATATAATTTTGTGTGTTAAGCCTTTGGATCTGCCATATGTCTTGTTGGAGATTCAGCCCTACATTGATGAAAAAACATATTTAATGGTATCAACATCCATGATTAAACATGAAGATATCAGAAAATTTCACACAGGGAGCATTACCATATTTATGCCCACATTAATATCCATGGTAAATGGAGGCGTTTCACTTGTATATCATAACGAGCATGTAGATGAGAAGAAAAAAGAATATTTCCATAAAATATTGAATCCTTTCAGTGAAATAAAGGTTTTAGGAGAAGAAGACATCAATCTAAGCCAGAACATGACTGCTACCTTTCCCGGCCTCTATGCTGAAATAATGCTTGAATTCGTGAAAGCTGCATCAAAACGCAGCAAAAATGTATCAGATGAAGATCTGGAACACATGCTGCTTGTTTCTTTACTTGGCGCTTCAAGACTTTTATTGGAAAAAAACATGAGCTTTGAAGAAACAATAAAACGGGTGTCGACAAAAGGAGGCACAACTAATGCGGGAGTAACTGTACTGAAAAAAATGCTCCCGGAGGTTTTTGATGCAACACTTGATGCATCCATAACAAGACATGATGAAATGAGTAACGCTGTATCAAACAACATTGAAGAATTAGTAAGCTTTAAAAATAGAGAAGCTATATAAAAATCACAAGATTATGGGGACACACCACCATGTTTAGGGAAAGCGCTGTTAGCAGGAGGAATGTCCCCAAAGCTTTTCCTGCAACTTGCCTGCCTTGTAATAAACACTTTTATAAGAAGTCCTTTCAGTATTCATATTGAAATGGATTGAACAGGAAAAATTTGTATGTTATAATTACAATAAGTAACAGAGCATTGTTTGGTAAAAGACATTGATCTGAAAAACAAAAGGAGGAAAGAATGAAGACCGACAAAATTATTAATGAATTAGTAGGTAATTATGGAAAATGGTTTTATGACGATGAAGTATTAAAATCAGGTAAAATGACACAAAATTTATATCCTTACAAGTCAATATTTTCACCCGTTGAAATTAATAAGATTACTATTAAGAATCGACTTGTTATGGCACCTATGGGTAATATCTCTATGTGTGACGAAACAGGCCGCCCAAATGACCGAATGCTGCAATACTTTTTCGAGAGAGCTAAAGGCGGAGTTGGGCTGATTACCACCGGATTAGTGCCTATATGCCATGGGCTGGATCCATCAGTAACAGAGCCGGGTCAACTTAGCTATTTCCCCAGGATAGACCGGTCCCGGACAGTATATGCCGGCTGGCGTGATTTGTCAGCAGGAGTTCATAGCTATGGAGCAAAAATTTTTATTCAATTGACACCGGGTCTTGGCCGTGTAGGAAATCCACAATGCCTTCTTAACTTCAAAAAGTTTCCAAAGTCAGCATCTATGAATCCTAATTTTTATATGCCTCAAATCCCAAGTACCCGCTTAAGTGATAGAAAAGCCAAAAAAATTATAAAAAATGCCGGACAAGCTTCAGCGGATGCCAAAGCTTTTAATATCGACGGAGTTTACTTGCATGGCCATGAGGGCTACTTATTGGACCAGATGACCAACACTGCCTTTAACCGGAGAAAGATGGGAAGATATGCCGATTGGCAGGCCTTCGGGTTGGATATGATAAGAGAAATAAGAAAACGTGTGGGCCCCAATTACCCGATAATGTATCGAATAGATCTATCCTTAGCTCTCAATGAGACCTATGGAGAAAAGATGGACAATAAATCCCTGAGGAAGTTTAAGAATGGGAGAACAGTTGAAATGACCCTAAAATATATGGCAAACCTTGTAAAGGAAGGTGTTGACATCTTTGATGTAGACCTTGGCTGTTATGACAATTGGTGGCTGCCCCACCCGCCGGCCAGCATGCCCCCTGGATGCTTCCTGGATATTTCCAAAATTGCAAAAGACTACTTTAAAGAAAACAATATTTTGTCCAATGCGGGAAAAGAAGTTCCTGTAGTAGCTGTAGGAAAGCTAGGCTATCCTGATTTAGCCGAACAAGCACTTCGGGATGAGAAATGTGACATGGTAATGTTAGGACGTCCTTTACTGGCAGACCCGGATTGGCCCAATAAAGTCTATTCTGGAAGAGTGAATGAAATAATTCCATGTATTGGATGTCATGAGGGGTGTATTAATGAGTTTGTCGAGGGGGGACACCCACAATGTGCCGTTAATCCAAGGACAAGTTTTGAATATATTATGCCCCATAACCTGATCCCAGCTAAAGAAAAAAAGAAAATAGGGGTTATAGGAGCAGGTCCGGCCGGTGTCAATATGGCAATTACTGCTGCAAAAAGAGGCCATGACGTAACCTTGGTAGAAGAGAGCGGCAGGGTTGGCGGGAAAACAATACCGGGAAGTGTTCCAAAGATCAAGTATGAGATTGCTAATTACAGAAGATATTTGGAAGACCAGGTTATAAAGGCCCAAGAGGCAGAGAACTTTACCTATCTTCCAAACACAACAGCAACAATTGATTGGCTAAAAGATCAAAAGTTTGATTCCATAGTATTTGCAATGGGAACGAAAGACTCCAATCTCCCCTTTAAGGGTTTGGATAAGGTGAATTCTATTGAAGCAACAGACTTGCTGTTACATCCTGAAAAAATCGGAGAGGCAAAAAAGGCTGTTGTTGTCGGCGGCGGTGTTGTGGGATGTGAAACAGCCTATTGGTTAAGTTATGAGCACAATCTGGATGTAAAGGTAGTTGAAATGGAGAAATATTTTATGAACCATACCTGTACTGCCAACCGGGGACATTTACTCCACTATATGGAAAAAGCAGGTGTAGAATTATTAAATTGCACTCGGGTAACCGGATTTGAAGAAAACGCAGTAAAAGTTATGCAAAACATATCTGAAAGCGTTCCTGATCCTTATATAACATGGCATCCGGTACTGCCGGAGAATGTAGTAAACCCGCTGGAGCCGAAGTTTGAGGTGAAGGAAGAGGAAAAGATTTTAAATGCAGACTTAGTAGTTATTGCCACCGGAGGAAAACCAAAGGATCATTTATTCTACGAGGTACAGAAGGAAAATATTGCTCCCGAGCTTTATAATATCGGAGACAGCTTTAGCGGCGGCAAGGTATTGGAGGCTACCCGGGCAGCTAATGCACTGGGACGCCGTATATAAAAGGAGGGAATAAAATGTATAACTATAAGATGCATCTTACCGAAGATGAAAAAGATATCTTAAATGGCAGTCAAGGAGAGACCATGGCTAAAATCATGAAAACCCTGGTTATGTATGGTGATACCTTTGGAGCAGATTCCTTAGTTGATGTGACTAGTGATGCAGGCCATTTAGTTACCAGTTTTGGCATATCTCTTATGAGTCCAGTCTATGACCTGATGGATGAACTACTCAATGCTGGAATTGTTTCCAAGCAGCCTTTTACAGTTGATCCAAGACCTGTTGACTTAGAAAATGTACCATCTAATATTATTCAAAAGCTTGTTTTTAGATTTATGTACGGCAAACAGGATTATTATGAGGACCAATTAAAAAAGATGGGATTAAAATCAAAGGATGGATTTTCCTGTACAGCCTATATGGAACAAGTGGGGAATATACCAAATAAGGGCGATATACTCAGCTGGGCAGAGAGTTCAGCAGTAGTTTATGCTAATTCTGTTTTAGGAGCCCGCTGTAACAGAAACTCCGGGATCATCGAAATGTTTGGCAGTATTTTAGGCAAGGTTCCTAATTTTGGTCTATTGACTGATAAGGGCAGAAAGGCTTCCTGGATTATAGAAGTTAAGACCGGAAAATTGCCTGAAGCTCAAGTTTTAGGCAGTGCCATAGGGATGAAAGTTATGGAAGATGTGCCCTATATAAAAGGGTTGGATAAATTTTTGGGAAATGAGTTGGATGGTTGGGTGAAAGACTATTTAAAGGATATGGGCGCAGCTACAGCAAGTAATGGTGCTGTGGGACTTTACCATGTTGAAGGCCTGACTCCTGAAGCAGCCGAGTCAGGAGAAGATTTGATTGCACAAAATCCCAGTGTATATGTTATTGATGATGCAGAATTACAAAGGGTTAAAGATTCTTATCCTGTTATATGGAAGGATCCTGATGCCAGACCTAAACTGTGCTTTATCGGGTGTCCTCATCTGTCATTAAGACAGCTGAAGGATTGGACAAATCGCATCGAAGAGGGGTTAAAAAAAGCAGGTAAAACCAAAGTGCTTATACCGACAGTTTTAACAGCCGCATCTCCTGTGCTGAAGGAGTTTAATGAATTACCTGAGGCAAAGGTTTTAAAAAGATTAGGGGTTAGCACTTCATATATTTGTCCTCTAATGTTTATGAACAATCCAACTTGCGGCAAGATGCCCGTTATTACAAATTCAAATAAACTGAGAACCTATACTACCTCTCGCTATTATACAGATGATGAGATTGTGAGTGTTATTACCGAAGGGAGGCAATAAAATGAGAGAGTTTAAAGGAAGAGTAGTTGTTCCGGGAAGGGCTAAGGCGCCGGCTCTTGTTTCCCGTCAAGGGTTTAATACATTGGCAAGTTTCCAAAAAAGTCTTATGTCCAAGGAAAAAGAAGCCATATGTTCAGACCAGAATAACAGTGATGTATATAAAAAGAAGATGACAAGTAAGGCACTTTGTATGCCACAAACAATAGGTTCCACAACAGGCGGTCTGGTATTATACTGCGCAAGTACCTTTAATGTGGCTCCGTCCTGCTTGCTTTTCTCAAAAACAATTGACTCCTTGGCAGCTGCAGGTGCAATTATGTCAGATATCTGGACGGATAATAACCTGCCAACCATAGATAATCTGGGGGATGAATTCCTGGAATATGTAAAAGATGATATGACTATTGAAATACTGGACGGCGGGGTAGTGAGAGTCAGCTGATTATTAGCAGAAAATTAAATATTCGGGTGGAATACAACGCTAAGTGATATTACACAATTAAGGTAATAAAACTTAGCGTTGGACTATTGTATTAAAGAAATAATATGTGAATTCCACCATAATTTTGCGATAACTGAAAATACCATTGACAACTACCGCTGTTTTCAGTTATAATTTACTTTGCTGTAAAGCATTACGGAGAGTTGTCCGAGTGGTTGAAGGAGCACGCCTGGAAAGCGTGTGTACGGGAAACTGTATCGAGGGTTCGAATCCCTTGCTCTCCGCCAAAATTGAAATCAAATATGTATAGCTTATGGATTAGTCGATATTTTATGAAGTTCGCCAAAAGTTCGCCATATTATAAATAATACCCTATCTTTTTATGGATAGGGTTATTTTATTAAGGTATAAACAAATCTATCAGCTTAATAATATGATCGGGATTTTTATTAAAAATTTCTACAGTTTATTATAGCAGTTTTGAAAGACAACAAATAAAGATATGTTTTGACAAATTATGACAAATTTAACAGAGATTCTGATATATAATATCTTTTATTTTGTCCAAAAATAAATTGATAAAAGGAGATGGGTAAATGAGTACATTTAAACCCGATATTTTAGAATCAAATCTTTGCCATATGTTTTTTGAAAATGCACAAAATCCAATTCAAATAAATCAAATGATTTATAATGAAAAAGGGGAGCCGGTCGATTACTGGATTTTAGATATAAACCCTGCTGTTGAAAAACACTTTGGAATGAAAAGGGAAGATATAATTGGAAGAAAGGTTAAGGATATTCTTCCTGATCCAGAACCGGAATGGTTTGCACGATATGATGAAGCCATTAAAACCGGCAAGTCAATCTCTTTTGAAATGTACGGCAGGGCATTTGACCAATATTTTAGAATGCTTGTAATTCCACTGGGGGAGCAAAACAGGTTTGGAATTATGTATCAGGATATAACAGAATTACACAATAAGAACCTTGACTTGAAAGAGAGTGAAGCTAAGTACCAAAGACTTTTTGAAACATCTAATGACGGTTATTCATTGACTGATAAAGACGGATATATAATTGATGCCAACAATTCGTCATCTAATATGCTTGGATACTATAAAGAAGAGGTAATCGGCAGGCTTTGGACAGAGTTCGTTGATGATGAATATTTAGATAAAACATACAATGAATGGGAATTTCGAAGGTCAGGAAAATCAGGCCGTTATCAAGTTAAACTTAAAAGGAAAGATAAAAGCTCAATTTGGGCTCTTATAAGCGCATCGCCAATAATGGATGAAAAAGGTGACTATAACGGCACTTTAGTAGCATACAAAGATATAAATGAACAAAAGACGGCAGAAGAAAAATTAATCAAAAGCGAGCAAAATGCATTTGCTCTTGTTGCCCGGCTTGAAGAAGCCAATAAAAACATGACTCATTTTATTAGTGTTTTATCCCATGAGCTGAGAAATCCGATGGCTGTTATTATGTTGAATTTAGAACTGCAAAAGATGGCATCAAATAAGGAAGAGCGTGCTATAAAAACATTTGAAAACATAGAGAGGCAGACGGAATATCTCAATCATATGATTAATGATCTGCTGGAAGTTACCCGAATTACAAATAAAAGGATTGTGTTAAAAAAAGAGCAAGTAGATTTGAATTTATTGGCAGCAGATGTATTGAAGGATTATCAGGAACCGTATGATGAAAAGGAGATAGGGCTGGAACTCATAAACAGTCCCAACCCTATAATAATAGAAGCAGACTCGGTTCGTATGAACCAGATTATCAGTAACTTGCTGAATAATGCTGCTAAGTTCACACCTAAAGGTGGGAAAGTGACAGTAAACATTAATATAGATGAAATAAATAAACAAGCAATTATATGCGTTCAAGATGACGGTGAAGGAATTTCGCCTGAGTTCCTGCCAGATTTATTCGAACCATTTGCTCAGGCAGATAGAACCATTGACAGGAAGCATGGAGGTCTCGGACTAGGCCTGGCTATTGTTAAAGGCATGGTAGTACTTCATGACGGAAGTGTGGAAGTTTTTAGCGAAGGAACAGGTAAAGGTACAAAGTTTACTGTAAGGCTGCCGCTTTCCGAAAATAATATAGTAAAACAGGAATTTCGTTATAAAGCAGAGGAATATTTAAATAAATCGTTAAGAATCCTTGTAATTGAAGACAATAAATCTTTAGCAGACATAACTTGTGAACTTTTGGAATTTTTAGGGCATAAAGCAACAGCAGTTTATACAGGAACTGAGGGTGTTTCAAGAGCGAGTGAAATAAGACCGGATATAATCATATCAGACATAGGACTGCCTGATATGAGCGGGCATGAGGTGGCTGCGGAAATCCGTAAATTGACTGAGTTTAAAGACACTATCATGATTGCCATGTCAGGTTATGCTCAGACCGAAGATATCATGCGTTCAAAAGAAGCCGGATTTGACCGGCATCTTTGTAAACCTGTAAGTATAGATACATTAACAAGGGTATTGGATGAATTGAGTAACAGGATTAATAGGTAGTGTTGAGAAATATTTAAGAAAATTTAAGGTTAAACTAATGTTTGTAAAATATAATAAAATTTACTAAAAATACAATATCAGGAGCTTATAAACTAACACCAATATAAAAGCTATAAATGTTGGGATATCAATGCATGATGCAGGTGTCACCCCGGAGCACGCATGGAAGGGGTGTGTAAGGCAAACTGCGGCATACTAAGGTTTGTTTCAATTTGTATCGATGCCTATAAAGAAAGGAAGCAATGATGAATAATTCAAAAAAAGTCAAGCTCTATGCCTGTCCTCCCTGAGTTTTAACTTACATACTGCTGTTGGCAGGAGCGGGCATATATAACCTGTTTAAACGGGTATTCACTTCAAAAACAGATAATTCTAATAAGCCGGAAGTATGATTTTCCGGCTTAGTCTTTTTATATCTTGATTTTTACTATATTTCAACTTCCTCTTTAGTCAATTAATTTTAACCTATATAATATGAATTTACATCTTTTGACAAAGCTGCTCACCGATGCTATTATATAATAAAAATGGAGGAATTTAATTTGGAATCAATAAGCTGCCAGGAAATGAAGGAAATGGATAGCCATGCCATTAACAAAATCGGTATTCCCGGTATTGTTTTAATGGAAAATGCTGCTCTTAGGTATTGCTTAGAAAGGATTAATTATGGCATCAATAGAAGAAGTACAACTTATATTGGATGAAATAGCAGAGGAGCTGCCTCCTGAAATTTACAAGGACCTTAACGGGGGCATTATTTTGCTGCCTCAAATCAAGCTGCATAAAAAAAGTGTGGATGATGACCTTTATGTAATGGGTGAATACCGACATGAAATGATTTCAGGAAGGTATATTGTTGTATACTATGGATCAGTTGAAAAGCTGTTTGGCAATCTTTCAAGAAACAGGCTTAAAAATAAACTCAGGTCGGTTATAAAACATGAATTTATCCATCACCTTGAATCAATGGCAGGAGAAAGACATCTGGAAATAGAAGATGAGCGCAAATTAGCAGAATACCTGAAAAAGAAATAACGGGACATGCAGCATGAAAAACAAGTTATTATAAGAATTCTATTGGACTTGGATAATTGTACTATTTAAATAATAACACTATAATTTCGCTAGGTGTTTGTTTGAGATTGTTTGCATAATTTTTTATATAATGCGTTATAATTTATTAATTGATAATATTAGCTTATAAAGGAGAAAAAGTTGTGCTTGAGATTAAGGGTAACATATTGTACTTTGATGGATGCAATACAGTTGAATTGGCAAAGAAGTACGGAACACCGCTGTATGTGATGAGTGAAACAAAAATTGCAGACAAGTGCAAAGAAATAAGAGATACATTTTTAAACAGGTATGAAAGAACAAGGGCCGCTTATGCTTCAAAAGCATTGTTAACACTTGCCATGTGCAAGTTAATTGAAAGAGAAGGTCTTTGTTTGGATGTGGTTTCGGGAGGCGAGCTGTATACAGCCATAAAAGCCGATTTTCCTCCGGAAAGGATTGAATTCAACGGTAATAATAAATCAATCGAAGAATTAGAGCTTGCTGTAGATTACGATATCGGAAGAATAATAGTGGACGGCTTTGATGAATTGGAAATAATCGAAGATATCTGCAGAAAAAAGGGCAAGAAAACAAACATCCTTTACAGAATAACACCGGGTGTTAAAAGTGATTCTCATGATTATATTGTTACAGGAAAAAAGGATTCAAAGTTTGGATTCCCCTTGGATTATGATGTTATATTTCCGGCAATTGAAAAAGCAATAAAGTCACAGCTTGTAAAATTCCTGGGTTTTCATTTCCACGTGGGTTCCCAGCTTCACGACAACGAATCACATTTAAAAGCATTGGATGTTGCATTAAAGCTGATAAAGGACACAATAGATGAATATGATTATGTAATATCTGAATTAAATGTAGGCGGCGGGTTTGGAATCAGATATACAGATGCTGATGATAAAAAACCCTACGCGTATTATTTAGATCCAATGATGGAGAAAATAGAAGAATTCTCAAAGAGGATGAATATCAGGAGGCCTGAAATTGTAATTGAACCGGGAAGAAGCATAGTTGGAGAAGCCGGGATAACACTTTATACAGTCGGTACCATTAAGGATATCAAGGGAATAAGAAAGTATGTGTCTGTTGACGGCGGTATGACTGACAATATAAGGCCTGCATTATACCAGGCCAAGTATAAGGGGCTTATTGCAAATAAAGCAGACCAGCCGCCCGATGATTTAGTAACCATTAGCGGGAAATGCTGTGAATCGGGGGATATATTAATAAAGGATGCTTATCTGCCTTTAGCTGAAAGGGGAGATATACTTGCCATATTTTCAACAGGAGCATACGGTTACGCCATGGCAAGCAACTACAATAAAAATCCATTTCCAGCAACAGTCCTGGTAAGGGATGGCAAATCAGAAATTATTGTAAAAAGGCAGACATATGAGCATATGATTGCAAATGAAGTTATACCGGAATCATTGCTGTAAGTTTTGGGAACGGTCTTTTTGTTCCCATGATTTAAGCTTGCAGTTTCATCGGGATGGGGATATTTTTATTTAGTTTACATATATGAATTTATGTAGCCTAGAATTTTAATCATCACTGTGACAAAGAGACTGGGTTATCGCAATTTGGATTACATATGTTAATTTATGTAAACAATAATTTCAGGTACAAGATTCTTGAGACGGTTTTTTCCGTTGTTTTTTTGTTTTTTGGTTATAATAAAATTAATTCAAGAAAAGGATGTAATTTATGGTTTCTTTTGAAACATTGAGAAATGAATTAATCGGAAAAGATTTTAAATTTGAAACTCCATACGGGGAAAGACTGCTTACCTATGCTGATTTTACAGCTTCAGCAAGGGGCTTGAATTTTATTGAAAAATACATGCTTGAAATACAAAAGTCCTATGCAAATACACATACAGAAGATGACATGACCGGAGAGGTCATGACTAAAATTCTGCACAAGTCGGAAGAAATAATCAAAGCTCATGTAAATGGGGGAGATAACTGTTATGTAATTCCTTCAGGCACAGGTGCTACAGGAGCGATAGAATGCCTTGCAAAGATTTTGGGCATATATATTCCTCCCGCCGCCAAAAGAACTGTAGATAATATTACTAAGGAATATTATGAAAGCAATAAAGGTATTGATGAAATAATAGATTTAAAAAGTTATCAAAAATACCAGCCTCTTGTATTTATAGGGCCCTACGAGCACCATTCAAACATACTTATGTGGGAGGAAGGTATAGCGGAGGTAGTGGAAATTGGCCTTAAATCAGATGGAACTATTGATTTGGATGACCTGAAAAGAACATTATCTAATCAAAAGCACAAAGACAGATTAAAGATAGGATCCTTTTCGGCAGCTTCAAATGTAACGGGAATAATTACACCGGTGTATGAGATAGCAGAAATCCTTCACGAGAACAATGCCTATGCTTGTTTTGACTTTGCTGCATGTGCCCCCTATATGGAAATAAATATGAATAAAAGTAAGACGGAGTATTTTGACGCTGTATATTTGGCTCCACATAAATTCGTGGGAGGCCCGGGATCTTCAGGTATACTAGTTATCAATAAAAGGGTATATGACAATTCTCTTCCCCCGACAGTATCAGGCGGCGGGACAGTAAGCTATGTGAGTCCCTATGCCTATGATTATATAGATAATGTACAGTTGAGAGAAATGGCGGGTACTCCCGGGATCCTTCAAATATTTAAAGCAGCATTGGTAATGGAATTAAAGGATTTGGCAGGGTTAGACAAAATAAAGGGAAAAGAAAAATATTATACAGAAAAAGTTTTTAAAAGACTAAGCTCAATTGAAAATGTCGAGGTTTTAGGTCCTGCTGATGTAAATATTAGGCTTCCTATATTTTCAATAAAAATAAAACATGAGGATAAATATCTTCATCCTAAATTTGCTGCCAAACTGATAAATGACCTCTTTGGCATACAAACAAGAGCGGGCTGCGCCTGTGCGGCTCCCTACGGTCACAGGTTACTGGATATAAGTGAAGAAACTTCTCATCTGTTTCGGTATTTTGTAAAAGAAAAAATCACAGCTGTAAAACCAGGCTGGATAAGGTTTAACATCCATTACATAATGAGTGAAAAGGAAGTTGATTTCATATGCAATGCCGTGGAGTTTATTGCCGAATATGGGTATTTGTTTATGAATGAATATATTTTAGATATAAAAACCGGCAATTGGTCTCATAAGTACCATAATAAGCCATTTAGCATTGTGGAAAATTTCGGCATAGAGGAAAGTTTAAAATACATTGACACCGCCGATACAAAGGCTGAGGGGATATTATCCCCAAACAGCCGAAATCAAGAGTATAATAAATATTTGGATGAAGCAAAAAACCATGCTGAACAATTGAAAGAAAAGGTTATAAATTTCAAATCCTTTGATGAAAAGGAATGCCCATCATGGTTTTATTTCGTAAACTCTAAATGATTACCTTATTGCTGTAAATCCAAGCAGCTCCACATCCCTGGATATATAATCAGGCTTTTCTTCTTGTTCTTTCATAAGGGCTGTAGACAGATACTTTTTATTGTCATCAGGGAAAACCGTTACAATAACTGCGTCTTTGTTGTTGAGAATATTCTGTGCCTTTATGGAACCTATTAAATTAGCACCCGATGAAATACCAACACCGATTCCCAGCTCAAGAGCCAGCCTTCTCGCCATATTGATAGCATCACCGTCATCCACGCATATTATATCATTTAACTCCTTTAATTTTACAATATCGGGAATCATCCCGTCCCCAATTCCATCAATTCTGTGAAAACCTGAAGCAAGACCACCTGAAGACATAGCAGGAGACTCTGAGGGTTCAATAGGAAATGCCATACAATCAGGATGAATTCCTTGAAGAGCATATTTCACCCCCATAAGAGTTCCCCCTGTGCCTACTCCTGCTGCAAAACCATTCGGTTTCTTGCCAAATGCAGCGATTTGCCGTATAATTTCCAAGCCGGTTGTCTTGTAATGGGTTTCTGCATTTAAAGGATTTGAAAATTGATGAGGTAAAAAGGCCTTGTTTTCAGCTCCGAATTCATCGGCTGATTCCACCGACCCTTTGAATCCACCTTCTTCCTTTGAAATTAAGTGGATTGTTGCGCCATAGCTTTCCAGCAGTTTTTTTCTTTCACCGCTCATCCAATCCGGCATGAAAATATGAACGGGGTTTCTTAAATATGCCCCCATTGCAGAAAATGCAATGCCTGTGTTGCCGCTGGATGCCTCTGAAATTATATCCCCTATTTTGATTAATCCTGATTCATAAGCAGTTTTCAATATATTATAAGCAACCCTGTCTTTGATGCTGCCTGTTAAATTGTAGTATTCTGCCTTCGCGTACACTTTACGCTCAATTCCGCGATATTTTAATGAAATTTCCATCATGGGGGTATTATTTATCATTGCAGATATTTTTTCAAACTTATCCATTAAATCATATCCTTTCTATTATTATGGACATTTTAGCTTATTATATGATTAAAATCAAAAAGTGACTCATGTGGACCGGTGAAAGGGATTGTTGCTACATTTGTCAACAAACTCGTGTTTCTGTTAAGTACCTCTGTAAAATGCAAGAACTCCTAAGAATGCCGGATGTTATTCTATCATTTCTTTATTACTTCTTCTGCTGCTTTGCCAGTTTCTCCTTGTTATATCTGAAAAATTGGTTATAATTATATAAAAAGGCAAAAAGAAGGATTCCAATGAATATTAAGATTCCAAAGGAAGTTGAAAATGTATTAAATATTTTGCATGAAAACGGATTTGAAGCATATGTAGTAGGGGGCTGTGTAAGAGACAGCATTATGGGAAAAATTCCTTCTGACTGGGATGTTGCCACATCTGCAAAGCCGGATCAAATATTATTGTGCTTTAATAACCGCAAAACCATAGAAACAGGTTTAAAACACGGAACTGTTACTGTTGTCATAAATAAAATGCAGATTGAGATTACAACCTATAGAATTGATGGGGAGTACAGCGATAACAGGCGTCCCGACGAGGTTTTATTTACGGATAAAATTAAATTGGATTTGAGACGAAGGGATTTTACAATCAATGCCCTTGCTTATAACAAAAGTGGAATAATTGATTTGTTCGGCGGCCTTGATGATATAAATAACAAATTTATAAAATGCGTTGGAGCTGCCGGTGAAAGGTTCAACGAGGACGGTTTAAGAATTTTAAGGGCACTGCGTTTTGCTTCTGTTTTAAATTTTGATATAGAAGAAAATACTTCAAGCAGCATTTTCAGAAACAAAGCTCTCCTTAATAATATTTCTATGGAGCGGATTAACATTGAATTTAGCAAGCTGATTATGGGAAGCAATTACAGAAAAATTCTGATTGAATACAGAGAAGTTATTGAGGTCTTCCTGCCTGAAATCCAGGTTTTAACTGAAGATGAGTTTAAGTATCGGTTAAATGCAATGAAGGTATTAAATTCTTTAACTTTAAGGCTGGCTGTATTTCTTTATAATACTGATGCAACTGATAAGATTTTGATGAATTTAAAGTATGACAATAAGACTATAAAAACAGTTAAGATACTTGTTGAAAATATAAACGGGAGAATAAACCATGACCCCGTGAATGTTAAAAGGTGGTTAAATAAAATAAATTATGTAAATCTGAATTATTTGATTAAAATCAAGAAGTCATTATTTGATTCAGAATTCTACGAGCTGGAAGAAACCGAAAAAATCATGAACGAAATTATTCGGACCAAACAGTGCTACAGCTTGGAAACACTGGCAATCAACGGGCAGGACCTTATAGATGCAGGCGTACCCAAGGGTAAGAATATAGGCATAATTTTAGATATACTTTTGAATGAGGTTATTGAAGGCAAGCTGGTTAATGAAAAGGATAGTTTACTGAATTTTATTTATGTAAACAAGATGATATAGGCGGGATGGGACTTAAAGGAAATAAAAAGAGCTTTTAAAGAAGTAGTTTTCTAAAAGCTCTCTTTTTTATTTTAAATCTATCTTTGACTAAACTTAACTATTATTTGCCAAGTGCAGAATTAGTACCTGCAATACGTCCAAAGGTGAATATGTCAGCTATTGCATTTCCACCTAATCTGTTACCGGCATGAATACCTCCTGTAACTTCTCCGGCTGCCCATAAACCCGGGATTATATTTCCGTTTGTATCGATAACATGAGTTTCAGTATCTATAACAATACCACCCATCGTATGATGCAGCGAAGCTTTTCTCGGGCTTATGCATATTCCGAAGCCTTCGGTAGCGTCTATATAATCCAAGTCTATAGCTCCTGCCAATACTTCTTTTCCAAATTCATCGTCTTTTTGGTTAGCTACATAAGAGTTGTATTTTTCTATAGTTGCACGTAACTGCTCTTCAGTATATGCCGGTGCAACACCTGCAGCTTTTGTTTTAGTAGCTTCAGCTAATTCTGCAAGAGTTTCTCCATACCATATGTGTCCCCCTTCAACCATAGCAGCAACTCGTTCATTATAGTCAGTACCCTGTATAAGCTGTGAAGGATTACCAACATCTCCTCTGCCTGCGTAGATAATGTAGAAAATACCATTATCAAGTGCTAATGATGCTTTGGCTAAAACGTCACGCTCTGCATATTCATTAACAAAGCGGTTGCCGTTTCCGTCAATCCAAATTTGTTCTGCAGCATCTGCCCAAATACCGTCTGTCATAGTTCCTTTAACAGGAGATGATGAAGGCATCATTTGAGCAACTTCCATTCCGGTTACATCAGCACCGACTGCTTGAGCCATAATAATTCCATCACCTTCGTTGGTTCCCATATTAGTTGATAATGTTCTGTCTGATAAGTCATTACCCCAATATTGATCATATTGCTTCACCATTGCTGGATTTGCACAGTATCCTCCGGTAGCTAAAACAACGCCTTTTGATGTGTTAATAGTGATTTGCGTTCCATCTGTCTGCTCAGCTTTTGCACCTACAACTTTACCTGTACCATCCATTATTATTTCTGTACCCCTTGTTTCTGTATAAATAGTTACACCTTTATCCTGTGCAACTTTTGCTAAGTGAGGTATACGTTCTGCTCCTGACATAAAGCTGTGTGTTCTCGGCCACATAGCACCAAGTACAGTTCCTATTCCGGGTCGTCCGCCGTATTTAGCCTCAGCACCGTATGAAGCGTTAAGTCCAATTTCGCCCATCCATTTAAAAGTGTTAAGTGAACTTGATGCAAGTGTTCTTGCCAGCTCTAAATTAGGTGCAACCCATGATCCGTTATTTAATTGACGCAATCCCCCTGTGTAAATATGCCACATATGCAATGCCACAGAGTCAAAGCCCGGCATATCAACTCCGGCTTCTTTTCCTTTGTTTGCGGAATAGAAAGCATTAATATCTGCTTTTAATTCTGTTAATACTTCTTCCCACTCAGGATAAACATCAAATTTTAGACTATCATCAGCAGGGTCCAATGCTAAATATTCGTCTAATGTTGTTTTTTGAGATTTAGTAAGAATCATAGCACCTTGTGCTTCTGCATCAACTGCATTGTAAGCTGCTCCTGCCATCATTGTATTACCGCCTATTACAGAGCCTTTTTCTATTAAAATAACTTTGGCCCCTCCTTCAGCAGCACTTATTGCTGCAGTTAGTCCAGCTCCTCCGCCGCCCATAACCAAAACATCTGTATCCCATGTCTGAGGATCCTTTGGTGTAGCAGCTACTTTATTTGCCTTTAACGAATCAACATCCAAGCCGGCGGATTTTGCTGCATTAGTAACTGCACCGATTATACCGAAGCTTGATAAGGTAGCACCGGTAACTGCATCTACAGATAAACTTTGATTTTCAATTATTTGTGCAGGAATGCGTTCAAATGCTACAACTGTAACATTAGCAGTTTCTGCATTTTCTGTAAATTCTATAGCAGTTATTTTACTGTCTTTTACAGTGATTTTAGCAGTTATTGGTCCTTGCATACCTGTAGAGGTTCCTTCAAAGCTGCCATTAATAAGTGGTTTTTCTTCTTCTGCCGGCTCAGGTTTTTCTTCGCTTACCGGTGGTGGTGTTTGAGTTTGCTGTGCACATCCAACTATTGAAAGAATCATACAACAACATAAAATCACAGCAATTAATTTTTTCGTTTTCATAACTTTCTCCCCTTCTCTAATAAATGTGCCTAAATTATAACATGATTTTTTTGATAAAGCAGTTAAGGAGTTATTAATAATTTAATTATAATAATGGCAATTTATGTCGAAATACAGCTAAAAGTATTCTTTATTTGTATTCAAAAATCAAAAAATCCCTTGAAATTAGTTAAATAAGTATCAAGGGAAATTAAGAAATCTTAATTGTTTATATAAAAATATTAATTGTATCTTAATTTGACTTTTTGCAAAAATAATATCCTTTACCCCATTCCATCTTTAGAAAAATCGGGTTTTCAGAATCAGGCTCAATTTTGTTACGTATGTTATGTATATGTACAATTACAGTACGGGTATCTCCGTAACTCTTTTCACCCCAGATTTTTAAATACAGTTCCTTTGGCGTAAAATACTGCCCCTGGTTTTGCATAAGAAAAGAAAGAATTCTAAATTCTGTATTGGATAGCTTTATCTCTTCCCCATCTTTAATAATAATATGCTTATTAACATCTAAAGTAAAACCATCACACTTTAGCTCATTTTGTGTTGAGGGAATTATTTTGCGGTAACGTCTTAAATTAGCTTGTATTCGTGCCTCAAGAACTTTATTATCAAAAGGCTTGACAAGAAAATCATCTCCTCCGAGTTCTAATGCACGAACAATAATATCGCTTCTGTCAAGGCATGATATAAATATTATTGGACAATCATGCCATTGCCTTAGTCTTTCGCAAAGCTCAATTCCATCTACATCCGGCAACAGTATATCAAGCAGTATAACATCATATTTATCTCTTGCATTTGCAAAAGCCTCTCCTCCTGTTTTCGCCCAAACAACTTCATATGTTTCAGAATTATCCAAATAATATAGAATTGTCTTTGCCACTAATGGATCGTCTTCTATTAATAATACTCGTGTCAACTAGTTCACCTCATTTTGAACAGGATGCTTTTTATATTGATTATAAATTATCATATCTTAAAAAGCTCATAATTGCAACATCCATTTAAATATCGCTTGACATGGATTATAATAATAGTATAACATTTAATAAAAAAACAGGTGCAAAATGACAAAGGATTACGGGAAACCAATAATAGCTTTTATAATTGCTTTAGCAATTGCTTTTTTAGTTTTTATCACAATCAATAATAGTTTTAGCTTGTATGAAAGCGGACAAGTTTTTGTTTTATCAGATGAAAATGAAATTCATTCACTTATTGGATACAGGGAAGATTTAAATACAGGAAAATATTATTTTGATATTGTGGTAGAAGATACAAATGTCCAATTAGCACTTATATATGGTTTTATTACAGGTGATATAAAAGTTAACGGAGATATCCTTGTGGATTCATCAAATTACAATTCAACAAGATTTCACAGCGCAGCCATTGATTCAAGGTTGTTTGATGTGCAGACAAATTCTATGACATTAGAATTTAACAGCAAAAGTAATCCATATAATCAAAATGTTTATTTAACAACGGTAAATGGAGCCCAAAGCGGTATTTCCGCTTATTATATGATATTTGCATTTAATATCGGTATGACTTTATTAATGTCATTATACGGAGCATCTCTTTATTATCATAAACCCAGTGAAAAATATTTAATATGGTTTTCAATATATACAGGAGCTCTTACACTATGGAGTATCGGCTCACTTCATATGGATACAAATTCGGTCATTATAAAAGAGTTGGTATCACATGCATATGGATGGTGTGCGCTTCTTGATATTATTATTTGCTTTAAAATATTTAAGACTAAGCTTCCCGGACCTTTTGACAAGTTGTTAAGCGGCGGTGGAGTGGCGGGGATGCTGATTGCATGGGCATTCTTTGAAACACTGCTGCCAAACATCTTAAAGGATTATTATTATTTATTCTTTTTTTCTATCGGAGCTCTTATATATGCGTGTGCAAACAAAAGGAAGGGTGCATGGCTGCTTCTTTTAGGACATACTATTAGCCTTGGAATGAGATTGGTTGTGGCATATTCTTCTCTTAATACTATGAATGTGAGCTTTTGGCTGAGAGTTATGAGGTATTCAAAATCATTTAATATTCCATTTGCAATATGCTGCTTGTTATTGATTAATCGTCTTTTTGCAGAAAAGTTTTCAGAATCAGAGGCTTTGTCTGCACAGCTGGAGCAATCAAATCAAGTATTGGAAGTCAAAGTATCAGAGAGAACAAAAGAGTTAAAAGAACAGCAGAAACAAAGAAATACTTTTATGATGAATATATTTCACGATTTGCGTACACCGCTCTTTGTTTTAAACGGGTGCATGAAGAGAGTCAGCTCAGATTCCGGTAAAATTATACAGGAGCTGCCTGTAATAATGGAAAGGTTGGATTTTACTCAGCATTTAGTTGAAGATTTATTCTTGATGGCTAAGTTTGAGGATAATCAAGTAATTCTTGAAACAGAACGTGTACCTCTGAGCGATCTTTTAGACAAGGTAATAAAAGCATGTTTAATAGTAAGTGAAAAAAAGGAAGTTTTATTGGAATATAAAAAGTATAATGAATGTATAACATGGGGTGATGAATATCGCCTGGAGCAGGCATTTCAAAACCTGATTGTCAATGCCATTTATTATACAAAACCTAAGAGTAATGTCTATATAGATTTAAAGTCTATTGATAATATGGCTTATGTGTCGATAACTGATACAGGTGCAGGAATATCTGAAGGGGATTTAGATAAAATATTTGACAGGTATTATCGGGTGAGCGGGACTGAAAAGCATCAATCAACAGGATTGGGACTATCAATAGCGCATGAAATTATCAAACAACATCAGGGAAGCATCTCTGTAAAAAGCGAAATCGGGAAAGGAACAACTTTTACGGTACAGCTTCCTGTAGTATTATAAAATAACATTATCATAAATCAATATCCTGGTCTTACCTCCATAGATTTTTATAGAGTAATTTCCATCAAATATGATGCTGATTGCCATCTCTTCCTTGTAATGTTCTTTGCTTAGTAAGCAGATTACCCAATTCGCTGAAATGAGGAAAGCGGGTAAGTATCAGCTTTTTATATATAAACAAGTCAGAGCCGGGAAAAAATTCCTGCATCTTAATCGTTGTAAATAAATATTTCTTCGAACCCGCATTCCGGGCATCTGGCGGTTACTTCATAAGTATGTATTGAAAGCACCTTAACATTTGTTACAGTGCTTAGATTTTCATCTTTGCCCTTAAATTTTACTTTTTTTGAAGCTTCTTCACCTTTTGTGTATGTATAATTATATCTTTTGCCGCAGTTCTCACATTTTCGTCTGCCTTTCACATCTATCATAGCTTCACTTCCTCAATCATATTATATTTATCGTTATTAATCATGAATTGGGTTCAATTCTAATAAAACGGGGGTTCACGATTTTTATAAATTTATTTCCATCAAGCATGACGCTAATACCACATCTCCCTTGTAATATTCCATTGTTTCGGTTAGCAGATTATTCAATTCGCCGAAATGAGGAAGGTGGGTTAGTATCAGTTTCTTTACATTTGCCTTTTCTGCAAGCAGCCCTGCCTGGGAGCTGTTAAGGTGTCCGGCCTTTGTGCCGTCCATATCAGAATAAAAACTGCATTCGCAAATCAATAAATCAGAACCGGAAAAAAACTCTGCCAGCTCTTCAAAATATGAGGTGTCCGAAGTAAATGAAAATATTTTACCCCTGCATTTTATTCTTACACTGTATGCTTCTACAGGATGTATATTTTTTATAAATCTTATTTCAAAAGGTCCCAGAGTTAGACTGCTGTTCTCATCAAAGCTTACTCCATATGTGTAATCTTCCCACTTAAGAAGCTTGAAAAACTCTCCATCCGGCGCATGAATAGGGAGAGGCTTACTGATTTCCTTAAGCTGTGTTTTAATCTGGACCGCATACTGCAAGGGTCCTATGTCACAGCAATGATCATAGTGATAATGGGTTATCAATACTGCATCAAGGTCCTTTATATCCGTTTTTTCCTGCAGCAGGCTTATAACTCCGCTGCCGCATTCCAAAAGAATCTTATAATCATCATGCTCTATTAAATATCCCGAGCTTGCTTCTTTTACCTTCGGGAATCCTCCCCAATGACCGACTATTGTTACTTTCATTATAATTCTCCTTCTTCAATGAACTGTGAATTATATAATCCCGCATAGATGCCGTTTTTATTCAAAAGTTCCTGGTGTTTTCCCTTTTCCTGTATGCCCTGGTCAGTCAATATTATAATTTCATCAGCATTTTTAATTGTAGACAACCTGTGGGCTACAACCACTGTAGTTCTGCCTTTTGACAATTTATCCAAGGCTTTTTGTATCAGAAGCTCGGTAGCATTGTCAAGAGCGGAGGTAGCCTCATCCAAAACCAAAATGGGCGGATTTTTAAGGAATACTCTGGCAATTGAAATTCTTTGCTTTTGTCCTCCCGATAATTTCACTCCTCTTTCACCTACATAGGTGTCATATCCTTCAGGCAGAGACATTATAAAATCATGAATGTTGGCATTTTTAGCTGCTTCATATACTTCTTCCCTGGATGCATCAAATCTACCGTATTGAATATTTTCGAGGATAGTTCCTGTAAACAGGAATACATCCTGCTGAACAATTCCGATGTTTTTTCGCAGCGACCTGCGGGTAAACCTTCTGATATCCATGTTGTCAATAGATATGCTGCCATCTTCTATCTCGTAAAAACGGGGTATCAGATGGCAAAGGGTTGTTTTGCCTCCACCGGAGGGGCCTACAAAGGCAACCGTCTTTCCGGCTTCTATATCAAATGTTATGTCCTTCAATACTTCCTTATTATCATCATAAGCAAAGGTTACATAATTGAAACTTATGTCACCCTTTACATCATATATATCCACTGCACCGGGATCATCTTTTTCTATTTCTTTATTCATTATTTCAGCAAACCTTTTAAATCCTGATTTTCCTGATTGATACTGCTCAACAAAGTTGACCAGCTTTCTTATGGGATTTAAAAAATTACCTATATACAGTAAAAATGCTGCAAAATCTCCAAAGTTAATACTCCCCTTGAAAAAGAATACGGCTCCTGCACTTAGGACTACAATATTTAAAATGTCAATTATAAATGAAGAGCCCACATAAAATTCTGTCATTACCTTGTAGGCTTTTCTTCTTGCTTCCTGAAATCTGCTGTTATTTTTGTTGAACTTATTGATTTCATTTTCTTTATTGCTGAATGCCTTGGACACTCTTATACCGGATATGCTGTTTTCAATTGTTGCATTTACTTCACCTATTGTAACCCTTGTTTCCATAAAGGCATCTTCCATCTTGATTCTAAGCTTCATTGTAACAAACATCAAAAGGGGAACAATCGAAAATACAATGAGTGCAAGCGGCAGATTGATTGTGCTCAGCATTATAAATGTGCCTATGAGCATAACCAGCGATATGAAAAAGTCTTCCGGTCCGTGATGGGCAAGCTCTGAAATGTCCATTAAATCATTGATAATTCTGGATGAAAGATTTCCTGTTTTATTTTCGTCGAAAAATACAAAGGGCAGATCCTGAAGATGCTCAAATATGTCTTTCCTCATATCAGCCTGCATCTTTATACCCATAATATGACCGTAATATGTAATGTAATAATTAAGTCCGAATTTAAGAATGTATATGAGACCTAAAACAACAAGCCATGTAATCATAAGCTGAAGCTGCTGATTGGGAACATAAATATTTATGATGTTTCTTGTAATCATAGGGTAAAACAAATCGCATACAGCCACTGCAAAGGCACAAATCATATCGGCAATAAATATTTTTTTTACCGGCTTGTAATACGATATAAATCTTTTTAGCATTTTTTACTCCTGTCGGGTTTTTAATTTTTGATATATAAATGCTGTTGCTGCAAATAAGATAATGGATGATAAATCCAGAAGAATGAAGAATATGAATCTTAGTCTTTTAAAATAACTGAAGACGGCAATTACACATAAAAGAAGTATCATTGCAACTTTTGCGTTTTTGTGGGGATCAAATTTGAAAATTCTAATAAATACTTTGTCCACGCTGTGTCTTTGCAGCATGATTCCCAGGATAGCTGCAGATGCCGAATACCCCGGATTTTTTGTCATTAGCTGGCAGCCCTGTGCAAATACAAAAATACCTATTACCAGTATAAAGTGGTAAAAAAACCTGTGTTCTCTCATTTGTTTTCTTTGTTGTTGACGAATTTCGTACATAAAATCACCTCGTTTTCTCTTATTAATATATCATTACTTCCAGATATTTTCAACGAGGATTTTTTTCGGATAATCCTCCTGCCGTCAGAGATTCCAAATCGGGGACATCCCTTGTAAAGCAGATACTTTACCTAAGGGATAGATAGTCTATGCAGTCAGAGGAGAGAACGCACTTAAGCAGTCAATA
>Ga0208040_1001297_pt1 | contig 25016 bp, 19 predicted proteins | sample AD_UKC083_MetaG_FD_184431 | JGI IMG/M metagenome (GOLD analysis project Ga0208040, IMG submission 184431) | Active sludge microbial communities of municipal wastewater-treating anaerobic digesters from USA - AD_UKC083_MetaG (SPAdes) (version 2) | ecosystem: Engineered > Bioreactor > Anaerobic >...
TTAAGTTTAGTGTTGGTGGTCATAAGCCCTGTCCAGTCTCCATTCCTTGTTCGCCTGCAAAAGAAGAGTTTAACCTTTATTCCGGAGAGTTCTACTTCAGCCTGCCCGTAATAACAACGCAGACGCCGGCTGTAGCGGATCTCCTTCCTCGATTGAAGAAGCTTCACCAGTTCCCTGGCACTTTTCATCTTACCTTTAAACCGGTACTTCGTTTTGGCCATCTTGATCATACCCAGGAAATGACACCTGGCATGCCTGGATTTGATAAACCGTACGATATCTGTACAAATTGCTAATTGTTAATTGTTAATTGTAATTAAAGCGTTTAACGTGATCAAATGCCTCATTGTAAAAGACCTGCAAGACCTGCATGACCTGCACGACTTGCATGACTTGCATGACAGCGACCGAAAGGAGCAAGCCCTGTGCCCTGCGCCCCTGCGCTTTGAGTCTCCCATTCATCTTCTCCACGCCGCATGCCGCACGCCGCATGCCGCTGGCCGTTCTTTACCTGCGCCCTGTACCCTGAGTCTCTTCGTCTCTTAGTCTCTCAGCCTCCCTGCACCTTCCTGATCTTTTCAGCAAACTCCCGGGATACATAGTTTTCATAACTCATGCATACTTCGGTTGCAAAGTCAACCCCGGCGCTAATGATATCCCTCCACTGGTTGCCGTCCATCAGGGAAAGCCGGTCAACATCCGTATTGTTGATAAACATGGCGGCCATCATCCCGGCATTGAAATTATCCCCTGCTCCTATCGTGCTTACCGGTGTTATTTCCTTAACAGGAAACTTGCCCCTAAAAGCTTCTGTCCTGACATAAACTCCTTCAGCACTGGCTGTATAAACCAGACACTTACAATAAGGTCTGATTGCATCCCAGGCTTCATCGGGAGTTGATGCTCCGAATATATTTTCAAAATCCTCGTCGGAACCCCTTACCAGACTAGCCATCGACATGTTCTCGATGATCAGGGGTTTCAAACGATCCAGCTCATGCCTGTGCGCGCTCCTGAAATTCGGATCATATATCACTATAGATCCGCTGTTGCAGGCCTGACTTATGAATCCGGTGAATTTTCCCCGTATCTCGGCAGTAATCGCATATATCGACCCGAATAACACAATATCATTCCTCGATGCTTCGGGCATATCCGTGTCAAGCCTGTTTGCCGGATAATCTTCATAGAAGGTGTAGGTCGCGTCATTCCTCTCATCAAGAAATGCAAGGGCAAGCTTGGTTTTGCCGTCGGAATAATGATGAACATGGGATGTGTCGACACCGTTTGAATGCAGGAAGGAATCGATGTGACTTCCTACATTGTCATCGGCGTATTCACTGATAAAATATACCGGAAGACCTGCCCTCCCGAGCGACACCAGGCTGTTGAGCATCGCTCCCCCGGGCTTTGCAGCCTGAGGCTGCCCGTTCTTGAAAATAATGTCGAGTACCGTCTCGCCTGTACCGAATATCTTTCGCATAATCTTTGATGGTTAAGTGTTTACAATATAAAATCCCCCGTGTGCCGGTTAGTGAATATACAAATAAAACAAGCATGTCGGTTTAACATGCTCCGTTATGATTATAATATATATTTTTATCGAAACAAATAACAGTTGAATATGAAAGCAATGGTACTCACCGGGATCAGGCAGATGGAAATGCGCGAGGTTCCCGACCCGGTTCTCAGTGATCCGCGCGATGTGAAGATCAAACTTCTTGTCCTGGGAATTTGCGGATCGGACATCCACTACTATGTCTCAGGAAGGATAGGATCGCAGGTGGTCAGTTATCCTTTTACTGTCGGTCACGAATCCGCGGGAGTTGTTGTTGAAACAGGAAAAGCCGTTACAAGGGTAAAAGAGGGCGATATAATAGCTGTTGAACCGGCAATGTGGTGCGGAAACTGCGACCAGTGCCTTGCCGGAAGGCATCATACATGCCGCAGGCTTAAATTTCTTGGATGTCCCGGGCAAGCTGAAGGCGCCCTGTCGGAATACATCGTCATGCCCGAAAACAGCTGCTTCCCTCTCCCTGCAAACCTTAATCCCGACCATGGTGCAATCTCCGAGCCGCTTTCCATCGGACTGTACTCGGTAAAAAAAGCAGGAGATATAAGAAATTCGGATATTGCCATCCTTGGATACGGCCCTATCGGGATGAGCGTCATGCTGGCAGCTAAAACAAGGGACGCAGCTTCAATAAACGTAACTGATAAGATAGAAAGCAGACTTGCCATAGCAGAAAAGGAGAAGGCCTCATATACAGGTAATCCGTTGAAGAATGATATAGTTCAGGAAATACTCCGTTCCAAACCTTTGGGAATAGATGTCGTATTTGAGTGCTGCGGGCAGCAGGAAGCCGTTGATCAGGCCTGTGAAATCCTTAAACCCGGCGGACGCCTGATCATAGTAGGTATTCCGGAATTTGACAGCTGGAAACTGGATGTTGACAAAACGAGACGGAAAGAATTTACCATTCAGTTCATCAGGAGACAGTTGAACTGCGTTGACGATTCAATCCGCCTGATGTCGGAGGGCACTATCGATGTAAGCAATATGATCACCCACCGCTTCCCCTTTGAAAGGACAAAGGAGGCCTTCGATCTAGTGAACGGATATCATGACGGTGTGATGAAGGCCATGATTTACTTTTGATATCGAAATTTGCTACTTTTATCTGAACAATCAAAACCTGTCAGCCCATGAAGAAAAAATCCATCCTTGCCGCGATTATGCTAATGGCTTTCATTGCCTCCGCGGCACAGAATGTCGGTTCAAGCCCCGATTACATTAAAGCCCTGACAGCTGAATGGAAGGGAGAACGTTTCGCCGACGGAAGGCCGAAGGTTCCGGACGCCATCCTCGAGCGGCTGAAAAACATATCGATAGAGGAAGCCTGGGGAGTCCTGCGCAACAGAGGCTATAACAACCAGTTTGAAGGAGACTGGCAGGTGATTCATCCCGACGAAGCCATGACAGGACGGGTAGTTACTGCCCAGTATATGCCCCTGCGGCCCGATCTGGAAAAATACATAAAGGAAAAGGGAAAGGCTGAAAACAGGGCCCAGCAGGGCGGAACTAACTCCTGGCCTATCGATGTCCTGATCGAGGGGGATGTGTATGTCGCCGACAGCTACGGTAAAATAATCGACGGGACTCTTATCGGCGATAACCTTGGAAATTCCATATATGCTAAATCTAAGAGAGGAGTGATCTTTTACGGATCGGTAAGAGACCAGGAAGGACTCGAGGAGATAAAGGGATTCAACGGCTGGATCAAGGGCAGCGATCCTTCATTCATAAGCCAGATGAGCCTGGTGTCAATAAATGCTCCCATCCGCGTCGGAAGAGCCGTTGTACTGCCGGGAGATGTGGTTCTCGCCAAGAAATTCGGAGTGATATTCATTCCCTCACATATTGTTGAAGAACTGGTTATAACAGCCGAGGTAACCGCTCTGAGGGATGAATTCGGCCACCTTCGCCTGAGGGAAGGAAAATACAAACCCGGACAAATAGACAGCCAGTGGACCGAGGAAATAAAAAAGGACTTTATGAACTGGCTCAATAATTACCCCGGTAAACTGCCAATGACAAAAAGCGAACTCGACGACTACTTCAAGGAAAGGAATTGGTGAATCGGGCGGCGGGTGGATAGCGGCACGCGGATCGAGGTTCAAAAGAGTTGAAAGTTGAAAGTAAAAAGTTGAAAGTGAAGCGTTTAGAGTTTAGGGTTTTGGAAAGTCAGATCAGAAAACGGAAACGGCAAAACAACAATGTCGCCTTTTACAAATCTTTCCATGCCTCGTCTTCTTCAGGTAACAGCCAGTCTTTGATCAACACTTTTTCACTGGCAAAATGGGTCATAACTTTATCGTTTTCCGGCATTTGTCTTGTCTCTTTTTTTAAAACCTCTGTCAACATTAGTTTTTCTTTGTAAGGCAACTGCTTTACAAGGTCAACAAGCTGGTTAAAATTGAGCGGTAAGTTTATATTCAAATCTGCAGCTTTCATCATAATATAATTTTGATTTAAAGGTCGAATCAATCATTTTTAAGAATCATAAGCCACTCTTGTCTTGATGGCTTTGGCTAAATCTGTCTGAGAGCAACTTATTGTTTTTCTCAATTGAGACTTCCTCCACCAATTTTAAGCATTATCGTACCTTATTGTTTATGATAATGCATTTGTTTTGCAAATATACGGTAAAATAACACAATGTTAACTCAGTTATTTGTTTGTCATATAGTTAAATTTATACTGTCCTGTATCTGATAATACACAAGACAAAAACTCAGAACATCTTTTAAATTTTCCTATATCGTTGTTATAAAACAAGTTGGCAGCCGGTGCCTGACTGTAACCGGCATGCCGTTCTTTCGCCCCCCGCTTTTGCGGGGCAGGCTCTTCAGGGCTTTACATCACAGGGGGCATCCAGCCTCCGGTTGCACCGGAGGTTATTAAAATTGAACCGCTTCACGGTTTCTTCCTTTAACCGCTATCGCGGTTTACCATACCAGTAACATATCTGCTATAAATCTATGTCGTGAATTCTCATTAAAAGCACTTTCCTGGTTTCTTCCCCGACATCGACAATCAGTATTAATTCCCTTTCAGAGTAACACATAATCTATCGCCTATAATACATTATACATTATAAGTCTTGCATGTCGTGCAAGTCGTGCAGGTCGTGTAAGTTGTTCGTGTAGTGTTGGTTATGTGACTCGTGCTGGATATGTGGTTAGTGCCATAACGGATAATTGTTAATTGTTCATTGATAATTGCAAATTGTTTTCACATCGCCTATAATACATAATACATAATACATAATACATTGTCTTGCGGTCTCTTCCTATGTGGCTGACTGTCAGAAATATATCCCGAAACATGTTATAACATTGTTATAACGGAACGGTACACGGTTAAAAGTAGAAAGTTAAAAGTTAAAAGTTGAAAGAACGGCTAGCATCGGGATTGAAAGTTCGAAGTTCGGGGTTCAAGGTTCAAAGTTGTTAACGAATTAACCCCCTTGTATTAGGGTTTAGGGTTTAGCGTTTAGTTAAGGGTTTAGTGCAGTCAAATGTCTCATTGTAAAAGACTTGCAAGACCTGCACGACTTGCAAGACCTGCAAGACCTGTCCCTGCCCCCTGTGCCCCGTGCCCTGTGCCCTGAGCCCTGTGCCCTGAGCCCTGAGCTAATTGCCTGAATCTTGATTTTTTAATTATAATTCTTAATTTTAAAAACTACTTCTTATATCATAGCCTTAACATCAAAATCCTATACCGATGAAAGAAATAATCCGTACTATCAGGGAACAGAACAGCCGGATGGAAAATGCCGGTACCGGCGTAAAGCATGAAGAAAAAAGAAAATTATCCGGCCGTCGCGATTTTATTAAAAAGAGCGCCCTGGGTGGAATCGCCCTCGGCGGATTGATGCACCTTTCTATCGAGGACACGATAGCCCAGACTACCTCGAAGGTAAACCGCGCTTCCAGTCCATCCGATCTTAAAATAACCGATATGAGGGTTGCAGTTGTCGGAAACGTCGGACGAACGGCAATAATCCGAATCGACACCAACCAGGGGATATACGGCCTCGGGGAAGTACGGGACGCGGCAGATGAACGGTATGCACTGATGCTAAAGAGCAGAATACTTGGCCTTAATCCCTGCAACGTTGAAATGATATTCAAGATAATCAGGCAGTACGGATATCATGGTCGCCAGGGAGGAGGTGTGTGCGCCGTGGAAATGGCACTGTGGGATCTCTGCGGTAAAGCATACGGCGTCCCTGCATGGCAGCTCCTCGGCGGTAGGTACAGGGATAAAATACGTTTGTATGCCGATACTCCCGGAGCCAATGACCCTGCCGCTTTCGCCGCGACTATGAAAAGAAGGGTTGAAGAACAGGGCTTTACATGGCTCAAAATGGACCTTGGTATCCATCTTGTTGCCAAACAGCCCGACTCGCTTGTAAACAACAAGTTCTGGGATGGCGCCGTGGGCCAGTACGACCTAAGGGACTACATGGGCTACGGAAATACCCTCCATCCTTTTACACAGGTGCAGATAACTGACAAGGGACTGGAAGGACTTGCAGAATACGTCGAACAGGTAAGAAATGCAGTGGGCTACGAAATGCCTCTCTGTGCCGACCATTTCGGACACTTCGACATTAATAACTCTATCCGCTTCGGCAGGGCAATGGAAAAATACAGGCTTGCATGGCTCGAGGATATGGTCCCATGGTTTTATACCGAACAGTGGCGAACGCTTTCCGACGCGCTGGAAACACCCACTTGCACCGGCGAAGATATCTACTTGCTCAACGGAGGTTTCAAACCGCTTCTCGATGCACGCGCCGTTGATATTATCCACCCCGACCTTGCAACTTCGGGAGGACTTCTTGAGACAAAACGTATCGGCGACTATGCCGAGGAATGCGGCGTGGCTATGGCCATGCACATGGCAGGAACACCGGTATGCTTCATGGCAAATGTACACTGCGCCGCTGCCACACAGAACTTCCTGGCACTGGAGCATCACAGCGTAGATACCCCCTGGTGGGAAAACCTGGTTAAGATGACCGGATCACAGCCCATGGTTACAAAAGGCTTCGCTAACGTTCCCCTCGATTCCCCGGGTCTGGGCATCGAACTGAACGAGGAAGAAGTGAAAAAACGTCTTCATCCCAGGGCAAAGGGTTTCTTTGAACCTACACCGGAATGGGATGACAAGCGTTCGCACGACAGGCTCTGGAGTTAGCGCACTACCCTGCCCGACGAATCTCCTTTCATCAACTGCTCGACCTCTGCAACGGAAACGAGGTTGAAATCCCCGTGTATCGTGTGCTTCAGGCACGACGCGGCAACCGCGAACTGCAACGCCTTCAGGTCATCACCCTGATAGGCGTTCAGACCGTAAATAAGTCCACCCATGAATGAATCGCCTCCGCCAACCCTGTCCACTATGTGGGTTATCTGGTAAACAGGCGCTTCATATAGTGTCGTACCGTCAAACAGAACTCCCGACCAGCTGTTGTGATCGGCATTTATTGATCCGCGAAGGGTGATAATCACCTTTTTTGCATTCGGGAAGCGCTGCATCAGCTGCCTGCACACCGACTCATATTCGGAAGCATTGACCCTGCCTCCCTCAACATCAGCCGAATCGGGCTTTATACCGAAAACCTTTTCCGCATCTTCCTCATTTCCCAGGATAATGTCACATTCCGCAACAAGCTCAGGCATCACTTCACCCGCCTTTTTGCCCCACTTCCACAGGTTCTTCCTGTAATTGAGGTCGCATGATACGGTAATCCCCTTTTTTCGTGCTGTAAGGATTGCCGTGAGGCACTCAGCCGCGGCACCCTCTGAAACAGCAGGCGTTATGCCGGTCCAGTGAAACCACCCTGCTCCTTCAAAAACCTTCTCCCAGTCGATCATCCCTGGCTCAATCTCGGCAATAGAGGAATGGGCACGGTCGTAAATCACCTTGCTTGGCCTGGCTACCGAACCCGTCTCAAGAAAATAAATTCCGACCCTCTTCCCTCCCCTGATGATGTGGGAAGTCCCAACCTTGTGTCTTCGCAGTTCAGCAATTGCAGCTTCAGCTATATCATTCTCCGGCAGACGGGTTACGAACTCCGTATCCATCCCGTAATTCGCCAAAGACACCGCCACATTCGCCTCTCCTCCGCCAAATGATGCACAGTACGATTCAGCCTGGGTAAAGCGCAGATGCAAAGGTGTGGCTAACCTTAACATGATCTCTCCAAACGTAATTATTTTCATCGTCTCAGTAATTATATACCTTCAAAATGTCCGGTCGTGATGCCGGAACCATAACAGGCTTAGTCCTTTACCGGTTTCCCCCTCCACCAGTTGGCCAGAACCGATCCGGTGATATTCATCAGCGGTCCGAATATGGCCGGGGCAAGACCAACAGTGGCAAGCTTCCCCATCTGGTTCGCGAGCCCCGATGCCAGGCCCCCGTTCTGCATACCTACCTCGAAAGCAATGGTCCGCCTGTCCCTTTCAGGCATCCTCAGCAACCAGGCCAGCAGGTAACCAACCGTGTAACCTGTAAAATTGTGTAGTATGCTGGTACAGACCAACAGAAGTCCCACACTCATAAGGCTGTCGCGCCCTGATGCCGTTATTACCGCTACAATAAGCGCAATTCCCACCATTGATACCATCGAAAGAATCTTCTCCATGATGCTCTTGTCGCCCCCGAAAGCCTTCAGGAACAAAGTACCGCCGGCCATCGGAAGCAGATAGAAAATAAGAAGCATTTTTAGAAGCTGGATCATGAACTGTGCCATGCTTGCGTCCTTCGCCTTTACATAAACCAATCCTGTTAGTATCATCACGAATGGATAGGCAATCAGCTGTATGGACTTTGATCTCAGGCTGGCTTCCCGTTTCAGGAAGAGGTTGAAAATGAACCCGGCTACAATGGGAAGAATTATCATATTGAGTATGTCGAGCATCATGCTCCAGAAATCAATATCTATGAACTGACCTGCCAGTTTTTCCATAAGCAACGGGGTGATCAGGGGGGAAAGCAAAGTGGTAATTGCCGATATGGTAACAGCCAGAGGTACATTTGCACGGGCAAGGAAGGACATGACATTGGAGGCCAGACCGCTCGGGACACATCCTATAAGTATTATCCCGGCAGCGATCTCGGGTGGAAAATTAAATATGCCAGCAATGCCAAGGGCAATGAGAGGCATGACGGTGAACTGGGCTATCACCCCTATAATCACACCTTTAGGCATTCTAATTATCCCTGTGAAATCGTTAAAGCTCATCTGCGATCCCATTCCGAACATTATCAGCTGAAGAAGCGGTGTGATAAGCCTGCTGAGCTTGAAATTTCCTATCTGCGTCAGGTACTGGGGGTAAAACATGCTTACCACTACAGCAGTGAAAATCCAGAGCGTGTACGAGAGCCCCTTCAGGCTGCCGAAGCCCCTCACTCCTGTCGCGAGGGAAATAAATCCGCCTATAAGCAGCCAGCCCATAAGTGTTATGTTCCCGAGAAAGTATGAGATAAGGGATGAGACGATTAGCAGCGCCGAAAGAATCAGCAACAGTGAGTAAACATTCTTCTTCATCAGACGATCATTAATTCAGTTTCCGGAGAGATAAATATAGCAAAATGACATGAAATGGATTATCCGCTAAACCTTTTTTACAACACCCGTTGAAAAGGGGGAAAGGAGAATTGAAAAGATTGGATTATCTTCGGGAATATTTAATACAAAGCTATTATGGGCAGAATTGTTGTAATCGGAAGCTCCAACACCGACATGGTAGTAAAATCCAAAAAGATCCCGGCACCGGGTGAAACCATCATCGGTGGTACTTTCTTCATGAATCCGGGAGGAAAAGGCGCCAATCAGGCAGTGGCTGCCGCACGCCTCAACGGGAAGGTAACCCTGGTCACAAAAACAGGCAACGATTACTTTAGCGAACAGGCAAAGCATATCTTTGATTTTGAGGGAATTGAAACAAAATATCTCGTGAAGGACCTCAGGAATCCTTCGGGTATTGCCCTTATTATGGTTGATGAGGACGGAGAAAACTGCATCGTGGTTGCACCGGGATCAAACAGTACATTGTCGGCCTATGACATTGAAGATGAGGTTTATGGCAACGATCCCTCGGATGTATTCCTGATGCAGCTTGAGATACCTGTAAGCACCGTGGAATTTGTTGCCGAAAGGGTCTCAACCAGGGGTAACAGGGTGATTCTCAATCCTGCACCGGTTAAGCAGCTTTCAAACGACCTGCTGAAATGCCTCTATATAATTACCCCCAATGAGGTTGAAGCTGAATTGCTTACAGGCATCAAGGTCGTCGATGCCGCATCCGCCGAGCAATGCGCCGAGAAACTAAGGGCAAGGGGTCCCCGAAACGTTATTATAACAATGGGAGCGGCAGGCGCTTACCTTCTTAGCGACAATATCTCAAGTATGATCCCCGTGGTCCCCGTCAAGGCGCTCGACACAACGGCTGCAGGCGATGTGTTCAACGGTGCCCTTGCCGTAGCCATATGCGAAGGCCGCGATCTGAAGGATGCTGTCAGCTTTGCAAACAAGGCTGCAGCAATATCGGTAACGCGAATGGGCGCCCAGTCTTCTGCTCCATACCGTAAAGAAATAGATTTATGAAAAGACTTATTTACATAGTAACACTGGTTGTCCTGATAATTTCAGGCTGCTCCGGCCGGAATCAGCATAAGATCGCTGAACCTGTCAAAATCATTTTCGATACAGACCTTGGTCCTGACTATGATGACGTGGGAGCCCTTGCTTTCCTTCACGCCATGGCCGACAGCGGGAAAGCCGAAATACTGGCCACCCTGTCATCCAACAAGCACGAACTGGTTGCACCTTCAATCGATGTGATAAACACATGGTTCGGCCGGCCCGACATTCCAATCGGTGCTCCTGCCGCCCAGGGACCAAGCCTTGCATCCTCACAGGGCTGGGCCGACTCGATAGTCGCTTCCTATCCTCACAAGATAAAATCGACATCCGAAGCCGAAGATGCGGTAAGAATATACCGGAGAATACTTTCCACCCAACCCGACAACAGTGTTACAATAATAACAGTAGGTTTCCTTACCAATCTCAGGGATCTCCTGAAATCCGGACCCGACGCGATAAGCCCACTGACAGGCAGCGAACTCATAGCTGAAAAAGTGGAAAAACTGGTCTCGATGGCCGGAAGTTTCCCCCGCGGAAGGGAATTCAACGTTTTCATTGATTCCACCGCTTCAAAATTTGTATATGAAAACTGGCCCGGTGAAGTGATCTTCACAGGCTTCGAGATAGGAAAAGAAATCCTTACAGGCCTCAGGCTTATGAATATGAATATTGAAGGCAGTCCTGTAAAGGATGTCTTCAATATCTCCATCCCGATGTCGAAGGATGATAAAAACGGCCGCATGAGCTGGGACCAGACCGCGGTACTGATCGGCGTCTATGGCACCGAGGGCTTTTTCGACACAAGAAGGGGAACAATCCTGGTCGACAGCTCAGGCAGCAACGAATGGAAGGATGATCCTGAAGGAAAACATCAGTACGTGATCCAAAAGATGCCTGTTCCCGAAATGACTCGTTTCATAGAGGATAGAATGATGCATGTCCCAAACGGGGTACAAAGTAGAAAGTAGAAAGTAAAAAGTTGAAAGTGGAAAGTAAAAAGTAAAAAGTAAAAAGTAAAAAGTAAAAAGTAAAAAGTAAAAAGTAAAAAGTGGAAAGAAGTTCAAAGTTTGGGGTTCGAGGTTCAAAGCAATTTGCTAATTGCTAATTGTTAATTGTTAATTGCCATTAAAGCGTTCAGGGTTAAGTGTTTAGTGTTTAGCGTTCAGTGTTTAGTGTTTAAAGGAGTCAATGCCAGCGTTGGTTGTTTACCCCCTTCCCTCCCGATAGCTCCCCAGGGTGAAGGAGCAAGAGAATTCTGCTAATATTGGAAAGGAATATAAATTGTAATATTTGATAAACAAATTGAGCAGTAACTTTCATTGGAAGAAGCTTTTCCCCCCTGGGGGAAACGGGAAAGGGGGTGAGTGCATGCAGCAAGCTATCGGGATGGAAAGGGGGTGAATGAATGCAGGGACGGGATGGAAAGGGGGTGAATGAGAGTAAGAGACTCAGGGTTAAGTGTTTAGTGTTCAGTGTTCAGCGTTTAGTGTTCAGCGTTTAGTGTTCAGTGTTTAGTGTTCAGCGTTTAGTTCAGCGTAGTGCTAATTGCTAATTGTTCATTGCTAATTGTTAATTGTGATTAAAGTGTTCAGCGTTTAGTGTTCAGCGTAGTGCTAATTGTTAATTGTTCATTGCTAATTGTTAATTGTGATTAAAGCGTTTCTTGATTATTGATTTGTTACTATTTATATATAAAACTACTTGACATGAAATATTCCTACTACCACATTCTGCTTCCGGTGTTGTTAATTGCACTTGGTTCCTGCTCCGGTCCCGGCGACCTGACAGCTATAAAGTCTGATGTCCTGAAAGACAAGATTGCCGGCGGCTGGGCCGGTAAAATGATTGGCGTAAGCTATGGAGCTCCGACCGAATTCAGGGCACAGGGCCGCACCTACGAGGATTCAATCAGCTGGGAAGCCTCCGACATCAGGGGAAGTCTATGGCAGGACGACATTTATGTTCAGCTATCCTTCCTCATGACCATGGACAAATACGGGATGGACGCTCCTTCAAAAAAATTCCAGGAAGCCTTTGCCCTGGCGGGCTTCCCCTTGTGGCACGCCAATATGCAGGCAAGGAAAAACTTCCACGACAGCATCTTCGCCCCTCTCTCGGGCAGACCTGAATATAATATCCATGCTGACGACATCGACTTCCAGATAGAATCGGACTATATCGGCTTCATGTGCCCGGGCATGCCTGCCACCGCCACTGCAACAGCCGACAGGATCGGACGCGTAATGAACTACGGCGATGGCGTTTACGGCGGAATTTTCGTGGCTGCCCTCTATTCCGAAGCCTTTTTTGAATCAAACATCAGAACGCTGATTGAAAAAGCCCTGCTTTCCATACCCCGCGAGAGTGACTATCACAAGGCTATCAGCGATGTGCTGCTGCTGCACGACCACTATCCTGACGACTGGCGGGCAGCATGGATGCAACTCGAAGGAAAATGGGGAGATGTCGATATCTGCGGCGCCGGTTCACCCTTTAACATCGATGCCAAGCTGAACGGGGCCTATATAGTGATGGGACTGCTTTACGGGGAAGGAGACCCGCTCAAAACTCTTGAAATATCGACCCGGTGCGGACAGGACTCCGACTGCAACCCCTCGAATGCAATGGCAGTGCTGGGCGTGATAAACGGATTCAGCAGACTGCCGGCTGAAATGCAGGAAGGCGTAAAGGCAATCGCCGATTCAACATTTATCCATACTTCATATTCGTTTAACTCTGCAGTCGAATCAACATATAAATATGCCCGGGAACTGGCAGTCAGGTCAGGAGGTAAAATAAAAGGAAAAAGAATCCTTGTAAAAAAGGAGGAACCGGTTTCCCCTGATCTGGAAATATCATTCCCTGATCTGGTCTTTCACAAAAGGATTTCGGTTTTTGACAATGAAGGATGGAAATTCCGCGGGAAATGGAAAGTACACAAGCCGGAAACAGGACGGACAGGCCGGCCCCGGGGACAGTCGATGGTATCGGGAAACGCGGGCGATGAACTGACAATCGAATTCTCAGGAAGCGGTATCTCCCTTACAGGCAACTGGTACCGCGACGGCGGCAGGGCCGATGTATTCCTCGACGGCAACTATCACCGGACCATAGATACTTATTACGACTATGCCGGTCAGCAGCATACCGAAAGCATCTGGCATGCAGTAAACCTTGAACCGGGCAATCACACCGTGAAACTGGTAGTTAAAGGCGAAAAACGGAAGGAATCGGAAGGAACCAACATTTATGTCGTCTCGGCAACTATCTTCAAAAAGGAAAAGAAAAAGAATGAGACACACAAATTCAGCTTCGAACAATAACTGAAGCGGCACCGGTACTCAATGGATCATTCTCCCATACGGGCCTGCCTCATGCCGAGAGGAATATAATCACTCCTGCCGTAGACATTCTTGAAAGCCGGCCTGATTATCCGTTTTGCCGAAAATGTAAGTTCCTCTATCCTGTGGGTACACCATCCCGAAACTCTTGCTATGGCAAACAGCGGAGTGTAAAGCTCCCTCGCGATTGAAAGGCAGGAGTAGACAAAACCGGAATAGAAATCGACATTTATGCAGAGCGTCTTTACCGACTTCTCTCCCCTGAAAACCCTGAAAACCTCAGGGGCAATTCTTTCCACGAGGGCATAGAGCTCAAACTCATCGAGACGTCCTTTTTCAATTGCCAGTTCCCTGGCCTTCGACTTCAGGATCATTGCCCTCGGATCGGAAATGGTGTAAACGGCATGACCAACTCCGTAAATTTTTCCCGAATAGTCGTTAGCCTGCCTGTTAAGTATCTTCAGCAGGTAATTCTTAAGCTCATCCTCATCCTTCCAGTCCTTCACGTTCAACTTGATATTCTCCATCATTTCAAGAACCTTTAGATTGGCTCCGCCATGCAATGGTCCCTTGAGCGAACCGATGGCCGAGGTCACTGAAGAATAAATATCTGTCTCCGTCGAGCTTGTAACCCTCATCGTGAAAGTGGAATTATTCCCTCCCCCGTGTTCAGAGTGAAGCACCAGCATAAGATCAAGAAGATCGGCCTCAAGCTTTGTGAAAGAGGGAGTCGTTCCCTTGATGAGGTAAAGAAAATTCTCGGCGGTACTCAGCTCGGGATCGGGATGCCTGATCGACAGGGTTCTCCCCTTGTAAAGATGCCGCATGGCCTGATATGAATAGGCAACAATTGTCGGGAATTTGGCAATCAGGTTCAGCGACTGACGGATCATATTGCTTAGTGAGATATCATCAGGTCTGTCATCAAGAATGTAAAGCCCCAGCACCGACCTGGCTAGAATATTCAAAACATCCTTTCCCTTCATCGACAGGATCATATCCTTGGTGAATTTATCGGGAAGAGCCCTCAGACTGCCCATGTAGGCTGAAAACTCATCCAGCTCCGGCTTTGAAGGCAAATATCCCGTGAGAAGCAGAAAGACAGTCTCATCAAAGCCATGCCGGTCCTCTCTCTGAAATCCCGCGACGATGTCTTCCAGGTCAATCCCCCTGTAAAAAAGCTTACCGGGAATGGGTACCACCCTGCCGTTCTCCTTATTGTATCCTACAACATCACCAATATTTGTAAGACCGACAAGAACACCTGTTCCGTCAGCATTTCGCAAACCTCTCTTTACATCCCAACGCTCAAAAAGGTTATTGTCTATATCACATGATTTTATTACAGGTTCCTGAAGTTTTGAAATTATATTGTTATCTCCCATTATTAGCGTTTTTTTGATCAGGCTTTAATATTATCAACCAGGGCATCCCCGAATTCCGAGGTCTTCAACAGATGCGCCCCATCCATCAGACGGTGAAAATCGTAGGTGACCTTCCTTTCCATGATGGTTTTTTCAAGGCTTTTGTATATACAGGCTGCAGCTTCTCCCCAGCCGAGATAGTCAAACATAAGTGCACCGGACAGTATTACTGAACCGGGATTGACCTTGTCCTGCCCGGCATACTTCGGCGCCGTGCCGTGTGTCGCTTCAAAAACGGCATGCCCTGTCTCATAGTTAATGTTTCCTCCGGGAGCAATGCCTATACCCCCCACTATTGCAGCGAGCGCATCTGAAATATAATCCCCGTTAAGATTCAGAGTGGCGATGACGGAATATTCCTCTGGCCTTGTAAGTATCTGCTGAAGAAAGGCATCGGCAATAACATCCTTGATTATAACCTTTCCTTCCGATTCAGCCCTGGCCTGCTGCCCGCGGGAACTATGCTCCCATGTAAAGACCGAATCGCCAAACTCCCGTTCAGCAAGGGCATAACCCCATTTCATAAATGCGCCCTCGGTGTATTTCATTATGTTGCCCTTGTGAACAATGGTCACAGAGGGCAGTTTCCTTTCAACTGCAAATTTAATCGCCTGTCTCACAAGGCGTTCCGAGCCTTCGAGCGAGACCGGCTTGATGCCTATGGATGAAGTTGCCGGGAAACGGATTGATCTTACTCCCATTTCATCGATGAGAAAATTCCTGAGTTTCTCCGTGGCCTGGTCACCATGCATGTACTCTATGCCGGCATATATATCCTCCGAGTTCTCCCTGAAGATATGCATGTCGACTTTTTCAGGATTTTTTACAGGACTTGGCACTCCGTCGAAATATCTTACCGGGCGATAACAAACGTAGAGATCGAGCTCCTGGCGGAGAGCCACGTTAAGCGAACGCATTCCCCCTCCCACAGGCGTGGTTAGCGGCCCCTTTATCCCGACAAGATATTCCCTGAAACTATCAAGGGTTTCCCGGGGAAGCCACTGTCCTGTCTGTTTGAAGGCTTTCTCTCCTGCCAACACTTCCTTCCATTCAATCCTCCTTTCGCCGCCATATGCCTTTTCAACTGCAGCGTCAAACACCCTGACTGATGCATTCCATATATCAGGCCCTGTGCCGTCACCTTCAATAAAGGGAATAACCGGGTTGACAGGCACTTCAAGTGAGCCGTTTATATATCTTATCTTCTGAGGCTTCATGTATTAATATCTTAATAATTCTATAATTCTGATGATCGAGCTATTGCTGTAAACTTAACCCCCTTGTCAGGTTCAACGCGCTTCCTGCCCGGAACCATGCTATCTGATTTTCATTGTAGGAATGAACTGCATCGATGTATTCAAGGCTTTCATCCGAATGATGAATAGTGATCCTGAACCTGCTTCCCGGACTAAAGCTGTCAAATCCTCCGACACTGAACCAGTCGTCCTCACGTATCCTGTCATAGTCAGCGGCATTGGCAAAAGTCAGAGTCAGGACACCCTGTTTTTTCAGGTTCGTCTCATGAATGCGGGCAAATGACTTCACAATTATCAGCCTTACCCCGAAGAACCTGGGTTCCATGGCTGCATGCTCACGCGACGATCCTTCTCCGAAATTTTCTTCTCCTGCCACCACCATGCCCAGATTGTTGTCGCGGTAATGCCCTGCCACCTCAGGCACCGGTCCGTATTCCCTTGTCAGAATGTTAAGTACCGAATTGGCCTTGTTACTGAAGGCATTGACTGCGCCTATCATGTAATTGCCAGATATATTTTCAAGATGTCCCCGGAACCTGAGCCAGGGCCCTGCCATCGATATATGGTCGGTGGTGCATTTGCCCTTGGCCTTGATAAGCAGGGGGATATTCTGAAAATCACTCTCTTCCGGTTCCCTGAAAGGAATCAGCTTCTGAAGCCTTTCAGAGCCGGGAGCTATACTAATCTCTATGCCCTCACGATCGGCCGGGGGGATCCTGTAGCCGGGAGGCGGTTCTGACGTATTAAGCGGCGGAAGCGGCCCCGATTCAGGCTCCGGCAGCCTGATGAAATCCCTGCCGGGATTCATCAGTAAATCGGTCATCGGGTTAAACAACAGGTTTCCTGCAAGCGACAGTGCAGCAACTATCTCAGGTGATGCAACAAAGGCATGGGTGTCGGGATTACCGTCGGCCCTTCCTGCAAAATTCCTGTTGAAGGAATGTATTATGGAATTGAGCCCTTTGCTCTCTCCCCTGTCCCACTGCCCGATGCACGGACCGCAGGCATTGGCAAAAAGCCTGGCCCCGGCCTTTCTGAATATATCCAACAAACCGGCTTCCTCCGCTATCCTCCTAACTCTCTCCGAACCGGGTATTATTATGAATTCCGATTTCAGCTTCAGCTTATTACGAAGTGCATATTCTATCACTGAAGCAGCCCTCGACAGATCCTCGAAGGATGAATTCGTGCATGAACCGATCAGGCCGGAACTTAACCTCAGAAGCCAGCCGTTACCGGCAGCTTCTTCTTTCATCCGCGATACCGGGATTGCCCGGTCAGGACTGAAAGGACCGTTAATATGAGGCTCAAGCGCTGACAGGTCAATCTCTATAAGCTGATCGTAATATTTCTCAGGTTGATCAAATACCTCAGGATCAGCTGTCAGATGCAGCCTGTTGGCCTCTGCCATTTCAAGCACTTCCTTCCCGTGGATTCAAGATACCCGGCCATTGAATCATCAAACCCGAATACTGAACAGGTGGCCCCGGTTTCGGCTCCCATGTTGCAGATGCTTGCCTTTCCGGTGCATGACAGTGATTCGGCTCCTTCGCCGAAATACTCGATAACCGAACCCGTTCCTCCCTTCACTGTCAGCATTCCCGCTAACCGTAAAATGACATCCTTCGGTGAAGCCCATCCGCTGAGCCTTCCGCTCAGCTTCACACCTATTATGCCGGGAAACTTCAGCTCCCATCCCATCCCTGTCATAACATCAACTGCATCGGCGCCGCCGACACCCGGAGCTATCATCCCGAGTCCGCCTGCAGTGGGAGTGTGTGAATCGGTCCCTATCATAAGACCACCCGGGAAAGCATAATTCTCAAGCACAACCTGATGAATAATACCGGCCCCCGGCTCCCAGAAACCAATGTTGTACCTGGCTGAAACAGAACGGAGAAAATCGTAAACCTCCCGGTTTTCCCCGAGAGCGTTGCCGAGATCCTCCCCGGCACCTATCCTTCCTGTAATAAGATGGTCGCAGTGAACCGAGGCGGGAACTTCCGACCGGTCTTTCCCGGTCACCATGAACTGCAGCAGGGCCATCTGGGCCGTGGCATCCTGCATTGCCAGCCTGTCGGGCCTGAACAACGCGTAGTCAGATTTCCTTTTGATGGCTGACACCCTCGACAGGTCGCTAAGATGATTGAACAATATCTTTTCCGTAAGGGTAAGCGGACGGCCTGCTGCCTTCCCCACCTTTTCCATCCTCGCGGGAAGCGACCGGTAAAAAGCCTTAATTATATCTAAATCAAGAACCATGATTCAATAATTCCTTTTACGGTTTCCTCACATGACCTTCCCCGCGTATTATCCACTTGTAGGTTGTCAGCTCCCGTAAAGCCATAGGCCCCCGGGCATGAAGCTTCTGTGTTGATATTCCTATCTCTGCACCGAGCCCGAATTCACCTCCGTCGGTAAAGGCGGTGGATGCATTTGAATAAACGGATGAAGCGTCAACCTGCCTGAAAAACACACTGGTCCTCCCGCTGTCTTCCGAAATGATCGCTTCGCTGTGCCTTGAGCCGTACTTCTCAATATGCTCAAGGGCACCTTCAATATCCCGGACCGTCTTAACGGACATCCTCAGTGAAAGAAATTCCGTCCCGAACGATTCCTCAGTTGCATGCCTGAGCAGTTCCGGAGGATAATTCCCCTTAAGGGCTTCATAGGCCCTGTTGTCGGCAAAGACTTCAACACCCGAGTCTCCACACAACTCTGTAATGTAGGGCAGATCTGCCAGACGGCTTTCATGAATTATCAGGCAGTCGAGGGCATTGCAAACGCTCACCCTCCTGGTCTTGGCGTTGTGAATTATCTTACGTCCCTTCTCACGATCGCCGTATTCATCAAAATAGGTGTGGCAGATTCCGGCGCCGGTCTCAATGACAGGAATTTCCGAATTAGCCCTGACAAAATCGATCAGACTCCTGCTTCCCCTGGGAATTATGAGGTCAACATACTCCCGGGCCTTGAGAAGCATGGACGTCTCCTCGCGGCCGGGGGGAAGAAGCGTCAGTATATCCTGACTTACATCGAATTCGGCAAGCACATCCTTTATAAGCTGAACTATTGCCAGGTTTGAATTAATTGCATCACTCCCTCCCTTAAGGATACATACATTTCCCGATTTCAGGCAAAGTGAGAAAACATCAAAGGTCACATTCGGCCTGGCCTCATAAATTATCCCGATCACACCGAAAGGCACGGAAATCCTGCTGATCGCGAGTCCGTCAGGCCTGGTATATTCTGAAAGCACCTGTCCGAGAGGAGATTCCATCCCGGCTACTTTAAGAATGTCCGATGAAATTGCCCGTAACCTGTCCTCGTTAAGCATAAGCCTGTCGTACAGGGGATTACTCTTATCCATAAGGGCCAGGTCCCGTGCATTTTCCGAAAGAATGAATTCCATCCCGTTTACCGTTTCTTCAGAAACCCTTTCAAGAATACGGTCGATGGTTTCCGGTCCGAGAACGTTAAGTGACTTCCTCGCGGCCGATGCGTCAACAAGTATTTTTTCTATTCCGCTCATATGCTTTTTTCTTATAGTCAGGAATTAAATCCATTCTTCATTTCTTCATTCAAAACCAGATAGTGGTAATGTATAAAAGGCCTGGGAAGCCGGGTACCGGTACTTTGCTCCGCCTTTCGCGAGTCGTAGGCTGCTTTTCCAAGCCCTATACTGTTTCCTTCCTCATCGATTATTCTCACGATGTCGCCTTTCTCAAAATAACCTTCAACACCGGTTATGCCAACCATGAGGAGACTTGAAGCCTTGTCGGAGAGAAGGGCTTCCTTAGCGCCCTGGTTTATAACTACAGCGCCGCGGGCAAAGGTATCGGAATGATATAGCCACTTTTTCACGCTCTTCGGCCGGCCCTGGTGCCTCATGATCCTTGTAAAGGGAACATCCCTGCCCCTGAGAATATCGAGAACGATTGAATCGCGGTTACCGTTGGCTATGAAAACATCAATGCCCTCGGACGCGATTTTCCTGGCGGTTGCATACTTCGTCAGCATGCCTCCTCTGCCAAAACCCGATTTGGATGTTGTAATGAACTGCTCAGGACCGGCTGAGTCGTGGCTTACCTCCCTGATCACCTCCGCGCCGGCAGTGCCCGGAATGCCATTGTAAATCCCGTCGACGTTAGAAAGCAGGAAAAGCGCCTCACTGTCCATCATCGAGGCAATCATGCCCGAGAGCTCATCGTTGTCGGTGAACATCAGCTCATTTATCGCAACTGTATCATTCTCATTCACAACCGGAAGTACTTTATTCTCGAGCATTGCCGAAATGCAGTTCTTCATATTAAGGTAATGGCGCCTGTCACTGAACTCTTCCTTGGTTGCCAAAACCTGCCCGGCAATAATATTGTATTTTTCAAACAGGAACTGGTATGTCGACATAAGTTTAACCTGACCAATGGCAGCCCATATCTGTTTCGCGGATACAATGTTTGTCCTCTTTGAAGGAAGCACCGAACCTCTTCCTGCCGCCACAGCCCCCGATGAGATGAGGATCACCTCCAAACCCTGCTTCGACAGCACTGAAATATCCTCCACTATCCTTAACATCCTGCCCACATTTAGTGAACCGTCTTCACGAGTAATCACATTGCTCCCTACCTTGATTGCAATCTTCCGGTATTTCCAGTCATTAGTTTTCAATTTGATACTTTTTTGTGCCTTTCAAAAAAATTTGTGCGCAAAATTAATAGTTTAAGTTGAAAATAAAAAGTTGAATGAGTAAAGATCGGAGTTCAAGGGCTTAAGTGTTTAGTGTTAAGCGTTTAGTGTTCAGTGTTCAGCGTTTAGTGTTCAGTGTTCAGCGTTTAGTGTTCAGTGTTCAGCGTTTCATGGAAAGCATTGAAAAAAGTAAGAAAAAATTTGGAAATGTCATTTTTTTCGTAACTTGCCTGGTGATAGTCAGTATGCTATATTTCTGATAGTTGTTTATTTTTTTAAGGAGTTCGAATAAATGAAACCTGTAAAAAAATAACACGGTCATGAAAAGAATGATTTACCCGGCATTATTTATGTCTGCACCTTACTCTTGCTTTTCACGGGAAAAAGCAAGAAAGCCGGTTATACTTAAAGACAAAACCGGCATAACACGGTCAGAAGAATTTCCTGATAGTATAAAAATTTCTAAAATTCCTTCGTCATCCGATACTTTTTTAAAAACTATTTAGAAACTTAGTTGTTATGAACACAACCGCTTACAGTCTTCTGCGCAGTTCAGGCGGCTTTAAAAGGCATCTTTATCTTGTTAAAGCGGGCATCCTGTTCAGACCATGGGAAAATGCCGCTGCCCACGGTCGAAAAAAATGGCGGCGAAATTATATAATCTAATAGATAACAATCATATGAAACCCACGTGTATCAAATACACAACACGCGTGTATGTAATTTTCAGCCACGTGGGTTCCCCCGCTTGAGCGGGCAGACATCAAGGATGGCAACATGAGAAAAATTTTTGAAAAAATTACAACAGGATGTCGAAAGCCCGACGACATTCTTTATCACTGGTCAGGAAAAGGGTACCTGAATAGTTACAATTTTTTAAACTAAATATTTATGGAAAAATTGCAACAAATCATCATTCTTTTTGCGATAATCGGAATTACTTCTTTTAGTTGCGAAAAAGAAAAGCACGAGATAAAACAGACTGAAGGTTACATTATAGGCTTTGACCAATGTGAAGGAGGAGTTCTAACAAATGGTAGAGGTTTCGTAATTGCCTGCAACAACTTCGCTGATACTTTGGTTACTTATAACCTTCCAAACACTCTGTTTGATTTTCCGCAGTACTTATTCGCTGATTATATTTATAGTTTTCTCTTTCCAGATCCTGAATATTTAAATTATAAAATTAAATTTCAATATAGGTTTTCTTCAGAAAAGGAGAAATACTATCCATTATGCCTCGGTACTATTAATACATGGGGATTTACTCACTCTGTAAAAGATAGGCAGATAATTATTAAAAATATACAAAAATTAACTAATAAATAAAGATTAAACAAATGATAAAATTAAAAATTGTAATTGCCATAATTATCATAGGGATATTGATAATTATATATAGCTTTAAAGAAAGCAATACAACAGATAAATTTTATTATGCCTATAATGAAAAAATATTCCTTATACCTTCTAAAAATAAGATTGTTATAAGATATAATAATAGCAAGAGAAAAGAATTTAAAAACTTGAGTCTTCCAATTTTTATTGAAGAAAAACAAATTGAATGGCAAGATGACAGTACTATAGTGATAACTGCTCAAGACAGATTATTCAGAAACAAATTAACAAATGAAAAGGGTTGGCAAAATGATATAGTTTCTATGCATCCGGTATATAAAGAAGAATCTGGATTAGAGATGTATATTACAGACGAAATTTTAGTCAAGTTTTATGATAATGTATCACAAAAACAAATTAATGAAATTCATAAAAAACATAATGTAAAAGTTATTAAATCTGATGAAAATTATCAATTAATTAAAGTGTCGGAAAATTCTGATGCTCTGGAGATAAGTATTTCTTATCAGGAAAGTGGACTCGTTTTATTTTCGGAACCAAATTTTATATCAAAAGTTGAATTATTCCAAATTCCCAATGATGAATTTTTTAATAGACAATTCTATTTGAACAATACTGGTCAAATTTTCACTGATGGTCATTGGGGTGCAAATGATGCTGATATTGATGCTCCCGAAGCATGGACTATTACCCAGGGAAATAATAATATTATAGTGGCTGTAATTGACCAAGGTGTTACACCAAATCATCCTGATTTACCCAATACCCGTCAGGTGCGTTTAAACAATAGTAATTTAGCAGATGGTGATCCAAATAACCCGTCGGCAACTGCTAATAATAATCATGGAAATGCTTGTGCAGGTATTATTGCGGCTACTCGTAATAATGGTGAAGGTATTTCCGGTATAGCACCAAATTGTAGGATTATGCCTATACGAATATGCAATACCGACGAAACAGGGATAGCCGTTGATCGTGTTGCTGCTGCCATTAATTTCGCTCGCCAAAATGGAGCTCATATAATTTCAAACAGTTGGGGTTATGGTTCCACTAACCAAAATTTTCACCCTGCTATTGTAGAAGCTATTAGGACAGCCACTACAACAGGGCGTGGTGGTTTGGGTTGTTTAGTTGTTTTTGCTGCTGGGAATAATGCTCGCCATACTGTTGGTGATACTGGTTTTGTACAATTTCCTGCCAATGTCAATATTCAGGGTGTTTTAACAGTAGGTGCATCTGATAGAGATGATTTTCAAGCAGATTATAGCCCTACAAGTAACCTGATTGATATTGTTGCTCCATCACACAGGGCATATCCTCCTGATGTATACATAAGACAAGGAAGAACAGGTGGTATTGCGGGGGAGACATTTGAAGTATGGACAATTGACATTCCGAATAATACAGGATATAATCCTTATCCTAATAATCCCGATTGGGTACATCCTCCTGTTGCCGGTGAGCAATTGCCTGCAGCAGGTATTAATTTTTTATCATATACATCACGAATGGGAGGCACATCAGCAGCCTGTCCACAAGTTGCAGGTGTTGCAGCATTAATGCTATCTATCAATCCAAATTTAACTCAACGGCAAGTTTTTGATATACTTACTGCAACAGCAGATAGAGTTGGTGGATATATTTATACAAATGGCCGAAGCAATGAGTTGGGTTTTGGCAGATTAAATGCATATAAGGCTGTTGCTCAGGCTGTTGCATATGTCTCCGGCCCTGCCATCGTCTGCTCTTCCGGCGGCTCATTTACTGTTAACAATCTTCCAACAGGAGCGACTATTACATGGAGCCAGGGCCCGAATCTCGCTCGTACCTCCGCCCAGGGCTCCAATCCCTGTATTTTTTCTTCCACCGGCTCAGGCAGCAGTTGGATAAGAGCCACGCTGGTCAAGGGCAGCAACACTATTACACTTCCAGATAAAGTTGTATGGTCGGGCACCCCTGTGATCAGCTATATTTCCGGACCAACATATACACCGAATAACCAGTGGGCCACTTATTACGCTATTCCGAACAACCCCGCGATGGGAGTCACTGATTATAACTGGATCCTAAACCCACTGAACGGCAATTCGGTGTATGATTACGGTTGGACAGCCGATATTGCCTTTTACAATTCAGGCTTTTACCAGGTTGTGTCCAGGGGACAGAATACATGCGGATGGGGAGATTATACCGTGACAGGTATTGAAGTTTATGATTCCAAGGGTATGTCGATTTACCCGAACCCTGCCTCCGGTGAAGTCACCATTGAAATCCAAAGCTCGGGTGATAAAGAGTTGACCGCAACAGTATGGGAACTGGAAATATATACCCCGGGCATGATACTGAAAGAGAAAAAGACCAGTCTGAAAGACAATAAAACAATCATAAATACCTCCGGCTGGCAGGAAGGGATTTACATGCTGAGAGTAAAACACGGCGAGAGCTTGCTTACCGGGAAACTGATCATAAAGCGCTAACCAGGATAAACCGCGGTAGCGGTCCTGGTCTTGCGGTCTTGCAGTCGTGCAGTCTCTTCCTCTCTTAGTCTCTGCGCCCTGTGCCCTGTGCCGTTCTTTCGCCCCCCGCTTGAGCGGGGCAGGCTCTTCAGGGCTTTACATCATAGAGAGCAGTTTACCTCCGGTTGCACCGGAGGTTATTAAAATTGAACCGCTTCACGGTTTCTTCCTTTAACCGCTATCGCGGTTCACCGTACCAGTAACATAT
>Ga0208040_1001307_pt1 | contig 24905 bp, 17 predicted proteins | sample AD_UKC083_MetaG_FD_184431 | JGI IMG/M metagenome (GOLD analysis project Ga0208040, IMG submission 184431) | Active sludge microbial communities of municipal wastewater-treating anaerobic digesters from USA - AD_UKC083_MetaG (SPAdes) (version 2) | ecosystem: Engineered > Bioreactor > Anaerobic >...
ATTTGTTTTTTCATTATTTTTATATTATATAATTTTATATGTAAGACTTTCTTTATTTATAAAAATTATCACTCCCGGGTTTTATTCTTTTTTTTAAACTATGAATAAAAAGGGAGTCTATTTCGTGAATATCCTTACAATTCATTATGATTATTTATTTTACAATTGAATTTTTATGTAAAGCCTCAGCATTTAATTTCGACTTACGAATAGTCAACTATATAAATACAAATTTATTGATATTCATTTATTGTTTGTATAAATATTTAAATTAATTTTTTATCGTTATAAAATCAAGAATAAGCGTACGGTTTTAGGTAATGAAAGCTTTTCTTGCCAATTGTTTTTTGTTAAAAAAAAGTTCATTGTAATATAAATTTTTCATGAAAAAGAAAATTTTTATATATATTTTAATAAAACAAGCTGGCAAATCACGACGAACCAATAATCTTGATATTTGATATCTTTCAAATACATGAAGGAACAATAAAACAGAAGTAGAGCACCAGAACCGAAAAAGAATCTGTTTATAAACTTCTGGAAAAGAATAAAAACCCCAGAAACTCCGCTGCAGGCCCCTGCCCTTCCCGGGCGACTTCGACATAATACTGATAACCAACGAATATTTAAAGAAAACCGTGATGGATGTGGTCAACAATAAGTAGTATCTGATAAAATAACACCTCTTTTATTCTTTGTCCGGCCTCACAGACATATTCATGTTTTTGTCATACACCGGTTGGGTGTAGCGCGGCATAAGTACCGGAAAAATCGAACCCGGATGGATATAGTTTCGTGCTTTTTTAACGACAGAAATTTTCGCAATTTTTTTCGAGATAGCTAGTGTGCTTAAAAGAAACATTACTTTGTCATAAATAAAAACAACCACCACATAAGCCACGCACCACAGGATGAATGAAAACAATGAATAGCCGAAGCTTTTCGTGATGGAGAAATATTCAGGAACGAACAAATTAATGATCCACTCATCGTATGGAAGCCATATCAGCAAAAACGCTCCAAAGAGACTGGCCAGCGGTAATTCCACAGCCCGCTGCGGGCAAAAGTAAGCACACACCAGGCATCCTTGACAATGCCTGTTGCGGTAAGGATTTCTCAAACGGAATTTTATGGCGTGATTAGGACAAACCTGTGCACATACGGAACAACCCTTGCAATGCGTGGAGCTGATCATTGATTTTGTAATAAGCTTTCTTCCCAGTATCTTGTATATGAATGCAAGGATTCTCCTGAATAAGGGAGCGCTCTTTAAATTCAGCGTCTGCGTGTTGATGATGAATTGCTGAAGTTTATAACTTATGCGACTTTTGATGCACATAATGCCTGAGGATCTTTAAAAAACTAATTAATCAAAAATCCCTGCTGTTTTTTTCAAATTTCGGGTTGCCCGTTACATGAATCTTATATTTAAGGACAAAAAACACCATCATGATGGCAGATATTATTGCCATAGCAGCACCAAAATAAAAAGGTACCGACGAATCCACTTTATCATAAAGCACTCCGGCAATCAGGCTGGCCGGCAGCAGCGTAATACCAAGCAAGGCATTGTATATCCCAAGTCCGGTGCCTTTTTTATTCTTATCTGTCAAATCGGCAACAAATGCCTTTTGAATTCCGTCGGTACAAGCAGAATACAATCCGTAAAAGGCAAATAACGAAATAATAGTTCCTATGCTGCCCGAGAGGCCGAAACCAAAATATACCGCTGCATAAATCAGAAAACCCGTGATGAGGATTTTTTCTTTCCCAATCCTGTCTGAAAGTTTTCCGATAGGAATAGCAAAGAGAACAGAAACCAGGTTGGTAATGAGATAAACCAGGGGAATAAAAGCAACCTTTATCCCGACATCGTTGGCCTTTACCATTAGCAAAGCATCGGTTGAATTCCCAAGGGTAAAGACAAATATAATAACCAGAAAAAAATAAAACCTTGGTGAAAAATCACGGAAACGAAATTTTGTGAACAATTCCGACTTATTCTTCTTGGCTTCCCTGATGCCGAATATGATTACAAAAATAGCCAGTATGGCCGGTATCCCTGCCAGAAGGAAAATAACCCTGAAATTACCCGGGAACAACCATAACAGACCGAAAGCAATCAGTGGACCAAGTATAGCACCGCTATTGTCCATAGCTTTCTGCAATCCGAAACTTTTTCCGGTTTCCCCGTTTATCACCGAACCCGCTATCAGGCTGTCGCGCGGGGCCGTGCGGATGCCTTTTCCGAACCTTTCGATAAAACGGAGTACAAGGACATGTACGGGCAAAAAAACAAATACATACAAGGGTATTATAAGCGCAGAAAGGCCGTAGCCCAAAAGCAGAAAGGGTTTGTTTTTTCCGATCTTGTCGCTCCAGAAGCCCGACAGAGCCTTGATGAGTGAAGCGGTGCTTTCAGCTATACCTTCTATAAGGGCCAGACTGGTTTTTGAAGCACCTATTGACATCAGAAACATAGGCATCACGGAGTACAGCATCTTTACGGAGGTATCAGTCAGAAAACTGATAATACCTGTAAAAAAGATATTCCTACTAAAGCCGAATATCCTTTTTTCATCATGCGTTTTTGTTTTTTGCTCTTCTATCATAACAATTTCAGCAAATGTGATGCAAAATTATGGTATATTTTTACAACACTAGCAAGACTATGATTTGATTTTGAGAAATAATGACAGGTACGGTTTTTAGCACATCGATGCATCATTGATACTTCTGTCTCCTGCTGCTTTCTGTTACGAAACCCCATTATCCCAAATTCCAACATATCAAGAAGATACAAAATATTTACCGAATTTTTGCGGCAAATAAGAAAGATTCTCAGTTTTGTCTCTGTTCTTCAAATTCTCATATACCCTCAGTATAATACGGTTGTTCAGAACTTCGACCACCTCGAACTTTTTTGATTTTGTGAGCTAGCCAACCAACATTATTAGAGTCACCCACCTTTTATTTGTTATCTGCCGTAGCAAGTCCATTATACGGCACCACTTCCACCCACTGTCCTTTGGTACGGGCATAGATGGCATCATCATACATGGCGGCACAACTCACGGTAGGCAGATAAAAACGGCCCAGGTAACTGGCGTTCAGCAGGACCTTATACGTTCGTTTTTCGTTGGTTCCCACACTGAAGAAGGTGTACACCCGGTCGTCGCGGAAATCCTGATAATCGTATGCCGACATCTGCACCCGGCCATAAGAATCGTCCATGCGAGTATTATGAATTTCCCAGCCGGACGGGAAGATGTGCGACAATGCCATATTGTAATAATAGCCCATCAGTCCGGGGTTGGTAACGGTGACCTCTGCCATAAAATCCGTGCCTTGTTCGAGTTTTGAGGGGTCAATTTTTTCTCCCTCCAGCGATTTGTAAAGTACTTCTATTTTCAGGTTGTTGTCACCGGCCTTTTCTTCTCCTGCTGCCGGAACTCCAGATAAAATGACACGTGCATAAAGGATGCCGGAGCCGTTATTCCGGATTTTCAGCTTGCCTTTTTGTGTGGAATTTTTCAGATTCATATCGATGGTAGCCAGCGACTTGTTGGATCTTTTGGTTACAGCTGAGCCATTATTGATAGTGTAAGTAAAGTCTATTCCGCTGCCGGTGTGGTTACCTACATATTTTGAGATAGCCAGCAGGCAGAAGGCCGTTGTTTGTGTGCTCATCCAGTCGTCTTTGCTGAGCCTCTGCGATATTTGTTTTACTATGGGTGCGGCCTTGTTGCGCATATCCATCAGCGACAGAGCTTCGACAATCATGGCGCGGTCGCGGTCGTCGGAGCCGTAGGTAAACCACATTTCCTTATAGGGTTTTATGGTTGTTCCCGCAGTAGCCGCCATGCGTTTGGCGACCAGTGGCTGTCCTGCCAGTTGGTATGCTGCCGCCAGCCGCCATATAGCCTGCACCGAAATATTTTTTTGTTCTTTAAGCAGGTTCATGGCGCCAGGTTCTGGAGCGCCGGCAAGCGCCAGCGTATAGAGGCGGTAGGCCTGCACGAGATCCGAATTATAGTAAAACTTGTTGTATTCCGCCGTCCAGGTCGAGGACATACGTTTTTGGTATTTTGTCCATTTTTTCAGGACCGAAACGGACACGGTATATCCTTTGTCTTTGGCCTCAAGCAGGAATTGTCCGGCATAACAGCTGGCCCACTGGTCGGCTTCATAAGCCCCCGGCCAATAACCAAATCCTCCCGACGGAGTCTGGAAAGAGCTTATCCTGTTGATGCCGGCTTTGATATTGCGTTCCACGCTTTTTTTCATGTTCTCATCCATATCAATAAGGTCGGACAGATATAATTGAGGAAAAACCGATGATGTGGTTTGTTCAAGACAACCATAAGGATAATGAATCAGAAATTTCAGCCTGCGTTCGAGGTTGATAGGTGGAATCGATGATACTTCGATGGTGCCCTTGTTGGTCCCTGCCACGCCGACAGGGCTGAAGGACGTGTTCCATGCTTTTCCTGGTTTCATCACATCCGACAGCACTTCTGTCACTTCAGGATTTGGATTGCGGACATCGATTTCTATTTCATACACAGCGGTTTCCTTTCCGCTGACGGCATACACCTTAACTTTGCCGATACCGATAGCGTCTTTTACCTTTAGCTGAAAATTAACAAGGTCATCGCCGATTTGGTTGAAAGTAACATTTTTAGTACTGTTGTCACTGATGGTGAACATATCATTTGTAGAAACTTTTACGCTCACATTTTTAATAAATTTTTCCATCGCAAACACACTGACAGGCAAGGTAACCGTTTCGCCCGGGCCTACTACCCTTGGCAATGTTGCCAGCAGCATCAGGGGCTTACGCACCGCCACAGTTTTTTCGGCATTGCCATAGGCGCCATCCTGTCCTGCAATCACCATTACCCTCACAGATCCGATATATTGCGGCATTTTAAAGGTATAGGTATTCGATGCACCTTTTTTCAGGGCAAAAGGCCCGAAAAACTTCACCATAGGTTTAAATCTGTTGGCACGGTTTGCGCCTTTGCCATCGCCGCCTTCGTCGCCTCCGCCTATGCTCAGAATACGTTCCAGTTGTCCGCCGTAGGCGCCCATCACATAGTCATACAAATCCCACGACTTCACTCCCAGGGCTTCGCGGGCATAAAAATAATTCCACGGGTCGGGGGTTTTAAATTTGGTCAGATCAAGCAGGCCCTCATCCACAACGGCTACGGTATATGTCATGGCTTTGCCGTTTTCTTCTTTTATGGTGATGCTGGCGTTTTCTTCCGGCCTCAACACATCAGCCATCTGTATTACCGGGCGGAGGTGTGTGCCCGGGTCTTCGACCAGTATGGGTATTACGCCATAGAGCCTGATGGGCAGATCGTTGGCTGTCTGGTTATGCGGTTGAATGAGGGTAACGCTAACATAGATATTTGGCGCCATTTCGTCAGTAACCTTAAATTTAAAAAAGGTCTGTTCTTTTTCGGTGTCCAGCCAATAGGACTGTATGACTTTACTCCCTGTTTCGAGGGTTACTAAGGCTCGTGCACCTTCGCTTGTCGGAATGGTAAGTTTTACCTCATCGCCTATCTGGTATTTTTCTTTGTCGGCTGAGAATATCAGCATGGCGGCGCCTTCCTTGCCTTCGCGGGAACGGCTTGCCCAGTCGGGCCAGTCGAAATAAACCGTTTTTCCGGTGCTGTGGCTGCTGGCCATATCGGTAACGCGGATAAAAAACCGGCCCCAGTCGGAATCGGGGATATTCAGTACAAAAGATCCCCTTCCGTTGTTGGTGGTCACTTCAAGGGTTTTATACGGTTCATTATAGGTGCTGCGGACAAAATCGGCCAGGTCGCTGCCACTGTTGTCCCACCACCAACGCCAGTTTACCTTATACACATCGACTTTCAGTTTTGCCGAAGCCACCAGCGAGCCGTTGTCATCCAAATTGACCAGGCTGATGGTATAGTTTTTATTTGTCTGCAACATGCCTGAGTATTGGGTTCCTTCCGGAACACTCACGCCCACATAGGTTTTGTACGGATAGTACAGCAGCGAAAACTGGTCGATGCTGAATTCTCCCCCCTGCTCGAAAACACGGGTTTCGAAGTTGGCCCGGAGCACTCCCGGTGCGGAATTGGTGATGGCAATATCGGGTAGTACATCGGCTTTGCCTTCCTCGTTGAGGGTGCCGGAAAACACTTTAAAGGATTCGGCATAAAAATATTTGGACGGGTCGTCGAAGGCAAAATTCGCGTACTTCTTGAATGCCGTGGTGGATTTGTTCAGCACCACATTCACATCGGCTTTCAGGTTGCGGGCTATAGCTCCGTGCAGCCAGCGGGCTTCGAGCACGCCCTGCGAGCCGGCGGTAATTTTGTCGGCGCCGAAATCGAGTTTTATCTTCAGCCGGTTAGGTTTTATGGTTTCTATTTTCAGCGTATTGGTAAAAGCCGAACCGCCCACTGCCACGCTAGCTGTCCAGTATCCGGTGAGTGCGCCGGCGTCGGTGGCGGTGCGAAAATCGTAAAAACCGTTTACGGATTTTGTTTTAACAAGCTGCTGCACCTTTTGTCCGCGCGGATTGGTGAGGGTAAACACCACGGGAACATCCGGCGAAAGTTTGTGGAGTTTGTCTTCAAGTATGAAAGTCAAAAAGATGGAATCGCCCGGACGCCAGACACCGCGTTCGCCGTATAAAAAACCTTTGATACCCTTGCGTACCGATTCACCGCCCACGTCGAACATACTCAATGATAACGCCGATCCCCCGGAAAGTTTCAGATAAGACCTTTGTTTGTTTTTAGCAGCAATAATCAGGTAAGGTACTTTTTTCAGTTGTACCACGGCTTTTCCTTCGCTGTTGGTTTGCACCTTGTGCAGCTCCTGATTCTGGTAGTTCATGATAGTAATGGCTACTTCCGGCATAGGTTTGGCACTTACCAGGTCCACGGTATAAATAACGAGTTCTCCCGTAGTGCCCACTTTAGCAATTATGCCGATATCCGTAGCTAGGACATTGCGGCTTAGGGTTTTGCCGCGGTAGTAGGAATCTTCGCAGGGGTCATCTCGCTCACTCCAGTCGTAGTAATAGTAATCGTACTCATACTCATCATAATAATCGTAGCCATAATAATCGTAGTAATACCATTCTTCGGGTTCTTCATCACCGCTTTCATCCCAGGATGATTTCAGGTTTTCGTCATCGTTGCCTTCCTCATTGTTACAACCTTCGTAGGTGGAATATTGTTTTTTGATACTCAGGGTAACCTGATAGATGGCTCCTGGTTCGGTATTGATCAGCTCGGCCAGGTCGAGGTAGTAACGGTTCCAGGTACCATAATTCAGGATGGCGGCATCAGCCGATTGCAGGGAGATAGTTTTTTTCAGCACAATTTTGCCTACCCGGCTCAGTTCGCGCTGGTCTTCCAGGTCGTTAACCTGCAGAAACTGTGTTACGTTGTTTTCGTAAATTTTAAATATTCTGACATCCACGGCATTAAGGTTTACGGCCTCGAAAGGGAATATCAGTCCGTTGGTGCTTGGCAATATGGTTCCCTGGCCCAGCAGTCGGATATCGGGTTTAACATCATCGAAAGTAACTGTCTCGACTGATTTTGCATCCAGTTCTTTATTCTTATAATTTTTCACGGCCTGATTTACCGTGAGTTGTTCGCTGCCTTTGAGTTCCACCGGCGGATACACCCTGACAAGGTTGTCTTCTACAACAAATTTCAGGTCCTGGGTTTTTTCAAGGGTTATGAGGCCGTTCAGATCCTGGTCGGCAAGCAGGTAATCCGAAAACTGCAACCGGATGTATTGTTCGGGAGTCTGAACGGTTTGTATGGATAACAGTTTAAAATCGTTTAGTGATGGGATCGTCAGCTCCAGAGAGCCTTTGGTTTTAGAGTCAATGGCTTTGCCGTTCCAATTGATGGTAACAACCGAAGCTGATACGCCCCGGTTAACGCTGTCGATAGTGAACGAGAAGTTTTTTTTGGTGCTGCCCGGAAAAACTTTAACATTGAGCCTTCGTCCGCCCTGACTTGCCTCAAGCAAGGATTGCACATCGTCCGGTTCGGCAACATCGGCCAATACCAGCGAGCCGGTAACCTTTTCCCATCCCGGAACATTATAATCGTAAGCCTTATGATTATCAACACTGACCTCAAAGTCCTGTTTGGCAGTATGAAACTGGAAAACAAAAGTTTTCATGCTGTCGGGCACATTAATTATTTTATGAAGAAAAAAACTGGCCGTATATAGTTTGCCGGGGGTCAGTTTTTTTTCGGGCCGAAACTCTATTGTACGGGTATCTATCCAGAAAGTTTTTCCGCTAATGCCGGGCGAAAAATCAAACAACGCTTCTTCGACCGGTTGTTCAAACATGGAGGAATCCGCCAGGTCGAGATTCAGGCGTACCTTTATAGTGGATTCAGTTGAGATAACTCCCGATGTAAAAGCGGCAATATATTCTTTAAACGCCGGATTAATTTTTACCAGTGTCTGTGATCTGGATTTCGCAATAAAAAACACTACAAGAATTATGAAAAGGCCTATTACCGCAAACAGTAAAATTTTTTTCTTATCCATAAGTTAAATTATTAGAGTTGTTATGGGTAAAATTAAAAAATATTTACCGTTTTCTTTAAAACAACAAAAATTATTTTTTTAGCTGTAGTTATCAGAAAGTAAGTATCTGATCGGGATTATGATTGTCGTTTCTTTCAATGTATTCATCGTAAGTCTGATGATTGCGTTCCCTGTTGAAATTATCATACAATTCGGATTCGGGAACAACCAGGGGAATGACCCCAAGAAAAAAAATGACCAGAGCCGGGATAAGTATATTTATCAGAAATATTTTTTTTATTTCTTTCTCCAAAAAATGTTTGAAAAAAATAAGAAGAAAAAGAAAATTAATCCAGAAAAACACATTGGTAACGATAAGGATATTTTTCCAATCACCGATCTGCTGATAGCTGAGCATCAGGGCAACAAAACAAAAACTATGGATAGAGAGGGTAATGGCAAGAAAGTATTTTAACAGCCAGAATTTATATTCGATATTAAAGAATAATGCTGCCTGCAGCAAAGAAACGATGCTCAGGGCAATAAAACTAATGATACTGATCCAACAAAAAGTCCCGGTCCGAAAAATAACACACCCCACAAGGCATACAACCAACAGTATCAGAAAAGTAAGCTTTATTTTTTCAAAGATTTTCATCCATCACCATCTTAAAAAACAACACTTTATTGTTTTTTTTATGCAAAATTAATTAAATTTTATAAAATTGCAAGATTATTAACAATAAAAAACACACAATTATTATTTTCACTCAGTGGTACGTATTAATACTTTTTTGTACTTTTAATAAAAATTTTTGTCGATGAAAACACTAAAAAGAATTTTTCGTGTGCTGATACTTTTACTCCTCATAATCTTAATAGGTTTCGGAATTTTTCTATTTTATTTTACCCAAAAAGACTACCAGCCAGTACCAGTTGAAGAAACGATGATCTACAACCGCAAACCGGTACAACTTATTGACAGTGTGCCGCTGACATTCATAAGCTGGAACATTGGTTATTGCGGCCTCAGCAAAGAAATGGATTTCTTTTACGACGGCGGCAGTATGGTTCGCCCCGACAAAAACATGCTTCAGAAAAACCTGAACGGGGTTTTTGACTTTCTGAGCAAAAACGACAGTGTGGATTTTTTGTTGATACAGGAGATAGACTCCTCCTCGAGACGCAGCTATTACACCAACCAGGTATCCATTTTTGGCGAATCGGTAAAAAGCCATTGCCGCAGTTTTGCTACCAACTACCATGTAGGGTTTGTGCCGCTGCCCGTGTTGAAACCTATGGGAAAGGTTTTATCAGGCCTGGCGACATTTTCGAAATACACCCCGGAAATTTGTGAACGGTACGCATACCCCGTAAACTATTCCTGGCCTATGAAAATCTTTATGCTCGACCGTTGTTTTATGATGCAAAGGCACAAATTGTCATTCAGCGACAAAGAGCTGGTTATTATCAATCTGCACAACTCTGCCTTTGCCGATGCTGATTTGCTAAGGCAATACGAAACCTGGATGCTGCGGGGATTTTTGCTCAGCGAGTACGAAAAAGGCAATTATGTCATTGCCGGGGGCGACTGGAACCAAAACCCATCCGCGTATGATCAGCTAAAGTTTATATCTGGTTATGCCAAAAAAACCGGTATGCCCAAAGTGATGAAAGATCTTTTTCCTGCCTCCTGGAAATTTGTATATGACACGGTGCTGCCCACCAACCGCGACAACAATACGCCTTACCGGCACGGGAACACCCCGACTACCATTTACGATTTTTTTGTGGTATCGCCCAATATCACTGTTGAACAGATAAATGTTATCGACAGCCGCTTTGAGTTTTCCGATCATCAGCCTGTATATATGAGGGTTTTGCTTAATTGCGACCCAATAAATATCTGTGCCGACACGGTCAAAAGATATGTGACAGGCCTGCAGGATTCCATACAGAAACTAAATGAAAGGTACTGCCCGGGTTCCCTAAAGGCAAAGCCCCTCAGTCCACCACAAAAAAATCAGAAATAATACGGTCAGCAAATAGCTTTCCCTCATCAGAAAGTTGATAATTATCACCGTTTACCGCCAGCAGGTCTTTGTTCTCGTATTTTTTCAATATCTTTTGAAAATAGCCGGACTTTTCCGGTCCGAACAAGTCTCCCACTGCTTTGACGGACACGCCCCTGTTGGTGCGCAGTCCCATCAGCACAAATTCATTAAACTGCTGATTGACAGTTAACTCCTCCGATTCAAAAGGAACAGTTTTGTTGTTGATGGCGGCTAAATAGGCCTCAATATTATTTATGTTCCAGCTCCGGGTTTTCAGATTGAAAGAGTGTGCCGAAGGGCCAATGCCCAAATACGGCTTGTTTTCCCAATACATCGAATTGTGTTTTGATTGAAAGCCGGGCAGACAGAAATTCGATATTTCGTAATGTATATAATTATTTTCCGGCAGGTATTTCATCACATAGCGGTACTCACTGGCTCCTTCGGCTTCAGAAACCGGTTGCTTTTTCTGGCTAAGGATGAGAGTTTCCAGTGTGGTATTGGGCTCCACGGTGATGGCGTATGCAGAAATGTGCGGTACCTGCATATCTACGGCTCTGCTGAGATTTTTGCGCCAGTGTTCCTGGCCCAGGGAGGGCATGCCATAAATAAAATCTATACTTAAATTTTCCAGGCCTGCATCCTGCAGGGCTTTTATTGCATACTCGGCTTGTTCGGAAGTATGTATGCGGTTGAGGTATTTCAAATCCTCATGAAAAAACGATTGCACACCGATGCTCACACGGTTAATTTCGGAGTTTTTCAGCTCCATGACCTTTTGTGCATCCACATCATCGGGGTTGGCTTCCAAAGTGATTTCAGGATTACTATGCAGCAGGTAATTATCCCTGACCGTATCGATGATGCGTTTTACATCGTCAACAGCAAGCAGCGAAGGTGTTCCTCCTCCAAAATAAATGGTTTCGACCGTCTCGTCCAGGTAGTTTTTCTGCAACAGGAGTTCGTTGTGCAAGGCGGCGATAAGTTCATCTTTGTATCTCAGCGAGGGGACAGAATAAAAATTGCAGTAATGGCATTTTCTTTTACAAAAAGGTATGTGAATATATATTCCTGCCATAGGGAGAAGTATTGTTTACAAAACGCTGCTACTAATACAGGTTTCTAAAACTTAAAACTGATGCCAAGACTGGGCATAATGGGCAATTGGTCTATACGTTTGTAGGTTATCCTGTCAAAATAGAAAATATTTTTCCGGTTGTAAACATTGGTTACACCAAGGTTTATATCGAGCATCATATTTTTTCCGAAATGGAACACTTTGTTAAAAGACACGTCGAGTCTGTGATAATAGGGAAGCCTTCCGCTGTCGTATTTGGCATAGATAATACCCATGGTTCCGTTGTCGGTTGTATAATCGGTGTTGACACCGCCTGAAAAATCCAGTAATTCATAAAATCCCTGTGTTTGCGAAAATGGGAATCCCGATCCCAGGTTCCACCGCACATTGACACCCCATGTGAGTGATTTTCCAAAATTATAAGACCCCACTAAATTCACATTATGCCTGCGGTCGTAATGCGGGTAATATGTATCATAGCCGTCGTAACGATGGATAAAACCATAAGAATACACCGCCCAGAGGTATAGCGAACGGTACTCATATTTTAAGGTAAAGTCCACACCTTCGGCATCACCCTTCTCGATAATAAAATCTTTTTTCAGCACATCGGGTTTGGACGAATATTCGGGAGAATCATTATACACTTTGCTGCGGTTGATATTGGTCAATTGCGTAAACCATTTGTAATAACCTTCGATATTTAATGTCAGATTTTTCAGGATGTCGATTTCCACGCCCAGTATCACGTGACTGGCCTTTTGCAAGGCATGGGTAACCTCTTTGCCGTCAAACTCGTCCTGCAGGTTGTCAGGGCCCGAAAGGAAGCCGTAGAACAGGTTAACCACATCCAGGTCGGAGGTAGAGCTGATAAGGTTTTGCGCATACATACCTCCCGCCAGTTTGAACCGCAGGTATTTGGTAGCATTAAATTTCACGGCCAGGCGGGGTTCAGGCGAGAAGGTGGACAGCGAGGCGTATTCCTGAGCCCTGAAGCTTGGTTCTATGAGGAATTTACCAAGTATCCATTTATATTTTACAAACAGGGCAAATTCGGTGGTCGATTCTTTTTGTTCTATCAGCCGGAGAGCTGAGTTATAAAAATTAAAATTCGTTCCAAAACCAAGCACTTCTATGCCATAGCGCAGTTCGTTCTTACCCATGAAAGAAGTAAAGTTGAGTCCCAGGTTAAACCCGTTGATGCGGGAGGATTTGGGCAGTTCGGTTTGGTCGGTGAGTGAAATATTATAGGAAGAATAGGCAAAAGCGCCATCAATAAGCATGGAGGCCCGTGCGGGGATAATAACAAAGTTGGCTCCGGCTCCGAAAGAATTCCATTTAAAGGTGGCCACCTGCCTGTAATCGGCCCGATCGTTGAAATTGTATCCGTAAAAATTCACCTTACTGCCATTGGGTGCGTTCACAGAAATTTTTCCGTACAGGTCGGTATAGTTAAACGGCAGTCCCACGGTGTCCACATATTGGTATAACACTTTTGATGTTTGTTTGAGGTAAGAATTTTTAGCAGAGAAAATAAAGGAGGCATTGGCCTTGTCGTCTTCTTTTTGTTTAACGATAGGCCCTTCGAGAAGTAGTTTTGCCCCGAAAGTGTTGACGTCCACTTTTCCGCTCATGCGTTTTTTATTGCCGTCTCGGGTGGTAATATCCATCACCGAGGAGATCCGTCCGCCAAACTCAGCGCCAAATCCACCGGTATAAACATCGGCATTTTTCAGGATATCCGTGTCAAAAACAGAGAAGAGACCAATAGAATGGAAGGGGTTATACACTATCATACCGTCCAGGAGCACCTTGTTTTGGACCGGTGAACCGCCCCGGATATATAGTTGTCCGCCCTGGTCACCGGTAAACACCACACCGGGCAACACCTGAAGGTATTGCGCCAGGTCGGGGGTACCGCCAACGGCCGGTATGCGTTCTATTTTTTCGATATTAACCACATCTTTGGAAACATTGGTTTCGGTTTTCTTGTCCACGGCTTCGCCCTGTATGTTTACCACTTCCATCTCGATAGCGAGTTTCTGAAGATAGAGTTTCTTGTTCAGGTTTTCGCCTTTGCCCAAAGTAACGGGCATTTTCACGGTATCGTAACCTATGAAGGTAGCCATCAGAATATAGTCGCCCGGCGGAATTTGTGTTATAGCGAAAAATCCATTGATATCGGTAGTGGCCCCGATGGTGGTTTTGTGCAGATATACGCTGGTAAAAATGGCCGGTTCGCCGGTTTCTTTATCATAAACAAAACCCTTGATGGAAGCTTTTTGTGCTACAACCGACTCAAAGACCAGCGATAATAAAACAAAGAGTAAAAAATAGCGGAATCTTGTAACTATCATAAAATAAATATCAAACCCTATAATTTTGTCAAAATTAGAGATATTTTTTGGAAATATCTGAATAAAGAACAGTTATTTTGCGTTTGTATTACTTAAAAAACATTATTTTCAAACAGTTTTTGCTTACGAACAAATTTTTCAAAAAAAACGGCACAAAAAAAAGACACCATGAAAAAAATCCTGTTTTTGCTGTTCATGTTGACCTGGTACCTGCCCTTAACGGGCCAGAACTTCTCATACCGCGCGGGTAAATGCAATACCAAGAGTGATTTTTGCCCCAAAATAGCCTTGTTTCACCAAACTTCCTACAATTTTGGGAGCCTGGGAGTCAACTCTGTCAATGTGGATTTTATTGTTTTTTGCAACCGTAATTATATGGCCAGCATACGGGCCGGGATCAATTATTTATCTTTTCCCCGTGCACATGCCGCCGGTGCGCCACTGGAATTCAATTTTATGATTGGCCGCGGGGCCTGGCTTTTTGAGGCAGGGCTTGGCGTTGACTATCTTTATTTTTACAAAGAGTACCCCAAATTCGAAGGAATAGTAAATGCCAATTTTTCCTATCTGGCCGCCACCGGGATGATTGGAGTGCGTTATGAAAGCATCAACGGTTTGTTTTTAAGGGTGGGATACAACCCTCATATTACAGTGCTGGGCTTCGACAAGGCAGAACCGCTGATAAAACACCCCTTTGTCCATATGGCGGCAGTTGGAATAGGATATACTTTCGACAATTAAATCCAAATTACGCATTAAAGATTTTCTAACGCGTAGCATTAGAACACTTTCTTCATAATATCGTGATTATTTGGTATTATAGCTAAACATTTTTAGGCGTAAACGACAAAGAAAATGTAATCCCGACAAAGAAAAATTGTCGGAAAACATTTTCTAAGTCGGGATAAACCCAACTAAAGCAATAGATTATATAACCGTCTGGGCAAGTTCGCACACTTCTATTGCTTAACTTGGGTTAAATCCGTTTCTTAGAAGGCTGTCTCAAAATACAATTTTTCGATGTTTCTCTTTCATTTAATCCTCTGTTTAAAAACATATTAAAGAAGTAAACAGTGTACTAAAAGTCCACAGAGTGCTTTTTAGAAAGTCCCGAAAACTGTTGCCCGATTTTAATGTAAGATTTTATAAATCATCTCCTTCATCAGTTCGCTGTCGCCCGTAGATGTGCCATCGTTATTCACTCCTTTGGCCCGCAGGTCGTATTCGCGGAGCAAACCAAACACATTACGGAGTTTCTGTCGTGGATAATTGCGGGCTGCAGTGGAATAATCGTCGATAAACATACGGTTTATAGACAGTACCGACGCTACATTGTTGGCAGATTTGTCGTCGAGATGATGGTATAAAAACACTTTGGAAAAAAACAAATACAAAATGGGAATTACCTTTACAATAGGGTTATCCTTTTCGTTTTCAGCAAAATATTTGATGATTTGGTTGGCTTTAAAAATATTTTTGCTTCCCAGGGCCTTTTGCAGTTCAAACACGTTAAAATCCTTGCTGATACCTATGTTCACCTCTACCTGCTCGGCGGATATTTCAGAACCCCTGGGGTAATTAATGATGATCTTGCTTATTTCGTTTACGATTTTTCCCAGGTCGGTTCCGAGAAAATCTGCCATCATCATCGCGGCCTTTTGCTGTATGGAATACCCTTTTTCCCTCACATAATTTATTATCCATGGCGCCACCTGGTTATCATAGATTTTTGCCGATTCGAACAAGACCGCTTTTTTTTCGACCAGTTTGGCAAAAGATTTCCGCTTATCTAACTTGTGGTATTTGTAACCGACCACCAATATGGTGGAATCCACAGGATTTGAGATATATTTTTCCAGGTTTTCAATATCTTTGATATCCTGTGCCTCTTTTACAATTACCAGCTGATAGTTCGACATCATAGGAAACCCCTTACATCTGTCCACAATATTCTGAATGCTGGTATCGCGCCCATACAAGACGTGAAGGTTGAATTCCTTTTCTTCGGGCTGCAGAAGATTATCTTCGATATAATCGCTTATCATATCAATATAATAAGGTTCTTCGCCCGATAAAAAATATACCGGATAATAGATTTTACGTTCGAGATCTTTAATTATTTCGTTATAGCTTTTCATGGAGCTTATTTATAATCGAAATAAAGATGTTTCACGGTAAGTCCGTTGTTAATGAGCTGGTTGAGTGACTCCACGCCGATTTTCAGGTGGTTTTCGGCATACATTTCCGTAACTTTTTTGTCGCTTTTCTGGGTTTTGATACCCGATGAAATCATAGGCTGGTCGGAAACCAACAACAGGGCGCCCATAGGAATTTTATTTGCAAAACCCACTGTAAACAAGGTAGCTGTTTCCATATCAATGGCCATCGCACGAATTTTACGCAGGTATTTTTTAAACTCGTCATCATGTTCCCAAACGCGCCGGTTGGTCGTATAAACCGTCCCTGTCCAGTAGTCGTGCCCCAACTCGCGGATGGAGGTTGAAACGGCTTTTTGCAGATTAAAAGCCGGCAGGGCCGGTACTTCCGGGGGAAAATAGTCGTTGGAGGTACCTTCACCCCTGATAGCGGCAATAGGAAGAATCAGGTCGCCGAGTTTGTTTTTCTTTTTCAGGCCGCCGCACTTGCCCAGAAACAGTGCCGCCTTGGGTTCTACGGCACTCAGTAAATCCATGATGGTCGCAGCATTGGCGCTACCCATACCAAAGTTCACGATGGTAATATCATTAGCAGTAGCGCTGGGCATAGCTTTGTTTTCGCCATTGATGGGAACATTAAATTTTTCAGCAAAAAGTTCGAGGTAATGATTGAAATTGGTGAGCAATATATATTTCCCAAAAGCATCCATCTCTGTCCCGGTATAACGCGGTAGCCAGTCTTGTACTATTTCGTTTTTTGTTTTCATCAGCAAATATTTTATGAGTAACTTTAAGGCAAAAATACAAAAATAATTTATGCTTCCGCTTAATCTTCCCTCTTACGAGTTTTCGATAACACCAGGAGCTTCCCCGAAAATTTTTGATTTTATCCGCAAAAAATATGTGGCCCTTACACCCGAAGAATGGGTAAGACAAAATTTTTTAAGGTTCCTGACCGAAGAAAAAAAATACCCGCCGTCGATGATTTTGCTGGAACAGACACTGAAAGTTTATAAAACTCAAAAACGCTGCGATGCCGTAGTATATGACAACAAGGGAAAGCCACTGATGATACTGGAATTTAAAGCGCCCGAAATAGCCGTCAATCAAAAGGTTTTTGACCAGATTGCCCGGTACAACATCGCCCTCCGTCTAAAGTATCTGATTGTATCCAACGGCCTGAACCATTTTTTCTGTATTATTGATCCGGATAAAAAAACTTATGCTTTTCAGGACGATATTCCCGAATATCCGGCCTTATAATTTGCTGTCAATTAATTTTTACCGTAATTTTATACAAAAATTTTTTAAACACATGCCAAAGATAATTCGGAAAACAGTTATTTCAATAGTGCTGTTGTTGTGTTTTTCCAGTAGCTACGGCCAGCCGGTGCAGCGGTTTTGTCTGCCGGCAGGGAGCACCTCTCATGATTATATAAAGAACACTATCATCCTGAAAATAAAACCGGAGTATGCTTCTTTTTGCAAAAGCAAACACCTTGATTTGCCTGTTATCAATGCGGTTTTTCAACAGCTGGGCGTGAACAGTCTTGAAAAAAAATTTCCGGCTATCCGGCCACCGGCACAAAAAACCAATCTGCAGGGACAGCAATATGCCGACTTGTCGCGGATTTATGAGATAACATACCTTGCTTCCGAAAACATCGAGCAGGCCATCAACCGCCTTATGGCCACCGGCATGATAGAATATGCCCAACCACATTACATCATGAAGCCGCTGGACTATGTACCCGACGATCCGCTCATCGCCAACCAATACCACCTGGGCCTCATAGGTGCTTTCGGAGCATGGGATATGGTAAAAGGCGACAGCAATATGGTTATCGGTATCCTTGATTGGGGTGTTGACATTACGCATCCCGACTTAATTGGCAACATTAAATACAACTACCACGATCCCATTGACGGGATAGATAATGACAACGACGGCTATACCGACAATTACCGCGGCTGGGATATGGGCGAAAACGACAACAACCCCATGGGCACCATCTCGCACGGTACGTTTACCGCCGGCCTTGCTTCGGCCACCACCGACAACGGCGCCGGCATTGCAGGAACGGGATTCCAATGCAGATTTCTGCCAATAAAGGTGTGTAACGCCAATAACTTAGGCACCATGACGTACGAGAGCATCGTGTATGCGGCAGAACACGGCTGCAGCATTATAAACTGCTCGTGGGGCAGCACTTTTTATACCGGGCAATACGGGCAAGATGTTATTGACTATGCCACTATCAACCGGGGTGCGCTGGTTGTGGCCGCCGCCGGCAACGACAACAACACGGCTGTGTTTTTCCCTGCTTCCTATAATTATGTACTGAGTGTTGCGGCCAGCGACATCAACGACCATAAGGCCAATTTTTCGAACTATGGCCATTTTATTGATATCATAGCCCCGGGCGACAATGTGTGGTCAACAGGCATGGGAGGAATTTACGGCAGCTCAGGAGGCACCTCGTTTTCGGCACCCATTGTTTCGGGCTGTGCAGCCTTGCTGAGGTGCAAGTATCCTTCCCTTTCGGTATTGCAGATTGCTGAAAAACTAAAAGTAACAGCCGATGTCATAGACACCCTGCCGGCTAACCTGGCCTATCGCGATATGCTGGGGGCAGGCAGGCTTAATATTTTCAGGGCACTAAACGATTCGGTGCTACCTTCTGTACAGATGTTTAATATCAATTTTGAAAACTCGCATCATCAGGCCCTTGCCGACCCGGGCGATACTGTTTACATCACAAGCAACTTCATCAATTACCTGGCGCCTTCCACCGCCAATCTTACGATAAGCCTTACCTGCGCTTCTTCCCATGTTACCCTGCTTGATTCGGTATTTGTTGCCGGAAACCTGCCCACCTCAGGCACCATCAACAATAGTTCTGATCCGTTCAGCCTGCTCATAAAACCCGGAATAACACCAAACGAAAATCTGGTATGTAAGTTTACGATTACGGATAATAACTACAGGGCCGTTCAATATTACTACATCTATGCCAACAAGGATTATATTGATATCGACACCAATAAAATTGCCACCACCCTCACCAGCGACGGGGCGCTCGGTTACGTAGACGGGAATAGCTTGCAGGGCCTGGGCTTCAGATATAATAACGGCGAAACCATGCTGGCTGCAGGAGGTTTTATTGTTGGCCGTTCGGGAACACAGGTTTGCGATGTGTTATATGGTGATCCGGGCTTATATGACCACGACTTTACCGTAAAAACATCTATGGCCAGGGTATTTCCACCGGAGCAGGCAGATTTTGAAGGCAAGGGAATTTTTAATGATTCACTGGCAGGAACATCAAAGATAAATGTTGAGGTTACCCAGCGTGTCCATGCCTGGAAAGAACCGCCTAACGACAAGTTTATCCTGCTGGAATACACCTTGAAAAACAAAAATGCCTATGCCCTTTCGGGCCTTTATGCCGGGCTGTATGCCGACTGGGACATTGATGGCAGCAGCACGAACCGCGCCGATTATGATGCCGAAACAAAAACCGGCTATAGTTACTCAATCTCAGGCAGCCAATATGCCGGCATAAGCCTGATTTCGTCAGGAACAGCTACACATTATGCATTTGACAATACCGGTGAAAATGGCAGTATAAATATTTCTGACGGCTTTACAAGCAGCGAAAAATATGTTGCATTGAAAACCAACAGAAATTCGGCTGGCATTTCGGGGTATGGAAATGATGTCTCGCAAATGCTTAGCTCCGGGCCGCATACCTTGGCTGCCAACGACTCGACCGTAATTGTATTTGCATTAATCGCCGGCGATCACCTGGGCGACATCCAAAGCAGCGCCACGGCGGCACATCAGGCTTATTTCCACACAGGGATAGTTTCCAATGAGCCATCAACCGCCGATGTAGTATTATTGCAAAACCAACCCAACCCGTTTAAAGAAAACACAAGTATCGGGGTTCTTGTAATGAAAAAAACTTTTGTGGAATTGTCGTATTGTAATGTTTCCGGGAGTACTTCGGGAATAATTTTTTCCGGCACTCTTGACAAAGGCTTTCATACTTTTACCACCGGAAACAATATTTCACCTGGAATTTATGTTTATACTCTTACAGGTGATGGGTTTTGCCTGAAAAAGAAAATGTGTGTTACAGAATAATTTTTACGAACAACTGACAATTTCTTCACACGCAACAAACTAAAAGAGTTATTTTTACGTCCTTATTTTGTAAACACTTGTTATGATATTAAAGATTATCAAAATATTTTTGTTATTGCTGGTAATAGCTGTGCTGTCTGTTTCATGCGAAACAAAGAAAAATTGTGGTGGTATGAAGTACCACAACGATGATGTAAAGCGCGGATTAGCCCATTAAAAAAAAAAGACTGCTGAAAAAGCAGTCTTTTTTTTTTCTTGTCAGAGTTATGCGTTTTCTTTTACCGGGGCATTTTTCAAGGTTTCGGTAAGGAAAGCCCAGAATTTTTCCACAGAAGGAATATTGACTTTTTCGGCCGGTGAATGCGGGAAGTTGATGGTGGGGCCAAAAGATATCATATCCCAATTTTTATAAACACCGCCCAGCAGGCCGCATTCGAGTCCTGCGTGTATGGCGCTGACATGAGGTTTTGTGCCAAATTGTTTTTCGTAAGCAAGCAGCATTTCTTTTAAAATCGGAGAGTCCATATTGGGTTTCCATCCGGGATATTGGCCATCAAAAATGCTTTCGGCACAGGCCAAAGAATAAATGCTGGCAAACATATTTTCGAGATCGTCCTTGGCTGTGTCAACAGAGCTGCGAAGCAGGGCCATCACGTCAATAACGCCGTCTTTTGATTTCACAATAGCCAGGTTGGTAGAGGTTTCCACCAGGCCTTTCATATCCTGGCTCATTCTGATTACGCCGTTTGGTGTGCCATAGATGGCATCCAGCAGGTTGTTGGTTGTTACATTGTCGATGATGGTTTTGGGCAATTCCACAGATTCTGCCAGAATCGTGATATTGTCTTCCACATTTTTATATTCGTTGATTACTATTTCAGTAAACTCTTTAATAAACTGTTTGAATTTATCCACGTTTTCTTTTGGCAGGGTAACCACGGCAAAAGATTCACGCGGGATGGCATTGCGCAGGCTTCCGCCGTCGATGCTGGAAAGCCGCATTCCCAGATTATTATAGGCATACCATAAGATACGGTTGAGCAGTTTGTTGGAGTTAGCCCTTTCGAGGTGGATATCCACACCGGAGTGTCCTCCTTTGAGTCCTTTCACAGATATTTTCAAGGCTTCCACATTTCCGGCCACCGGTTTTTCGTCGTAGTAAAATTTCATGTTTGCGTTGGTACCGCCGGCACAACCCACGCAGAGATCGCCTTCTTCTTCCGTATCAAGGTTCAGCAGAATATCGCCTTTCAGCAGGCCTTCCTTGAGGCCGAAGGCGCCGGTCATGCCGGTTTCTTCATCAACAGTAAGCAGCATTTCGAGGGGGCCGTGCTGCAGATCGGTAGCTTCAAGCACTGCCATAGCGGCAGCCATGCCTATGCCGTTGTCGGCGCCGAGGGTAGTTCCTGTTGCCGTTACCCAGTCGCCATCAATGCGTGGTTTTATCGGATCGGTAGTAAAATCGTGCTGAATATCTGAATTGGCCTGGGGAACCATATCAAGATGCGCCTGCAGGATAATTCCTTTGCGGTTTTCCATGCCGGAGGTGGCGGGTTTGCTAACAATAACATTTCCCGTATCGTCTACTGAACATTCGAGTTGGTGAGTTTTTGCCCAGGCCAGAACGTGTTCTCTTAGTTTTTCTTCATGTGTTGAAGGGTGAGGAATGCTGCAGATGTCCTCAAAATTTTTCCATAATGCAGTCGGTTTCAAATTACTTAGTACATTTCCCATATTCATATAATTTTTAAAAGTTAGTAACTAATTTTGCAGAACAACAAATATAACAATTAATACAGAACTTTTATTTTAATAAGGTTTTTTTCACAAAAAAATAAAGGCCAAACAACCTTTTTAATATTTTTATTGTCTAAAACAATCGTAGATGAGCCTTGACAGAAATATCATTGAGGGATGCATTGCCTGCAACAGGAAAGCGCAAAAATTCCTCTTTGAAAAATATAAGGCGGCGATGATGGGCGTTTGTTTGAGGTATTGTAAAAGTAAAGATGAGGCAGAAGATGTGTTGATGGAAGCCTTTATGACGGTGCTGTCGCAGATACAGTCGTACCGTGGCGATGGATCGATAGACCAATGGATACGAAGGATAGTGGTTAACACTTCCATCAACAACTACCGGAAAAACCTAAAACATTATTTCCATGCCGACATCGAAAACATTGCCGAAACTGAGATTGAAGAGGATAACACTTTTGATATCACCGACAATCATTCTGTGGAGGAGATTATGAATGCCATGCAACAAATGCCGCAGGGATATAAAATAGTGCTGAACTTATATGTGGTGGAAGGGTATAAACATAAAGAAATTGCCGAAATGCTGAATATCACAGTAGGTACCTCAAAATCGCAACTATCGAAAGCTCGGAAAATTATACAAGACAAATTAACGAATAAGTAAGTGTACAAAATAATATGAATGAGTTTTTAAATAACGGTCCGAAAAATTTTGATGATTACCTGAGAACAGCCCTGGATAATTATCAGCCTGATGTTTCGTCAGGCGTATGGCAGTCGCTCAAACTGCAGTTATTTAAAAAGGACGCTATAGATTTTTTAACTTTTAAAAAACTCAGCCGTTCGTTCAATTCGTCCGCAAACTTCGGTGCCGCCCAGATCAAAGTGCTGGCTACGTATGCCGCTGCAGCATGTCTGGCAGTAGGAGTTGTATATGGCGCCAGCAGAATTTATAAAAGCATCGTTACTGTTCCTGTCGAAAAAAACTCCACCACAGAACCGCAAACCAATATCTCCACAGAAGCCGGTATCCCCGGTAATACTGCAGACACCCAAGTAGCGGTCGAAGAACATTCAAATTCAAGTATTCCGGGAAACAATCGTTTCAACCGCACCGTAGTGTCATCAGGTGCCGAAAATGAAGCAGGCCAGGCGGTTCAGGCGGCCACAGATAATGGCCCGGACAATAGCATGCCGGCCACATCTCAAAAAGCAGAAAATGCCGAAACACATACGTCACTGCAAAATTATATTGAAAAGGTAACCTCCCAGGATAAGCCATCCGGCAAAGAAACCGTAGTGCAAAACTTACCGGAAACCATAGATATTCCTGAGACACCTGTTGAAGAGATGGTTGAAAATGAAACCGACCCTTATGCTTATAATCTGGAAATACCCAATGTAATCACGCCTAATGGCGATGGTTATAATGACTTATTTAAAATCAGGAATCTCGACAAATATACCAACAATACGCTGACCATTGCCAACCGAAACGGCCAGGTGGTTTTTGAAACCAACAATTATCAGAACAACTGGGATGCCCAAAACCTTGACGCAGGCACGTATTATTACATATTGTCTTACAAAGACAACAAACAAAACAAGGGAATTATCAAAGGAACCTTGTCGGTGGTGCGCTGATTGTGATTATTGGCCCGATGAATCTTTTTCAATTTCCCTGAAAGAGATGTATTTCCCCTCGTACAGCATCGTGAGAAACCGGGTTACCCGCTGGTCAACCGGCATTATTTTTTCTCCATAAATATCATAAACCTGCTGACAGATTTCCATAACTTTTTTCGTACCATCAATATGCTGCCACACGGAGGTGCCCAGTTCGTCCAGAGCAATTCTGAAAAAACGCTTGCGCGGACTGAGCAAAAAGTTGTTCACTTTTTCGTTCCTGAATTTCGGGATAACCAGTGTTACCAAGCCGTTTTCGGCTGTTTCACAGGCGCACTTCCTGATGGGTGTAGCTTCCAGATAATTTAGTTGCTTCAGTATGTTTCTTCGATTAAAAAAATTCAATGCCACTTTTTATAACTTAATTAATAATTTTCACTCAGTCCGCTGTGTTGTTTTGCCAATCTGTAAGCCGCCCGCCCCGCTTCTATCAGTTCGTATGCCCTGTAAAACTCAAAGGTAGAAGCCGCCTCTCTCGACACTTTAACATCAATATCAGGCTGTTGCTGCACAACGGTAAGGCCGCATATTCTATCCTGCATTATATCAATTGACTTGTCCATTACGGTGAGATATCCCGGCGTGCCATTGGATTTTTTTTCACCGGACAACAGGTTGAAATGCCTTTTCGCGTAATTCCATGCTTTGCGTTTAAAAGAAAACTCTCTCCCTGGCGGAGGCAATGTTTTAATTTCCGGCTTCTGATAAGGAATATTGGCATTGACATTTACCACAACCAGCAAATCACCCTCTGTACGCTGTATGCAGTTGACAGGGATAGGATTTATTACGCCGCCATCAACCAACACCATATCTTTGTACAAAACGGGGGTTATTACTGTAGGGATAGCCACTGATGAACGTATGGCCATGATCAGGCTACCCTTATCAAACACCACTTCCTGCCGTTTTATAATATCCGTGGCAACCACCGATAGCGGGATATTCAATTCTTCGAATGTATTGCAATCAATAAACTCTTCGATAATTTTAAAAAGCTTTTCTGCTTTAATAAAGCCCTGCCCTGTCAGCGTAAAATCAATCAGGTCATACACATCCACTTCATCCAGCGAGCAAACCCATTCCCTGAAAGCCCTGAGATTTCCT